>RRZU010837759.1_pt1 | contig 10272 bp, 10 predicted proteins | sample 2165561 | NCBI WGS metagenome assembly RRZU01 (sample SAMN10456909, study PRJNA506462) | wastewater metagenome | isolation source: wastewater sludge | place: USA: Moscow, Idaho | reverse complement strand
TGCCGGCTGCCTGCTCGCCAACCGCCTGAGCCGGGACCCTGCGGTCCGGGTGCTGTTGTTGGAGGCAGGACGCAAGGACAACTATCCTTGGATCCACATCCCGGTCGGATATCTCTACTGCATCGGCAATCCGCGCACCGACTGGCTCTTCAAGACCGAGCCGGAACCGGGCCTGAACGGTCGTTCGCTGCGCTACCCGCGCGGAAAGATCCTCGGCGGATGCTCCTCGATCAACGGCATGATCTACATGCGCGGACAGGCACGCGACTATGATCGCTGGGCTGCGGTGACCGACGACGACGCCTGGAGCTGGCAAAACTCCCTGGCTGACTTCAAGGCCCATGAGGACCATTATCGGCTGGACGATGGCGCGGCGCTGGACACCAGCGGCAACAGCCGCTTCGCCGCTGCGCACGGCCATGGCGGCGAGCTGCGCATCGAAAAGCAGCGGCTGAAATGGGATATTCTTGAGGCATTCTCTGACGCCGCCGTCGAGGCGGGCATCCCACGGGTGGACGACTTCAACAGCGGCGACAATGCCGGGGTCGGCTATTTCGAAGTGACCCAGAAATCAGGCTGGCGGTGGAATACCTCCAAGGCATTCCTGCGGCCCGTGCGCGACAGGTCCAACCTGACGGTCTGGACGCAGTCCCATGTCGAAAGGCTGACCTTCTCGCAGAGCCTGTCGGGCCGAAAGCGTTGCACCGGGGCGGTCGTTCGTCGAAAGGGAGAAATCCTTGAGGTCAGCGCCAGAAACGAGGTCATCCTCTCGGCCGGCGCCATCGGTTCGCCGCAGATATTGCAGCTTTCCGGCATTGGACCTGCCGAACTGTTGCAACGTCATGGAATCGATGTCGTTCACGATCTGCCGGGCGTGGGCGAAAACCTGCAGGATCACCTGCAGATCCGCGCGGTCTTCACGGTCAAGAACGCAAAAACGCTGAATACGCTTGCCAGTTCAATTCTCGGCAAAGCCATGATCGGACTGGAATACCTGCTGCGTCGGAGCGGCCCGATGAGCATGTCGCCCTCTCAACTGGGGGCGTTCACCCGCTCGGACGAGACGCAGCCCCACGCCAATCTTGAATATCACGTCCAGCCCCTGAGTCTGGATACGTTCGGCGAACCCCTGCACAGCTTTCCGGCCTTTACCGCCAGCGTCTGCAACCTCAACCCGACGAGCGTCGGATCTGTCCGCATTCGCTCAGGCGTTGCGACAGATGCGCCAGCCATTGCGCCGAACTATCTGAGCACCAGGGATGACCGCAAGATCGCAGCGAAAAGCATAAGACAGATCCGGAAAATCGTCTCGCAGCCGGCACTTGCAAAATACGAGCCTCAAGAATGGGCGCCCGGCATCGAGTTCCAGAGCGACGAGGCGCTTGCAAAACTTGCCGGCGACATCGCGAACACGATTTTTCACCCCGTCGGCACGACGAAAATGGGTCGCAAGGATGAGCCGATGGCGGTGGTGGACAGTCGGTTGAGGGTCCGGGGTGTTGACGGCCTGCGTGTTGTCGACGCCGGCATCATGCCGCATATCACAAGCGGAAATACCAATGCGCCGACATTGATGATCGCCGAGAAGGCCGCGAAATGGATCCTTGCCGATGCCAGGGGATGAGGCCTCTCACCTTCCGCCAGTTGCCGGGTAACCCTGCGGTTCAGCCGGCATCGCGCAAGGGGGCGGCGCGGATCTCGCGCAGCTTGCCGCCCTCGCAGATCAGGCAGCGCGACGCGCGCGAGATCAGTTCGGGGCGGTGGGCGATGACGATGCGGGTGATCGGCAGGGCCTCGATCAGATCGGCGATGCCCCGTTCGCTCTCCTCGTCCAGATTGGCCGTGCCCTCGTCCAGCAACAGCAGCTTGGGCCGGCGATAAAGCGCGCGGGCCAGAAAGATCCGCTGCCGCTGCCCGCCCGAAAGCGCCGAACCCATGTCGCCCACAAGCGTCATGTACTGCATCGGCATCCGCAGGATATCATCGTGAACCTGCGCAGCCGCCGCCGCCATGACGACGCGCTCCATGTCCATGTCGGCATCGAAAAAGGCGATATTGTCGGCGATGCTGCCTGACAAAAGCCGGTCATCCTGCGCCACGACCCCGATCCGGGCGCGCCATGCCCGCCACAGCGCCGGGCTGGCGGGTTGCCCGTCCAGCAGCACCTGCCCGGTCTCGGGCGCAGCCAGCCCCAGCAGGATCTTGGAAAGCGTCGTCTTGCCGCTGCCCGAGGGGCCCTTGATGGCGATGAACTCGCCCTCGGCCACCGACAGCGAGACATTGTCCAGAACCAGCGGCATCGTCGCGCCATAGCGGAAATTGACATTGCGCAGATCGACCGCGCCGCCCCGCTCTGGCCCGCCCGGCAGCGCGGCCTGCGTGTCGCCGGCATCGGCGGGCGTCACCACGATATCGGCCAGCCGGTCCAGATGCAGCCGCAGCAGACGGAACCGGGTGATCTCGCCCACCAGCGACAGGGTCCGGTCGCTGAAGGTCTGCCGATAGGACAGGAACGCCATCAGCATGCCGATGGAAAACCCCTGTGCGTCAAGGATCATCCGCGCGCCCAGAAAGACCACCAGCACCGTCTGAAGCCCGATCACCGCCTGCTGCACAAAGCCCAGCGTGATCTCGAACCGGCCCAGCGAGACGGTGCTGTTGATGACCCTGGCATAGCGGTTGCGCCATGCGGCCTCGCGCGCGGTCTCGGCGCCGAAAAGCTTGATGGTCTGGGCGCCGCGCACCGATTCCATCAGATGCGACTGCTCATCGGCAACGGCGATGATGCGCTCCTCGGTCCGGGCGCGGGTCGCGGGGTAAAAGGCGAAAGCCAGCGCCAGCACGATCACCAGCGACACGATCACGATGACCGCCAGCAGCGGCGAATACAGAAACAGCACCCCCGCCGCGATGATCGCCATGACCCCGTCGACCAGCGCCGAGACCGTGCCGCGCGTCAGCGCATCCTGAATCGCCATGGTCGATTCGATGCGCGACATGACATCGCCGATATGGCGCTTTTCGAAATAGGAGACCGGCAGCCGCAGCAGGTGGCGCACGATATTGCCGACGACCTGAAAGGACAAAAGCGCGCCCATCAGCCGCAGCACCCAGTTCCTGAGCGCCTCCAGCCCGGCATGGATGACCACCAGCGCGCCAAAACCAAGCGCCAGCACCGTCAGCAGGTTGCGATCCGAGCGCCCGATCGCCTCGTCCACGACAAGCTGCATCTGGAAGGGCAGCACGAAGGTCACCAGCTGGAACAGGAAAGACAGCAGCAGGACCTGCACCGCCACGGGCCCCAATCCGCTGATCCGTGACCACAGATGCGACAGGCGCAGCCGGCTTTGCGCCTCGATCGGCCGGAAGCTCGCCACCGGGCTGAGTTCCAGCACCACGCCGCTGAAATGCTGCGAGACCTCGTCAAGGCGCATGGTCCGCGCGCCGCGCGCCGGGTCGTGAATGGTGACCCGGTTGCCGCGCACCGATTTCAGCACCACGAAATGGTTGAGATCCCAGTGGATGATCGCCGGGACCTGCACCTTGTCCAAGGCGTTCAGCCCGACCCGCAGCGCCCTTGGCGCCAGCGACAATTGCCCGCCCAGCTCCATCAGGCCGCGCAATGTGGCGCCGTGCAGCGACAGCGAAAAGCGCTGGCGCAGCGTGTTCAGGTCCAGATTATGGCCATGATAGCTGCCGATCATCGCCACGCAGGCCAGCCCGCATTCGGCGGCTTCGGCAGCGCGGATCACCGGCAGGTGGCGGCGGCCAAGGCTCAGGTCGCGCAGGCTCATCCCAGCCGCCCCACCGCATAGATCGGGTCAAACAGCCATTCCAGCAGCGTCCGCCGGTCGGTGACGATATTGGCCGCAAGCAGCATTCCGGGCTGGATCGGGATCAGGTCGCCATAGGCGTCCACCTGATCGCGCTCAAGCTCGACCTTGACGCGAAACACCGGCTCCTGAAAGGCAATGCCCTGAATGGCGACCTCGCCGGGGGCCAGAACCGTGCGCGACACCTCGCGGATGCGGCCGCGCGCGGTGCCGAATTTCTGATAGGGGAATGCCTGATACATCAGCCGCGTCTCAAGGCCGACACGGATGAAACCGGCGGCGCGCGAGGGGACGTAAAGCTCGGCCTCAAGGCGCGATCCCTCGGGCGTCATCACCGCCACCACCGCGCCCGCGGGAACGCTTTGCCCGACCGCCACCGGCAGCGCCACCACCTTGCCGGCAACCGTGGCGGTGGCACGGTAATCGGTCTGCACGGCCAGTTCGGTTTCGCGCTGCTCCAGCAGCGCCTCGTTCGCGCGGGCCTGCGCCTCGGCTGCGCGGATGTCCAGCGGCAAGGCTTCCAACCGGCTGTCCAGCTCGCCGATCTGGCGCTCCAGCGACAGCATCATCATGCGGATCTCGGCCGCGCCCTGCTGGGCGACAAGGCCCATGATCTCGGCCTCTTCGACAGCGCGGGCGCTGGCATAGCCGCGATTGGCGATGTCCTGCATCCGCTCGGTATTGCTGCGCACCAGCGCCAGCCTTTCCTCCATCGCGGCGAGGCGCTGCCGGCTCTGGTCGCGTTCGCGCAGAAGCGCCGCCTTCTGGTCGCGGATATGGCGATCTTCGGCCAGAAGCTTCTCGCGCGCGGCGGTGGCCTGTGCGCGGCTTGCCTCGAGCTGCGCGGCAAGATGGCGGGCAAGCGCCTGTCCCGCATCGCCCTCGGTGGTGACCGATGACAGTCTGAGCGTGGCAAGCGCCGCCCCCGATGCGACGCTGTCGCCTTCGGCCACGGCCAGATTGCCGATGATGCCCCCCTGCCGGGCGGTGACGCGGATCAGCCCCTCACGCGGGACGATCCAGCCCGACACCGTTTCCGTGCGGGCATAGCTGGCTGTGCCCAGAAACGCCGCCGCACCCAAAAGGACGATGGCGGCCAGCATGATCAGCACCCGCATCCGCAGGGACAGCCGCACCAGCACCTCGCCATCGAGGCGGCGCAGCCGGTGTTCGACCGCCTGCTCGCGGAAGAGTGGCCGGGATGCGGCATCTTTCGGGGCATCACTCATGGCGGCGGCGACTGACCTTTGCTGTGCGGATCAGGCCGCGCCCCTGCCGGCTGGCAAGGACGCGACCCATGGTTTCCAATATGATCCGATAAGGCGATCAGCGCTGGCAGATGGCCCGCGCGGCCAGTGCAACGGCGATCTCGCCCACGGCGATCACGGCGGCGACGGCGATGATGAAGCCGCCCGAAACCTCATCGGTCTCAGCCTCGCTGAGCACCGCGTATTCCTGATCGGCGATGGCGGGCTGGTTCAGCGTGGACATGATGTTGCTCATGGTTTGGTTTCCTTCCTGTCTGGTTGGTGGTTGGTGGCTGGTAGTTTCTCAGTTCTGGCGTTTCGGACCCGAGCCGGCCGTGATCACGACCGGGCCGATGCCGACCAGCACAGCGCTTCCGCCGCAGACGGCTTCGGTCTCGGCTGGGGTCAGCACGCGCAATGGCCCGCTGTCCCGTGGATCTTTCGAGGGTTTCGACATCGGCTTTCCCGTCAATTGAGCAAAAGCCGCAGCAACTGGCGGGCGGACAGTTCCACCGTCGCAAGCACATAGCTGCCCACGCCGCCGCCCGAGACGCTGCCGATCTCGGCCTCGGTCATGGCGGTGATCCGGCTTTCGCCGGCCGTGGCAGCATTCTGGTCCTTGGCGTCATCTGGTTTCATGGTTGATCTCCATTCGTGAGGGTTACTTGCCTGACCCCATTGCGAAGGGCGGCCAACGGGTCGGGTCGATGCCAACATCGGGAGGGCGACGCGGTCCGACGGGCGCGATGATGATCGGATCCACGATCCGGATCGCACCGCCGCCGGCGGCGCCAACCATTGTCACCTCGTCCGGCGACAGAGGGGTAATGTCATGAAACTGCATAACGCCGCCTACTGATTACGTTCACATCAGGCGCAGGTTTCGCGAAAACCGGCGGCGAAGATATAGGTCAGACGTGCTATAGGTCAGACGTGCTACTGTGCGGCTCGCCATGGCCCGGGATAGATGGGCGGGACCGGGTTACTGAGGAAGGGCCGACCGGATCGGCCGGCGCCTTTTGTTGGGGTGGAGAACAGGCATTGACGGCTGACAATCCGGCGATCCGCGTCAGGCGCGCGATTTCAGGCTCTGACGAGATCGCCGAGCGGCGCGACACCGAGGCCGGGCAGGCCCTCGTCCGGGTGGTCATCGCCATCGGCTTCGCGGTCTACATCGCCATCGGCCTTTATCTCGACATGTTCGACGCGCGGGCAAGGCAGGTCCTGAGCATCTACCCGCTGATCCTGCTGATCTTCGCGCTGCTGATCGCCTGGGATATCCGGCGCCGGCCCGGCGTCCATCCGGCGCGGCGCGCCCTATGCATGGCGGCTGATTTCGGCAGCATCGCCCTGGTCATCACCCTGGGCGGGACCTATATGACGCCGATCTTTGCGGTGCTTTTGTCGGTGACGGTCGGCTACGGGATGCGCTATGGCACGCGCTACCTGATCGCGGCGACGCTGGTGGCGATGCTGACTCTGGTCGTGATCGCCGTCCTCAGCCCGCTATGGCGTCAGCAGCCCTTTGTCATCGTGACCTTTGGCCTGTCGCTGCTGTTCGTGCCGCTTTACGCCAATGCGCTGCTCGCCGACACGCGCGAGGCCTATCGCGCCGCCGACCGGGCCAATCTGGCCAAGGCGCGGTTCCTGTCCCATGCCAGTCATGACCTGCGCCAGCCCGTCCATGCGATCGGCCTGTTCACCAATTGCCTGCGCGAGGCGAACCTGTCGCAAACCGACGCGGACATGCTGGATAATATCGACCATTCGCTGCGCGGCGTGACGCGGATGCTGCGCTCGCTGTTCGATATCGCGACGCTCGACAGCGGCAAGATCGTGGTGCGCAAGAAGCCGGTGTCGCTGGGCGAGGTGATCCGCGACGTGGTTCATCAATACGGCGCCGAGATCCAGCGCGCCGAGGTCAGCCTGCGCTGGGTCGACAGCTCCATCGTGGTCGATACCGATCCCGGCCTGCTGACCATCATGGTGCAGAACCTGATCTCGAACGCGATCAAGTATTCGCCCGGCGCCCGCGTGCTGGTCGGCTGCCGCAGGCAGGGCGCCACCGCCACGATCTGGGTGCTGGATCAGGGCATCGGCATCGAGCCCGAGAACCATCAGCGGGTCTTTGACGAGTTCTACCGCGTGCCCTCGCCCGGCCGCGATATCGAGGGTATCGGCCTCGGGCTGGCGATCCTGCGGCGCATGGCGGACCTGATCGGCACCCGGATCGCCTTCAGCTCGACCCCCGGCAAGGGCACCGCCATCGGCATTCGCGGCCTTGTGCGGACAACCGCGCCGACCGTGCCCGCGCCGGTCGCCCCGGCCCATCCCAAAAGCCTGCTCTACGGGGCACGGGTGGTGCTGATCGAGGATGATCCGGCGGTGCTTTTGTCCACGCAACTCCTGATGGAACGCTGGGGATGCGTGGTGCAGGCGCTGGGCGCGCCAAGCCGCGATACCGGGCCTTGCGACATCATCGTGGCGGATTACGACCTGAACGGTCCGCTATCAGGCACTGACGCCATCGGCGAGATCCGGACGCGGCAGGGCTGGCTGGTGCCGGCGATCATCGTGACCGCGCATGACGAGGACAGGATCCGCAGCGAAATGCACGGCGCGGTCCTGCCGATCCTGCCCAAACCCACCCGTCCGGCCGAGCTGCGCTCGGTCATGCTCGGGATGCTGGCCGGGGGCGAGCGCCCTGCCCCGCGGGCCTGAGGCCTCAGCGGCGCGGCGCGCGCGCCGCCGCCGCCGCCCGCGTCGGCACATCAAGGATGCGCAGGATCGCCGAGACATGGATGCGCACCGTAAAGGGCGAAATGCCCAGATCGCGGGCGATTTCCTTGTTCGAGGCGCCCTCGGCGATGCGCTCCAGCACATCGCGCTGCCGGGGGCTGAGCGCCTCGACGCCGCCATCCGCGAGCGCCAGCGGGGCAATCCCGGACGCGTCCGAGCGCAGGATCACCACCTCGCCATTGCGGATGTCACCCAGCGCCTTCGACATTTCGGCGGGCGGGACGGCCTTGCTGACAAAGCCGTCCGCGCCGGCCTGCATCACCCGCTCGACCGTGCCGGCATCGTCCACCATCGAGATCACGACGATCGTCGCGCGCGGAAAATCGATGCGCAACTGACGCAGCGAGGCGTCCAGTTCAAACCCCGGAAACAGCAGATCAAGCAGGAATGCCTGTGGTGCGGCCTCGGCCGCGGCGGCCAGCACCTCGTCGAAGCTGGCGGCCTGAATGACCGATGCCTGCGGCAATTGCATCTCGACGATCCGGCGAATCCCGTCGCGGACGATGGGATGGTCATCTGCGACGATAATTCGTTCGGGGGGCACGACCAGTCCTGACAGCTACGATTACAACGCAACCCAGCCTATAAATCTGGGGCGACAATTGCGCCAGCGTCAAGGTCTCAGGCGATGAGCGCCGCCATGATCGCCTGCGCCCGCTGTCCGATCTCGTCGAGGCTCGGCCCCGGATCGGTAAAGCGCCGTGCCGATGCCGAAGCCGTCGGCTCCGACGGCCAGCCATTGAAGAAAGCTTTCCGGTCCCGCACCGCCCACGGCGTTGATCAGCGGCATCGAGCGGAAGCCCGGATAGATCGGGTTCGGCGCGATCTTGTTCAGGCTGGCGGCCTGAATGGCGGCAAAGGTCGAATATTCCGACGCGTCGATGACATGCTTGTCGAGCGATGTATGAACCTCGGAGGACGGCAGGTTGACGGAGCTTGCACCCGGCCCCTCGCGGGCGCGGATATTGACGGCTTTCAGGTCCTTGAACTTGTCGATCGGCACGCGCGAGACAAAGGCTTCAAGCCCCCCGGAGACGCCGCCGATGAAGTAAAGCCCGTATTCGCCCAGCAGTCCCTCGGGCGGGGGCTAGGCGCCGACGGTATTGCCGAGATCATATGCCCGTCCAGAATGCCGTCCGCGACTGAATCGTGGGCCGTATTACAGGCGAGGTCCGCATATACCGGCAGGACCTCGAGCGTGCCCGCGCGCAGGACGCAGGTTTCTGAACACTGCAATGGCGCGCGGCGGCTGATCCCGGCCGGGTCCTGACCCGATCAATGCGTCCAGGGCGCCCGGCGGTCGGTGGCGAAATTCTCACCATAGCCACGGGGACGGATATTGGCGGCGCGGGCATGGGGCTCGGTCACCTCATATTCCAGCCCCATCTCGCGGGCGTAATCCTCGGCCTGCTTGCGGGTCTCGAAGCGCAGGCTGACCTGGCTTTGAGTGTCGTCGCTGCTGGTCCAGCCCATCAGCGGGTCGATCTCGCGCGCATCGGCGGCGGGATAGACCAGCACCCATCCCCTGGTGCGTGCGATGCCCGATTGCATGGCGTTGCGGGCAGGCTTGTAGATGCGGACTCGCATGGCGGGAACCCTCTGTTCTTGCTTGGCGTGTTATCCCCGATGGCGCCGCCCGGATCAAGACGGGGCGATGCCGCAAGACGCGTTTTTCGCCCCCGCCATGGCGCGAATGCATCGCGGAGGGCTTGCATCATGCCCCGAAAGCACCAAATTGGAGACCGCGAACAAAGGGGAAACCATGGGTCACAACAATTCCGACGCCCCCGTCGCCCGCTATCCCGAGGTGACCCGCCCCAAGCTTGAGGGCGGCAAGCGTTTCGTCATGCATTCCGAATTCCAGCCCGCCGGCGACCAGCCCACCGCCATTGCCGAACTGGCGCAGGGCGTCAGGGACGGCGAGCGCGATCAGGTGCTTTTGGGCGCCACCGGCACCGGCAAGACCTATACCATGGCCAAGGTGATCGAAGAGACGCAGCGCCCGGCCATCATCCTTGCCCCGAACAAGACGCTGGCTGCGCAATTATACGGCGAATTCAAGGGGTTCTTTCCGGAAAATGCCGTGGAATATTTCGTCAGCTACTACGACTATTACCAGCCCGAGGCCTATGTGCCGCGCTCGGATACCTATATCGAGAAGGAATCCCAGATCAACGAGGCCATCGACCGGATGCGCCACTCGGCCACGCGGGCGCTTCTGGAACGCGATGACGTGATCATCGTGGCCTCGGTTTCCTGCATCTATGGCATCGGCTCGGTCGAGACCTATTCGGCCATGACACAAGACCTGATCGTGGGGGAAATGTATGAACAAAGACAAGTGATTGGCGAGCTGGTGGCGCAGCAGTACCGGCGCAATGATGCGGGCTTTG
>RRZU010433549.1_pt1 | contig 10272 bp, 9 predicted proteins | sample 2165561 | NCBI WGS metagenome assembly RRZU01 (sample SAMN10456909, study PRJNA506462) | wastewater metagenome | isolation source: wastewater sludge | place: USA: Moscow, Idaho | reverse complement strand
GCGCGAGCTTCTCGATGAGGTTTCTGAGGATGGTGAGCCGGCCCCGCTCGAGGAGGTGGACCGCAAGATTCTGCGTTCAGTCTTTGAGTTGGGGCAGACCAGGGTTGGGGAGTTAATGGTCCCCCGCGCTGAGATGGTGACGATTAGGGGTGACGAGGACGGTCACGCGGCCTTCGAACTGTTCGTTACCTCCGGATTCTCCCGCATGCCGGTCATCGGAAAGACGCTTGATGAGGTGCAGGGTGTCCTTTACATGAAGGACTTAGCGCGACGCTCCCTGAAGGGGCCCGATGCTTTGGACATCGAGGTAAGAGATATTGCGCGCGCGGCGGCATTCGTTCCAGAGATGAAACTTGCGGACGATGAACTGCGTGTCATGCAGGCGAACAACACGCACCTCGCACTGGTAGTTGATGAGTACGGTGGGATTGCGGGTCTCGTCACTGCGGAGGATATCCTTGAGGAACTCGTTGGTGAACTGACGGATGAACATGACGTTGATGTGGGTATCCCCGAAGAGGTTGAGCCGGGAGTGTGGCTGATTCCGTCCTCGTACCCAATCGACGATCTTGAAGACCTTTTAGACGTCGAGTTTGACGAGGACGAGCTGTATTCGGTCGGAGGTCTGCTCACGAAGGCGATTGGTCGAGTGCCGCTCCCTGGTGACAGTGCGGAAGTCAACGGTGTACTAATTGAGGCCGGTGAACAGACCGGCAGGCGCAAGCGGGTTTTGAGCGTTTACGTGCGGCGTGGGTGAAGGGGAAGAAATGAGCGAGTTCCGGGCAGGTTTTGTTGCGATCGTGGGGCGCCCCAATGTGGGAAAGTCAACGCTGACCAACGCTCTTGTGGGGCACAAAGTCGCCATCACCTCAATGAGGCCGGAGACGACACGCCATAACATTCGTGGCATTGTGCAGGCCCCACACGGGCAACTGGTTGTGGTTGATACCCCGGGGTTTCACCGTCCTCGGACACTTCTTGGCCGACGCCTCAACGAAATGGTGCAAGAGGCACTTATCGACGTTGATGCCGTGGTGGTGTGTTTTCCCGCGGACCAAAAGGTTGGTCCCGGCGACCGGTTCATCACCAGTGAGGCGACTCGCGGCGGGGCAACCAAGATCGCTGTGGTCACGAAGATCGACCAGGTCAGCAAGGACAGGCTTGCAGAGCACCTGCTGGCCGTAAGTGAGCTGGACTCGTGGTCGGCAATCGTCCCGGTTAGTGCCAAGACCGGAGAGAATATGGAGCGTCTCACCGAGGTGCTGGTTTCTGAAATGCCCGTTTCACCGCCGCTTTATCCCGAAGATGAGATCACCGAGGAGACGGAAGAGACCCTAATTTCCGAGTTTGTCCGTGAAGCCGCCCTCGAAGGCGTGCACCACGAACTGCCGCACTCCGTGGCCGTTCAGGTAACGGAGATGATCGAACGGAAAAAGGCGGGTGTCCTGGATGTTCACGTCACGATTTACGTGGAACGGGACAGTCAGAAGGCAATCATTATTGGTAAGGGTGGGTCCCGTCTCAAGCAGATTGGGACGACGGCACGCAAGGAAATAGAGGCCCTGCTGGGGCGTCGAATCTACCTGCACATTCACGTTACGGTTGCGAAGAACTGGCAGACAGACCCGAAGATTCTCCAGAGGTTCGGTTTCTAGTGTTACGCAAGAAACTGGTCACATACGTCAACACCTTCTTCTTCCTCTTTGCCGGTTTTGCAGCGCTGTGGCTGGTAGTGCTAGCGGTCGTAGACACACGCGGATTGCAATGGGAAATCGCGGTGTATGCGGTGGCGGCGTGGGCTGTGATTGCCTACGTGTTCCTTCCCCGCCTCTACAAGCTCATGACGGCAGTGTTTCTACCCGACTACTTCATCGGGAGGGCGAGGACGAGTTCAGGTCTGCTTGGCGACGTTGTCAACATGGCGTGGGATGGTCCCGAAGACAACATTCACAGCGCAATGCAGGCCGCGGGCTGGACGCTGGCAACCCCGATCACACTGGGTTCAGCGCTGGGGATTATCCGCTCCGTGTTGACTCGTTCGCCGGACCCTGACGCGCCCATATCGCCTCTCTTCCTGTTCGGTCGAAAGCAGGATTTTGCGTACCAGAAAGAGGTCGGCGGCAGCGCAAACCAGCGCCACCACATCCGTTTTTGGAGGTGTCCTCCGCACTGGCCCCTGCCAGGTGGAACTGAAGTTGACTGGCTCGCCGGAGCCGCTTTTGATACAGGAGTGCGCCTGTCTTCATTCACGTTGCAGGTTACGCACGCGATCTCAGGTGATATCGACAAGGAACGTGACTTCACGATCTCCTCGTTGAAGGGCGTCGATTCGGGCCTCAAAGTCACGTGGATTGAGAAGTTCTCTACCGCATTCCACGCACGCAATGGCGGCGGCGACATGGTTCACACCGATGGGAATCTTCCCATCGTCGATGTAGAAACCTTGCCTGCCTCAATCCCGCAGGTGCATCTGAATACTCCCAAGCCGCCAGCAGCAAAGACGTTGAAGCAGAAACTGGCGCAGACCAAACGGCCGGCAACCATTTACGTCGCCACCTTCTTCATCATGGTTTCGATAATGCTCACCGCGCGCGACCTCGTTGCGGGAACAACTATCAGTCCGGCGCTTTCCTGGGTTTCCATCGGAGTCCTAGTTCTACTCTGGCCAGCCCTTTCCTACGGGATGGCACCAGCCCGATGGCTCCTAATGGTGCTCTTCGGCGTAGACGTCCTCGTTCACCTAGTCGCGTGGTTCCAAGCAGACTTTGTGGTGAATGCTTCAACCGGGGTTGCCCACGTCGCGGTGGCAACCATCATGCTGGTGATCCTCTCAACTGACTCGGTTACAGACTTCACGGCCACGATCAGCAGCTGGTGCAGGGCCAAATGATGAATGTTGGTTGCGGAAACAACACGGAGGGTTGTAGATTGCGATCGTGACTAGCCTGCTACTTAGCTGCCGCGGTGAAGCCTGATCCAGATCGGAAGGCACACCGCGGAGTTTGGCGTTCCGGTCAGCAACGGATACAAAGGCAGACAAATGATCACAAACGGTCCCGCTAACTTACAGCAAAACTCTTCCATGCCGGTCGCGAAGTACCGGCCATTCCTCCAGACGAATCCGCCCCACCTCACCTACCGGAAGTGGCCGGATAAGCAGATTGTTAGGGCTCCTCGCTGGCTCACCACCGACCTTCGTGACGGTAACCAGTCCCTGGTGGAGCCGATGGACCCAGCGCGCAAACGCCTCATGTTCGACCTGCTGGTTCGCATGGGGTACAAAGAGATCGAGATTGGGTTCCCCGCAGCATCCCAAACGGATTTTGACTTTGTGCGCTCCCTGGTGGAGACGGGTGCAGTCCCCGACGATGTGACAGTTTCCGTCCTCACCCAATCCCGCCCGGAGATCATCACCAGAACGGTGGAATCCCTGGTTGGCCTGAAGCGCGCAACCGTGCACCTCTACAATGCGACATCACCCATGTTCCGCGACGTGGTCTTCCGCAATAGCAAGGAAGAAACCATAGCGCTTGCGGTTGAGGGAACGCGGCACGTCATGGCTGCAGCAGAGAAGATTCTTGGTGACCAAACAGTGTTCGGCTACGAGTACTCTCCGGAGATCTTCATTGACACTGAACCGCAGTTCGCCCTCGACATCTGCGAGGCCGTCATGGATGTCTGGCAGCCGGGACCTGACCGAGAGATCATCCTGAACCTGCCAGCAACCATCGAACGTTCCACCCCGAACGTCTACGCGGACCAGGTGGAGTGGATGTCGACTAACCTGTCGCGGCGCGAGTTCATCACGCTGTCCGTGCACCCGCACAACGACCGTGGCACTGCTGTGGCGTCAGCGGAACTCGCCATGCTTGCCGGGGCTGACCGAGTGGAAGGCTGTCTTTTCGGCCACGGTGAACGAACGGGTAACGTCGACCTCGTGACGTTGGCGCTGAACCTTTACACGCAAGGTGTCAATCCGCAGGTGGACCTGTCGGACATCGACGATGTCCGGCGAACCGTTGAGTACTGCACCGGTATGGGAGTTCACGACCGTGCGCCGTATGCGGGTGACCTTGTGTACACGTCCTTCTCGGGTTCGCACCAGGACGCAATCCGCAAGGGATTCGCAGTCCGTGCCGCCAAGGTGGATGAGCAGGGCTCGGACGTGTACTGGGAGATCCCCTACTTGCCTGTTGACCCCCATGACGTAGGCCGGTCGTACGAGGCCGTTGTGCGCGTGAACTCGCAGTCCGGGAAGGGCGGCGTCGCCTTCCTCATGTCGTCCGCGCATTCCCTGGAGTTGCCGCGGCGCCTGCAGATCGAGTTTTCACGAATCGTCCAGGCTGAAACTGAGGAGAGGGGCGGCGAGATTGACGCCGCGACGTTGTGGCAGTTCTTCGCTGATGCCTACCTGCCCAATGATGCCGCAGAGGACTTAAAGCCGTGGGGGAGATTCGTCCTCGGCCGTTCCTCAGTGACTTCGGATGACTCCGGGGCTCAGTTGCAGGCTGAACTGTTTGATCGGGGAAGCCAGCTGATCATGACGTCAACGGGCAACGGGCCGGTTGACGCATTCGTGAAGGGGCTCGAGAACCTCGGCTACGACCTGAGGATCCTTGATTACTCAGAACACGCGATGAGTTCCGGGCATGGTGCGAATGCAGCTGCATACATTGAGGCAATCGTTGATGGCCGAACGGTGTGGGGTGTCGGCATTGACTCGTCCATTGCTCGGGCGTCGTACAAGGCGATTATCTCGGCGTTGAACCGGGCCCTGCGCTGAATGCAGCGAACTTTCCGTGATAGGGCGTTCGTTTTACGTGCGTACAAACTGGGAGAAGCAGACCGAATCCTGGTGATGCTGGGAGAGAAGAGCGGACAGTTCCGGGTTGTTGCTAAGGGAATCCGGCGCACTTCTTCCAAGTTTGGGGCACGGCTGCAATCCTTCAACCGTGTCGATGTTCAGTTCTATCGAGGCCGCAGTGAGCTGGCCACCCTGACGCAGGCAGAAACGATTAGTGCGTACTCGGTGGACATCGCTCAGAGCTACGGAAGTTTCACGAATGCGAAGCTCATTGTGGAGGCGGCTCAGCGAATAACAGAGGGGCAAGACCTGCCGTCACCGGAGCAGTTCGCACTGCTTCACGGCGCCCTGCACGCCATGGCTTCCGGAACTAAACCGCCGGCCCTAGTTGCAGCGTCGTACTTGTTGCGGCTTGCAACCATTGAAGGTTGGCAGCCGACACTGGACAGGTGTGCCCAGTGCGATACCCAAGGGTGGTATTCACACTTCTCGGCCGGCAGTGGCGGCAGTGTCTGTGACGACTGCGCAAGCGCGGATGCGCTACGTGTTGACCCGGGTGCGCTCAGACTCATGGACATGCTGCTCCGGGCTGATTGGCAGGCCGCGCTCGCACAGGAAGGTGAGCACTGGGGTGAGGCGTTGGATGTGTCGGGGGCGTGGGTGCAGTGGCAGTTGGAGCAGCGCCTGCGAGCACTCCCATTTGCAAGCATCGTGGACTGAAGCGTGGCGGCGGCCTTGCCCCGCACTGCGGTGCCCGTTCATTTGCCCCGACCCGCTGGGCTTAACATTGAGGTAACAGAGGAGGTTCTCGTGGGATGTACGACGATTTTGGTGGGTAAAGACGCAAGCTATGATGGCTCGCCTCTGGTGGCGCGGAATGAGGACTCACCCAACGGTGAGTTCCACCCGAAGAAGATCATTGTTGTAAAGCCCGGTGACCAGCCCCGCGAGTACACAAGCGTCATCTCAAAGGTGACCGTCCCGCTCCCAGACGACCCGATGCGCTACACGGCCGCCCCGAACGCCATCCCTGATCAGGGGATCTGGGCCCAGGCTGGGATTAACTCTGCAAACGTTGCGATGAGCGCAACTGAGACGCTCACCAGCAACGAGCGAGTCCTCGGCGCCGACCCGCTGGTCTCGGGTGGAATTGGCGAAGAAGACTTCGTAACCCTGGTACTCCCGTACATTCATTCGGCGCGCGAGGGTGTTGTCCGCCTCGGCGCTCTGCTGGAGCAGTACGGCACGTATGAGATGAACGGCGTTGCCTTTGCGGATGCGGATGAGATCTGGTGGCTTGAAACCGTTGGAGGTCACCACTGGATCGCGCGCCGCGTCCCCGACGACGTCTATGTGACGATGCCTAACCAGCTGGGCATTGACAGTTTTGATGTGGAGGACGCCCTCGGCGAGGGCCGCGAGTACCTGGCGTCTTCCGATCTACGAGAGTTCGTTGCAGACAGCTTTCTCAACCTCTCCCTTGATGGGAACCTGAACCCGCGGGACGCATTCGGCTCGCACTCGGATGCCGACCACGTTTACAACACTCCTCGCGCCTGGTCCATGCAGCGCATCTTGAATCCCAACAGTACGGAGTACGCGCCGACCTCGGACGATATTCCATGGTGCCGGCACCCAGAACGCAAAATCACCATTGAAGACATCAAGTATGTATTGAGCTCGCACTACCAGGGCACCCCGTATGATCCGTACGCGGGCACCGATGAGCAGGCGAGACTGTTCCGCCCGATTGGGATCAATCGGCATAGTCAACTTTCTATCCTGCAGGTAAGGCCAGAATCGTCCCGCTCGATACAGTGGATAGCGTTTGCTTCCAACCCTTTCAACACGCTGATTCCCCTCTACACCAACGTTGAGAAGATGCCCGACTATGTCTCTGACACGACAGGCCGAGTAACAACGGAGAACTTCTACTGGGCCAGCCGCATCCTCGCTGCATTGGCAGACGCCCAGTTTTCTGCGGCGCTACCTGACATTGAGAGCTACCAGCAGGCCACCCTTGCAGCAGGCCACGCAAGCCTCGCAAAAACTGATGCTGAGGCAAGTTTGCTCGTCGACGGTGCATCGGTAGGGGGCCTTCTTGAGGCCGCCAATGAGGCGATCACAACCACGGTCAAAGAGGCAACCGAGGCGGTGCTCGACAAGGTTCTCCTGATTGCCAGCAACGGCATGAAGAACAGCTTCTCCAGGTCGGATGGTTAGACATGGCACTTGATGCGCCAGGTGCTGGTCGCACCGTTGTCCCGCCCCATCTTTTAGGCCACGTCCCCGAACATGTCGCGGTGATCATGGATGGCAATGGGCGTTGGGCGAATGCAAGGGGCCTGCCCAGGACCGAAGGGCACCGAGCCGGTGAGCTTGCACTAATGGACACCGTCGCGGGCGCTGTCGAGGCTGGCGTCAGTTACCTCTCGATGTACGCGTTCTCTACGGAGAACTGGAAGCGTTCGCCCGAGGAGGTCCGTTTCCTTATGGGGTACTCACGGGATGTGATACGTAAGCACACGGACCGCCTCGACGAATGGGGCGTGCGGGTCCGTTGGGTCGGACGAAGACCACGTCTTTGGAAGTCTGTCCTCAAAGAGCTACGGGTTGCCGAAGAGCGAACCAAGAACAACACCAAGACGGAACTGCTTCTGTGTATCAACTATGGGGGGAGAGCCGAAATCACAGACGCCGCCCGGGCGCTTGCGGAAGAAGTTGCTGCTGGAACTCGCAAGGCTTCCTCGATCAGGGAAGCCGATCTGGCATCGCACCTGTACGCCGCGCATGCCCCCGACGTCGACCTGTTGATTCGCACGTCGGGCGAGTCAAGGATCTCTAACTTCTTGCTGTGGCAGCTGGCATACGCGGAACTAGATTTCGTGCCGCAGGCGTGGCCGGAGTTTGGGCGGGAACAGCTTTGGGAGCGTCTGATCGCATACCGGGAACGCGAGAGACGCTACGGCGGAGCGGTTGATGCCGTTGCCGGTAGCAACCAATGAGCTTTGCGATTGGGCTCTTACCCGCGCTGCTATTTGGGTCTTCAAGTGTCCTGCTGATGAAGCTCGGCGGGGACAGTCGGCAGCAGACCATGGGGCAGTTTCTTGGCGCCTTGGCAGTGGCGATAGTCTTGGCGCTCAGCGTGGGAGTGGACACTAACCCCGCTGTTCTTCTCACCGCCTTTGTTGCAGGTGCAGTGCTCGGTGTGGGGATGAATCTGCAGATTATTTCCTTTCACTATCTGGGTGTCTCACGTGTCATGCCGCTCACGACGGGCGGTCAGCTGATCGGGGTGGCAGTTCTTGGTATCGCCCTGTTCGGAGAGTGGGTCGGATCGGCGGCGCTGCCGGTGGGAATCGCGGCGTTGGCGGCAATACTGGTGGGGGTGTTCCTTGCGGGCTGGAGCGAGCCCGACGCTCTCACCGTGTCCGCTCCCGCGGATCCCGCTCCTGCAGATCCCGCTCCTGCACCCGCTTCCGCTCCTGCTTCTGCTTCTGCTTCCGCTCCTGCTTCTGCTTCCGCTTCCGCTCCTGCTTCTGCTTCCGCTTCCGCTCCTGCTTCTGCTTCCGCTTCCGCTCCTGCTTCCGCTTCCGTGCGAACCGGAATGGTCATCATGGCCATTTCTACGTTGTTCTTGATTGCATTTCCTACCCTCACGAGGTTGTGGTCGATTGATCCGATGACGTCGCTGTTGCCGGAGGCGATTGGTTTCGTGGTGGTGGGTGTGATCGCCACATCCCCGCGACGAGGCATGCCAGATACGCGTTGGAGTCGCCCTACCGTTGGCGCCTTGCTCCCGGGGGTCCTGTGGGGCACGGGGTTGATCGTGCTGCAGTACTCAATAAATGTGCTCGGGGTGGCTGTGGGATTTGCACTTTCGCAGTTAACGGTGGTGGTTGCGACTTTTGGGGGCATCTGGATTCTCCAAGAGAAGAAGACACGCAAAGAGATGCGCGTGACCATGTTGGGAATGCTGTTTCTGGTCGGCGGTGCGATGCTGCTCGGATACGCGAACGCACTAGACGGAATCTAGCCACACTGGCGGCGTGACATACTCAGCGCCTCCTGCTTGACGGTGGCCTGCTGCTTCCCGCTGCTCGTTCGGCGAGGGTGCTTAGGGTCAGCCCCACGACAATGTGTCGTGCGACCGTGCTACGGTTCTTGCAGGTTCAAGAGTTGTAGCTTTCAGTACCTGGCTGGCTGCACGGCAACCCTCTGCGTCGAGCGGGGTGCCCCAGGGGAAGAACCGGCGTGAACAACCGTTCATGCAAGTCGAGGGGGGCCCAGGCGTGCGCGTGTTGGGCTCCGGTAAGGATTGTTCCCATGCCTGTTTTCCAGATTGCCGTCGCTGATGGGGGAGTAGAGGACTTCGAGACCACGGACGGGTGGGGTGAAGTGCCTGAAGTGGATCGGCCCGTGTGGTCTCGCTATATGCTCGACCATTGCCCTTGGTTTCCCGGGGCGACCATTGTGTCCTTTATTGCGTCTGGCGTAGTCAACGGCGGCTCCCGCGTCCCTGAGGTTTGGAAGGAGACGGCCGCGGAGCTGCACAGCGGCGGCTTTACTCCGCTCCAGTACTACCTACTTGCGCAGTTGTTGTCGGATAAGCGCAGGAGGAACGAGCTTGATGAGGCCACTCATGGGCATCCTTTCAAGCAGTGGTATGAGGAAGGGTTCCCAGCTTTTCAACTTGATGCCGAAGCCTGGAAGCCCTGGCTTGAGCGACTTGTGCGAGCACAGTCGCCGCGTCGCGCCCTCGACCATATGCTCTTCGGGCCGGACCTGCCGGCACTGGGTATGGTGATGTCACTCTCCGGAGGCCTGGCCCGGGTCGTTTCCGACTGACGGTGGCCCTCAACAGCTGGGGCTGCTTGGGCGGCCTAGGGTTTTCTCTTTCAGCAAGGCCCCCAGTCTAAGAGGGCCCACTATCCGAAATCCCTAGGCCGCCCACCCAAGGCCGCCCACCCTAGGCCGCCCAGGCGTTCGGTTAGGCGGCGTGGTCCCACAGTGTTGGTGGCGTCCCATTTTGGCTGCCTGGTGGCGCGCCTTGTTGGCCTGGCTCCCTACTATGTTGGTTTGGTGGCGGACCGGTTTCGTCGGGGGCTCCGCCGTGTCTATCTGGTGGCGCGCTGGTTTGGTCTGGTGGCGCGCTGGTTTGGGGTGGGAGGACGCGTGTGGTTGGTTGCCATTTTTGGGTGGGGTCTTTCCAGTGGGGTGGTTTGATTTGGGGGAGCCCGTTTTTCATTTGGATGTTCCAGGGGCCGTGTTCGATGTGGCGGTGGTGTCCGTGGCAGAGGAGGACGCCGTTGTCGGTGTGGGTTTTACCGCCTTGGGCGTGGGGGGTGACGTGGTGGACTTCGCACCATTGGGCGGGGGTGTCGCAGCCGGGGATGATGCAGCCGCCGTCGCGGGCGAGGATGACGCGTTTTTGGTGGTTGGTGAAGACTCTTTGGGTGTTGCCTAGT
>RRZU013264381.1_pt1 | contig 10273 bp, 8 predicted proteins | sample 2165561 | NCBI WGS metagenome assembly RRZU01 (sample SAMN10456909, study PRJNA506462) | wastewater metagenome | isolation source: wastewater sludge | place: USA: Moscow, Idaho | reverse complement strand
CTTTTTTATAAACTTTAATCCAATTATAAATTGTTTTATCATTTATTCCAAGATCTTTTGCAATTTGCATTGCTGACTTTTCACTATTCAAAATTAATTGAACAGTCTCATTTCTAAACTCTTTAGTATATTTACTATTTTTCATTTTTTTCACTTCTTTCATACTTATTATTTTAACTTAGAAGTTTTTAAATTCTAAGTATGATTTAGTGTAGCCGGATCATTCAGCTGTTAAGAATATAATGGGTATTTTAGAAATAGAAGGTATTCTTTTAATTTGTTGACAAGTTTCAAATCCATCAATTCCAGGCATTCTAATATCTAAAAGAATTAAATCAGGAGTATCTGTTTCGAGGATACTTAATGCTTGATAACCATCAAGTGATATTAATAACTCATAGTTTTCACCTAAAAATCCAACTAATATATCTATATTACTTGGTGTATCATCTACAATTAATATTTTTTTCATTTTTCAAGTCTCCTTAGTGCATCATTAAATTTATAGTTTTTGATTAAAGAACTAATATGTTCAAAAACTACTTTATTTTCTTGTGTTAAGTTTTTTTCATCTATTTGAGAAAAAGCTTCTTTTATCTTATTGAAATTTTTACTTTCAAGTGCAGTTTTCAGAGTTTCAAAATTATGTAACAAGTCATTATTAATATCTACTTCTTCCAATTGCAAAGGTTTTAACTCTTCTTTTTTTCTTTTTAATTCAAAAAAATCATTTAGTTCTAAAATCACATTTTCATTTGCATTGATAATTTTTTCTAAAAAATTAGTATCTTCTTTACTATCTTGTAATAATTCATAATAGTTGTTAACCAAAGGAAAAAGTTCAATTGATTTAATTGTGCCACTTGTACTTTTGAATTTATGAAAATAATCTTTTATATTATAATATATTCACTATTATATAATCTAGCACTTAAACAATTATAATATTAGCCAGCTTTCTCTAACTCATCAACATCTCTTATCCTTTTACTCAAATCCACTTATAGAATAATACTTCAAACAACTTTTTACCCTACTTCCTGGCATAAGATAAAAAAATATTTTAAATTCCCATCTATTTAAAGAAAAAAAGAAGCTGCAACTATAATACAAATTGTTTAAGTGCTAGATTATATAATAATGAATATGTAGATATATAGTTTAAAGAAAAGGAAAGATTACTAATCTATATAAATATAGTAAAATAAAAACTCTTTTTTTAATTGCTTTAGAAATTGTTTTCTCTTACCTTAGTATGACTTTTAATTAAAAAATCAATCCTAGGGCAAATATAGAGTATTGTATTCTCTTATAAAAATTGCGTAATTGTTCAACCTAGTGTTTTAATCTTTCTTTATAAAATTTAGAAAACAATTCATGAGATTCAATAGGTGTTTTTAAAACTTTTAAATATAACCCTCTTCTACTCTAACCTTTTTATTTTTTCTTATAAAAAAGAATTAATCCTACAGCCTACATTTCTTCTATTTTGATTAATATTTTATATTCCAATATTCATCAAGTTTATATATCTCTTTGTTCTTAACTGTATAAAAAATTAAGTCACTTTTTTTTGAGTAAAATTTAAATAATTCATCTCTTAGAAACCCAATTTCTTCCAAATAATACCCTGCAAGTTGATAATAAGGATATATAAAATCAAATTTCTCAATTATTTTAAATATCTCATCAATATCTAATTTATTTTTTATTATTTTGAATTCATTAATTACGCTGCCAGGTGATACAAAATAATGAATGTTACTTATAATTTCAACAAAAGCTCTATTAATTGAGGATATCCTATGACCTTTATAATTAATTATACCAATACCACCTGTATTATTACTTTCTAGTGAAACAAGATTATATCCATTTATAACATCATGAGCTTTTGTTCTTCTTGGATTGCTAGTAAATGCTTTATCAATTGCATCTTGTGTTAAACTTCTTGAAGTAAAGTTGTTTCTCTCTTTTCTTTCTCTAGAAATAAAAACAAAGTTGTTTCTATAATTTGATAACCCCTGAATATTAAGTGATGTAAACATTGGGAAAAAACTCTTATTTTCAAGAGAGCATGCAAAATCATATATATTAAATTCTTTATCTAGTGTATATCTTATTTTTTGAATATCTCTAAAAGTCACTGTGTAAGAGATTAATCCATCTTCTAATAGTTTAGAATAGAGCATACTTGAAGACATACTTTGTTGAACTAAATTTTTATCTTTTAAATTTTCTAATATCATAGAGATATGATCAAAAGAAAAAATTCCATAATTTCTTACATCTTCAAGGATTCTTTCTTTATTTTTTGTATATTTATCTTGTCTCATAATCTTTCTTAATAAAGTAAATTTACTTTATTTTAACAGTATTATAAATATTTGTCAAGTTTTTAAGTCTTGACAAATTTAAATGATATAGTATAATTAAGTAAATTTACTTAATTTTGGAGTATTATGATTTATGTAATCAAAAACAATTTACCTCTAGGAATTTTAACCCAGTCTTCTGACGGGGTAATTACTTTTGAATATCTCGACTTTGTACCAGAAGAGCAATATTTAGGAAGTTTAAGTAAGAAAATTAATACTTCCAATGTATTATTTCCAATATTTGAAAATATGATCCCCGAACATGACCAGAAAATTTTATTGGAAAGTCAATATGGAATAACAAACAGTATAGATATTCTTTTACATCTAGAGAATATTCATGGTACATACGAATTTTACTCGCAAGAAGAATTTGAAGCATATAGACCACTTGAGACCTTTGAAAAGTTTGTATATAATGAAAAAATTGATGAAATCTTGGATAATAATTATGAATTTCCTAATATATTAAAAGATTACCAATTGAATATTTCAAATGAAACTTTATATCCTGAGGGTATAACAAAGGGAAAGGTTATTGGATTATCAGGTTTTCAATATAAATTCTCAATTTTGATAAATAAGGAAGATAAAACAATTACTCATGATTCAGGAAAGTTGAGTAATTGTTTTATGAAACCATATAATAGGCATTATTCCCATTATGATTACAAAGATAAAGATAGAAGTTATATACCTTATTTATTAATCAATGAACATCTATTTATGACTCTTGCAAGAGATTTTGGTTTTAAAGTACCTTATAATGGAATTATTAAACACGAAATCGATTATCACTATTTTATAAAAAGATTTGATAGATATAATGACAGCAAGATTGATCATACTGAACTATTAACTCTTATGAATAAAATAAGTACAGAAAAATACAAAGTTACAATGCAAGAGGTATTTGAAACTGCAAAAGAGTATTTAAACAATGAAGATCAAATCATACTTTTTAAATTTATAATATTTTCAGTTGTAATAGGACATGGTGATTTACATGCAAAAAACTTATCTCTAATTAATGTAAGTAATCACAGTAATGAAGAGAATAAGCAATTGTCACCATTTTATGATATTTCTACAACTAAAATCTATAAAGGAATAATGGATAGAGATATAGGTCTTAAAATTATAAATAAAACAAAAAATATTGATAGACAAATGCTTTTAAAATTTGCAGATGTTATTAAAATTGATAAAAATATTGCTATTGATCTTATTAATGAAGTTTACTCCCAATTTAAAGATACATTTTTAATGTATGTTGAAAAATTACCTAATGAAATTAAAGGTCTTACATTTTATCATGGGAGATACTCAAAAGGAACACTTGATGCAGTATTGAGAAAATATTATAAAAATAGGTTAGAATTTATTGAGGAAAATCTACTTGAAAAAACTACCGCCAAAAAAAATTCTGAAAATAGTTTTTGGGAATAAAACTTTTAAATTATACCATCATTTAGATACTTGATTATCTTTGAATTGTCCCAAAGATATAATAAAAAATATGAGATTCATTATAAATTATTCATAAAAATTATATTCCTATTTTTCAAACTCAACTATAAAAGGAAATATTTCTCCCTTATCTAAAAATTTTGCACATTTAGATTCAAAAAATACTTGCGCCGTTCCTGTTTTCCCATCTCTATTTTTTAATACTATTATTTCAGCTTCATCTTCTAAAGAGTGATTAATATTATAAAGAGGTTCTTTTTTCTTATCTTTTTTATAATAAGAATCTCTATATAACCCAAGTACTATATCTGCATCTTCTTCTATATTGCCTGAATTTTTTAAATCACTCAAAATAGGTCTCTTGTTATCTCTAGACTCTAAACTTCTATTTAGCTGCTGAAGTAAAAAAACCCTTATATTGTAATCTCTAGCAATTTTTTTTAGCATAGCTGATATCTGCCCTATTTCTATATCTTCTCTTGTTTTTCCCAATAATTGTATTTTACCGGTATGATCAACAAATATATTTTTTATCTCAGGATTTTTTCTCAAAGTAGCTTTTATTCTACTTTGTAGCTCTGTCAATGTTGGATATGCTTTATCATGTATAATTAATTTAGAAGATTCGAAAAAATTAACTGCTTCGTTAAATACTTTTTTATCCTTTATCAATCCTTTTTTTAAATCTGTAAGATTTTCTTCAGCTTTTGAAGATATTAATCTCATCATAATTTTTTTAGCAGGCATTTCTAATGATTCTATTAATACTCCATTTTTATCCATCAAAGATTGAATTGTTAAAGTAGAAATAATACTTGTTTTTCCCATAGAAGGTCTAGCAGCTATAACCACCAAATCTCCATCTTCAAAAGCTCCTATTATATTATCTAAAGCTCTTAATCCTGAAGGCTGTCCTACAATTCTTGAACCATTTTCAAAAGCAATTTTCATATCATTGATTACTTGTGATATTAGTTCTTTAGGTGTATTCGCAACTGTTAGACTATTATGCCCTATTTCTTCAATATCCTTTTGTAAAGTGTATAAAATGTCATCGCTTTTGCTGTTCTCAGATATATACTTAGGAATTTTTCTAGATAAATCTTGAATTTTCCTTAGTTTTGAATCTTCTTTTATCTCTATACAATATGATTCAATATTAGTAATTGGTTTTGCAGATAATATTTCAATTAATATACCATCATTGAAATCATTATTTTTTCCTCTTTTTCTTACAAAATCTTCATCAATTGGCATAGATTCTTTATATAATTCAAGCATTATTTTAAAGATCTCTTGGTGAGCTTTTAAATAAAAATCCTCTACATTTAATATTTGTGAAACTACTTCAATTTCATCCGAATGAAAAAATATTGAACTTAAAATGGCCTTTTCGATACTTAATGTATATGTCAAATCCAATTGTTATCCTTTTAATTTATTCGTTTCAACACGAGTAATTAATTTCAATTATCTACTTTACTATTTTCTTCAATAAATAATTTTAACTGTTCTATTGTTAAAAGTGATTTAGATTTTTCAATTTCCTGTAAAGGATCTTGTATATCCTGAATATATAATCTATATTTAGGATTATTATCTATATTCTCTTCTTTTATATCCACAATAATATATTTAAATAATTCTCTATCTCCATTTAAATTATTTTTATAAATGTGTATAATTTTATTAATATAATCTTTTACAGGATTTTCAATCTCTATTTTTCCAATTAAATTTTTATTTTTATATAAATATTTCCAAATTACCAAACTTTCTTCTTTAGTAATAACATTACCATTTAATGTATTTACCAAATATCCAGTTACTTCTTGGACAGATATAATTACATTTGCTTCAAATCCTGGCATATTATTTCCTAAAGATTTGCCAATGTATTGTTTTATTACTTGATCTTTAAATTTTTTAAAATCTTTAATAGATAATAATCTCTGTACTTCATCCATTTCAACTTTAACTTCATTCTCTTCTAAAAATTGCTCCTTGAATAATGTTTTTAACAATTCTTTAAGACCTATTTCATCATCCTTAACTATATTTGTATAATTAGAACTTAATAATTCTTTCAAAACAATGACATTATTTTCTAAATCAACATGTTCTAAAGTATGAAACTTATTTAAATATTCACATTCTTTTCCGATTAAATAAGAGTATTTATTTTTATCATCTAATGAATTAGTTTCTAACAAAAGATCACTTTTAATTCTTTTTACATGAAATATTATATATTCAACTTTAGATGCTATTCGTTCTTCTGTATACGAAATATATAATGTATTAGAACTTTCATTTATTTCTTCTAATATTACTTCAAGAACATCTGTTCTGAAGTTTGTATATCTTGAATATTTATTTTTTAAATCTAATATTTCTTTTATTGTTTCTATTTTCAGTTTTATTACATTTAGAGATTGAGATTTGATATATTCATAAAATTTAATTGTATGTTTAAATTTAAAATTTACTATATCAATTAAATCATACATGAAAAAGTTTTTCTTTAAATTAATAAGATATTCTCCCATATCATTGTTAAAATTAATTAAAATTTTTTTAGTATATTTTTCAAATTTAAAGTCATTCCTTATTAATCCAACTTCTCGAACAGAATCACCTTCATCAAATGTAATATAAATATTTGCTAGTCTTTTAAGAGTTTTTCTAGTTTCATTATAAAGATGTTTCTCATTTATATTTAAAGATTTTATTTCATCTGTTGTTATTTCATAAAAATCTTTAAATAAACTATCTTTACTATCAACTTTTGAAATAATTAACTTAAATATTTTGAGATCATTTACACTAAAAGCTGAAACATCACCTTTTATAAACTTATTTAATTGTACTACTTTTCTATTTTTAAATAGTTTTTTCTGCTCTTCAATAATTAATTGTTGTTTAGAAGGTCTATACTTTTGATCCATTAAATTTCCATAGAAGATAATTTGACTAATAATAACTTTTTAATACTTAATTTTCTCAATTTTTATGTTGTTTCTTAAAATATTTCTCAATTTTTATGTTATATAAATTAATTTATAGTTTCTTCTCATTTCATATGTCATAACATATATTTTGAGAATTTTATTTATCAAAATGCTCTTTTTCTTTATTTATTTAATTTATGAACTTCTTATCATCTAAATAATCTATTATTTAAATATATTCTTCTCATTTTATATGCTATGACATTTATATTGAGAACTTTCATTCTATTCTAGTTTATTTCTTTCTCTATTTAAATGTTATTCTCATCTTCTTCTCATTTCATATGTCATAACATATATTTTGAGAAGTAAGAGTTCTAATTATAGATGTTATAACATATCAATAGAGAAGTTAATATTCTCAAATAATATGTATCAGAAGTATCTCAAAGCTCGATAGTATAGCTTGTGTAAGGTTTCGTATAAAGTCTTTATAAAAAGACTTATAAATATATATAAACTCTCTTTAAAGAGAGTTATTTTAATTTATTTTCTATTTCAGAATAAATATTTTCTATTTCTTTTAATTTTTTATCAATATAAAGTTTATCTTCAGATCTTAAAGATATATATATTTTTTTAGTTAATAATTTATTTAAATTATTAACTCTTTCAAATATTTCTAAATTTTTATTAATTTCAGGTTCTTTAGATATTTTCATATTGTCTATATAAGTTTTTAACTCATTAACAGATAATTTCTTATTTTTTAAAACATCTATTATTTTTTTAATTTCATTTTCATTTGTTAATTTTGATTTTATTACTTTAGCTTGAGTGTAACTAATAATTTCATCAACAAGAGCTTGCTTTATTAAAGAATGTAATTTTAAAACAGATAATCTATCTACAAAAGTAATTATATCAAAACGCCCTATTCTATCGAAAACTTCACTTACTTGTTTATGTAAAATTTTTTCATTTTCATTTACACTTGTTTTTCCTGCTTGGAAATTTTTAATTTTATTAATAAAGCTTTTAACATTCTCTATATCATCAAAATTACAAGCTAATTGAATATGTTCTAATATAGATAATGTTTCATCATAAGCATTTAAATCTTCTCTATTTAGGTTTTCACTAGATCTCATAAATCTTGCAAGTTCGTCTGATACATTTTGCAATATAATCGTAGGTACGAATTTTGCACCATTTAGTTTTAATGCTTTTATTCTGTTTTCTCCATGAATTCTTTCAAGAGTACCATTATTATTTCTAAGCATTATAGGATTTAATAATCCTGTTCCTAAGATACCAGCATTTTCATTTGCTAATTTAGCAATATTTTCAGCAAGTTCCAATAACTTTGTTTTAGAGTAAGAAATTCTATTATGCATGAAAATATCATTTCTTAGTTTTAATTCGTGTATATCATTAATTGCAACTAATATTATTTCAGTTGAATTACTTAAAACTAATTCTTGATCAATTTTTAATTTTTCAATAGTACTATCTATTGATGTGTTTCTTGGAGGTTTTTCTTTTGCCATATAATTTTCCTTATTAATTAATGTCAACTAATGAAAGTTCGTTTGCAATATGATCGATTTTTAAAATTAAATCTTGATTTTGAGATCTTTGAAAATCCATAATATATGGAATTAAAAAATATTTTAAACTAGGAGCTTCTTGCACACAAGATTTTTGTGGAAAAGGGTCCATAACTTTACAAATCAAAGATCTTAAGTTTTTTGTTTCATGTAGTAGGGTAGGTATTCTTTTTATTTCAGCTAAAGTTTCTTTTGAATCGCTAATTCTTTTATCAAACATATTAGGAATTAATACGATTTTTTTAAGTCCAGATAAATTCTCAATATTGTAAATTTTATCAAGAGTTCTAAAAAAACCAACCATACCATCTGTATCAACATTTTTTGTTGGAATAGGAATAAGAATAGATTCTGAACATTTTAATATGGCAGTTGTAATAATTCCGAAAGAGGGTGGGGCATCTACAATAATTTTATCATATTTAGATTTTAATGAATTAATAAAGTTTACAAAAAAATTGATTTTTTCTTCCCTTTTAAATTCATCCGATTCAGTTGCAGATAATAATTGAAAATTAGAAGGATAAAAATCAATTTCCATATCTTCTTCAAGATAATGAGGTTGAAGCATTTTTCCTCTGTTTGGATTATCTAAATATTTAGTGGTTTTAATTGTAATTGGATTTACTTGGTTATTTCTAAAAATATTAGTGATGTTACTAATATCATATTCGATAGTTCCATTTTCTTCTATTTGAGTAAATGCTCCATATGTGTATCCAAAAAATGCTCCTGTTAGAGTAGCTTGAGGATCTAAGTCAACTAATGCGACTTTATATCCTTGATTTGCAAAAGAATAAGCTAAAGCTTGGGAAAATGTTGATTTACCCACACCACCTTTTTGTACAGTTACACCATAAACTTTACCTGTGTAATTTTTAGTCATTTTTTTCCTTTTATTCGTTTCAAGACGAGTAATATTTAAAATTATAGCATATTATTTATATATATCAAGTAATATATGAAATATTTTACTTTACTCGTTTCAGAACGAGTAAAAGAAGTATAATTGTATAAATAAGTAATCAATGAAAGAGTTATAACCAAAGAATAAGTTCTTAATAAATAATAAAGGAATAGGGTGAATAAATATTGTAGTTAAGTATTAAATGTATAAAAAAAGAGTCATTAGTGAGTCATTAGATTGCTATAATACTATTACTTTATCTAAAAAAACTATCAAAATCCTTATACACCAGAAATATATAGTGCCAAAAAACCCTTTGACTTAATAAACATAAAAAGGAATTTCAACATAAAATTTTAAAAAAGTTTAATTTTTAAATTATTTGACATACTTTAAAATAATTGGAAACACTGTATTGATTGTTTTATTTTTAGAAGTTTATATAAATATATGAAAACTAAGAACGTAAATAACAGTTTTCATATATTTGAAGTTAGGTGTATAATTTAATATCTAATAGCATACTTCGTAATCAAATCACCCATAGCAGTAGTATTTAAAACTTCCTTAGCGTCAAATGAAGCTAAATCTTTTGTTCTATATCCATCTTTTAATGCTGCTTTTATTGCATCTTCTATCATATCTGCTGCTTTTGTTTCATTTAAAGAATATCTTAACATCATTGAAGCACTTAAAATTGTTGCTATTGGATTTGCTATTCCCATTCCTGCTATATCAGGAGCTGATCCATGAATTGGTTCATAAATTGCTGTTTTATCACCTGTCGAAGCTGATGGCAACAATCCAATTGAACCAACAACCATTGAAGCTGTATCAGATAAAATATCTCCAAAGATATTTCCAGTTACAATAACGTCAAATTGTTTTGGATTTCTTACAAGTTGCATAGCTGCATTATCGACATACATATGAGAAAGTCTAACTTCTGGATAATCT
>RRZU012409703.1_pt1 | contig 10273 bp, 7 predicted proteins | sample 2165561 | NCBI WGS metagenome assembly RRZU01 (sample SAMN10456909, study PRJNA506462) | wastewater metagenome | isolation source: wastewater sludge | place: USA: Moscow, Idaho | reverse complement strand
GCCACCGGTGCGGCGCTGACCTCGTCGATGCAGGCCGCGGGCATCTTCCCGAACATGGTGCTGCAGATGGCCTCGATCGGCGAGGAATCGGGCTCGCTCGACCAGATGCTGGGCAAGGTCGCCGACTTCTACGAGCAGGAGGTCGACGAGGCGGTCAAGGGCCTGTCCAGCCTGATGGAGCCGATCATCATCGTCGTGCTCGGCTCGATCATCGGCGGCATCGTCGTGGCGATGTACCTGCCGATCTTCAAGCTCGGCCAGGTGGTCTGACCCACCGCGCGCCCTGACGAACACACGTCGTCGAACGGTCGTTCGGCGACGGGTTCTCGTGCGGAGTTCGGGACGTTCGATCAGGCGAATCCTGAAAAATCAAGGACTTGCCGCGGCATCCGGAGCACCGGACCGATGCCGGACGCACTGGCACGGCATCTGCAATGGCGAGGGTCTCCCTCACCCACGCAGATGTCGCCATGCTGAAGAAGCTGATGAACTCCCTCGCGACCGGTCTGGTCGCGCTGACCTTCGCCGCCGCCGTGCACGCGCAGACGGCCACCCCGCCGGCCAGGCCGCAGGTCGTGCTGCTGGCCACTGGCGGCACCATCGCCGGCGCCGGCGCCACCGCCGCCAACAGCGCCTCCTACCAGGCCGCGAAGGTGCCGGTCGACAAGCTGATCGCCGGCGTGCCCGAGCTGGCGCAGGTCGCGCAGGTGCGCGGCGAGCAGGTCTTCCAGATCGCCTCGGAAAGCTTCACCAACGAGCACCTGCTGACGCTGGGCAAGCGCGTGGCGGCCCTGGCCAAGCAGCCCGACGTGGATGGCATCGTCATCACGCACGGCACCGACACGCTCGAGGAGACCGCCTACTTCCTGAACCTGACGGTGCGCACCGACAAGCCGGTCGTGGTGGTCGGCTCGATGCGTCCGAGCACCGCGATCTCGGCCGACGGCGCGCTGAACCTGCTCAACGCGGTCACCACCGCGGCGGCGAAGGACAGCCGCGGCAAGGGCGTGCTGGTGGTCATGAACGACGAGATCCACACCGGCCGCGACGTCTCCAAGAGCGTCAACATCAAGACCGAGGCCTTCCGCAGCCCCTGGGGCCCGCTGGGCATGGTCGTCGAGGGCAAGACCTACTGGTTCCGCGCCCCGGTCAAGCGCCACACCACCGGCTCGGAGTTCGACATCGAGCAGATCGGCACGCTGCCGGCGGTCTCGATCGCCTACGGCTCGGGCAACGCCGACGACACCGCCTACCGCGCCTTCGCCGCCAAGGGCGCCAAGGGCGCCAAGGCCATCATTCACGCCGGCACCGGCAACGGCTCGGTCTCGAACCAGGTGGTCCCGGCGCTGCGCGAGCTGCGCGCCCAGGGCGTGCAGATCATCCGCTCGGCCCGCGTGACCGCCGGCGGCTTCGTGCTGCGCAACGCCGAGCAGCCCGACGACCAGTACGACTGGGTCGTCTCGCATGACCGGAACCCGCAGAAGGCACGCATGCTGGCCATGGTCGCGCTGGCCCGCCGAGCCTACAGCAAGACGCTGCAGCGGGTGTTCATGGAGTACTGATCGCTCGCGGAGCGAGCCACGGTCAGGGGCCGGCTTGCCGGTGCCCTGCGCCAGCGCGAGAAGAAGAGGTCTACGACACCGGCCTCACGCCATCGTGGCCGCCAGCAACTCCGCCTGCTTGAGAACGATCTCCGTGGCCTCGTCCTGCTTGTCGGGCGGGTACTTGTAGCGCCGGAGCAAGGTCTTCACCATCACCCGGAGCTTGGCCCGCACCGTCTCGCGCACCGACCAGTCCACGGTGACCGAGGCCCTCAGCTTCAGCGTCAGCTCCACGGCGATCTTCTTGAGCGTGGCGTCGCCCAGCTCCCGCACTGCGGCCTCGTTGGTGGCCAGCGCATGGTAGAAGGCCAGCTCGTCGGGCGTCAGTCCCAGGCGGTCGCCCTGCAGCGCGGCCTCGTGGAACGTCTTCGCCATCTCGATGAGTTCCTCGATGACTTGGGCGGTCTCGATGGCGCGGTTGCGGTAGCGCTGCAGGCTGAGCTGCAGCAGCTCCGAGAACCTGGCCTGCTGCACCACATTGGTCTTGAAGCGGGCCTTGATGTCGTCCCTCAGCAGCCGGTCCAGCAGCTCGACGGCCAGGTTGCGCTCCTTCATGTGGCGCACGTCTTCGAGAAACTCCTCGGACAGGACACCGATGTCCGGCCGGTTCAGGCCGACCGCCTTGAAGATGTCGATGACCTCGGCGCTGACGACCGCCTTGCTCATGATCTGCCGGAGCGCGTGCTCCTTCTGCTCGTCGCTGAGCTTCCTGCCCGAGCTGCCGAACTTGGTCAGCGCGGCCTTCACCGCCTGCAGAAAGGCCAGCTCATCCCGGTGGGCGAGCGCCTCGTCGAGCGTGCAGCACAGCGCGAACGCCTTGCTGGCAGCCAGCACCGTGTCGGCGAAGCGCTTCTTGCCCTCCTCCAGGCCGAGGACGTGATTCGCCACGCCGGGCAGCAGCTGCCAGGCCCGGGTGCGGAAGGCGGTGTAGTCGAAGCCGTGCAGCATGCCGTGCAGCACGTCCATCTTCTCCAGCAGCACCGCCAGGGCATCCTCGGCGGCGATGGTCGGCCGGCCCTTGCCCTTGGCCTGGGTGTAGTCCTTCAGCGCGGCCTTCAGCTCGTTGGCGATGCCGATGTAGTCGACCACCAGACCGCCGGGCTTGTCCTTGAACACCCGGTTCACCCGGGCGATGGCCTGCATCAGGTTGTGGCCCTTCATCGGCTTGTCGATGTACATCGTGTGCATGCACGGCGCATCGAAGCCGGTCAGCCACATGTCGCGCACGATGACCAGCTTGAAGGGGTCGGCCGGATCCTTGTAGCGGCGCTCCAGGCGCTTCTTGATGTCCCGGCCGTGGATGTGCGGCTTGAGCAGCGCCTTGTCCGAGGCCGAGCCGGTCATGATGATCTTGACCACGCCCTTCTCGGGGTCCGGGTCGTGCCAGTCCGGGCGCAGCGCGACGATGGCGTCATACAGGTGCACGCAGATCTCGCGGCTCATCGCCACCACCATGGCCTTGCCGTCCAGGCTGGCTAGGCGGTTCTCGAAGTGCTCCACCAGGTCGGCGGCCACCTTCTGGATGCGCGGCGGCGCGCCCACCAGCTTCTCCAGCGCGGCCCAGCGGCGCAGCTGCGCCGCCTTGGCGGTGTCGTCTTCCTCGTCCTCGGCGAGTTCGTCCACCTCGTCGTCGAGCGCGGGCGTCTCGGCCTCCTTCAACTCCAGGCGGGCCAGCCGGCTCTCGTAGTAGATGGGCACCGTGGCGCCATCCCTCACCGCCTGCTCCACGTCGTAGATGTGCACGTAGTCGCCGAACACGGCCCGGGTGTCGCGGTCCTCCAGGGACACCGGCGTGCCGGTGAACGCGACGAAGGTGGCGCCCGGCAGGCCGTCGCGCAGGTGCTGCGCATAGCCGTAACGCACGTCGCGCAGCCGGCCGTAGTCCGCGACCGGCTCGGCGGCCTGCAGCACCATCGGCTCGTTCGCCGCCGAGGTCTTGCGCGCTGCCTTCATCTGCTTCTGCAGCTTGGGCAGGCTGGCCTTGAAGCCGTACTGGCTGCGGTGGGCCTCGTCGCAGATGACGACGATGTTGTTCCGCTCGGAGAGCACCGGGAAGCTGTCTTCGTCCTCGCCTGGCGTGAACTTCTGGATGGTCGTGAAGATGATGCCGCCCGAGGGCCGGTTGCTCAGCAGCTCGCGCAGGCGGGGCCGGGTGTCGGCCTGCACCGGCGTCTCGCGCAGCAGCTCGGCCGCGCCCGCGAACACGCCGAAGAGCTGGTTGTCCAGGTCGTTGCGGTCGGTCACCACCACCAGGGTCGGGTTGCCCATGGCCGGGTGCTGCATCAGCTTTCCCCCCAGGCAGGTCATCTCGATGCTCTTGCCGGCGCCCTGCGTGTGCCACACCACGCCGCCCTTGCCGCGCTGGGCGGCATCGGCCTGGGAGCTGGAGGCCACCAGCACGCTCTCGACCACCGCGCGCACCGCGTGGAACTGGTGATAGCCGGCCACCTTCTTGACCAGCCGGCCCTCGTCCTCGAACAGGATGAAGTGGCGCAGGTAGTCCAGCAGCAGCTCGCGCTGGAACAGCCCGTGCACCAGCGTCTCCAGCTCGCGCATGGCGCCCAGCGGATCGACCGTCTCGCCGTCGATGGTGCGCCAGGCCATGAAGCGCTCCCGGTCGGCGGTAAGCGAGCCGACGCGGGCCTCGAGGCCATCGCTGATGACCAGCAGCGCATTGCTCAGGAACAGGTCGGGAATGTCGTCCTTGTAGGTCTGCAGCTGGTTGAAGGCGGACCACAGGTCGGCGTTTTCGTCGCCGGGGTTCTTGAGCTCGACCACCACCACCGGCAGGCCGTTGAGGAAGAGCACCACGTCCGGGCGGCGGGTCCGCTTCGGCCCCTGGATGCTGAACTGGTTGAGCGCCAGCCAGTCGTTGCGCGCCACGTCGGACCAGTCCACCAGCCGCACCCGGTCGCCGCGGGTCTCGCCGTTCTTCTGGTACTCGACCGGCACGCCCTCCACCATCCAGCGGTGCATCTGGCGGTTGGCCTGCACCAGGCCGGGCAGGTTGGGGTTGAGCACCTGCCGGCACGCCTCGTCCTGCGCGCTGGCGGGGATGTGCGGGTTCAGGCGCCGGATGGCGTCGCGCAAGCGGTGCTTCAGCGCCGTCTCGCGGTAGGTGTCGCGCTCGGTGCCGGGCGTCCTGGCGTCCGGCGGCGACCCGTCAGGCCCATGCCCGACCTCCCAGCCCAGCGCCGCCAGCCATTCGAGCGTGGCGTGTTCAACGTCGGCTTCCGTCATGTCCAGTGACTCCACTCATGTTCACGCCTTCGACATGAAGACGGGACATGTTTATTTCTTGCTCAAAAATCGACACATGCCCAGGACATGTCGATGCTGTCATCACTTCCCTGATGCGGCGGACACAGCGTCGTTGACCATGCGTCCGCGCAGCGAGTACCAGTTGGCGATGCCGCGCTGGCGGTTGGCTTCCTGCACCGCAGCCGCGGCGCGATTGCCGATGCGCAGGATGTCGGCGCGGCGGGCCTGCACGTCCTGCGGGATTGGCGTGTCGGCCGCCGAGGGGGACGGCACAGGAGTCGCTTCAGTCATGCTTTTCCTCCATGTCCGGCGCCATCTTCTGTCCGCTGAACCTCCCATGCCTCGACCAATGCGGCATAGAACACGAGGAAGCTCGGGGAACGACTGCGACCGGGGTCGATGTGCCCACCGATGGCTCGCGCTGTCTGGATCTTGGCCAGCCCGGCCTTGGCGTAGCCGTGGCGCTGCAGTACGCGCTCGAAGGCCTCCCAGGTGCCGCCGGCGATGGCATCTGGATCGCGATAGCCCCGACTCTTTGGAATCCCGTCGGGCAGTTTCGGATGAACGGCCTGGACGGCCGGCCAATCTCCGAAGTACCACGCCTCCAGCTCCTCGATGGCGATGCGGTTGGCCAGTTGCCACGCCGGTTGCCCCTCGGTGGCGGCCTGGGTGCGCGTCAGCAGTCCGGCACGGGTGCCGATGTCGTCCATTTTTGCCTTGAGCGCCTTGCAGTCCTCGTCGTCCCTGTCCACGATCACCAGCACACGCCAGTCCTCGGGTAGCCATTGCGCGTAGCCGCGCAAGCGGGCCTCCAGCTTGGCCATCAGGTCGTCCTTGCCCTGGAAAGGGTGGATCTCGAACGTGCGTCGCGCTGGCATCAGGCGCGGCAACAAGGCGTGCAGGAAAGCCTCCATGGAGGGCTCCTCCACCAGGAGAACCAGGTGCGTCGCGGCCGCCATGCTCAACGGCTCCCGGTCGACCTGGCGCTGCGGCGCCCCAGGGGTCGGGTGGGTGCGCCTTGGTTCACCAGCGGGTCACCCGCGCCAAATTGGCCCTCCATCCACAGGTGTCCCAGCAGAGCGCCCTGGGCCACGAACTCGGGGACACCCGGCAGTTCGCTCGCGCGCATCACCTGGGTGTAGCCGGACTCGTCGCGCCACAGCACCCGCACCTCTTCGGCGCGAAGCGCGTTGAGAAAGAAGGGCGAATGGGTCGTCACCATCAGCTGGGTCTGCTCGGTGGCGCGGCGGCATTCCTCGGCCAGCTCCGGCAGCAAGCGCGGGTGCAGGAAGTTCTCGGGCTCCTCGATGCCGATGAAAGGTGGCGGCGCCGGATCGTGCAGCAGCACCAGGTACTGCAGCATCTTGAGCGTGCCATCGGAGGCAAAGCGGGCCAGCACCGGGTGGCTGAAGGGCGCGTCCTTGATCTGCAGAAGCAGGCGGCCGTCGGGCATCGTGTCGGCCAGCACGCGCTCGATGCGCGGCACGCGCTGCCGCAGCACCTCGAAGATGTGCTCCAGCCGCTCGGCATGCTGCTCGCCCAGGTACTGGATGACGTTGGACAGGTTGTCGCCGCTCCGGGTGAGATGCTCTTCCGGCCCGGCTTCGGGCTGACCGCGGGCACTGTCGGCGGCCAGATAGGACACATGCCAGCCGGTGATGAAGTCGCGCAGCGCCGCCACGCGCGGGTGTTCGGCGAACTGGCCCAGCGCATTGACCGCCAGCAGGTCGGGCGACTTCAGCGGCACGTCCACCCGGCGGTCCTGTTCGTCGGGCAGCTCCCCGCTCACCGCCTGGCCCAGGCCCTGGCGGTAGTCGAGGAAGCGGAAGGGCTTGCCGCCCTTGCCGCGTGTCCAGCGCAGCCACTCTTCCATCACGACTGGGCTGCCATTCACCTCGTCCACCGCCAGGTGGTAGGTGATGAGCGGGTAGCCCGCCTCGCGGTACTTGATCTCGATGGACAGCGGCCCGTGGCTGCCCCGGGTCTTCAGCTCCTTGGCCCGGCCGCGCTTGTCCCATGCCTTGCGCAGACCGAGTTCGAAGCACTCGGCCAGGAAGGCGAAGACATCGAACACCGTGGACTTGCCGCTGCCATTGGGCCCGAGCAGCACGGTCATCGGCGTCAGTTCCTTGAACTCCACGTCACGCAGGGCACGGAAGTTCTGAACCTTGAGGTATTCGATGCGAGCCGGGCCTTGCGGCTGCTGGCGGGGAGAGATGCTCATGGGGTCGATTCCATCATGGCTTGCGCCTCCGGCAGGCGCAGCTTGCCGGAGATGAGGCGGGGCAGGAGCGTGTCGCGCGTCTCAACCAACACTCGGGCGCGCTGAGTGTTAGCAGCAATGCTCGCCAGAAGCGGGGATGCCACCGCATGGAATACCCCAAGGACGTTCTGCAATGGCAGAACGCATGCAGTGGCATGCACCAGCTCTGGTCGAACGGCTGGGTAGGCGCCGCCATCGGCCAGCGCAGCGAGACGTTCGATGTTCTCGTCTCTGGTCGCAGCCAAGTAGACAAAAGCCGCAGAGGTCGCTGCAACAGGAGATAAAACAGCGAAACCGGTACTCCCCGTCAATCCCGGCTCAGCCTCTGCAACGTACCCGAAAGATCGATTCCCTGGCCGAACAGTGCCAACAAGCGTATCGCCAGATCGCAATTCCCTTCGAGCGCGACTCGGAGCATCGGCAAAGGCCAATCGCTGAGGCGGATCAAAGCAATTCGCTTTGACTCCAGCGAGGTCGACATAAGCGACTTGCTCTGGTGCACGGCGCGCAGTCCAAGAAGCCGAGTTCAGGGTCGAAAGTTCAGCAATACTTCCTGCACGCCACCCCTTCGGAATCACCCCCAGCGCCGACTCCTCGAACTCAGCCGGAAACAGCGCCGCCGTGGCCTCATCCATGCCCTCGGGCTCGCGCCCTTCGGCCTTGGCACGCACCGGGTCGAAGTCGATGAACCAGCTCTTGAACAGGGCTTGGGCGATGGATTCGAGGGTGGCGTTGGTTTGGCGCAGGAGGTCGATGCGGCTTTCCACGGTGGCCAAGAACCCGGCGATGCGCTTTTGCTCATCCAAGGTGGGCGGCACGACCACCCGAACCGGGTAGACAAGGTTCCGATTCAGAGACGCCTGCGCAGAGCCGGAGTCCAAGTGTCTGAAGTTGATGGAGCTCAGCAGGTAGTAGATGAATCGCGCATCGTTACCTTTGAAATCAGTGACGAACAGCGTCGTGTTCAGGGCCCAGAAGTCGCGGTCGATGAAACTGGTGACGCCCATCGAGCCAACCCCGCTGCGCCCAATCACGACACCGGGCCCCTTCGTCGTCGCTTTGTCGTGAAAGCCGGTAATGCCCGCTGACCCCATGATAGGAATCGGCCCGGAACGACGGTCCTGCGATGGCAAGTCGAATCCACGTTGAAGCGCAAGCAAGTCGCCGAGGCTCTTCGAGTGCCAGTCAGACGGCATACCCCAGCCCTCCCAGCTTCTCCCGGATCACCGCATCCAGCTCGGCCCCCTTGGCCATCTGCTCGGCCAGTTGCGCCGTCAGCCGCTCCATCTTGTCGTTGAACGCCTCGTCGTCGTCGTCCGTGGCCTCGGCGCCGACATAGCGGCCCGGGGTCAGCACATGGCCGTGCTCGGCGATCTCGGCCAGCTTCACGGCGTGGCAGAAGCCGGGGATGTCTGCGTAGGCAGAAATCCCCCCTGACCCCCCTTTTTCAAAGGGGGGAATAGCGTCGGGCGTGCCCCCCCCCTTTGCAAAAGGGGGGCTGGGGGGGATTTCCCGCCAGCGGTGCACGGTGGCGGCGATGCGCTGCACGTCCTCGTCGTCGAACACCCGGTTCACGCGCGTGTCCATGCGGCCGAGCTTGCGGGCGTCGATGAACAGCACCTCGCCGCGCCGGTCGCGGCCGTTGCGGCTCTTGTCCTTGGCCAGGAACCACAGGCAGGCCGGAATCTGCGTGTTGAAGAAGAGCTGCGGCGGCAGCGCCACCATCACCTCGACCACGTCGGCCTCGACCATCGCGCGGCGGATCTCGCCCTCGCTGTTCTGGTTGGACGACATGCTGCCGTTGGCCAGCACCACGCCGGCCTGACCGCGCGGGCCCAGGTGGTGCAGGATGTGCTGCAGCCAGCCGTAGTTGGCATTGCCCGCCGGTGGCGTGCCGTGCACCCAGCGCGGATCATCCAGCAGCCGCTCGCCGCCCCAGTCGCTGATGTTGAAGGGCGGGTTGGCCAGCACGTAGTCGGCCTTCAGGTCCGGGTGCTGGTCGCGGTGGAAGGTATCGGCCGGCTCCTTGCCCAGGTTGCAGTCCATGCCGCGGATGGCCAGGTTCATCGCCACCAGCCGCCAGGTGGTCGGGTTGGCCTCCTGCCCGTAGATGGAGATGTCGCCGAACTGGCCGCCGTGGCTCTCGATGAACTTCTCGCTCTGCACGAACATGCCGCCCGAGCCGCAGCACGGGTCGTAGACCTTGCCCTTGTGCGGTGCCAGCACCTCGACCAGCACCTTCACGATCGAGGCCGGCGTGTAGTACTGCCCCGCCCCCTTGCCTTCCGCCAGGGCGAACTTGCCCAGGAAGTACTCGTAGACCTCGCCCAGCACATCGCGGGCGTGCTGCCCGGCGCCAAAGCCGATGCTCGAGATCAGGTCGATCAGCTCGCCCAGCTTGCCGGGCTCCAGCTGGGCGCGGCCGAAACGCTTGTCCAGGATGCCCTTCAGGCGCGGGTTGTCGGCCTCGATGGCGTCCAGCGCCAGGTCGATGCGGGTACCGACGTCGAACTGCTTGGCGTTGGCGCGGATCGTCTCCCAGCGCGCCGGCCCCGGCACCCAGAAGCAGTTGACCATCGTGTAGTAGTCGCGCTCCTCGGCGGCATACGCCCGGTCATCGGCGTCCGGCAGATAAAGGTCGTGGGATTCGTCGGCGAACGCAAGCGCCAGCTCGTCGCGGCGCTCGTCGAAGGCGTCGCTGATGTACTTCAGGAAGATCAGGCCGAGCACGATGTGCTTGTACTCGGCCGCATCCATCGACGAGCGCAGCTTGTCCGCCGCCGCCCAGAGGGTTTTCTTGAGGTCTTGGTTCATTCGATCCCTGGTGAATCAGCGCGCCGGCGCGCTGGCTCCTGCGTGCCGGCAGGACGCCGGCGTCGGGCACAGCGTACAACGCCTCGCCGGGGCCGCCGCGTGAAGGACTCGACAGAGCACCACAGCGACACCGTGCCTACAGGACGCCTACAGATTCCCCAGAAACACCAAGGGGTCAGCACGACACCGCGCCAACCCCTTGATTTCATTGGTAGGCCCCCCGAGAGTCGAACTCGGCACCAACGGATTATGAGTCCGCTGCTCTAACCAGGCATGAGCTAGAGGCCCGTGGGAGCGCGATTGTAGTGGCTGCGGCAGCGCTTTGCGGTTTCAG
>RRZU010279138.1_pt1 | contig 10273 bp, 9 predicted proteins | sample 2165561 | NCBI WGS metagenome assembly RRZU01 (sample SAMN10456909, study PRJNA506462) | wastewater metagenome | isolation source: wastewater sludge | place: USA: Moscow, Idaho | reverse complement strand
GAACCGCTCTCGGGGGCGTCCTGGTGAGTGCCGGACAACATCTGTGGACTGCGGACAGCCAGACTCCGGCCGCACGATTGGAGTGGGCAACAGCGCTGGAGCGTCTTGCCGCCCTGCATCCTCAGCGCGTGGTACCGGGCCACTTTTTGGGTGCCGAACCCAAGGGTGATGCCGCCGTCACCTTTACCCACGACTACCTGAAGTTCTACGAACAGGCGCTCAGCCAGAGCAAGAATTCAGGCGAGCTGATCCAGAAGCTCAAAGCCGCCTACCCCGCCCTGCCGGTCGATGATGGCATGGCCATCAGCGCCAAGGTCAATACCGGCGAGATGAAGTGGTAATCAGCACAGCTGTCGAGCACACACAGCCGGGTCTTCGGACCCGGTTTCTTCTCCCTGACTATCCGAGGTCCATATGAACCAGACGGTATTACATTACATCTATGACCCACTCTGCGGCTGGTGCTACGGCGCCGCGCCACTGCTGGAGGTGGCCCGCCAGCTCCCCGGCATAGCGATAGAGCTCCACGCCGGAGGACTCTGGATGGGCGCCAATCGCCCCGCGATGGGCAAGGCCCTGCGCGATTACATGCGTCCCCATGACGAGCGGATCCAGGCTCTCACGGCTCAGCCATTTGGTAATCGCTATTTCCAGGAGTTGTTGCTCACCCCGGATCGTCAGCTGGACTCGGAGCCGCCGATCCGCGCCATTCTGGCGGTGGTGGCATCCGGCGGGGATGGTCTGCAGATGCTGACACGCATCCAGCAGAGCCATTATCGCGATGGGAATTGGATTGGGGATCTGCACCCGCTTGCCGCGCTGGCCGCCGAGCAGGGCATCGAGAGACAGAGCTTCGAGCAAGGCTATCAAGCGGTCGCACTGGCCGACCATCTGGCCGAGAGCCAGCAGTGGCTGCAACGGCTGGGCGCTCGAGGGTATCCCACCCTGGCTCTTGAACAAGCAGGTCGACTGATGCCGCTGGCTACGTCTAGCTTCTTCGGAGATCCCCAGGGCTTTTATCAGTATCTGCTGAGTCAGCTACAGGCCCTGTCGCACGCCGAGTAGCGAGTCAGCCAACAGGTGTGGAGCGGATTAACCCAGTGACAGGCGATGACAGTGTTGAATATGGCGGGCAAACTCCGGGGCGACGCCAGCTTCCTGGGCATAACGGGGCCATTGGGCAACAATGGTCGCAACTTCCTCGATGATCTGTCGCGCCTCCTTGAGAAAGCTGCCTGCCGGGCTCAGCAGATCCTGCCGGGTAAAGTCATCCCGTTTACCATTGAGCGAGAGCTGGTGGGCATTGACCCAAGGCGAGCCAGGCTTGTAGCTGAAGGCAACATCAAAGGCTGGCGCCAGCTCCCAGCGCTTTTGCCCATTGAGAAGGAAGCCGAAGTTCTTGGTATGGTCGTCCTGATTACGCGCCAAGATGTTGAACACCATCCGCCGATAGAGCTCCAGAGCCTGGGTTTTACTCAGCCGCAAAGTTCGCATCAGGCTGAACAGCTGCTCGTAGCTATAACTCCCTGGCGTTTTATAGTCGGCGTGATCCATGGCGCAGAGGGATTGATAGTGGACTTTTTGGTTGCCATCCCGATCGAAGCGCTTGGTCATGAAATGCGCCCGCTCCCCCTCCAACAACAATTCACAGGGCGAGATCTGGATCCCCGCCGCCTTGGCCATCAGGTAGTAGGCATACTCCATGCGGCCAAATCCTTGGGGATCCCCGAAGGTTTCCCGCCCCTGAGCCTGCTCGACGACCCCATCAAATTTCAGCAGATAGTGTTCGAAGCCCGCTGGCAAGGCCACTTGGCCACTGCGGATCTCGGTGCGAGAGGCGTTGATGCCAATCACAGCCTTGGCCCGCGCGCCCCCCGCCGAGGTGCCGACCTGAAAGATTGCCGAGAGCGCCTCGGTGTCCGCGCCCTGCAGCCGTTGATCCAGTTGGCGACGCTGATCCAGGACCGATTGGGCCATGGCCACCAACGAGTCCAGCTCCAGCACGCTGACCATATTCAGGCTGCGGTCAATGGCGGGGGCATATTCCAGAGCCCCCATCCCTCGCGATCCGGTATACAGCAGGCGCTCCAGAGCGGTGAAGGAGTCTCGCGCCCGTCCCGTGCGCGCCAGCCAGGCATCAATCACTGCATTGCCGAAATCATCGGGCAGTGTGTCGGCAAAAGCCCCTGGCAGACCGCGATATGTCGGCCGGGGTAGCGCCGGAAATTGATAGATACGGCTGGAGAGTGGCAGCCGGATCGGGCTGATCTCGATACCGGTACGGATCCAGGACGGATCGTACTCGAAGGCACACAATCCACTCTCGGGCTGATATGCGAGGGCCCCGACGGTCTGCCCCCACATCTCGACCCGGGCAACCTGATGGCTCACCATGCGCCCTCCTCTTCCTCACCCGGAGCCGTGGTGCTCCTCGGACCCGCCCGGCGTTTACTACCGGCGCGCTGCCGCTTCTTGCCTTCGAGTTTCAGCAAGGCTATCGGGCTAAAAGGCTGTGGCGGCAGGAAGTTATCCAGCTCGTCCAGACACTCCAAGCTACGCATGATGCCAATCAGCACCTCCAGCTTGGCTTTACCCTGAATGGCGCTACGGTAAGTGCCTTCGGCTATGCCCAGCTCTTGCGCCAACTCCTTTTGCGGTTTGTTGGCTGCCAGCCGTCGCTGCTCCAAGCGCTGGCCCAAAGTTTGGGCAATCGCCTGATCTGTCATGCCATACCAGTTATTCATCGCCATAACCAACCATACAAGCATCATATTTTTGATGCTAAAGATACAAATTGAGTATAACCGATAGAATATTGATGCTTGTAGTTGATAGCAACCACATTAAAACATAAGCATCATTTTTTTGATGTTAGATGTCTTTTAAGTGGTTTTAGCATCAAATTTTTGATGTTAAAAAGATAATAAATGATTGGGTATCACGAAGAGCTGTAACCATTGAGACCGATCCCGATAGCCCCTATCAGGATGGAAGCAGAAGGGACACGTAACTACCATCTCTATCGTCAGATGACGACACAGGGCCTCCTTCATACGGAGCCCGCCGACGACGGGCTCCGATCCTACCTAGAGTTTAATCACCTCGGCAGCGACCGCAGTGGTCATGATGATCACCACTTGCTTGCCAATCAGATCATGAGTCAAAACCACATCATCGCGGGCTGGAACTACTCGCGTGGAACCATCTTCAAACTGCAGACTCGCCGTTCGAGCCATAATATCAATGGCGGTTACTCGAGCCGTGACCTGGGTTCGTCCGGCAACCAGCATGCCGGGTTTTTCCCCCTCATCGGCGGCGGCAGCAAGAAACGTCTCACTGTCGGTCTTGGCCGTATCCGCATCGTGCAGGTAGGCCACGGTTTCGACCAACAGGGTCGCCTTCACCGTATCGCCAACGGCCAGCTGGGGAAAGTTCACCATTTCAGGCGGCGCTATGACATGACGGCGATGGCCCGCTTCGTCCTGGAGCACAAACTCGCGTTTATCCCGATCAATCTCGACGACCGAAGCCGTCAACACCTGGGTCTGCGTCACGATACCGCCCGGGGTACCCTTCACCTGTGTCACCTCGGTATTGACCTTGGTATCCAAGGCTTCATCCGGTTGGGTCGAGCAGCCGACAATCCCTGCTATCATGGCGGCCAACAGAGTCATTTTTGTCATTGTCATCATCACTGAAATCCTTTTGCCGTACGCGACCAGAGCGGAAGACCATGGTCAGATGGAATATAAATGGGTGTCGCATGAAGAGCATAGCCACCTGAGTGACCACTTACCACCAGACTCGCTTCGGCCGCGAGAACGATGAAAATGGCATGCCGATGAAAATCGGCTTGGCGAAGTGAATGGCGATTGATTTAATAGCCAGCGCCGCTTGGCCGATGCTTTGTCGGGCAAGCCACTGAACTAGAAACTAGATGCTGAACCCCAGCAGGAGAACCTTATGAGTACTGAAGCACTGGATGATGCCTTCTGGCAACGGGCAGACGAGATCATCAACCTGGCCAATGAACAATGCGAGAAAGCCGAGAGCAGTGATGATGTCAGCGCCTCCTTGCTGTATGCCACCGCCCGCTTCAATGCCTTTCTGATTGCCTCCACCGCCCAGAGTGCCGGTGATATTCAAAGCGGTAAGGAGGATGCAGTGGCCTACTTCACCGAGCAGTATCGGCAGCTGTTGATGGACAATCTTGACGACTACATCGAGAACTTCGACGAATACAACGCCTGATAGCACAGTCGGTGTGCATCGTGACCTAGGCTGCGGCATGCCTCTCATGCCGCGAGCCTCTGTTTTATGAGCCTCTTACCCCAACCCTTTGCTAGTAGATCGCAGCTCAGCCCTGAAGGGTTACGTCAAGCCCCACCGTCTCTACTCCCCGCTTGCGATAACGATCCGGGGTCACGCCGGCCAACGACTGAAACATGGTGATAAAGGCTGACGGTGAGCTATATCCCAGCTCCAGCGCTATCTCCTTAATGCTCATCTGGCGCTCCAGCAGTGACAAGGCATGAATAAAGCGCAGCCGTTGTCGCCATTCACTAAACGACATGCCTAATAACAGACCACAACGCCGCGACAGGGTTCGCTCGGTGCTATGGACAATCTTGGCCCACTGCTGCAAGGAGCGGTTATCCGCAGGTTGCATCTCCAAAGCCCGAAGCACAGGCGCCAACAAACGATCCTCTGTCATCGGCAGATAACGCAATTGCCGTGGCGAAGCCACCAACTGATCGATCAGCACCAGACTCAAACGCCTGTCCGCCGGGGTTTCCGGCTCCAGCAACTGGTGCTGGTGAAAATGGTCGATAATCGCCAGCAATAACGGGGATAAATCCAGCACGCAGGGTGACGTCGGCAAGGCTTGGCAGAGCTCACTGGCCACATTAATAGTGCCGAAATCGATGGCCTTGTGGTTATAGCTGCGATGTCGTGCCTGAGGCGGGATCCAGACTCCGAATCGCGGCGGGGCAATAAAGCTCTCCCCGGCGATGGAGAGCTCCATCAGACCGCTCCGGATAAAAGCCAACTGCCCCCATTCGTGCCACTCCTCTTCCAGATCGGTCATTGCCGCCAGATGAGCCTCGCAAAAGCGAATGGTTCGTGGCGCCGAGCTGATCGAGGGCTCGGTATGACGCCGTTGGCGAGGGGCGGCAGGCGATGCAGGGGTCAATGATGATGGGTTGATCCGGGGCGGCTTTAGCATGTCTGAATATGGCAATGAGTTGGCGGGTTATCATTATATGCAGAAAATAGGACAGCGTAGAATCGCGCCACATCATTGTCTGGAGTCACACTATGTTCTGGTACCCCTTGCTGGCCGTATTAATCTGGAGCGGAAACGCGATTGTCAGCAAGCTCGCCGCAGGCACCATTGAGCCGGGAGCCATTGCCTTTTATCGCTGGTTCATCGCCTGGATACTTCTGACGCCCTTTATGCTGCGTCCGTTATGGCAACAGCGCCAACAGATCCGCCCCTATATGAAGAAATTCATGCTGCTGGCATTTCTCGGCATGATGCTCAACCAGAGCCTGGGTTACTATGCGGCCCAAAGCATCAGCGCCGTCAATATCGGCATCCACAACGCCTTGATCCCGCTGTTTACCGTGGTGCTCAGCCTGTTCCTGCTCAAGGAGACACCAACACTGGGTATTCTCTGTGGTTCAGTGCTGTCGTTTTCCGGTTTACTCGGTCTGGTCAGTGAAGGCTCGCCGGAGCGCTTGCTGCAACAAGGGATCAGCACTGGCGATCTGCTGATGCTAGTAGCGGTGCTCTCCTATGCCCTGTATGGCGTCTTACTCAAGCGCTGGCAATTACCCTTCACCGGTTGGCAATTTATCTACCTGCAAATGAGCTGTGCTCTGGTGTGGTTACTCCCCGACTTTTTGCGATCCGACAACCTGCTACTGAGCCGGGATAACCTGCCGCTGGTCCTGTACGCTGCACTTCCGGCCTCACTGCTGGGTACCCTATTCTGGCTGCAGGGGGTGCGCTTGCTGGGTGCTAATCGCACCGCGATTTTCATGAACCTGCTGCCGTTGTTCACGGCACTGATTGCCGTCGGTTGGCTGGGAGAACGACTCCATAGTTTCCATCTCTGGGGGGGCGGACTGACGCTGCTCGGCGTCTTGCTCTGCCAGTTCTGGCGTCAGCCATTACCGGGCCGCACACCCGCCACAGCAATGTAAAAGACTGATAAATAACAAAATATTTCAAAAACTCGCACTCTAAAGAGTCATTTTTCGAACCAATAACCCGTGAATTCAAGGGAATAACCACTGGTTTTTAGAGCAGGTTATTCTCGTCCCACCATGCACAGTCCGCAAGCTTAAGGCCCCCTTAAGCTTGCCTGTTGATAATCCTGTTTCATTGGATTTCATGGTCGGAGCAGTTTGTGCCCAATTCCCCACGCCGTTATGCCTTTATCTACTGGTTTGCAGCCAGTTATCTGCTTCTGAATCTGGTTAGCCGCCTCGGACTAACCTGGATGAGTTGGCATAAAGGTGCCTTGTCATTGACCGATCTGCTGTTTGCCTATAGTGCCGGTATCCTGTTTGATATAGCCAGTTTCGGCTATCTGATCCTGCCTTTTGTACTCTGGCTGAGTCTGACGCCGTTGAGATGGCGGCACCATCCGGTTTGGCGAGTCGCCGGTTGGAGCGTACGCTTGTTCACCGTCTTCGCCCTGCTGTTCCAGGTGGCCAGTGAGTGGGTGTTCTGGGAGGAGTTCGACAGCCGCTTCAATTTCATCGCCGTCGATTATCTGGTGTATACCCATGAGGTGATCGGCAATATCCAGCAGTCCTACCCCATAGGTCTCTGGCTTTCGCTATGTGCCGGTGTCGCACTGTTATGGGTTTTATTCTCCAATCATCCTGTGGCCACACAGTGGCTACCGCGTCCAGTCCTGCATCTGCTCGACCACAATAGGCGCTGGCCAGTATTACTCAGCTCTGCGCTGGTCACCCTGCTGGTCAGCGTCGGCCTCAATGCCCAGGATAGCAACCAGCGTCGTAATCAGTATGCCAATGAGCTGGCTGGCAATGGCCTGTTCAGTCTGTTTGGAGCCTTTCGCAATAATCAACTCGACTTTCAACGTTTCTACGCCACGCTGCCGGTGAATGAGGCTGCGCAGCGAGTTCGCGAGCAACTCGCGACCCCGGATGCCACGTTCGTCAGCAACGATCCGCTGGATATGCGCCGGCTCATCCGCCATAGCGGCACCGAGAAACGACTGAACGTGGTGCTCATCACCGTTGAGAGTCTGTCGGCCAAGTATCTAGGCAGCTTCGGCAATACCCAGAATCTGACGCCGGAACTCGACAAGCTGGCCAGCCAGGGCATGTTGTTTACCCAACTCTATGCCACCGGCAATCGTACTGTTCGTGGCCTGGAGGCGCTCTCCCTGGCGGTACCCCCAACCCCGGGACAATCGATAGTCCGTCGTCCGAACAACGAAAATCTGTTCACCTTGGGATCCGTCTTTCGCAGCAAGGGCTACCAGACCCACTTCCTGTATGGCGGCTATGGCACCTTTGACAATATGAATGGTTATTTCAGCGGCAATGGCTACCAGGTGCTGGACCGGACGGCACTGAACAAGGATCAGATCACCCAGGAGAATATCTGGGGTGTCGCCGATGAAGACCTCTATAGCATGGCACTGCGGGAATTTGACAAGGAAACACAGCTGGGGCGTCCATTTTTCGCGCACTTGATGACCACCAGTAACCACAGACCCTACACCTTCCCGGAGAATCGTATCGACCGTCCCCAAGGCAGTCGGGAGAGTGCGGTCAAGTACACCGACTGGGCCATCGGCGACTTCCTGCGCCGCGCCCAGCAACATCCGTGGGCCAAGGACACCCTGTTTGTGATCGTGGCCGATCACTGCGCTTCCAGCGCCGGCAAGACGGCAATCCCGGTAGAGGGATACCATATTCCGATGATCATCTGGTCGCCAGGCCATATCGCCCCGCAGCAGGTGGCGCGACTGAGCAGCCAGATCGATGTAGCACCAACTTTATTAGGGCTGCTGAACTTCAATTACAGCTCGCAATTTCTGGGACAAGATGTGTTTGCCACACCTAAAGGACCCGAACGAGCGTTTCTTGCAACCTATCAAGGGCTTGGTTATCTGAAGCAGGAGCATTTAAGCATCCTGAACCCGAAGAAAAAGCCTGTGACCTCCGCTGTCGTGGAGCAAGCTCCCGCCATCGATGAGGCGCGACAGCAACAGGACGCCATCGCTTGGTACGAGATTGCCAGTCAGCTGTTTACCACCGGACAGATGAAGATCCGCTCCTGAGTCTGGCTGCAGACGAGCATAAAAAAACCGGAGCTGTGTGCTCCGGTTTTTTTATGCCTCAGATGACTGGGATCACGACTCAGGGTTGCTGTTGGCAAGGGTACTGTTTATCCCCTTGCGTCCAATCGGCACCGCCTTTGAACTCATGAAAATTGACCCCATCCCCCTCGAAATTGACTCCGCCGCTGGTAGGCCGCATCCAGGTCAGAATTCGGCTGTCGCCCTGTTGCACCACCAACAAGGGCGGCTCGGTGGAGTAGAAGGTCGCCACCAGGGGTTGCGCTAAACCATCGCAGTGATACGAGATGGGCCCCTCGGTCGGCACCCGCTCAAATTGTGCCTGTAACTGGGCAATACGCTCCAGATAGACAAACTCCAGACACATCTTGATATCCCGGTCCTGACGACAGGCATCCCGACGCACCACCCATTGCGCCTGATCCGCCGCGACATCCACGCCCGGCCATGCCGACTGCAGAGGGGTCACCTCAGCGAGTAATTGATCCAGCTGTTCGATCAAATCCACTTGCGCCGGGCGCTCGCACTGATATTTCTCGAAGGTATCCTTAGGGATAGCCTTACATTTTTCCCGCAGCATACGGTTACGGGCAGAATCCCGAGCCTTGCGTTCATCACCCGTTAATCCTTTGGGTAATTGCGCCTCCGTCAGGGGGATCACCTGATCACCAAGAGCCTGGGTGGCGACAGCGGCGCTGACAGTGGCTACAGCCCCAGACGTCACACCACTGGCGGCAGCCGATGCACTCTGAGCCATCGGCAGCGTATCGGCCGCCAGACAGCTGGTCGCAACCAGACCGCCGAAACCGGCCAGTAACCACCGGGACCCGATCAAAGCGCGGAAACTCATGGCTTACTCCTTACCAATTTAAATACGATGGGGTCCGGAATATCCGGAACAGCCAAAACGATAGCAATCTCAACGCCTAAAGCCAGCGCGTAACGGGCGCTAGAGTACACGGAACCAGCCAAGCATGGCAAAGCCTTCCCACTCGTCACCCTCGCGGTACGTCAGGGTAAAAAGCAGCGAACCGCCATCCTGGAGAGCCGCATGCCAAAGCATCAGGGATGCGTCTGGATTCCAGCGATTTTTCACCATTTTTCGGCTTCGATCGCAATCTTGCTGGCGGATTAATCCATCCCCCCAATTCTCTGCGCCAGATCAATAAAACGGCGAGGCGCTTTGCGGTTAAATACCCACATCTTGATGCCAGCAATGAATTGGCACCTACATATAGTGTTCCATTGGTGAACACACATCATCACGGGAATGCAGTCACCATGCGGGATCCAGCGCGGATCCCGGTGTTTTGCTGCATCAGGCCCCGCCAGTCGATCCCTGGCAGGCCATCAGCAATATGGATCTTTTGAAATCAGGAGCGATATCGTGAAACCGGTTATCATCAAGCGGGATGGCTGCCGTGTGCCCTTCAATGGCATGCGCATTATCGAAGCGGTCGCCAAGTCGGCCGAAGCGGTCGGCGTCAAGGATCTGGCCTATTGTGCCGGTATCGCCGAGCAGATTGCCCAACAACTGGCCGACAAAGACGAAGTCGCGATTCACGATATCCAGAACATGGTGGAAAACCTGCTGATGGCAGGTGAGCATAAAGAGATGGCGCGCGCCTACATCGAGTATCGCCATGACCGTGATATGGCTCGCGAAAAACAGGGCCGTTTGAGTCAGGAGATCCGCGGCCTGATCGAGCAGAGCAATGCCGACCTGCTCAACGAAAATGCCAACAAAGACAGCAAGGTGATCCCAACGCAGCGGGATCTGCTGGCCGGGATCGTCGCCAAGCACTACGCCAAGCAATACATGCTGCCGCGGGATGTGGTGCAAGCCCACGAGCGTGGAGAGCTGCACTTCCACGATCTCGACTACTCCCCCTTCTTCCCCATGTTCAACTGCATGTTGATCGACT
>RRZU013523771.1_pt1 | contig 10274 bp, 3 predicted proteins | sample 2165561 | NCBI WGS metagenome assembly RRZU01 (sample SAMN10456909, study PRJNA506462) | wastewater metagenome | isolation source: wastewater sludge | place: USA: Moscow, Idaho | reverse complement strand
ATGAGGAAACTGCGAAAAAGCAGGCGCCATCGATTATCGAAGCTCAGGAAATGCTTTTGAAATGGGAACAAAATGACCCTGAAGTTCGTAAACTTTGGAAAATGATGAACGAATGGGTTTATGCAGGATTTAATCAAACTTACTCCAGATTGGGTGTTAATTTTGACCAAGTTCAGTATGAGAGCAATACTTATATTCTTGGAAAAGATTTGATTCAGAAAGGTTTGGAAGACGGTATTCTTTACAAAAAAGATGACGGTTCTGTTTGGTGTGATCTGACGGATGAAGGTCTTGACCAGAAATTGTTATTGCGTTCTGACGGGACTTCGGTTTATATGACTCAGGATCTTGGAACTGCTGTGGAGCGTTTCAAAAAGAATAACATTCAGAAACTCATTTATACGGTTGGAAACGAACAGGATTATCACTTCCAAGTTTTGTTCAAAATCTTGAAAAAATTGGGTTACCAATGGGCAGACCACCTTTATCATTTATCTTACGGAATGGTTGAATTGCCAGAAGGAAAAATGAAATCCCGTGAAGGAACCGTGGTTGACGCCGATGATTTGGTGGAAGAGATGTATAAAACTGCAAAAGAAAAATCTCAGGAGTTAGGTAAACTGGAAAATCTGAGCGATGAAGAAAAGGAGCGTTCTTATGAGACTGTTGGTCTTGGCGCTTTGAAGTATTTTATCCTGAAAGTGGATCCGAAGAAAAAGATGCTTTTCAACCCTGCGGAGAGTATTGATTTCAACGGCAATACTGGACCGTTTATTCAATATACTTATGCCAGAATCCAGTCGCTATTGGATAAAGCCGTCTTTGAAACAAAAGAATTAACTGATTCTTATTTTCCAAACGACAGTGAAAAGGATCTGATTATGCTTTTATCCGAATTCAAAGATGTTGTAAATAAAGCTGCAGCATCACTTAGTCCTGCTCTGGTTGCCAACTATGTTTATGAATTGGTGAAAGGCTATAATTCTTTCTACCAAAATAATCCGATCCTGAATCAGGATAATGAAACGACGAAACAATTCCGTCTTCAGTTGTCTGAATTGGCTGGAAGAACCATTAAAAAAGGATTATCATTACTTGGAATAGGTACCGTAAACAGAATGTAAACCTATTATTCATTAAAAACAATAGCCTCGAAAAATATTTTTCGAGGCTATTGTTATTTATAAAATCCGGCTGGATTATTCCTTGATAACTTTTTTAGCTACAATTCCGGATTTTGTTTTAACCGTCACTATATAAAGACCTTTTGGATATTGAGCAAGACTTAATGTCTGAGATTTAGCATTATTTACACTTTCGAAAATCATTTTACCATTCATATCAAACAGCGCAATTCTTTCCGGATTATTCTGAAGATTTACATTTATAATATCCTTCGTTTTTGTAGGGAAAACTTTTACTTCATCTTTTGTGATGTCAGCAGAAGCCATTGTTATTTTCTTAGTTCCGGTGGCAACCAAAGCAAAGTCCTGTGTTGCTGCATTTCCGACCTGATTTACAAGCGGATTCTTATTAGTAACCTCAATTCTGTACAATCCGTTTGCTGTTGGGTTATCAATCACAATCTGTTCTACATTATCTACCGAGTTATCGCCTTTTGTGGCATTGGCATTAGGATTCGAAATATCAAGTTTCCACGGAAAATAAACGCTACCGTTAGCTTCATCAATTACTCTCACATCCAAGTCATTAACCAATCTGGAACTATTATTTTGCTGAAGATCTGTATCATTAGTAAAATATGCAATTGCGGGATCAACCCAAGAAACACTGACTTTGAGAGGTTCACTTCCGGAAGCTTTGACCTGTTTTGTAAATTTAATACCAGATTGGAGATTATTTTTTTCCAGATAAGCATCTTCATTCAGCCTATTGACTAAAACCTGAGCTGCCTTTTTGGCGTCCACCAAGCCCCAACCATACCAGACATCTGGACCAGGTCTTCCAGCCTCATTAGCCGTATGCGTTAATAAAGCCTTCATTTCATCTGCTATAAAAATAAAGGAATTGTTTCCAGATATATTTCTTTGAATCTGGGTCAATGCACCTGCAATTCCGGTTACGATTGGTGCGGCGTAAGATGTCCCATAATTTACTACATACAAATTAGTAGCACTAGGATTGGACGTTATGTAGTTTGCCATAATCATATCTACACCAACAGCTGTGAGATCAGGTTTCACTGCACCGTCTTTTCTAGGTCCTGCACTACTGAAGCTTCCTTTTACCACATCAGAAGCCTGAGTATATTTTAGATCTGGCGTAGTTAGCTGATTAACTGCACCCACTGTAATAATATTTTTTGCTAATGATCCGAAGTAGATACAATTATTACCTTGGCTGCAATTCGCTGGAGGCACTTCATCATTAGCGTCAAAGAGAACCCAAGCATTTGTAGTTGTATTATATCTGTATTTTACAGAGCTTGCGTTAGGTCCTACGCCATAGTAATTCCCTGTAGATTTTACAATGATCTGTTGGGGCTGAGAATAAACAATTTTATCAAAATTATAATCCTGCACGCCATAAGCTCCGGCATAAGTATCCTGGTGATTAAGATCATAATTGCCGTACCAATAGTACGTATTAGCTGTTCCCGGCTTATTCCATCCGGAATTGATTCCATAAGAGTGGTTCGAGATATTAAGATCTGGCAAACTCGCCAGCTTTTCATAATTATTCTGAACAGTACCGTTGATGGTAGTTGCTCCAAACATATAATTATCTGTCACAGCTTGCGGAAGTATTCCTTTTGCATTGGCTTTGGGATAGGAAACACTGCTTTGAGTAAAATTACCCGTTGCCAATCCATTTCCAATTAAAAGACTATTTACATTAGTTCCGTGATAATGTTTTGCTTCCGTTGAAGCCTCCTTGTTTACCGCTCTGCTAGTTGCAAATTGCTCGTGGGTATCTTGAATACGTCCAGCATCGAAAATCGTGATCTTGATACCGTTTCCTGTTACAGCAGGCACCCCTGAAACTGTCCCTGCCTGTAGCTCATCTACGTTAGAGGTAGCGTTGGCACTAGTCTCTTCAATGGAATAAAAAAGTGGAACCTCACCTGCAAAACCGGCCAGATTTTTCTTAAGATCCTCAGCTGATTTATCAGAGTAATGCTTGGCAGTTTTCGGAAGGAATTGATCTAATTTTTTTTCATTTTCAACACGCTGTAAGGCAAACTCATTTTTCAGTTTACGATCCTGACCATTGATGTAATACAATGAAAATAAAAAACTTACACTGAATAAAACTTTTGTCATCGGAGCTATTTTTTGCAAAGATAATCAATCATTCAGCAACTTATAATCTTTTTAACACTATTAATATCAATAATATTTTTAGACTTTTTTTTTGTCTGTCAAAACTGTAACTTTACACAAATTTCTAATGCAGATGTATTTAGTTTTCGATACCGAAACCACAGGTTTACCCAAAAATTTCAACGCACCGCTTTCCGATTCCGACAACTGGCCCAGAATGGTTCAGATTGCGTGGCAGTTACACGATGAAGATGGAAATCTTATAGAAAACCAAGACTATATCATAAAGCCAGAAGGTTATGATATTCCTTTCAACGCTGCCAGAATCCATGGAATCACGACAAAAATCGCCCAAGAAGAAGGCCGGGATCTGCAAGAAGTTTTGGAAGAGTTTTCTCAGGTTCTGGAAAAAGTCACCGTAGTTTCCGGTCATAATGTAGAATTTGATTATAATATTGTTGGTGCCGAATTTCTTCGGAAAAACATCACCGATAATTTACAGCAAAAACCGAAAGCCGATACGATGATTTTGGGAACAGATTATTGTAAATTGGAAGGCGGACGTGGCGGAAGATATAAATCTCCAAAACTGGAAGAGCTCTACGAAAAACTATACGGTCACAAATTCGACGAAGCGCACAATGCCGCCGCCGACGTAAATGCAACTGCGCAAGTTTTTTTCGAGATGATGAGAATTGGTGTGATTCCTGCAGATGTCCTGAAAATCACTGATGACAAGTTAAAAGAATATCAGGCTGCCAATCCAAATCCTATAAAACCGTTCGGAATTGTCATCAGAAGACAGGTTGCCAGCTTCAACAATAAGAAAAAACAAAACGACTTTGGCAGTGTGGACGAAATTGATCTGGGAAAATATTTCCATTTCGACAACCACAGTGTTTTCTCTACACTCACCGCCACTACCAACATCAATGACCTCATCAACAAAGCCAAACAGGATAATTTCCCTGCTGTAGGAATGGTAGATCTGGGCAATATGATGGGCGCATTCAAATTTGTATCTGCAGTAGAAAGCGCCAATTCCGAGATCAGTAAAAAACATAAAGATTATCTTGCTAAAAAGCAGGAAGCGGAGGAAAAAGGCGAGGTTTTCAATGAGGAAGAACCCAATGCCAATCCGCTGATTCCAATTGTTGGTTGCGAATTTTATATTTCTGACCGCTACGAGCAGAAACAATTTACAAAAGATGATCCGGACAGAAGGACACAAGTTGTGCTTTTGGCGAAGGATTTTAACGGTTATAAAAATCTTGTAAAACTATCAAGTATTGGCTTCCAAAAAGGTTTTTATTTTGGCGTTCCAAGGATCAGCCGAGAACTGATTGCGCAATATAAAGAAGGTCTAATAGCCCTCACTTCTGGGATTTTTGGAGATATTCCCAGCACCATTCTGAACATTGGTGAACAGCGTGGTGAAGAATTGTTCCAGTGGTGGAAAAATACATTTGGAGACGATTTCTATGTTCAGATCCAGAATCATAAACTACCGGAAGAAGAGCATTTGAATGAAGTGTTACTGCAATTTGCAGATAAGTATAATGTAAAAATCCTTGCTCAAAACGAAACATTTTACACCAATAAAAGCGATGCTAACATTCAGGATATTTTGAGTTGTATCAAAGATGGTGAAAAATTATCTACACCTATTGGTAAAGGATTCGGGAAAAGAAAAGGACTCACAACTCATGAATATTACATCAAAAATGCAGACGAGTTAAAAGAAACTTTCCTTGCTTATCCCGATGCATTCGAAGCTTATGAAGAGTTTTTTGCAAAATTCACTCCATACACTTTGAAACGCGATGTGTTGCTTCCGAAATTCGATATTCCTCAAGAATTCATCCATCCGGAAGATGATTTAGACGGTGGAAAGCGCGGCGAAATGGCGTATCTTACTTTCCTTACATACGAAGGTGCAAAAAAACGTTACACAGAAACAGGCATCACGCCAGAAATAAAAGAACGCCTTGATTTTGAGCTGGATGTAATTGCCAACACCGGTTATCCGGGCTACTTTTTGATTGTTCAGGATTTCTGTAATGAGGCCCGAAATATGGGCGTTTGGGTTGGTCCTGGCCGTGGATCTGCGGCGGGATCTGCAGTTGCTTATTGTATTGGAATTACCAATGTGGACCCGATTAAATACGATTTACTTTTCGAGAGATTCCTGAATCCGGAAAGGGTTTCGATGCCCGACATCGATATCGATTTTGATGATGAAGGACGAGATAAAATCATCAAATGGGTGGTGGACAAATATGGACAGGATCAAGTGGCGCAAATCATCACTTATTCTGTTTTAGGAGGCAAATCTGCTATAAAAGACGCAGGAAGAGTTTTGGATCTTTCTATTCCGGAAACCAATATGATTGCCAAATTAATCCCATCTACACCTGGGATGAATATCGCCAAAGCATTATCAAAATATGATAAACTGAAACCGGAAGAGCAACAACTGGTGGATGAAATGAAGGCCATCCTGAACAACGAAAACGATTCTAGATTTTCCGTTTTGGAAAGTGCCAAAAAAATGGAAGGCTGCATCCGTAATACAGGAATCCACGCTTGTGGCGTTATCATCACACCAGAACCCGTTAGCAACCTTGTTCCGATTACCATTGCTGCGAAAGATGCCGATATTTTGGTTTCCCAATTCGACAACTCTGTTGCGGAAAGCGCAGGTCTGCTGAAAATGGACTTTCTAGGTCTGAGAACTTTAACGATTATTAAAGATGCCGTAAAACTGGTTAAAGAACGCCACGGTGTTGATATTGACCCGGATGCTATTCCGCTGGATGATGCTAAAACGTATCAGTTATTCAAAGAAGGGCGAACTATCGGGATTTTCCAATATGAAAGTCCGGGAATGCAAAAATATATGCGTGAGCTGAAACCAACTGTTTTTGCAGATCTTATTGCAATGAATGCGCTGTACAGACCTGGTCCAATTAAATACATCCCGAATTTCATCAACAGGAAACACGGGACAGAAGAAATCATTTATGATTTACCGGAAACGCAAGAATATCTGGAAGAAACTTATGGCATCACAGTTTATCAGGAGCAGGTAATGCTCTTGTCTCAGAAACTCGCCAACTTTACCAAAGGTGAGGCCGATACGCTGAGAAAAGCGATGGGAAAAAAGCAGATAGACGTGCTGAATAAAATGTATCCGAAATTTATAGAAGGCGGACGAAAAAATAATCTGGATGAGGAAAGATTAGAAAAAATCTGGAACGACTGGAAAGCCTTTGCAGAATATGCATTTAACAAATCCCACTCTACTTGTTATGCATGGATTGCCTACCAAACGGCCTACCTAAAAGCCAACTATCCGGCTGAATATATGGCAAGTGTGATGAGCAATAACATCAACAATACCGCTTCTATCACGATGTTTATGGAAGATTGCAAAGCGATAGGTGTAGATGTTTTGGGTCCCGATGTGAATGAGTCTCAATACAAATTCTCTGTAAATGACAAAGGACAGATTCGTTTTGGTTTGGGCGCCATCAAAGGAATTGGCGAAGGTCCAAGTGAGGCTATCACCAAAGAAAGACAAAACGGAAGATTCAAAACCATTTATGAGTTTTTTGAGCGTGTTCCTTCTTCTCAAGTCAATAAAAGGGTGGCGGAAAGTTTGGTCATTGCTGGTGCATTTGATGAATTGGATTCTTATCACCGCGGACAATATTTTGATATTGACACAGCCGGAAGAACCAATCTGGAAAGACTACTGCGCTACGGGCAAAGTTTCCAGGAGAGTAAAAACGAAATGGAAAATTCGCTTTTTGCAGATTTTGCAGACGAGGTAAAAATAGAACAGCCCAAATTATTGCCTTGTGCAGAATGGCCTAATATGCACAAACTGAATAAGGAAAAAGAAATCATCGGGTTTTATCTCTCTGCTCATCCGCTAGACGAGTTCAAATATCAATTTCAATTTTTGCAAGGCGTACTTTCTAAAAAAGCCGTTTTGGAAGAGAAGAAAGAAGAAATTGTTTTGGAAGAAGTGGTTCCCATTCTAGAAAAAGATAGTTCTCTAGACGAGGAAGTTCCTGACATTTTAGTTTCTGATGATCCTGGATTGGAAGACGAAATCATCGAAGAATCTACAAAAAAAGCAGAGCCAAAAGGAAACTTTAACTTTCTGAATTTGGAAGAAGTAGAAGCATTCAAAGACTTGGCTTTCCCACCAAAAACAGCAGAATTGTTTGAGGAAAAGAAAAGCTGGAAAGACAAAATGAATGAAAAAGACAATACTAAAGAATATACTGTTGCGGGTCTAATTACTGAATATCGTGTGACAGATGGTTTCCGAAGTGGGGAAAAAGTAGCTTTTGTAATGTTGGAAGATTACACAGGCTCCTACTCTTTCCGATTGGGCGACCGAGATTATATGAAATTGAAAGATAAACTAGAAGTTCAGCGATTCGTGATTATGAAAATCAAATATTCTCAAGGAAAAGACGGACGTGTTTTCGTGAATGTGAATGATGTTTTGGAACTGAAAGAAGCATTCGAAAAATTTGCTAAAAGTTTGTCTGTTGTTGTTCCGCTAGATTCATTGCGACAATCTGATATTGAATTTTTTCGAGAAAATATCATTCAGAATCAAGGTGAGCAAAAACTTAATTTTTTTATCAAAAATCCGGAAGACGAATCTGTTTTAGAAGTGGTTTCTATGCAGCATAAGATCAATATCAATGAAAATCTTTTGGAAGTGATTCATCAAATTAATAAGTATGAGGTTTTTTTGAATTAACAATTTCAAATTTAATTCTAAAAATTAAATCGAAATTTATAATATTTTATCTTAGTCAATTTTGACCAAATAAGTTTAATGCCATTTTTTTATTAAAATAGCATTTTTTATTACTTGAAAAGTTTAAAAAATTCACAATTACATAAAAAGCCCAAATAATAAACTAAATTCATTTACAAATAGTATTTTTATTAAAAAATAATTATTACATTTGTTGGATTAATATAAATTAAATAATTATGAAGAAATTTTTACTATCGTGCGCTTTAGCACTGGGAATTGGCGCAAATGCGCAAATTTTCCAAGAAGATTTTGACGGTAATGGACCTGGTTTAAGTGCTTGGACTATTATTGATGTTGATGGAAATACACCGTATTACAGTTTTATGACTGCTGCGTGGGTAAGGTATCAAGCTACCGGTGAGGCAAATTTTGCAGCCACCAGTTCTTCTTGGTATACTCCAGCTGGAACTTCCAATGACTGGTTAATCTCTCCAAGCATTACTTTATCCGGGAGTTCTCCTTATTTAACTTTCGATTCTAGAGCTGGAGAAGCTTCTCCTTACAACGATGGATACAAAGTTATGTTATCTACAACTGCAGGAACAACAGTTGCAGCGTTTAATGTTGAACTTTTATCTGTACCAGCCGACACAGAGACTTGGAAGGTTAAAACAATTGATCTATCTGCATATCAGGGACAAACTGTAAGAATAGCTTTTGTAAATAATAGCGTTGACAAAAACTTCTTATTAATTGACAACATCAAAGTTCAAAATCCAGCTGTTGTAGCTCCAAATTGCCCTACCTTAACAGCTCCAGCAAATGCAAGCACTACTGTGTCTCCAAATAATGCTGTGTTAACATGGACAGCTGCAACCACAGGTGGAGCTGCCACTAGTTATGATGTTTATATTGGAACAACTGCCAATCCTACTACCTTACTAAGAAATGTTACTTCAACTACTACAACTGTAACAGGCTTATTGCCATTACAAGTTTACTATTGGAGAATAGTTTCTAAAAATGCGGTGGGAGATGCAACGGGTTGTTCAGAATTCTCATTTACGACTACTAATCCTAACCCTCCAGGATGTGCAAGTAATTTCTCACCTGCTGATGGTGCAAGTGTGAGCCTAGGAACTGTTCCAATTTCTTGGTCAGCTCCTACAACAGGAGGTGCACCAACAGGATATGATATCTATTGGGGAACAAACCCTGCTTCGTTATCTAAGCTTGGTACTACGCCAGCTACGTCTGTAAATATCACCAATGTAGGCGTTGGAACTTATTACTGGCAAGTTGTACCTGTTAATGCTGATGGATCTTCTACAGGATGTCCTATCAACTCATTAATATCAATTAGTCCATTCTCTCCATATTGTGGACCATTGGCTTATTCTACTGTTGAGCCTATATCTTATGTTAATTTGTCTTATAATACTGCAAATACTTCTGCTTCATCAGCAACTGGAGCGGCAGGTCATGAAGACTTCATTACTAAAGAATTTAAAGTAGAGCAAGGTGGAACTACACAAATTAGTATAAATTCATATACTGGAGGAAACTTTACTCATTGGTATGCTGTTTTTGTTGATTGGAATAAAGATGGAGATTTTGCAGATGCTAACGAAAGTTATTTTACAACTGCCGGTAATTTCTTTGGAAATCAAAATAGTACTGGTGTAGGAACAACAGGAGTTAAATCAAAACCATTAACTGTTCCACCAGGAGCAGCTCTAGGTAAAACAAGAATGAGAGTTAAGGCTTACTACGGAAGTAATACAACACCATCTGCTACACAAATTCCAAACATTGCAAATCCATGTACTAATCCAGCAAGTGGAGTTTATGGCCAAGCTGAAGATTACACAATAGAAGTTGTTTCAGCTGGAACCCTTGCAGTATCTGATATAAACAGAGTGGATAACATCTCTGTTTATCCTAACCCATTCACAGATGTTCTTAATATCTCTGATGTGAAAGGTGTGAAATCTGTTTCTGTAAACGATATCTCTGGAAGAGAAGTTAAATCTCTTGCTCCATCTGCAGAACTTAATCTTTCTAACCTAAAAGCTGGTCTTTACATCGTAAATCTTAAAATGGAAGACGGAAGTGTGAAAACTTTAAAAGCGATTAAAAAATAATTTGAAACTTAATTAAATTATATAGCCACTTCTTGTACAGGAGTGGCTTTTTTGTTT
>RRZU013568610.1_pt1 | contig 10275 bp, 11 predicted proteins | sample 2165561 | NCBI WGS metagenome assembly RRZU01 (sample SAMN10456909, study PRJNA506462) | wastewater metagenome | isolation source: wastewater sludge | place: USA: Moscow, Idaho | reverse complement strand
TGATTGAGATCGGCGACGACATGTCGCGTTTTGGCGATGCCGACAGACTGGCCTCATGGGCCGCCCTGTGTCCTGGCAACCATGAATCGGCGGGCAAGCGAAAATCAGGAAAAACGCGAAAAGGAAACGCCATTGTTCGTTCCCTCTTGTGTGAGTGCGCGAATGCAGCGCGAAGGACGAAAAGCAGTTTGGCCTCCAAATACCGCAATCTGAAAGTTCGCAAGAGCCACAACAAGTGCATTGTTGCTATCGCACATAAACTGATTCGCATTATCTATTTCATGCTGTCGCGGCGCGAGCCTTATCGTGATCCAGGGGTGAATTACGAGGCCATGTCCGCTCAAAAGAACGCTCCACGCTGGATCAAGGCCCTCAAAAATATCGGCAAGTTGCCAGAAGCAACCACTGCCTCCGCCTGACCAGCCATCGCTTGACTTGACTATCCTGCTGACAGCGGGAGGCCTTTGTTCGTCTTTGTTCCCCGGGCTTTCACGGTAACAGCCTTCCAGCGGCGCCGCATGGTGCTCATCCCCAGCAAGGCCGGGACAAGCAGCAGCAAGGTACCTGGTTCCGGCACGCGCACGCGGGTCCAGCCGATCACGTCGAGGGACTGGATGTCGCGTGCGGTGACCACGTTCAGTTGGCCTGTCGGCACCGCCGTAGGATCCATGATGCCAATGCCAAAACCGTCCTTCCAGTGGCTCGCCTGCCGGCCGTCGCCTTGGTTCACCCCAGTCGACCAGGCGTTGCTGACCAGGGCGGTGCAGTTACCGTCGATCGCGAAGTCCTTCGCGCGCTTGTCGGCGGTCCAGTCCATGTCCGCACCAGCGGCCTGGCTCGCGGCAGAGCAACGGGTAAAGTCGAGCAGGGTCGCCAATCGGTCGAAAGCGGTGTCGCTGAACTTGTTGAAGTTGTCCTTGGCGTCGAGCAGGTCGACGCCGCTGACAAAGCCCATGGCGTGGCCAAGCTCGTGGATGGCGATGCCGACGAAGTCAAACAGACCCGTGCCAATCCCGTCGGTCTGGTCGAAGTCGAAGGAAAAATTGCTACTGAAGGTAATTTGCGCATCCTCGGCCGTGGCGTTGGCGGCCAAGAGCCCGATCGCCTTCGCATTCGCGGTCGTGAGTTGCATGTCTGTAACGCCCGAATGCAGGTGCGCGTTGGCGTTGGTCGTCGTGCCATTGATGTACTTGCCATAGCTGGACCCCCCCGGCAGCCCGAGGACCATGGTGGCGTCGTCCGCGCTGGTCGAATCGGCGCCGAGTGCCGTTTTCACGGCCAAGAAGTTCGTAAATATGTCAGACGAAGCGGCTCGTCCCAGGGTGCTCGAGCCAAGCGGAGCAAAGCCGGCGGTGATGTTCACCGTGATCGGGTCGATGAACACGCTCTGCCAGTAGTTCGCCGCCGCCCGGAAGCCCAAGTCCGCATTCGCGTTACCCGTCGAGGTCAGATTGATGATTAGCGCATGCGCGGGTGTCGCTGCGCCCAAGGCCATGGCGGCCGCCGCAGCGAAGGCCAATTGTTTGATCAGCGTGGGCAGGGCCATATTCGTTTGCATCTCATTCCCTTCATGGAAATTCAGTCTTGAGCTCCGCGTCACCTGCCGGTACTACAGCGTCCAAAAAGCAATGTCTGCTTGAGTGCGTTACAAGTGTAACAATGCTCGACACTTGGCGGGTCGTTTCGCAGCATGTGGCGCACCGCCCTTGAGACGGATCGGGTTTATGAAGCAAGCGAACAAGCCCAACAACGAAATCGATCGAGTAGATTAATCCGCCGCTCGCTGCTACGAAAGTGCGTCCCGCAAACTGAATGCATCGGTTTGCGGGACGCCGACCTTAATCGCCTGTGCTCCCTGTTCCGTTAGTCGATCGGAACATTTTTCCCTTTGGCGCCAGCGGTCTTGGGAAGCGTGACTTCGAGGACGCCGTCCTTGAAAGCCGCTTTGGCCGCATCCGAATCGACTTCGGCGGGCAACCATATCGAGCGGGAGAAAGCGCTCGAACTGATCTCGCGTCGCTTGTAATCGCCTTTTTCTTCCGCGGCCTCCTTCTTGCTCTGGGCCTGGATGGTGATCGAATCCGCGGTGAGCGAGATTGAAATGTCCTCCTTCTTGACGCCCGGCAATTCCGCACGCACCAGAATTTCATTGGCGCGATCGATCAGATCGACCGCCGGCGCTCGAAGCTCAGCCAATTCAGGCCATTCGCGTTCGAAGGATCGCATCCAGCGGCTTGGGAAAAGACCTCCCATCATGCGATCCATGAAACGTTCCATCTGCTCAAAGCGATCTTCGAAACTCTTGAAAGGAGCGAGAGCGCCACGCTGAACTGCCACAGACTTTCCGCCCTTCTCTTCCTTCGCTTCCGATTTGTTTTCCTTCTCGGTCATGACAATCTCCTTTGTGAACACTGCCCCATCGCTCGCCGACGGGAACGAACACACGCTTATCGGCTGGTCTACCCGGCAAGCTGTGAGACAAACGATGAAAAAACGACCTTCAACATCGCAAGATCTGCGCAACTCACAGGCTGCCCCTGCAAACCCAGCATTCTTGCAGCGAGCAATCTTCCCCAAGCATCCTGCTTCGCCCTTGGATGTCTCCATATCAGGATAGTGGCGGAGATTCAGAAATCAAGTCCCGCAATGCGAATGCGTACCGACAGGGTGCGAAGTATTTCGTGTAGAATCAAGGTTTGATTTTCTTTCGGGTAAATTTCTCCTTCATGTCGCGCAATCATAGACCACCTTTGTCGCGTCCCACGCCAGCGAGCACTCCCGTATTACCCGAAACACACGCCAGGCAGGTTCTCGACGCGGGCCGCTATCGTGAGGCGGTCGAACTCTACAAGAACCTGCTCAAGCAAGAGCGTCGATCCGAATGGCTTGAAGGCTTGGCGGCGAGCTATGCCGGTCGGGCCAAGGAGCTGGCGAGCAAGGGCATGCTGCAGGAGGCGCTGGTGGTCTGGCGCAACCGCGCCAGTCTGTGCGGCAAATCGCTGGCCGAGGGCCCCTACCTCGACTGGTTGCTGCGTACCGGCGCACATGACGCGGCACTGCGCCTGCTGACACCGACAGGCGATGCTGCGGGAACCGTCGACGCCGACCTGGAAACCCGTCTGGCGGCGGTGGCTCTGACCGCACCTGAGAGCGCCCTCGCTCAGCTCGCCGCCGAAAGTCCGCTGCGCCGTCATCGCGCGGCAGCACAGGCGGCCATTGCCGCCTGCTGCCGGGCTGATCTGGCCGACCTGGACGAGCAATTGCGCGGCATTCCCTTTCGCTCTCCGTATCGTGATCTGCGCTTCATCCTCAAGGCACTGCTACTGGTCGGCAACGACGCTGCCCAGGCGGCCGGCCTGATCGCCCGCGTTACCGTCGACGGCCCCTTCGAGAATCTGGCAGCCGTCGTTCGTGCCGGCGTCCTGCCGGGCAAACGCTGGCTTTTGGCTCTGCTCGATCTCGACGAAGAGGGCCGGCACTTGCTGCTGGAAATCAAGGGTTGCCCGGAGAACCGGCGCTCGCTGCTGCTCGAAGTTGCCGAACTGGCCAGGACTGGCGTACCACCGACGCCGACCAGGGTGGTCGACCTCCTGCTGCGCCGCAGCCGCGGCCTGCCGGAAACGGCAGCCAGGCTTTGTCGCCGTCTGCTGCCTTATGCGGACAAACGTCTGGCGGAGTACCGGAATGCTTTCGGTCCGCTGGGCGAAGCAGAGAGCGAGTGCATCCTGGCTCTCGCCGCCGAATGCCGGGGCGCAACCAATCACAGCGAATCGCACTGGTTGCGCGCTGTCCGCCTGTTTTCGACGGAGGAAGCGCCGCTGCAGGCGGCCTTGATCCTTCGCCATCTCTTTGATCTGATCGTCGGCGATGAGGACGCTTCGGACTATGATGACGAGTGCACCACCTGGCTCGAACGCAGCCTGGAACTCGACCCGGACGACCGCGCCACGCATCTGAAGCTGATCCGCCTGCACCGCCAGGGACAGGACCTGAAGGCGGCGCGTGCGTCTGTCGAAACGGCTCTCGCGCGCTTTGCCAACGATCCGGCAGTGTTGCTCGAAGCCGTCGAAACGGCGCTGGCCGGCAATGCCTTCAAGAAAGCGGTGACGCTCGCCAAACGCCTGCTCGATCTCGATCCGATCAATTCGAAGGTGCGGGCGCTGATCGGTCGAGCGCACCTGTCGCATGCCCGCAAACAGATTCGGCTGCACCGACCGGAAGCGGCCGGCAAGGAACTCGACCTCGCCGACGAGTGGCTCGCTACCGCAGACGAACGCAGCGTCAGCAAGCTGTTGCGTGGGCTGAGCGCCACCGATGCGCGAGCGACCGTGCTGTTGCGGGCAGCCGTCGGCGAACTGGGAGGCAAACTGCTCGCTGCCTGGCACGTCCTGCTCGAAAGTATCCGGGTCGGCAGCCAGCCAGCGGGAGAACTGCGCCGGGCGGCGCCTGACCTGTCGGGAATGCCCGTGCCTCGAGAAGTGCTGACCGTCATGCACGCCATCAACGCCCTGGGCGGAAACGAGTCGAAGGCACTGCGGACCGTCCTCGACACCCTGCGGGCGCCGCTGAAACGCGCGGCTGCTGGCGATTTCAGTGAATCCGAACGAATCTCGATCTGCGAGACGCTGTTGAGCCGGGAAGAACTGGTGCTTCTGCAGGCCTACGCGGATGCCGGTTTGCGGCGCTGGCCCGAGCGGCCGCTTTTTGTCTATCTGGCGATTTTTGCCAAACACGGCAAAGCAGCGTTTTTCGCGATGTCGGAGCGCGAGCGACAGGCCCTGGAAGATGCGCTGAAGAAGGCCCTGGAGGACGGCGATCAACGGACGGTGCTGCGAATCCGCGATCTGATGGGGCCGCCAGGCTATTTCAGTGGCGATGATTCGGACGACTTCGACGACGACGATGACTTCGGCGATTCAGTAAACGAATTGCCTGCGAATCCACGGGATGTGTTCGATCTTTTTATGTCGATGGGTGGACACAACGAAGTGATCCGCATGGCCCGCGAGGTCCTCCCCGACAGCAAGTTTCGTCCGCTCGAGCGCGCTGCCGGCGGCAACCGGAAAAAGCTGGCCGAAATGCTGATCGAACTGCTGGTCGAAAGCCTTGCGGACATCGATCTGACTTCTTTCATCGCTTCCCCGTCGGGCGGACTGCCGAAGCCGAAGCCTCACCCGCCCGCGCCAAAGCAGCCCGTTCAGGACGATCGTCAGAAAGGGCTGTTCGATGATTGACCCCTACCGCGTTCTTGGCGTCGACCTGACGGCGGCTGACGAGACGATTCGTGCCGCTTACCTGACAGCGATTCGCGAATCGCCCCCGGAACGTGACCGCGAGCGCTTCGAGAGCGTGCGCACGGCCTATGAGGCGATCTGCAACCATCGTCGGCGGCTGGCGCACACGCTGTTCGACCATTCGCTGCCGAGCATCGATGATCTGTTGAGCGCCGTCAGCAGCGATTTTGCCCCGCAGCCACCGACCGAACGGCGGCTGCTGCGGTTATTGGGGGCGAAATGAACTCGCCGGTGATCGTCCTCGACCCCGAGGAAAGAGAGCGTCTGGTAGACGATTTCCGCAACGGTCTCGAGCGGGCCGCCAGGCATCGCGAGGCGTGGGGGCGGCCGGATGACGAGGCGGCCGGCGACGCAGAGACTTCGGTCGACCTGGTCACCCTGCTCAGCGAGATGGCGGTTCTGAAGAGCGAATTGCGACTGCAATCGCGCCAGTTCAAGAATACTCTCGATGAGTTGCGGGCTTTTGGCAACGACCTGCGTCAACACGGCGAACGCCTGCAGCGTGATCTCGAACGGGCGCGCGAGCAGGCGGCATCGATCCAGGGACAGACCGAGCGGCAGTTTCTGCTTGCCCTGCTGGATCTGCGCGATCGCCTGCAAAGCGGCGTCGACGCCGCCGCAAGGCCGCCGTCGTCGTTCCTGGCACGTCTGGTTCCCGGGCCGGCGCGTTTCGCGGCAAGCCTGGCGGAGGGCCAGCGGCTCACCCTGCAGCGCCTCGACGACCTGCTCGCCAGCCATCGGGTGCGGCCACTGCCGGTGCTCGGCGAGATCCTCGATCCGCAACGAATGCGTGTGGTCGGCGTTGAAGCTGCCGGCGGTTCGTCAAGCATCCCGGATGGCACCATCCTGCGCGAGGTCAAGCGCGGGTTTCTCCACAACGGCGAGTTGCTGCGTGTCGCCGAAGTCATTGTCAGCAAGAAAGCAACGAACACATGACGGAAATCATTGTCGGTATCGATCTCGGTACGACCAATTCAGAAGTGGCCGTCGTCCGTGAAGGACGTGTCGAGGTCATTCCGGTGGCACCCGGTGTACGCATTCTGCCCTCGCTGGTCGGTGTTGCCGACGACGGCAGCCTGCTGGTCGGCGAGGCAGCGCGCAACCAGTATGCGCTGCACCCCGAGCGCAGCGTACGTTCGATCAAGCGTCGGATGGGTGAGTTCACCTCGGTACAGATGGCCGGCAAGGATTACAGCCCGCAGGAAATCTCGGCGATGATCCTGCGCCGACTGCGGGACATCGCCGAGGCGCACCTTGGTGAGCCCGTGGGCAAGGCGGTGATTACCGTGCCCGCCTATTTCTCCGATGCGCAACGCCAGGCGACGCGCGAAGCCGGCGAAATCGCCGGTCTGGAGGTGGTACGCATCATCAACGAGCCGACAGCAGCGGCGCTGGCGTATGAAAGCTGCCACAGCGGCGCGCGCAAGGCTCTGGTCTATGACCTCGGCGGTGGCACCTTCGATGTCTCGGTGGTCAACCTGGAGAGCGATGTCGTCGAAGTGCTGGCCAGTCACGGCAACAATCATCTCGGCGGCGACGACTTCGACCAGAAACTGATCACCTTCGCGATCGATCATTTGCGCGAACGGCACGACATCGATGTCGGACAGCATCCACTGGCCATGGCTCGCCTGCAGCACGCCGCTGAAGCGGCCAAGATCGTCCTTTCCAGCGAACCTTACGCCACGCTCTCGGAAGAGTTCCTGCTCGAGAAGGACGGGGTGCCGATCCACCTGTCGGTCGAAGTCTCGCGCAACGAATACGAGGAGATGATCGAACCATATATCGCCGAGACCCTCGATGCCGTGCATATCGCCTTGAGTGGTGCCGGATTGACGGTCGCCGACATCAATGAAATCCTGCTCGTCGGTGGAGCGACACGGACACCGCTCGTCCAGCGCCGCCTCGAGCAGGAACTCGGGATGCAGCCGCGCGCCGAAGTCGACCCCGATCTCTGTGTCGCGATGGGCGCCGCCATCCAGGCAGCCGTCATCGCCGGCGGCCAGGCCCCGACCGTACTCATCGATGTAACGCCCTACACCTTCGGTACCAGCGCCCTCAATTATTTCAATGGGGAAATGTATCCCTTCTGCTTCGTGCCACTGATTCGCAAGAACACGCCGATTCCGGTCTCAAGGAGCGAGGGCTTCTGCACCATTTTCGACGGTCAGAGCAAGGTCGACATCCACGTCTACCAGGGCGAGGACCCGGACGCGCTGAACAACATCGAGATCGGGCGATTCACCATCGAGGGCCTGCGCGATGCGCCGGCCGGTAACCCGCTGATCACGACCTTTTCGCTCGATGTCAACGGCATCCTGCAGGTGACTTCGCGCGAGAAGGAAACCGGCCTGGTGCATTCGATTACCATCGACAATGCCATCAGCCGCTTCACCGGCGACAAGCTGGCGGAAGCGCGGGAACGCATCGACGGCTTGTTTGGCGAGCAGGAAGGCGCCGACAAGCGGCCAGCCGCTACTACCGCCGAGGCTTCACCTGCCGACGACAGCAGGCGCCTGCGCGTCGAAGCCGGCGCCCTGATCGAAAAGGCCGAGCGTCTGCTGGCCAAGGCGGGTACGGAAGATGCCGAGGATCTGGTGAATGGCATCGAAGCTGTCAAGGACCGAAACAATGGATCGGACGCCGACCTGAAAGCGGCGATGGATGCACTTGCCGACCTCCTGTACTACCTCGATGCCTGAACCGCTGAATCGCTGCCCGGCGTGTCGTGCGCGCCTGGCCGAAACGGCTGTCTGTCCGCGTTGTGGCTGTGATTTCTCGCTCGTCCGGCAGGCGATGACGCAAGCGGCGCGCCTGCTTGAACGAGCGCTGTGTTCTCTCGCCGTGGGTGATCGCGCAGCAGCCCGTCGTCAGGTCGAGGCCTCGTTGTCCTTGCACCGGCAGCGACTGGCGCAGGCCATCAGGAACTTCCTCGACGAAGACCATGCCGAAAGCGGGCCGGCGGAACCGCAGCTCCGCTTGCCATCGGCAGACCTTCAGGCGGTAGTCGATCCGGCCGGCGTCAGGGAAGACCAGTGTGTCAACCGGGATGCCGAAGTATTGCCGATGTAGCCGATCGGCAGGTCACCAAGGAGCCTCCCTGGCAGCCGCTGATCGAAGTGGATCCGGCTCGCGAAGTGCATTGCGGTGGTAATCGGCAAGAACGGTCAGACGCTGAGGTCCACCTGCTGAATGCTGCCGACACCGCCACTTTCCTGCAGGAAGACGCCGCTGCTGCGGATCTGCCCAAGGGTTTGGTTGCTGCCGTCGCGTAGATCGTAGGGGGTGGCGACGCGGGCCAGGCTGAGTGCGCCGACATTGGCTTCCTTGAGGCTCTGCACCTTGCCGCCGCCATTGGCATCGGGGGTCCAGACGCCGAGTTGGGCAAAGGCTGCGTCGTTTTCGTCGATCCAGCCGTTGCCATCGCCGTCGAGTGCGGTGAGGTCGGCAAAACCGTCGCCACTTCTGGTCCCGAAAAGTTCGCCGCCGTTGTTGATCCGCCCATCGTGGTTGCGATCCAGGGTCAGGAAACCGCTGCCGGAGGCGAGACGGTTGATGCTCTCGCCGGTCCCGTCGGCGTCGAGATCGAACTTGAAGCGCTGGTCGCCGAGTTGGGCGGCGGTACCCGCAAAATTGAGCACCAGCGGATCCTTCTTCTGGCGCGTCGCGTCGCCAAGGCGCAGGCTGACATCGCTTTCCTCGTGGTAACTGCGCGACATCTCCAGTTGCAGGTCGAAGCGAATTTCCTTGCCATCCGTGGTCTTGATCACCCCGTTGGCGGCGAACGAGGTCTGCTCGAATTCGCTGTGGGATGCGTGGTAGTCATATTCGACGCCGTAACCGGCCGGAGGCTGCGCAGCAGCAGCGCCTCCAGCCTGGGCGGCAGGTGCCACCTCGGCTGGCAGGTCAGTCGCTGGCGCAGACACCGAAGCCGCCGGCGCATGCAGCTCGGCAGCATCAAAGATGCGCACGTCTTCTCCGGTCAACATGCGAACGAGTGCTCTCATCAACAGCAGACGCGGATCGTTCTCGGTCTCGTCGGCGCTGTTTGCCAGTGCATCCGCCTGCGATGCCGCCTTGCCGGCATCGGAAAGAGTGACCTGATCAGCAGCAGCACGAGAATTACCACCTCCCTCGAAGTCCGGCCGCTGAGCGCCGATCCACATGCGCGTCGATTCACGGACTTCCGTTTGTTGCGCTGCCACATGCGAAGAGAGCATTTGCATCTCGGAACTGGCGATTTTCATGGTGGCTGCCTGAGTAGATTGGGGGGTACTCCCTAGAACGGCAGACTGCGGGTTTTCTTAAGCAGAGATTCAGTTCAGATCGATCGCATAACGCTTGAGGTCATCGAGGCCGACGATCAGGAGTGCGGCTTCGTTGGTGGCGTTGAGAACGACGCGCGGCGCCGTGCCGGCGTGCAGGGCTTCGCGCCAACGGGCGGCACAGAGGCACCAGCGGTCGCCGGGGTGCAAGCCGGGAAAGCCGAATTCTGGCCGCGGCGTCGACAGGTCGTTGCCACGCGCCTTCGAGAATTCGAGGAAGTCGGCGGTCAGCAGCACGCAAATGGTATGGCTGCCGAAGTCTTCGTCGCTGGTATTGCAGCAACCGTCCCGAAAAAATCCGGTCACCGGCTTCTCGCTGCAGGATCCCAGAGGCCCGCCGAGAACGTTGCGCTGGCCGCCGCCCATGTCGTCGGGCTTCATGCCAGCTCGTCGATCCAGGCTTGCTGGATGGCCTCAAGGATTTTCTCGCCACAATGTCTGGAATCATCGTCAAAGCCGGGCAAGGCGAGCACCCAATTCATCAGGTCGACGAAGTTGATCTTCAGCGGGTCGAGCTCTGGATGCGCTTCGGCGAGTTCGATGGCTATTTCGTTGATGTCGGTCCATTTCATCGATGGCCCTCCTTGGTCATGTTGATCGAGTAACGCGGGATCTCGATCAGCAGCGGCGTTGCGTTGACGATCGCCTGACACGAC
>RRZU011032661.1_pt1 | contig 10275 bp, 8 predicted proteins | sample 2165561 | NCBI WGS metagenome assembly RRZU01 (sample SAMN10456909, study PRJNA506462) | wastewater metagenome | isolation source: wastewater sludge | place: USA: Moscow, Idaho | reverse complement strand
CTGGGTGAGTTTGACACGGCGCTTGATGATGCTGTATTAGACAGTAATGCAGCGCATATGGAGCAAATGACACAGTTGATGAGTGATCCTGCGAAGATGAAGCAATTTGCGCATATTATTTATGATGTGTTGGTGAATAGACAGAAAGATATATGACAGCACTAGTACGATGATAAAGAACCCATGTTATTTATAATGTCTTTCAAATCGACTGGATCATCAATAGTAAGCTTAAAGTCACTATATAAATAATTGTTATTGAAATTTTACTAAATTCGAAAAAAATGTAGGGGGTGTTATGGCATATTTCTTGGGGTTTTTATATATTGCGACATATATAGTGATTTATTTGTCACTGTTGTTGCTACCTTATTATGTTGCTTATTCTATAATTGAACCGCATAGCTTTTTCGGCGTGGTGGGCGTATTTATTTTAGGGTCAGTAATTGTACCTTTAACTTTGGGTTTTGCTTTTCTAGTATTTGGAAGTTTTTTTGTTGCTTTTGATAAGTTTAAAGAAAAAATAGGTCCAAAACCTCAATCCTTATCATCACATAGCTACGATAGTACACCATTAGATGTAACTCCTGAACCTGAAAAGAAAAATATAAAGGGTGCGGTATTATCTACAATTTTGGGGCTTGGAGTATTGGGACTGATATTATTTTTGGCTATTAATGGAGCTGAAAAAATTGAAGAGGCTAATTCTGATTATGAAACAGCCTCTTATGAAGAAACTGTAGATGATACTTCAACAGGTTATCCTTACACCGATACATCTAATGATGAACCAGTTGATTCTTATTTAACTGATAATACGATTACAGATAATTATAGCTATATGAATGACGCTGTAGATGAGTTTCTAGAGATACTAACGGATTTGTGTCTGTACAATATAGTTGTAAACTAATGACTTAATAAAATCAATGATTTAAAAATTTCACACATTCCAATTTTTACATTAAAGTCTTAAACTTAGTTTAAGACTTTAATTTTCCATTTAACAATATAGTTGTAAACTAAAAATGCCTACTTGATCAGAGACCAATCTTCTTTTCCAACTTTGCTAAAAGCTTTAGTTCTTTAGGCTGTAAAGAATTCTGTTGATCAAGTAGTCTACCCCACATAACAATATCTGATTGTATACTGGCACAGATCCAAGCATTAGGGCTAGTGTCATTTTTCCGAATTACTTTAAAGCCCATATGTAGTGCTGCACAAATAAAGGCTCCATTTGACACATATGCATTATCAAAGTGGTTCAATTGACGGTGATAGTATTCAACGCTATGTTTAAATGTATAACTACCTAGATTGTAGCGAGTAGCTTTTATTTTTTTCAGATGCTGTAGATACATACAGCATCGCTGGCATTCATCAAGCGCTTTTTTTAGACTTTCTCTATTCTTTTTAAAATTTTGAAGATATTCAGCTTTAGAGTCCTGAAACGTATACCGTTTATAAAAAGATTCATGGTATGAGTCAGAGTGGCCAAAGCCGTTATAGTCTAGTAGAGGTTCTTGCTCCAGAATTCTTTCAATATCAGCCAATGTAATTAAATGATTTAAAGAGTCTGATTTTTTTTGAAGTTGCGCCATTGCTAAAGCCCATGGCTTATTCACTTCTTTGAAAGAAATTACATCAAGTGCATCAGTTTGTGTTTTTGCTTGTTCACTTTTGACAAGTTCTTTGGCACGTTTTTTTGCTCTCTGAACAGATAATCCTGATGGGAAAACTAAGTTTTGCATAAGTGCTAACCTTATAGCTCGCCATTTTCATTGTGCAGCCCACATCACCCTTATGGCATACAATAAGGATAGGAATATTCATCTCAAGACAAGAAATATACATTATCGCAAGGGGATATTCGCCAACTCAACTAAAATTGAGCGGTGGACTGACTAGCATAGTATCGATGCTTGATATCAAATTAATGTCCAAATAAGTAAATGTCAAAATATTTTTAGTACGGAATAAAAAAGAGCTCTTTTTAGATATGAAATTTTTTTTAAGTTTTTAATTTTTATTCAACTTTAGGTAGGGCGTGTATAGACTATGAAAGTAGTATCATTGCTTTTACAGCCTAGAGAATAGGTAAAAAAAGCTTGACCTATCCCAGAAGTTGAACAAGATTTCTCACATCTTCATTACGTGGAAATTCTTGAGATAAAATATTTGCAATACTTTTTGGATATTTATGAATTTTACCTTGAGATGCTACATTAATTGCATGAACCCATTGATCGTAAATGGTGCCGTTAGTAACTAGATCACTAGCATTTCCACCAGCTCTTAGCCATATAGTTTTTAATCTGTCAGCAAAAAGCTCCGCACATAGCTCTATAATTATTTCATTAATTTCATGGTGAGAGATAATCGTATTTCTTGTAGGAAAGCTTCTGGCCTCAAATAGTTTTAACTTAAGTCTTTCTGTCTTAGATAATAAGGCCTTAATATGTGGAATAGTTTCCTTAAATGTCTTGTCTCCACTCTTATAAGAAGAATAGATATCTTTTGCAATGTTTTTCCATTTGTTTTGGCTAATTATAATACCAATCATACTTGCCTGAATTTTCCAACTTCCATGGCTAAGTAGATATCTTGCAATTTCCTCATTTATAGAGCGCCATTGGATTAGTTGTATAATCGTATTTAAGGGTAAGGAGCTTTTTTGTTGAGCAAGTTGAATAATTTTTTGACTAAGTAATGATTCTGGTTGGCTAATATTTTTAACTGCTAGTAGAGTCAATATTTTTTCAGCTACAGAATGAAGTATTAAATTTTTTTGAGGGTTTTCAATATGTGACCATATTAAAGCTCTATTATCATAGTTTAAAAAAATATTAGAGATCTCGTCATCTATATGTAAAGTTTGAATTATTTTATTGAAAATCTTTTCTGGATTATTATTGCTAATAATTTTACTTAAAATATAGAGAATATAATATTCTTTTGTTTCTTTAGTTGGAAGAATTCTATTGTCGATGTCAAGACAGTTAAGCCATACTTTAAGCCAAATGTAATCCCCTAGGTCAATATTGTTTAATATTTTTTTATCTAATAAAATTCTATTTGTTACAAATTTTAAAATGCTGGTATTTTTATATTCAATGATAGCGTAAATTATCTCTGAATTAGGATAATTATCTACCAAGGTTTGTAAGCTCTGTGTGTTATTGAAAGTTAATTGATGTGTAAGAGATTCTTTAGCATCATAAAAGTATCCTGTGGCTAATGCATGTGCATGATACCAATTATTTTTCTTGCAAAAATCTAAGAAGTTTTTAGTAATATTTTCTTCTGAAAATTGAGAATTATCACACAACTTAACTTCAAAGGATTTTTTATCAGTAAGAATATTTTCTATAATTTGTGAAATGATAGGATTGGATAATAGTGATAAATATTCTGACGCTAACTCATTGGTTTTATTTATATTGTGACTAAATCCAGCTAAAACTATTTCACTCCACCATTTATAAGACTTTTCTTCACTGGCTGTTTTAAGGATAATTTCAATTTTTTCTAGATTGAAATTATTGCTTATACTTGAGATCATCCAATTGTATATATCAATGTTGTAGTTTAGGGGTAAAGGTATATTGGCAAGAGTAAACAATTGATCAATATCTAAATTATTTATATCTTTATTTATAAAATCTGTAGCTTCCTCTACTAATTTTATGATTAGTGGATTTTCATCCTTACCTGTTGATAAACTAGCTCTTAATAGTTTAATAGAGTTTGGTATGTTCGGATTTTTTTTGTACTCCTGATAATTATTTATTATTTTCTCTACAATTCTTAATTCATTTAAGTTGTTATAGTCACAAATTAGTTCTTTAAAAAATAAAAAACCTTCACTTTGTTTGTTCAGTAGAAATTCTGAAATGTTTTTTCTGTTTGGTATACTATGACTTTTAACTTTACTAAATCTATCTGTCCAAGAAAGCTCATAGTTACCTAATACACAGTATAATATTGGGTTTAACAAAGATGTTGTATCCTGCTCTTTAAATACACAATGCAGAGATAAGTTTTGACGTGCTTTTGGCCATAAAGACTTCCATAAAAAACTCATAATATTGGGCCATTGCTCAAAATTGTTCGTTAAACATACAGAGTTTGAGTCTATTAATGTATTTAAAATAGTTAAACATTCATCATGGGGTAAAGAAAAATTTAAGATATTTTTACCCATTAATTGATTGAGTACCGTATCAATTTCTTCTTGTTCCAGTAGATGAGTGATGGGCCAGATTGCGACGTTACTTTTTACTGAGCCAGATCTTGTTTGCTTTAAATCTGGTGTTGTATACCAAATAGCGAAATAGGTATCTATAGTTCCACAATTAAGGGTATATTCCCAGCTTGAAGGTTGGCTGGGGAGGATATCTGTTAGACTAACTAATTCTATAGGAAATTCAATATCAGTTTCAGATATTAGTTTATGACCTCGAGAAGTATATCCAAATACTAAATACTTAGGCCAAGCCATTTTATCCATTATTATTAACCATAAATCCAAACTATAGGTGAGGTTAAATCAGCACTTCTTTCAGGATTATCTGGAGAAATAATCCATCCCTGATTTTCAGGACCATTATCTACAAAAGTATTTTGTGATCTTTTATCTAAAGCTCTGCCTAGTGAAGATAAACCCCATATAGAGATTCTATCTTGTTCCCAATTAGAATGTAAAAATTGATTTAATAATGGTAATTCTTTTTCAAAAATTTCTTTAGGTGTAGTAGTGCTAGTTGAGTTAGATATCTGATCATAACAAGATAAGACAATTGCAAGTTTAGGTTTTGAAATTCTTTTACTTCTTTTCAAATTACAAACATGAAGTATGATTTGAAATAGTTCAATCCACCAAATGTTAGCATCAACACTATCTGTTTCCTCTTGTTTTGTCTTTCCTTTTTTTATTACATCTCGATTTGTTAATAGATCCTCAATTTTATGTTTATATTTAGTTTCATCATTCAGGCGAATAAATACCATCCAACCATTTGCATTGATTAAAGTTTCGGCCCATTTTTCATTTACTGATCTACTTTCAAAAATATGGGTCAACTGTTCACCAGCATAATCGAACCAAGTAAGATCTACTTCTTTTTCATTTTTTATGACTAAAGGTAATGATACATTCGCAAACTGAGAAGATGTTGTTCTTTGAGGATTATTACCTTCAGCTAATCTTTCTAGAGCTTCTTGAAAGATATCAAGATTTTCTGGAGTATTACGTATAGCAATTTGTTGCTCTACGCCTCGAGTTAATCTTCCATATAGTTGAGCTGAATAAACAGTTTTACCGCTATTTGGCTTTCCTAATACCATAATAGAATTAGTTTTATCCATGGCTTCCTCTAAAAGACTCAAATATAGAATTACCAATAATATGATCAGTGATTTCTGTATGTTCTACTGAAATATTTGAAATTAATTCATTAATTATAGTAAACATTTCATCTGGTTGTGTTATTGAACAAGAATGGTTAGACGTTGAGCAGAAGTTGATTGAGTTAAGATTACGAGTAATTAAATCACGAATAGTTTTCGGGATATTATTGTTTTCTTCAGCTTTAGTCCAAACTAAAGCAATATGTTTTGCATAATGATAGTCTTTTAATCGATCAAAAATACTTGAAATATCATTTCTAGTACTTCCACGGATTCTAGCATCTTTGTGTGAAAGTTTTTCTGAATCAGAAGTTATAATGAGTAAGTCAGAATGAGTTATTACCCAATTAGCACCTTGAGCTAAATTAGGATTAGCTGCCCATTGATTGAACCATTCCCCTGGAGCATCTATAAATATAACATCTCGAATTCCATCGTTTTCATCTCTAAAAGATAGATGTAAAAAACCTGGTGTTCTCGCATCTCCCCTTGGTGTTCGAGGAGGAAAGTCTGGTGAGGATAAGGGAGAGGCGAATCTAGAGTTTTTTGCTAGGGCTTCCCATGATTCAAGAGTATAACTTGCCCAAAAATCCCCAAATTTTAATTTTTTACCACTTAAAATCTGTAAATACAGTGAGAGTAGGATTGTAGATTTACCAGCTTCTGCTGGACCTACGATACCAATAATTAAAGGTTTCCTAACATCAGATAATTTTTGTAGACCTTTAAAACCTAGATGTGTTCCACTCCAAAAAACTTTATAAGCAGATTTAGACGTATCCTCCACCAATTGTCCATCGGTCTCATCAGATTTAATAAAATCTTCACAATCAGTCATATGAAGATAGCCTTTTTCACAGCTGATACCATCTGCGATACCACATTCTGGATTATTACATTTATACATTTTTATTCCTAAAATCTATAAACTTGCTCTTGTCTATAAATGGCTTTGGCTAAATCTGGTAAAGAGATTTCTTCAATTTGTATAATGCATTGATTTTTTAAATTTTCTAAATCAATATCAGTTTTAAATGCTGAAATGACAAGATCTCTTATATTCAAGAAATTTTGATTCGAAGAAAGTTCAAGATTATTAAAGATATCTTTAGTCAAAAGCTCCTCTTTACTTTCTCTAATTTTTGTTAGGATATCAATTAATGGATACTTTGTATCATAATTAGCATTTCCTGTTTGATTAATTGATTCAGCTAAAATATAAGTTGAACTAACAGGAGCAGGATATCCTTTAATGAGTTGTAATAAATCGATTGCCATTACTAATGGATTAAGTAAAGGATCGATTTCTCGATAGCTTTTAAAAAAACTTTGTGAATACTTTGCTTCATACCACCAGAGTATATTTAATTGCTCATTTTGATATTCAAAAGGACTTGTTAATGCTGAGGTAACAGAATTTATCTGATCATTCAATTCTTTAAATGTATCTGTAAAATTCTTTGCAACTTTTTCAGCAGAAACTTCAACTTCACCGTCAGCTTGAAAAATTTCAGACTTAAAAGTTTTATTTTTTAATCCTTTAATATCTACACTTTCTGTATAAGTAGAATAAGAATAAATATTAAGTTTTTTGTTCCATTCATCAACTAACTCTTTACTTAGAATTAAATGAGGGTTATGAACAGATAAATATGGCCAAATATCAACTACGTTTAATGCTAACATAGATGCATAGCTATTATTCTTTTCTGCAAGTTTCACACATGCATATAGAACCATTGCTGTAAGTAATCTATGGGGCTTCTCATCAGGATAAATAAAACCAACATTTGTCCAATACTCTTCCAATGTAGAATATGCGGATTGCATTGCCACGTTTGTCTCAAAAAAAGACTCTTTAATTAAAGAATGAAATCCATCAATTAAGAGATTTGGCTCCATATCATTTGCAAACTTTTCAGCCGCAGCATTTACTTTATCAAAGCGATCATCACTTTCAGTAATTTGTTTATCAATGCAACCAGCTTTATTTAAAGCTTCTAAAAAACTCATACTCATTAGATAATTCCTTTTAATTTATATGTTTGATAAGTGATTGATTTTTAGGAAAATCTATTAAAATGTTTTTAATTAAATCATCAATAGTAACATTTGCCCCATTAGTTGCTTTATGTATCAACTCAAACCAGAGGTCAGAAATATTTGAGATATTAGAAATATCTGAAGGTTTACCGCCTGATTTAACCCAAATACTTCTTATACTATTTACATCATAATATAAAGTTGATAACTCATTAATTAGACCTTTGTTAGATAAGGCAGAAACTTCAGGAATAAGTTCATTTATTTCTTGATTGTCTAGAATTAAATCAGAACAATTTATTAAAAGTTTGATCAAGCATTCAGCTGCGGCTCGCGATGCAAAATGTCTATACGTATCATCTTTAAAAGTATCACCGTAATCTGAAACAGCTTTGGAAATTATGATAGGAATATCTAATATTTCGCCTAAGGCTGCTAATCCACTTGCCTCCATATCTATCCCTAAGACTTTACGCATATCTCGATCAGCTAAGTAATTGAATATATTCTCATCTTCTTTCACAGTACTTCCAGTTGCCATAGGGGCAATATGGAGTGAAAAATCAGGATCATTGGGGAGACCAAAAAGATATTCTTCTTTTAATGTTGCTGCTTCCTTTAAACCTTCATCAGTTAAATTAAATCCCTGTAGTGTAATCCAGTTACGCTTTTTTAAACGTTTAATTACTTCAGAGAAGCTAGGACAATACGTCTTAAATATTTCATTATCAGTTGGTTGGATTCCTTCAAATAGCTGTAAAATAAGCCATCTTTCTTGATAGTCTAATGAGTATAGGGGTCTAAATTTTAACCATTTTTCTTCTTCAAGCTTAAAGCTTTGCATTCTCTGTAAAATTTTAGGATTAGGTCTAAATTGGAGTTGATCTCCTTGAAAACTCTCGACACCTCCAATAACGACTGATTTACCAGCATCATATGACCATAATCTATCGGCAAATATAACGTCACCAAGATGAACTTTTCCTCTTCTTCCTGCACAAATACCCGTCATACAGATGCACTTTATTCTATTTTTTTCTTGTTGTAGTAAAGAGGTGGTTGCAGCAATTGCTTGCTCTCGGCCCATAAAGTTTTGCCAAGTAGCCATTAGAGATAAAGTGCCTGATGCACTTGCTATAGTTGCTTTAGCAACAGTCCATCCATCAACAACCTCTTCTTTCCAAGAGGTTTCACCACCTAATGTTTTTAGTAAGGCATTGTATTCATCGCGTAAGGCACAAATAATAAGTACATCAGTCATATTTAATAATTGTATTGCATGAAATACTAAATCATATAACAAAATCACTTTTCTTAAAACAATATTTATAGTTTTTCTTCGGGAGAAATATGTAACTAACTTTTTGATTATTTTAATAAAAAAATTAAGAATAATATGATTGTCGGACTTCGTTAGTTGATTTGCCGTGCTCTTAAATATTCTTGTTTTTTAAGATAAAGCGGGTTCTAAAGAGATTAAATGTATGGCATAAGTTTAATTAAGAGTGAAAAATCTTTTTAAATTTCTAAAACTGTCAAGGAACCACCAAAGACAGCACCTGTATCAATGAAAAAACAGTTCTGATGCTGAACAGGTTCTTTAACTACGGTATGTCCCAAATAGATCTCGTCGATACCTGTCACAGTTTTATAGGCAGGATTATATTTACTAAATCGAACACGTCCTCGGTGCCACAGCGCAATTTGTATAGCTGACTGTTCACCTTTAATGAAGTAGTTATTTTTGAGAACCTCTCGTTTGAATTCCTCCCAGTCATTGATATGTATATCAGCATGCACAAAGCCATAAATTTTTTGGTTATGCTGGATTTCAAGAATGATTGGTAAATTACGGCATTGCTCAACAATGGTTTGTTGTTGATGAATTGGCAATTCATATAACCAAGCCCCACCATGATAAGAATGCATATCTTTCATTTCTGTATCAATGGTTGCTTCAATACACATTTGCTCATGATTGCCACGGATTGCTTTAAACCAAGGCTCATTAATAAGGTTTAGGCACTCAAGATTTTCTTGGCCACGATCTACCAAATCTCCCACGGAGACCAATAAATCGTGCTGAAAGTTAAATTTTAATTCATCTAATTTGTTCATAAGTAATGTATAACAACCATGCAGATCACCCACTACAAAAAGTCGTCCTTGAATAGGCTGATCATACAGTTCGACTAAATTATTACCTAAGTTGATTTCTTTCATATTTATAAACTGAGTGTAGGCTTCTCTGAAAAACCAAGGTATGAAATCTGAAGAATTGAATCAAAGAAAATCTTACTTATTTGGGATTGTGGTAGGTCTTTAATTCTTGAGTAAGCTGTAAGGTTCCAGTTGTTAGCGATAGCTCTTTCACCTTGACCTTCACATGATGAGATAACCATGTTCTGAGCATGATTTTTTGTAATTTTCCCTGACTGATATTGCTCTGTACTATTTGCAATAGCTCTATAAATAATATTGTAAATTTGTCCTACAGAGAAATTATTGACTAAGTTTTGGAAAACCGTAGTTGTTTTAGGACCAGGAGAAAAGTCATAACGAACACTTTTCATTTTGAACATGAGATATTGCATACTTTCATAAAATGCTATCTTCTTCCAGAACTCATAACAGAAATTTGGATTTTCTAAAAATTCATCTGAGCGAGGGTACATTAGTCGATGTAACATCATTTGGTAATCTCCATCCTTGGGTTGGATGTTGATCTGATAATTTATATAGTAAATATAATAATTTATAGTGCCATCCTCTTCCTCTATAAACTGATCAAGATCATTTATAAGATAAGGAATAATAAGCTTT
>RRZU011124020.1_pt1 | contig 10276 bp, 10 predicted proteins | sample 2165561 | NCBI WGS metagenome assembly RRZU01 (sample SAMN10456909, study PRJNA506462) | wastewater metagenome | isolation source: wastewater sludge | place: USA: Moscow, Idaho | reverse complement strand
TGGCCAGCCGCGTGCCGATGCCGCGCCCGCCATAGGCATAGGGCACCTCGGTATGGATCAACGCGACATTGCCGTTTTCGTCGATCCGGTAATAGGCGGCGGCGATGTCATCGCCATCCAGCGCCAGTTCGAACCGGTGTTCGGCCGGGTTTTCAATCACGCCCTGGGACATTCCTTCCCCTTTCATGTTTGCGGGTCGTCTTGCGTCGCAAGGCCCAGATGATCGACCAGTTCGCGCGCCGCCGCACCCCCCGCGCGATTGGCCCCGATGGTCGAGGCCGAGGGGCCGTAGCCCACAAGATGCACCCGCGGATCGCGCGCGACCTGCGTGGCCAGCCGGCCGGTCATGCGGATGCCGCCATTCTCTTCGCGCAGCTGCAAGGGCGCGAGGTGATCGAGCGCGCTGCGAAACCCGGTCGCCCAAAGGATGACGTCCACCGCCTCCTCGCGGCCATCGGGCCAGCGCAGGCCGGTGGGGGTAATCTCGGAAAACATCGGCTGGCGGTTCAGCACGCCGCGCGCCTGCATGGCGCGGATCGCGGGGTTATAGGGGATGCCGGTGACCGACACGACCGATCCGGGGATCAGCCCCTGGCGCACGCGGTCCTCGACCCGGGCGACGGCGGCGCGGCCATCCTCGGCGGTGAATTCGGCATCGCGGAATTCCGGTGGCCGCCGGGTCAGCCAGATCGTATCCGTCACCCGCGAAATTTCGTCCAGCATCTGCAAGGCCGAGATGCCGGCCCCTACGATCGCCACCCGCTGCCCGGCGAATTCCTCGGGCCGGTGATAATCATGGGTGTGCATCTGTCGGCCCAGAAACAGCTCGCGCCCCGGATAATAGGGGATCTGCGGCGCGTCCCATGTGCCGGTGGCATTGATGATGCCGCGCGCGGAAAAGGTTTCGCGATCCGTCTCGACCCGCAGCCTTTCGCCCCGGTCACAGACCAGCCGCGCGGTCACCGGCCGATAAACCGGCAGGTGGAACCGTTCCTCATAGGCGCGAAAATAGGCGGGCACGGCCTCGGCGGCGCGGACCTCGGTCTGGCCGGGATCCAGCACCTCGGCAAAGCCCATGCCGGGCAGGTCGTGCAGCCGGTTGATGGTGCGCATGGTCAGCGTCGGCCAACGGAATTGCCACGCGCCGCCGGGCTGGGGGGATTTGTCCAGGACCAGATAGCCCTTGCCCCCCTTAAGCCCGAGCCGCCCCAGATGATAGGCCGCCGAAAGCCCGGCCTGACCGCCGCCAATGACAAGGATGTCGATCTTGTAGGCAAGGCTGTTCATCGGACCTCGGGCGCAGGCGCAGGGACGGCGCGGCCCAGCTTAGCCGCCGCCGGATCGGGGACAAGGGCAGAGAAAGCTGCGGCGCCTCAGGCCGGGTTGCCGGTGCCGTCGAACACCCCCTCGAACAGCGCCGAGGACAGATAGCGCTCGCCCGAATCCGGCACCACGACGACGATGGTCTTGCCCGCATTCTCGGGCCGATGCGCCAGCCGCAGCGCGACCGCCACCGCCGCGCCGCCGGAAATCCCGGCAAGGATCCCCTCTTCGCGGATCAGCCGCAGCGCGGTCGCCATCGCCTCGTCATTGCCGACCTGTTCGATGCGGTCGACCAGCGACAGATCCAGCACCGGCGGCACAAAGCCCGCGCCGATGCCCTGAATCTTGTGCGGGCCGGGCGCGACGGGATCGCCGGCGCGGGTCTGGGTCAGGACCGGGCTGGCCTCGGGCTCGACGGCGACGGACAGCAGGTCCAGCCCCCTGCCCTTGAGATAGCGGCTGACCCCGGTGATGGTGCCGCCGGTGCCGACGCCGGCGACAAAGATATCGACCTGACCGCCGGTATCCTCGAAAATCTCGGGGCCGGTGGTGCGTTCATGGATGCCGGGATTGGCGGGGTTGGCGAATTGCTGCAACAGCACATAGCGCCCGGGATCCGAGGCGGCGATTTCCTCGGCCCTGGCGATGGCGCCCTTCATGCCCTTGGCGCCCTCGGTCAGGACCAGTTTCGCGCCATAGGCCAGCAAGAGCTTGCGGCGTTCCAGGCTCATCGTGTCGGGCATGGTCAGGGTGATCGGAATGCCGCGCGCGGCGGCGACAAAGGCCAGCGCGATGCCGGTATTGCCCGAGGTCGGCTCGACGATTTCCTTGCCCGGACCCAAAAGGCCGCGTTCCTCGGCGTCCCAGATCATCGCCGCACCGATGCGGTCCTTGACCGAATAGGCGGGATTGCGGCCTTCGGTCTTGGCAAGCACGGGCGCGGCGGCGCCGTCGGTGATACGGTTCAGCCGCACCAAAGGCGTGTGCCCGATGCTCAGCGAATTGTCGTCATGGATCCTGGTCATGGCCATCGCCCCCCTTGGGTTTCCGATCTTGCCCGGTCTGCGGTGGCCGGACCCTCAAGCTAGGCATTCAGGATAGCAGATTCATCCGCCATGGCCCGAAAATCCCGAAGCCTCACCCGAACGGGCGCATCCGCACGGTTTCACGCGGTTCCGCACCCGACCCGCAGGCGCAAATCGCAACCCCCCATATCCGCGTGAAAATCGGATTTTGCGGATTACTGCGCGGTTGGCGGCGGCCGCCCCTCGGTGGTCTTGCCATTCGCGTTGCCGGCGGCATGGAACTTGTTTTCGCGGCTGTCCCCAAAGAGGTGACGGCTTTCCAGAAATTCGCGCTGGCTGCGATAGAAATCCATCAGAAAGTCCCATTCCCGGGCCGCCGGCACCGCCTCGGCATAGCCGATGCGGCGGCGGATGGTCTGGGTGACGGCGCTGACTTTCTCATGCGCCTCGGGGGATTTGGGGGGATCGCGCAGCACCTGTTCCAGCACCTGCAATTCATAGCGGCCATAGATGTCCAGATGCTCGGGGCCGAACTCATAGCCGCGCCGGGTTTCCACCCGCGACAGGTCCGGCAACAGCACGGCGCGCGGCGTGTCGACGACGATGGTATCGGCCAGCATGTCGCCCAGGCGTTGCCGGCGCTGGTTCAGGCACGGCACCAGCAGCACCGCGACGCACCAAAGCAGCGTGATCACGGTTTCGACCCAGGACGATCTTGCGGCGCCAAAGATGAAGGCGATGGGCAGAAAAAGCTCGACCTCTTTCATCAGATTGCGGGCGACGATCTGATGCGCGGTCAGGCGGCGGCCATCCAGACTTATGACGCGGATGCCGGTGATGCGCGTGCCCAACGTCCGGCCGTTCCAGATCAGTTCGGACAGCACATAATAGGGCACGCGGATGAAAAGGATGGTCAGCGAATAAAACGCCACCAGCGCCAGCCAGGTCAGATGGCCGGCATAGATCACCGCCAGAAGCAGCAAAAGCGCCCCGCCATAGGTGAACAGAATATCCAGAAACTGCGCGCCGAAGCGGCTGCCCAGCGTGGCGATGTTAAAGCCGATCGGCACGCCCTCGGGCGGGATCTGCGACCAGCGGCGGGTATGGACCTTGGGCGGGCGCGGCTTGCGGGCGCGGCGGCGGGATGCCTTGGCGGGCGTCATGCCGGGGGTCGGGGTGGCGGAGGTCGGGGTGGCCGCGTCGCTCATGCGCGGGCCCCGCTTGCGGATGGCTGGCGGGCCTCACGGCCCGACAGGGACAGCCACGAAACCCAAAGCAGCCCCAGCCCCCAGCCGATGACAAGCCGCCACTGGGTCGAGGTGATCAGCTGGCGCAGAAAACCCTCGACCAGCGCGGCGACGATCAGCATCAGCCCGGCCAGCAGGAACAGCTTGACCGCGTCCCGGCCCCGGTCGCGCAGGGCGGCGCGGCGGGTCTGTTGACCGGGAAACAGCATCGCCAGCCCCATCTGCGCACCGCCCGCACAGGCGAAACAGATCGCGGCGATTTCGGTCACGCCATGGATCGACAGCCAGCCCGCCACCTCATAGCCCAGCCCCTTGTCCGCGAACATCCAGACGAACCCGCCCAGAACCAGACCGTTGTAAAAGGTCAGCACAAAGCTGGGCGCGCAGAAAAAGATGCCAAGCGCGAATGTCAGCATCGCCACCTGGGTGTTGTTGGAAAACAGATACGAGGCAAAGCCCGAAAGCTCGTCATGCCCGCTATTCCCGCCATCGAACAGCGTCGAGCGCAGATAGTCGGCCGAGGCGTCCGGGGTGCGGCCATCCGACAGGCCCGGCGGCACGAGGCTGTAGAACCAGCTGTTATCCTGGGCGACCAGCGCCCAGCCCAGAAGCCCGCCCAGAAGCATGGCAAGAAAGCCGATGATCAGCGCCGGCGCAGAGCGCCGCACCGCCTGCGGAATGCCATAGACGATCAGCCGGCCGAAAAGCCCGCGCAGGCTTTCCTGCGGCGCATAGACGGCCAGATAGGCCCGCGCGCAAAGCGCATCCAGATAGGCCAGAAGCGCGCTGTCCATGGAAATCGCCCGCGCCACCGACAGCGAGTTGATCGCCTGCCGGTAGAGGCTGGCCAGTTCCAGCGCCTGATCATAGCTGAGCGCGCGGGCGCCGCGACGTTCGACGGTTTTCAGCAGCTCCTCAAGCCGCCGCCAGCCCGGTTCGCGTTCGGCGCGAAAGCGGGCGGAACGGATGATATCGGCGGGCAGCGCGGGTTGGGCGGATTGCGGCGCGGGACTGGCCGGGGCCGCGATGGGGGCGGTCATATCAGCTCCTTCGCCTTGATGTCGATATAACGCGAAACCAGCGCCGGGGTCAGCGCATCGGGGCTGATATCCAGACACAGGATGCCCAGCCGGTGCAGCTTGTCCAGCACCGCCTGTCGTTCGGTCACGATCTGGCTGGCGGCGACGGCGCGGGCGACGGCATCCAGCCCCTCATCCGCGGGGCGGGTCAGGTCCTGCATCGCCGGATCGCGCAGCGCGACATAGAGGATCAGATGCTGGCGCTGCATCACCGCAAGGTTTTCGACCAGCAGCTCGGCGGTGGTGGCGTCGACGAAATCGGAAAACACCACGATCAGCGAGCGCCGCTTGAGCTTGCCGTTCAGCGTCGACAGGCCCAGCGTGTGGTTGGATTCGACCGGCTCCTGGACCAGATCGGCACAGGTGGCCTGAATCCGGCCGAACGCGCTGCGCCCCGGACGCGGCGGCAAGAAGGGCTGCGGCCGCGCGGCAAAGCTGTAAAAGCCGACATTGTCGCCCCCCAGCCCCGCCGCCCAGACCAGCGCCAGCCCGGCATTGATGGCATGGTCCAGCTTGCTCAGCGCGCCCAGCCTTTCGCCCATCAGGTGGCCGGTATCCAGACACAGCACGATCTGGTGGTTGCGCTCGGCCCGTGTTTCGCGCGCGATCATCGCCCGCGCCCGGGCCGAGCGTTTCCAGTCGATGCTGCGCGGATCCATCCCGGCGACGAAATCGCGCAGCTGGTGAAATTCCGAGCCGTCGCCCTTGATCTGGGTGACCCGCGCCCCGTCGAGCAAGGGCAGCATCTGCGCCTGAATGGCGCCCGACAGGATCGGCCGTATATTGGGCAGCCCGGTCACCGTCAGGTCGAGCGGCCAATTGGCAATCACCTCGAAAAGCCCGAAGCGCGAGGCATAGCGCATCGACAGCCGGGTGATGCGCTGCGCGCCGCGCCGGGTCAGCAGCATCGGCACGCTCAGCATCCCCCGCCCCGGAATGCCGGTCAGGGGCGCGGTCTCGATCCCATCATCATGGGTCAGCGCCAGATCATAGCGCGCCGGCAGGCGCGGCGCGTCAAACGCGACGCTCAGCGGCACATCGGCGCCGACAAAGCCCGTGGCCGGGGCCTCGGCCCGGGCGGTGATCCGCCGCGAGGCGGGCGAGGCCAGCGCATCCGCCGCAGCCAGCACGGCCAGCCCGCCCCAAAGCACCACCAGCGCAAAGCCCCGATCCGGCAGCTTGACCGTGATCAGAACGCTTAGCGCCGCCAGCATCAGCGCCAGCGCGATCAGCCGGACCGAGGGCCGCATCAGCGCGGCGCGTCCTGGCGGTTCAGGATCGCGGTCAGCACGTCATCGGGGCTGCGCCCGTCGATTTCGGCCGTGGGGCCAAGCACGATGCGGTGGCGCATGGCGGGCAGGAACAGCGCCTGCACGTCATCGGGCAGCGCATAATCGCGCCCGTCCAGCGCCGCCCGCGCCCGGACCGCACCGGCCAGCGCCGCCGCCGCGCGGGTGGATACCCCATGCAGCACCTCGCCATCGCTGCGCGTGGCGCGGGTCAGATCGACGATATATTGCACGATGGTCGCATCCAGCCGGATCGCGTCGACCAGCGCATGCCCCTGTTGCAGGGCCTCGCGGGTCATGACCGAGGTCAGGGGCGTCGCATCCTCGCCCACCGGGCGCAGGGTGCCGCGCGACAGAATGGCGATTTCGGCGTCACGGTCGGGGAAATCGACGATCAGCTTGAACAGGAAACGGTCCAGCTGTGCCTCGGGCAAGGGATAGGTGCCGTGCTGTTCGATCGGGTTCTGGGTGGCAATGACGAAAAACTCGTGGCCCAGCGAATGCGTGGTGTCGTCGATGGTCACCGCGCGTTCGTTCATCGCCTGAAGCAGCGCCGATTGCGTCTTGGGCGGCGCGCGGTTGATTTCATCCGCCAGCAGGATATCGGTAAAGATCGGCCCGCGCGTCAGGCGGAATTCATTGGTCTGAAAGTTGAACAGGCTGACGCCCAGCACATCGCCGGGCATCAGGTCGGGGGTGAACTGGATGCGGCCGAAATCCAGCGTCGTGACCTGCGACAGGCATTGCGCCAAGAGCGTCTTGGCGGTGCCGGGCGGCCCCTCGAGCAGGCAATGGCCGCGCGCGAAAAGCGCGATCAGCAGGTGGTCGATCAGTTCGGCCTGACCGGCGATGACCTTGCGGATTTCGCCGCGCAGGGCATCAGCGAGGCTTTGAAATTCGGTCAGGGTCATGGCCATGGGTCAGGGTCTCCAGTAGGCTGCGATAGGTGTGAAGCTGTCGGGTCAATTCGGCATGGGGCATTTGCGGCGCGCGGGTCATCAGCGCCTCGGCGGTCTGTTGCAGGGCCTGGGCCGCGGCGGCATCGCGCCGCGCAAGATGGGTGAAAAGCCGCCCCTGCCCGGCCTGCGCGGCGGCCGTGCCAAAGATCTGGCGCGCCAGATGCGCCAGATCGGCGCGGACGTAATCGGCGACCATCTGGCCGTCATGGCCCGACAGCCGCAAAAGCCGCGCCTTGGTCGCGATGGCCGCCGTCTTTGACGACTGGGCCGGCGCATGATCGGCGGTCAGCAATGGCCCGAAACGCACCGCCCCGCGCCAGAACGAAAGGCCCAGCACCGCCAGCATGATCACCCAAAGCGCGGTCAGCGGCGGCTTGAACAACCGGCCAAGGGCGCTGGCGTCGCGTTCATAATCGCGGCGCTGGTTGTCGGCTTCGTCATCATTGGCATATTGCGTGAAGATGGCGTCATGGGTGTCCACATAGACCGGCCGCGTGTCATCGCCGAGATAGTCGCGCAACATTCCCACGGTGACCGCGCCATTATCGGCCAGCGTCAGCCCGTGATTGTTCAGCAAATCGGGATCCGACAACAGCAATATCGGCCAGACATCGTCATATTCACAACGGATCACCAGCGCCCCGGCCTTGAGCGGCAGAACCGGCCTGCATGCGTCCGGCAGGCTGGCGGGATCGAAAAGCTGCGGCTCGAACAGTGCCAGCGAGCCCCATTGCGTATCTTCGCGCAGGAAACCCGATCCGGGGCGGATCAGCCGCAGATCCGTCTCTGACAAAAGCTGCGAAAACAGCTCTGGATAGTTGTCCAGCGGGATCAGGGTCGAGCGATGCACCGCCCCACGCGCAAAGCTGCCCGCCACCCATTTCGGCGGCACGATCAGGTTTGGCATCTGATAGAGCCGCTCGAGCACATGGTCATAATCGCTGTCCAGCAGCGTCGGGGAATAGAATTGGGCGTGCTTGTCCAGCCCGGCGGGGATCGGGTTCAACAGGTCGGCATCATGCAGCGTCAGAATGCGGATCGACAGCGAATCGCTTTGCGGGGTCAAAAGCGGATTGGATTCCTCGGCCGCGATCCCCTGTGATTTCAGCCATGGCGCCAAAAGCGAAAAGCCGATGGTCGAGCGGTTGACGCGCCGTTCCTCACCCCCCCAGTTGAGTACGAAAAGCAGCGCCAGCACGGCAAGGATCAGTATCCCGCCAAAGATCAGGGGCAAACGGCTACGCATGGGCGGGCTTTTTCGGGATCAGCAATTGGCGGCCCGTTTCCAGCGCCCGGGCAAAGCCCGCCTCATCGACGGCGCGGCCGCCATAATGGGCCAGTTCGGTGGCATTGAGCAGCAATGCCAGCGGCTGATGAAAGCGCCACCCCTCGGGCAGGCGGCGAAAGGCATCGCGTTCGGTATCGGCGCGGGCAAAGCGGGTATCGCTGTCATCGCCGGCAAACAGCAGGCAGTGATGCAGCAGCCGTACCATCGCGGCGCTGCGGTCGGGCATCGCCGCGATCTGATCCAGCAGGGTTTGCGGATCGGTCATCCGCTCGGCCTCGGTCAGGGCCCAGGATTCGGGGGCGGCGTGCCGCAAACGGTCGGGTTTCGGCGCGGCCGCAAGCAGGTTGCCGCTGCCGCCGAAACGCATCCACAACACCAGCCCCAGAAGAAACAGGCCGATGACTGCCATGGCCGAAACCGACCCACCGTCGACACCGATGCCATCACGGCGGGGCGACACGTCGGGACGCGACAGCTCGATCGCCGGCCCGTCGGCCAGATCGCCTTGCAGCCGGGTCACATAGATCATCCCGGTGTCGATCCGGCGCAGCCTGGCCTCGGTCATAAGCCGGTCCAGATCGGCCCCGCGCGGCGGATCGGCGGCCTCGATCACACGATAGCCGTCCTGCTGCGCCAGCGCGGCCGCGCCCGTCAAAAGCGTCAGGGCCAGCGCAGCAAATGCCGCGCGCAACATATCAGCCAAACACTTCGGCGTGGCTTTGCGGCTTAAGCGGATCGGGGCCAAAGCGATTTTCGCCATCGGTCCCGCGCAGCACGGTCACGACGAACAGCGCGATGCTGGCCAGAATATTGACATAGGGGATCATTCCCGCCACGACGCCGGCCAGATACCACCAGCCCGACAGATTGCGATCATGAAAGCGGCGGATGGTGACGCTGAGCAGCGGCAAGATCACCGCCAGATAATAAAGCCCCGCCAGACCAAAGGCGATCATCGACAGGACCGAGGGCTGACCGGTTTCGAAATCCATACCCAGCATGGCAATCCCGACCAGGACCAGCGGAACCAGCATGGTGGAAAGCAGAAACCACCAATATTCCGAGCGCGAGGCGCGGCCCGAAAAGGTCACATATTTTTCCTTTAGGCAGACACGAACTGCTTCTTTAAAACCCATGATTGCACATACCCATTTGCTGGCATCAAAAAACTCGGCGAGACTATTGCACCTGATTTCTTTCGCGGCAATTGAGGAAATATCCGTATATGCATTGATTGCTGCCAATATGCCACGCGGATATCATTTCCCGCCCGGGCCGCGCGCGCGCTGGCGTCCGGGGGGTGTGCCGGATCCCGCGACCGGGGGGAACAGCGCGCTAAACCCGTCCAATGCATCCAATGCGCCGGCGATGCGCAAAAGGGTCGCCAAAGCGACCTCTCCGCTTTGCTCGAAACGCTTCAGCGTCGGCAATGGCACGCCTACGCGCCGCGCCAGATCGGCCTGCGGGATATTCAAGGCCAGCCGCCGGGCCTTGGCCGCGGCGCGGATGCGATCCTGAACCTCATTGGCTGGATCAGGGGGCATGGTGCGATCCCATATCGACAGAGCACATAAGGGATACCCTGATGTCCCTTATTCTGCAAGGCAACGGCTGGGTGGTGGAAATTGCCAATTGGCAATTTCCTGTTATTCGGCGAATTCCTGGGCGATGAAGGCATCCAGTGCCTTGCGCAGATCGGCAACGGGGATATTGCTGCTGAATTCCAGTCGGATCTTGTCGCCCTTGCGCTGCATGGCCACGCCCGCGCGTTTCGCGCCGCCCCCGAACAGGGTGCGCGCGGGCGCAGGCCGGACACCATAGGCGGCGGCTTTCAACCCCGCCAGCACGCTGGGCCCCGGGGTGAACTCCCCCTGCCCCGGCCGCGCGCTTGCCTGGCCCGCGGCGATGGCGTCCGCTTCGGCCAGAACCTTGTCCTCGGCGTCGTTCAACAGCGGGCGCAGACTGCGGGCGTGCAATTCCTTAAGATCGGTGATCTGCGGCCATGCCTGAACCACGGGCGCCGGAAGCCGCGCCAGATAAAGATAGCGCGACAGCCACGCCTCGGA
>RRZU010578631.1_pt1 | contig 10277 bp, 4 predicted proteins | sample 2165561 | NCBI WGS metagenome assembly RRZU01 (sample SAMN10456909, study PRJNA506462) | wastewater metagenome | isolation source: wastewater sludge | place: USA: Moscow, Idaho | reverse complement strand
GTTGCCCTTGGCAAAATCAGAAGAATGGTTTTGCAGGTATTTGAGTACGACGGTCCGCGTGTCTTTGTCCATGCTGGTAAAGCCGACCATGCCGCCAAACAGGCCAGGCCAGGTGTTGGCATCAAAGTGCGTGACGACAGGCTGTTTGTGGCAGACGCTGCAACTGGTCTGGTAGCTGTCCTTGGCCATGGACCAGATCGGGTCGATGCTGTTCAGCAGTTCGCCTTTCTTCATCCAGCCGACCATGCGGGCTTCCTGCCAGAGCAGACCGGTATTCGGGTCTTCCTTGCCGGCAGAGGCCTTGATCAATTCGGCATTCCGGGCCACTTCTTTTTCCAGCACGGCCACGGTGATGTTCTTGCCGAAGTGGCTGTACCAGACCCGGCCCAGGCCCTTGGTCTTGCGCCAGGCGGCCAGTTCGACCTGCACGGCATTGCCTTCCTGCTTGAGGATCTTCACCGGGGCAGCCACTTCGAGCTTGCCGGCAGCCTGGGTCAGTCCCTGGTCGAGATAGAAAGGTGTTGCCATCACGCTGAAGTACACTTTGCCGGTTTCGGGGCTGGCGCCGCTGGCCTGCTGGATCAGCGCGTCCAGTGCCGGGTTATGGCTGTTGCTCATGTCCGGCAGATGGTGGGCAATGCCCTTGTGACAGTCCATGCAGCTCTGGTTGCGCTGGGCGGCGCCGAGCATGGCCTGCTTCGACGTTTCGCGCATCTTGTTGAAATCCATGGTGCTGTAGTCGTGGCAGGTCCGGCATTCTTTCGAGCCATTGGCACGGAAGCGCAGCCATTCGTTTTGTGCCAGGCGCAGGCGGTTGCTTTCAAAGGATTCCGGGGTGCTGATCTTGCCGGTCAGGTGCGACCAGACCTCGACGCTGGCCTTCATCTTGCGGGCCATCTTGTCGGTAAAGTCATGCGGGACGTGGCAGTCGGCGCACTTGGCCCGGACACCCGTGCGGTTGGTCCAGTGGACCGTGCCTTTCAGCTCGGTCAGGTTTTGCTGCATGGTATGGCAGCCGGTACAAAAGGCTTCGCTGTTGGTGACTTCCATGGCTTTGCTGAATGTCTGCCAGGCAACAATGCCGGCGACAAAGCCCGTGGTGACCAGAATGCCCAAGCCTATTTTTCTGGAAGGTGTGCCAAACCAGGCCATCAGGCTTTTGATGTGCTTCATCATTTTGTGCTCCCGATCATGGAATCAATGCTAAGCGCCCGGTAATCCGAGCCAGAGCATTTGCAGGCCCCATACAACGAAACCATATGCAGCCGTGGCTCCAACCATGCATATCGGCAAAATGACAAATGCAATAACCAGCAGCTTTTTTATATCGCCTGCTGTGCGTGGTTCTTTTTGATCTCGAGTCATGACGCGGCTCCCACCAGCATGAAATTTCATCTCCATGACAAACATCTGCACGGATGTTGAAATTTTCAACTTTATGAGTGAATGAAGCCACGCTTAAGATTGTTTTAATTGATTTCAGTCAATCAGAATATTTTTTGTTATTATTTATTGTCAATGTAATTAATATTGGATATTAAATTCTTTTGTCATTTATTTGATGCGATGTTTGTCATTCACGTAAACCCAAGCAGGATAGTGCTGATCCTGATTTGGTTTTCTCATGTAAAGGAAGACAAGTTGCGCATATTGAATGAACGGGGGAATGGGCAATGCCGAACAAATCATTGCTGTCTGCAGGAGGTGGCTTGCGCCTGAAGAAGGGGTGATTTTTTGGTGCGCAGGATACTGGGGTCAGGAGAAGAGTTGGCATCCTGCGTCCAGGGCAGGAAATGAAAAAAGGCGGCCGAAGCCGCCTTTCTCAAACTACGTCAGAAGTTCGATCAGAACTTGTGAACGAGGCCCAGAGCGAAGGTGTTTTCGCTGCTTTCGGTTTCGTTGCCAGCCTTGAAGGTTGCGTCGTGGTTGACGTAGCCGTAGGAGGCGTAAGCCATGGTGCGCTTGGACAGGGCATAGTCAACACCCAGCACGAACTGGTCGATGCTGTTGTTGGCGTAGTCGTTGGTAGCGCCGGTTGCGTAGTCTTGAACGCGAATGTCAAAGACACGAGCGTACGAGAAACGCGGGGTGAAGTTACCGATGGTGTAAGCCACGGTCAGGGCCAGTTCCTTGGCTTTCATGGCGTCATTTGCGCCAACTGCGCCAACTGCGCCAACAGGGATGGATTCAAAGCCAACGCCGGCCGGAGCAATCAAGCCAGAGCCGAAGGCGCTGTCAGCAAAAGTCTTGGATTGACCGTATGCCAGAGCAACCAGCAGGTTGTTGGCTTCGTAGCCGCCTTCCAAGCGCCAGTAGTTAGCACTCTTGTCGCCGGCAGCATTGGCATCACCTTGGTGGGTGTAGCCGGCGCTGACGAAGTAGCCAGCGTAGTCGTAGCTGGCACCGAGGTTCCACACGCTGGAGTTACGACGATCACCGTTTGCATCGGCAGCACGAACTTCGTCGGTACCGTACAGCACGGCAGCCTTGAAGCCGTTCAGGTTCGGGGTGTCGTAACGCACGGCGTTGTTGACACGGCCATCCATGGTGTTGGCCGAGGTGTAGCTCATGCCGTTCACACCCTTGCCGTAGGTCCACGGGTCAAAGCGTTCCATGCTGTCGTTCTGGAAGGTGCTCAGACGACCCAAGCGTACCTTACCCCAGTCGCCTTGCAGGCCGATGAAGGTATCGCGGCTTGCCCATTTGTTGTTACCGTTGGAGTTATTAAGGTCACCAGCTGCGTCATACTGGTCACCATCAATACTCAGGGCTTGCTCAACTTGCCAAATGGCTTTCAGACCGTTGCCGAGGTCTTCGGTGCCCTTGAAACCGATCTTGGAGCCGGTGTCATCGACACGGGTGTTGGTGTTGAACACGTCACCGTAGCCAAAGGTGTTGCCGGCTTCGACTGCACCTTCAAATTGACCATAGACCTGCACTTCGGCCATGGCGGCCATCGGAAGTGCGGCGATTGCAACAGCGATGATCTTTTTCATTTTGCTCATCCTTAAGTTTTTACTGAAAGCCGGCTAGTCCGGCATCGACTACGGCTCCGTATCGATAGGACGAACAATATGGAAAGTGACTTGCCTGAAGCAATTGTAAGTCATTGACGTGTGGATTGTATTTATTCAATAAACATAATAAAAATCTAATGCGATGTTTTTAAAGGGTAAATTTACATTGACCATATGTTGCTAATTAGCAACAGAAAAACTGAATATTCTTCTGGCCTATGCCATGAAGGCTTGAATTCTTTAATGGCATTTTCTATATGGGATTCTTTGTTTCGGTTGACGGATGTGGTGTTTATGTGATTGGCATTTTCATGTGGTGTTGTGATTCATCGGAATGATGCACACATGATTCTGTCCCCCCTCTGTCCGGCTGCCGGAGTGGTCGTTGCCGTGACAAACCGACACCCATGATTTTGCCTTTGTCATTCATGGAGGACGTATCTTCACGTCCATTGATGCGCATGTGACGGGAAAAGCCATGAAGCTGTATCCGCTGTTTTTGCTGCTGGCCGGACTGACAGTCCTGACACCGGTGCCGGGTGTCCTGATGACCCTGACCAACGCCATGCGATACGGCTTGCGCAGCACGTTCGGCGGCATTCTGGGCGTGGCATGCGGCGCATTGCTGGTGGCGTTGCTGGCATCAACCAGTCTGGGTGTGCTGCTGGCAACTTCGGCCGTGGGCTTTACCTTGCTCAAGCTGCTGGGCGCTGCCTGTCTGGTTTATCTCGGGATCAGGTTCTGGCGGACACCACCGTTCGTGTTCCACGAGCCTGCCTCGCACCAGGCCAGTTTCCGCAGGCGGTTTGCCGAGGGCATGTCACTTCAGATGACCAATCCCAAAGTGATCATTTTTTTCCTGTCGATCCTGCCGCAGTTCAGTGATCCGGCGGCTGATTACCGCTGGCCGTTCTGCCTGCTGGTGGCGAGTTACGGCGTACTGGTGCTGTTGATCCATACCGTCTACGCCCTGGGGGCCGGACGGGCACGCCTGTGGCTGGCATCGGAGCGTGGCGGACGCTGGGTCCGGCGCCTGGGGGGATCCGTGTTTGTCAGATTCGGCGTAGCGCTGGCCGGTGCCCGGCAATAGGGCGCTTGACTGTCCACGGCAGTTTTTCCCGGTGGATGCACCCGGTCGCCGGAGCGATGGCCGGATGCATGACGGTGCCGTCGTCCTGCCGGGTCAGGCGTGAGAGGGAGCCATGCCGGCGCGTTCTGCCTGCCAGAGGCGCACCAGTGCGAGAAACTTGTCTTCGGGCAGTGGCCGGCCAAAGAGATAGCCCTGATAGGCATGGCAGCCAAGACGGGTCAGGAACGTGCGCTGGGCCTCGGTTTCCACGCCTTCGGCAATGACGGCCAGTCCCATGGTGTTGGCCAGTGCGAGGATGGTGCGCACGATGGCAGCATCCACTGGTTCCTGGGCGACGTCGCTGACAAAGGAGCGGTCGATCTTGAGCTGGTCCAGCGGCAGGCGGCGCAGGTAGTTCAGCGACGAATAGCCGGTGCCGAAGTCGTCCAGCGAAAATCCGATGCCGTGTGCCTTGAGGGTGTTCATCTTGCTGATGGTGTCGTGTATGTCGCCGATCAGCAGGCTTTCGGTCAGTTCCAGTTTCAGGCGGCTGACCGGAGCCCGGGTGTTTTCCAGGATGCGCAGGACGTGTCCGACAAATTCCGGTTGACGGAACTGGCGGGCGCTGACATTGACTGCCAGTGTCAGCCGGGCCAGGGCCGGATCGGCAGCCCATTGCACCAGACGCCGGCAGGCGGTTTCCAGCACCCAGTTGCCGAAGCGCACGATCAGGTCGGACTGCTCGGCTACCGGGATGAACACGGCCGGGCTCATCATGCCGTGTTGCGGATGGTGCCAGCGCAGCAGGGCTTCGGCTCCCAGTACCTGACCGTCGTCGTCCACCTGGATCTGGTAATGCAGCTCCAGTTGCTGTCGTTCGATGGCCTGGTGCAGGTGGCCTTCCAGGTCAGCACGTTCATCCACGGCCTTTTGCATGGTCTGGTCGAAAAAGCGCAGGGTGTTGCGGCCGGCGGCCTTGGCTTCGTACATCGCCAGATCGGCCTGTTTGAGGATTTCCTCGACGCTGTTGTCCCGGCCACGGAAGAGGGTGACGCCCATGCTGGAGGTGCAGTGATGGACATAGCTGCCCAGCTCGTAAGGCGCTTGCAGGCTGGCCAGCACCTTGTCGCCGATGCTGCGGGCATAGGTGGCGGCATCGGCGATGTCGGCTCCCAGGCCTTCGAGCATGACCACGAATTCGTCGCCGCCCAGACGGGAGACCGTGTCGGTTTCACGTACCTGGTTGCGCAGGCGGCTGGCGACCTGTTGCAGGAGCTGGTCGCCCTTGTCGTGCCCCTGGGTGTCGTTCAGGAACTTGAAATTGTCCATGTCGATGAACAGCAGGGCACCGACCTGCTGGTTCTGGCCCGAAGCAACACAGGCTTGCCGCAGGCGGTCCAGCAACAGGCGGCGGTTGGGCAGGTGGGTCAGCGGGTCATAGTAGGCCAGCCGTTCGATTTCCTCTTCGGCCTGCTTGCGCTGGGTGATGTCGATGATGGTGCCGACGTAGTTGGTGATGGTGCCCTGCGGGTCCCGCACCACGGTAATGGTGAGCCAGCAGGGGTAGATTTCCCCGTTGCGGCGCTGGTTCCAGACTTCGCCGTGCCAGTTGTCGTTGTCCTGGATCGATTGCCACATGCTCTGGTAAAAGGCCGCATCGTGCTGGCCGGACTTGAGCATCCGGATCGGCTTGCCCAGCACTTCACGGGCGCTGTAGCCGGAGATGTTGCTGAAGGCATAGTTGACCCGCACGATGCGGGTGTCGGTATCGGTGATGACCATGCCTTCCTGCGCTTCGAAGGCTGTGGCCGCCACCCGCAGGTCGGCTTCGGCCTGGCGCTGGTTTTCCATGCTGTCGAGGAAAGTGTTGAACCAGCCGGTCAGCTCGCTGATTTCGCTCAGTGATTTCATCGGCGGCATGCGCCAGTCAGGTGCAAGCCGTTTGGCCTGGAAATCGCGGAATCCGTCCGACAGGGCGCGGATGGGCTGGATGATGCGGCGGTCGAACAGCCGTGACGGCCAGACCAGCAGGACCAGGATCCCTGCCAGCAGGGCTGTCCCGGTCTGGGTGATGTGCTGCAGGGGAGCCAGCAGTTCGTCACGGGGAACGGTGCTGATGATGTACCAGTTCTGGGCCGGCAATCTCCGGTAGTTGAGCAGCGTGGGCTGGCCGGCCAGATCGACGGTCAATGATCCGGCTTCGCCGGTCAGCAGTTGTCCCAGGCTGGGGGCAACGGGCTGGCCGATCAGTGTGGCATCGGGGTGGTAGAGCAGGCGGCGGGCACGGTCCACCACCAGCAGCCGGGAACCCCGGCCCATTTCCAGCCGGTCGAGATGGCGGTACAGCGCGGTCGGTTCATAGTTGACCAGCAGCGTACCCAGCCGCCGCGGTGTGCCTGTGTCCATTGTCTGGCGCGTATCCCACAGGGTCTTGCTGGCCACGATGACCTGGTGCTGGTCTGACGAGTTGTTGATGTTGCTGCGTATGCCGTGCCAGTAGATGTTGCTGCCCGCCTGGCGTGATTCGCGGATCAGCTGGTTGAGCTGGGTGGTGTTGACGTATCGGCTGCTGAGGGTGTCGCCTACGTGGTAGTGCTGGCCGCCAGCCGAAAAAATGTCGAGCGACACCAGTCCGTTCAGGCTGCTGTAACCGCTCAGGATGGTGCTGATGCGGGTCTGGGTGGAAATCTGGTCAATCGTGCTGATGGGGTCGGATTGCGCTGACCTCAGTGGCGTGCCGCTGGCCTCGGCATCGGCACGCCGGATGGCCTGCTTGATTTCCTCGATGGCGCTGATGTTGCGCAACAGGTCTTCGATATGGTCGAGCTGTTGCGAGAGGTAGACCTCCTGGTCGATCAGCAGGTTCATGCTGTTTTTGGAGGCCATTTCCACCATGGTGTCCCGCACGATGCTGAACGTCAGGATCTGGTACAGCAGGAACGGCGGAATGCAAATGGCCAGCAGGAATCCTGCCAGCTTGAGTGAAATGTTGGCCTTGAACTTCATGGCTGCCGCACGCTGGTGCGGGTCAACAGTTCGGTTTTCACCTTGATCTGTCCGGTGACCGGTTTGCCGGCGATGGCGTCCAGTGCTGCCTTGACGCTGAGATAACCCTGTTCGGCCGGACGCTGGTCGACCGTGGCCACCATCTGGTTGCTGGCCAGTGCGGCACGGGCCTGGGCAATGCCGTCAAAACCGGCAACCTTGACCTGGCGGATGCCGTGGTCAGCCAGGTAGCGGATCACCCCCAGTGCAATCAGGTCGCTGATGCAGTAAATACCGCGCAGCTCAGGGTTCTGCTTCAGCAGGTTGCCGGTGATTTCATAGGCCTGCTCGATGGTCCACGAACTCTGGCTGGCTACCAGCCGCATTCCGGCTGCTTCCAGAGCCTGGCGGGCGCCTTCGCTGCGGCGCAAGGCATTGATGGCATTGGAGTTGCCCTCAATGATGGCGACTTCGGATTTGGGAGGCAGGCTGGCAGCCAGATGGGCGGCGGCCTTGTATGCCGCACGATGGTTGTCGACGCCGATGAATGGCAACGGGTCAATGCCTTCCTGGGCCAGTGCATCGGCATCCAGCCGGGTATCGAGATTGATGATGTGAATGCCGGCTTTATGGGCACGGGCAATAACCGGTGCCAACCGGCTGGAATCAGTCGGGGCAATGATTATGGCATCGGCTGATTTGTTGTTGATGATGTCATCAACAAACTGGATTTGCTGGTCTATGGAAGTTTCCAGCCCGACTGCCTTGACGAACAATTCGGCATGGTTTTCTGTCTGGGCCTGTCTGGCACCCTTTTCCATCTCGATAAAATAAGGGTTGGACAGCGATTTCATCACCAGTGCAATTCTGGGGAGATTACCGGTTGCCTTGCCGGATTCAGGGCTGGCAGCAGAAGCCGTTGTCACGGCTTCAATCCTGGGCCGGTTTTCATCCTGGCATCCACCGAGGCCCAGCAATACAAGCAGCGTAATGGCGAAGCGTGCCAGTGTATTCATTGAGCGCCTCGTTGGAATAAACGATTTGAATGGTGTAACGGATTAGCTAGGAATTATGCCCGAGTCAAAACCGGCATTTGCGAATTTATTCATGAAGTGTGCTTGATCTTTATCAAGCGTCTATTGGCTGACGGATACTGTTCATGTATTCGGGATTGATGGTGTCTGAATGCAGGAGCAAGACACTGGCAAGAAGCGGTGAACCGACAGCGGGTCAGGCAGATACAAACCGGACCGGGATGCATCGTGAAAGCAGGAAGTGCCGGCAGGCACCGGCCAGCAAGCCGGATTGCCGCCTTGATGCTTGTCCGTCCCGCCCGGCCTGACGGATGTCTGCCGGGGCGGGACGGGAAGGGTCAGTACACGCAGTCGACGCAGTACACCTTGCGTCCGTCACGCTCGGTGGCGACCAGACCGTGCACGTCGGTTTCAAAGCCCGGCAGCTCGCGGTTGAAATCCTGCACGAACTTCAGGTAGTCGACGATGGTGCGGTTGAAGCGCTCTCCCGGGATCAGGAGCGGAATGCCCGGCGGATACGGCGTCAGCAGCACGGCAGTCACACGGCCCAGCAATTCGTCCACCGGCACGCGCTCGATTTCGCGGTGTGCCGTTTTGGCAAAGGCCTCGGAAGGCTTCATCGCCGGTTCCATTTCCGACAGGTAGATCTCGGTCGTCAGGCGGGCGATGTCGTGACGTGCATAGAGCTGGTGGATCTTCTGGCACAGGTCGCGCAGGCCGACCCGCTCGTACTGCGGATGCCGGGCAACGAACTCGGGCATGATCCGCCACATCGGCTGGTTCTTGTCGAAATCGTCCTTGAACTGCTGCAACAGCGAGATCAGCGTGTTCCAGCGGCCCTTGGTGATGCCGATGGTGAACATGATGAAGAAGCTGTAGAGGCCGGTCTTTTCCACCACCACACCGTGTTCGGTCAGGTATTTGGTGACGATGGCGGCCGGAATGCCCATTTCTTCAAAGCTGCCGTCCACGTCCAGCCCCGGAGTCAGCAGGGTGGCCTTGATCGGGTCGAGCAGGTTGAAGCCTTCCTCGATTCCGGCAAAACCGTGCCAGCGGTCTTCGGGCTTGAGCTGCCAGTCGGCCGGATCGCAAATGCCGTCGTCGGACAGCTCTTCCGGCCCCCAGACGCGGAACCACCAGTCACGGCCGTATTCATCGTCCACCTTGCGCATGGCACGGCGGAAATCCAGTGCCTCGACCAGTGATTCTTCCACCAGCGCCTGCCCGCCCGGTTGCTCCATCATCGCGGCAGCGACGTCGCAGCTGGCGATGATGGCGTACTGCGGGCTGGTCGAGGTGTGCATCAGGTACGCCTCGTTGAAGGACGGCACATCCAGCTGCCGGTTTTCCGGATCCTGTACCAGGATCTGCGACGCCTGCGACAGGCCGGCCAGCAGCTTGTGGGTCGACTGGGTCGAGAAAATCATCGACTCCTTGCAGCGCGGACGGTCTTCGCCGATGGCGTGGAAGTCGCCGTAGAAGTCGTGGAAGCTGGCGTGCGGCAGCCAGGCTTCGTCAAAGTGCAGGGTGTCGACTTCGCCGTCGAGCAGGCCCTTGATCTCTTCGACGTTGTAAAGGATGCCGTCGTAGGTCGACTGCGTCAGCGTCAGGATGCGCGGCTTGGCGTCAGGGTTCTTTGCCAGCGCCTCACGGGCGAACGGGTTGGCCTCGATCTTCCTGCGGATGTTGTCGAGCGCGAATTCACTCTTGGGGATCGGGCCGATGATGCCGTAGTGGTTGCGCGTCGGCATCAGGAACACCGGAATCGCGCCGGTCATCATGATCGCGTGCAGGTTGGACTTGTGACAGTTGCGGTCGACCAGCACGATGTCGCCGGCGGCCACGGTGCTGTGCCAGACGATCTTGTTGCTGGTCGAGGTGCCGTTGGTGACAAAGAACAGGTGGTCGCAGCTGAAAATGCGCGCGGCGTTGCGCTCGCTGGCCGCCACCGGGCCGGTGTGGTCCAGCAGCTGGCCCAGCTCGTCCACCGCATTGCACACGTCGGCGCGCAGCATGTTTTCACCGAAAAACTGGTGGAACATCTGGCCGACCGGGCTCTTGAGGAATGCCACGCCACCCGAGTGCCCCGGGCAGTGCCACGAGTAGGAGCCGTCGTTGGCGTAATCGACCAGAGCGCGGAAGAACGGCGGCGCCAGCGTGTCGAGGTAGGAC
>RRZU012712439.1_pt1 | contig 10279 bp, 8 predicted proteins | sample 2165561 | NCBI WGS metagenome assembly RRZU01 (sample SAMN10456909, study PRJNA506462) | wastewater metagenome | isolation source: wastewater sludge | place: USA: Moscow, Idaho | reverse complement strand
CTTCTTTTACACCCAACTTTGATTGCAGAAGCCGCCCTGTGATGTCCATCTGCAATATAAATTTTGTTTATCTTTACAAAGCATTGTTGTATTCTTTCCATCATTTCTGATTCATCAATCACCCATACCCTGTGTGTAATTTTGTCCTCTGAAATAAAATCATAAACCGGAGTTTTTCTCTTTGTTTCCTCGATAATTTCTTTTAAAACAGCATCCAAACGATAGGCAAGAAAAATCGGTCCTGTCTGAGTATCCAGTGTATCCACATGACGGATTCGATCCTGTTCTTTTTCTTCTCTTGTATTTTCATGTTTCATGATTACGCCTGTCTGATAATCATCAATGGAAGCGCACGCAACAAGCCCGGTCTGTGATCTCTGGTTCATGGTAAGTTCATAAATATAATAGCATGGTTTTTCTTCCTGCGTTAAAATCCCATCATCCTGAAGTCTGGAAAACAACTCTCTTGCTTTATCATAAACACAATCATCATATGTGCCCACAGAATCATCAAAACTGGTTTCAGGTCTGTCAACTCGTAAAAAGGAAAGTGGTCTGTCTTTAATTTCTTTCTTTGCCTCTGCCCTGTTATATACATCATACGGAAGTGCTGCGACTTGTTCCTCAAGACCGTTTGCCGGTCTGATCGCTGCAAATGGTTTTATTTGTGCCATAGTTGGTCTCCTTTGTGCTTTGTTTAATTGTACCAAATCAAATAGATATTCACAAGCGGATGAATAACTTTTCCGCCCGCGGATGAATAACTTTTCCGCCCGCGGATGAATAACTTTCCTGTTCGTATTCAATAACTTTTACTTATCTTTTGACAGTCGCGTTCGCGAATGCTACAATATGGAATCATAATCAATCTTAATCAAAGAAAGGAATGTTATTATGTCAAATCAAGAGATAGAACTGCTGAACAGAATTAATCAATACGCTGAAACGGTTCTTGCTGATATCGATCCACAAAAAACACAGATCTCCGTACAATTAGAAAAGCTTAAACCGGTCATGAGCGAGATTGCCGCTGAGCAAAATAAGACAGTTGAAGAAGTCTTTATTCAGTACATGGATCTTGCAAGTGTTGCTTCTCTGAAAAGAGAACAGGATTTTAAAAACGAGCATAGAGACTCTTTAAAAAATCTTGCCAACTCAGATTTTCTATAAAAAAAGCCGTTATTGTTCAGTTTTTCATTCTGACAGTAACGGCTTTTTCTTGATTTCTAAAACTTATTTGATAATGCGGACTCTGAATACGCCATCTATATTTTCGAGAGCTTTTATGATCTCTGAATTTAATGGGTTTTCAATATCAATCAAAGTATAAGCATATTCGCCCTTTGACTTATTCAGCATTGTTTCAATATTGATTCCCGAATCTCCAATAATTGCTGTAAACTTTGTAATCATATTCGCAATATTCCTATGAAAAATAGCAATTCTTCCCGCCTGTGTGCAAACGCCCATATTACAGTTCGGATAATTTACACTGTTAACGATATTACCATTCTCGAGGTAGTTCATCATTTGTCTGACTGCCATCTTTGCACAGTTATCTTCTGATTCTTCCGTTGAAGCACCTAAATGAGGAATTACGATACAACTCTCCACACCTGCAGTTGTTGGATTCGGAAAATCAGTAACATATTTCTTGACTTTACCTAATTTAATTCCATCAATGATCGCATTTTCATCTGCAAGCAGATCACGCGCAAAATTCATCAGCACAACGCCATCTTTCATCTTAGAAATTGCATCTGCATTCAACATTCCTTTTGTTGCTTCCATAAGAGGAACATGGATCGTGATCATATCACAATTTTCATAAATCTGATCTACATTCAGGACATGTTTTACATCCCTGCTTAAATTCCATGCAGCATCTACCGAAACATAAGGATCATATCCATATACTTCCATACCTAAGCTTTTTGCAACATTCGCCACTTTCACACCAATTGCACCAAGCCCAATAATGCCAAGTTTTTTATCCTGGATTTCTGTTCCAGAAAAATTCTTCTTTGCTTTTTTTTTTTTTTTTTCAATATCAGGATCTGCGCAGTTTTCCTTGACCCAGTTAATTCCACCAACAATATCTCTGGAAGCAAGAAGCATTCCAGCAATCACAAGCTCTTTAACACCGTTCGCATTCGCTCCGGGGGTATTAAACACAACGATTCCTTTTTCAGCACATTTGTCAAGCGGAATGTTGTTTACACCCGCACCTGCACGTGCAACTGCAAGCAATCTATCAGGAAGCTCTATATCATGAACAGATGCACTTCGAACAAGGACCCCGTCAGCATCTTTCAGATCTTCCGTTTTATTATAAAGTGCAGTAAATTTTTCAAGTCCTACAGACGCTATTGGATTCAGACAGTGATAAGTGAACATTATAGGTTCTCCTCTTCAAATTTTTTCATGAATTCTACTAATTTTTCGACACCTTCAATTGGCATAGCATTATAAATACTTGCTCTCATACCACCAACAGAACGATGTCCTTTCAGACTGTCAAACCCGGCTGTTTTCGCTTCCTTAATGAACTTCTCGTCTAATTCGCTATTTCCGGTAATGAACGGTACATTCATCATGGACCGATCTTCCTTTAAAACGGTACCTTTAAATAATTTGCTTTGATCAAGAAAATCATAAAGTATATTTGCTTTCGTTTCATTATGAGCTTTCATAACTTCAAGACCGCCCATATTTTTAATCCATTTAAACACTTTTCCACAAATATAAATACCATAAGCAGGAGGTGTATTGTATAAAGACTGTGCATCAGCATGTGTTTTATATTTCATCATAGTAGGTGTACCAGCCAATACATCGTCGGTAATCAGATCTTCTCTGATGATTACGATCACAACGCCTGCAGGACCAATATTCTTTTGAACGCCGCCATAGATTACACCATATTTTGTTACATCTACTGGTTCTGATAAAAAGCAGGAAGACACATCGGATACTAACGTTTTTCCTTTTGTATTTGGTAATGTTTTAAATTTTGTACCATAAATGGTATTATTCTCACATATATATACATAATCTGAATTTTCTGAAATAGGAAGATCTGAACAATCTGGAATATAAGAAAAGGTTTTATCTTCTGAAGATGCAACTTTGTTTGCCTTTCCATACATACAGGCTTCCTGATAAGCTTTTTTCGCCCATTCACCTGTTACAATATAATCAGCAACACCATTTTTCATTAAGTTCATTGGAATCGCGGCGAATTGAAGACTTGCCCCACCCTGTAAAAAAAGGACTTTATAGTTTGACGGAATATTCATTAATTCACGTAAATCAGCTTCAGCCTCTTTAATAATGGAATCATAAGTCTTTGATCTATGACTCATTTCCATAACAGACATTCCACATCCCTTATAATCAAGCATTTCTTCTGCAGCTTCTCTCAGCACTTCTTCCGGTAAAACTGCCGGTCCTGCCGAAAAATTATAAATTCTTCCCATCTCCATCCTCCTAATTGAAATAAACTAACGTTTATTCTACATTTTATCTTTCACTAAGTCAACATTAAGTTAAAACATTAACGAAAAAACGTATTAATGCACTAACAGTACAGCGTGTTACCAAATTGATGAACGAGTGTGTTAACGTATTAAAGTGAAATTATCTTTCAATATTAATAATACATTATGACTGGTGTCCCTATTTCAACAATATCAAACAGTTGTTTCATTGTATCAAATGGTGTATTAATACATCCATGAGAGCCATCTGTTTTATAGATGTTTCCACCAAACTCATCTCTCCACTTCGCATCATGAATTCCTATATTTCCATAGACAGGCATCCAGAAATTGACATGTGCAGCATAACCCGGTCCACGTAATATTCTGTTTTTTTGCTTTGCATATACATAGCATACCCGTGCTGGTGTTTCCCGTCCATATTTCAGATTACCGGTCACAACGGGTGTTGACACTTTCAACTCATTCTTCTCATAGTAATACAAAGTCTGTTCCGTCATATCTATTTCAATATAGGTGTCACCAATATCATCCGATCCCTGTTTTTTTGCTGATTTTATATATACAGGAATTCTGTCGGCGTCATTATTCTGTAGAAAAGCATTGATCAGATATTCCGTTTCTGTCTCCTGATCAAGTTGATTTCCATAAGTTCCGCCCTCTATGGTGACCATTTCTCCTCTTGTTGCCTGAAATATTCTTGTTCCGCCAAGTGTATCATATTTAGATGCCAGCGAGGCAACATATTCTTTGACCATTTCCTGATTCAAAATCAAGTCCCCATTTTCATCCAATATAAAATTTCCATCAGAATCAATTGTAATCCAATCTGCAACAACAGAAGAATCCAGGATTTCTTCTGTGTCACCGAATAGGTAACGTATTCTGAAATCCTGAAATTCTTTCACTTTTTCCCATAACTGATATGTTTTGAGCATATCCGGAGTGATCTCAATTTTTTCATAGCTTAAACCATCATCCAGTTCTATCCTGTTTTCGCCTGCGAGAATAGATGTAATGATCTTTGCAGTTGCGTATTCATAATTCATGATCGAATCTGTATTATCAAAAAGTTCAAACCCCTTATCCGATTCCATGATCTTTACTTTGGGAGATGACGTATGCTGGTTCATTTTTATAAATGCTTCCCGATCCAGCAAGTCCTTTAATTCTTCCATATTACAGGATATTTCCGGTAAGAGGATTTTAGAATTTGACTGAAACAAATTACTTCCCCAAAAAAAAGAATTTTGTGACTCCAGCTCTGATTGCAGTATATTCTTATAATTTTCCCTGTAATCAAATGCTTCGGCATTAAGAGATACCGTTGTACCATTTTTTAAAAGTATTGTAAAAATAGGAGTTTTTCTATTTGACAACAATTCCTGATCGATTTCATCAATCGTTTTTCCGGTGCAATAGACACCATTGATCCATGTTCCAAACGAAAAACTATCCCTGTAATAATATGCAAGGAATAGATAGAAAACAGCAAGTACAAAAACAAATGTGACCAAACTATATACCAGCTTTTTCCATATACTCATTTTATCTGTCATCGTTTACCCTTTACCTATTCGCCAGATCATCTTCATCAAATGCCTCATTAATAGGCGCACCAGGTGATACCATAGGAAATACTTTGTCATCTTCTTCAATAATACAGTCAAGTAAAACCGGTCTGTTCAGAGAAAGAGCTTTTCTTAAAGCAGGTTCTACTTCTTCCATCGTTGTTACTCTGATCGCTTCGCAGCCAAGTCCTTCAGCCACTTTCACAAAATCGACCTGGTCATTAAGGATCGTACTTGAATATCTCTGATCGTAGTAAAGTGTCTGCCATTGTCTAACCATACCAAGTACATGATTATTGATCACGACCTGAATAATCGGAATCTGATATCTGCTTGCTGTCGCTAGTTCATTCATGTTCATTCTAAAGCAACCGTCACCCGCTATATTGATACAGATTTTATCAGGTTGTCCGACTTTTGCACCAATACAGGCACCCAGACCATAACCCATTGTTCCAAGTCCACCTGATGTCAGAAATGTTCTGGGTTTTGTATATTTGTAAAATTGTGCAGCCCACATCTGATGCTGTCCAACATCTGTCGATATGATTGCTTCTCCATTTGTGACTTTGTCGATCGTTTCAATAATATACGGACAGGTCAGCTTATCTTTCTTGTATTTCAATGGAAATTTCTGTTTCAGATCCAAAATATGTCTGACCCATTCGGCATTATCTTTTTGTACAAGTCTCTTATTTAAGACCTGGAGAATATCCTTAAGATCACCTACGATTGAAGCACCGGATTTAATGTTTTTATTGATCTCTGCTGCATCAATATCAATGTGCAGCAGTGTTGCATGGCTGGCAAATTTACTTGCATTACCAACAACACGGTCTGAAAATCTTGCTCCAAGAGCGATCAGAAGATCACACTGACTAACTCCCAAATTGGAGGTCTTAGTACCATGCATACCGATCATTCCAGTATACAGATCGTCTCTGCCGTCGAATGCTCCTTTTGCCATCAGCGTATCACATACAGGGGCATTGATCAGTTTTGCAAATTCTCTGACTTCCTCAGATGCTTCTGACAGAATTGCTCCGCCTCCAAGATAAATATATGGTTTTTTTGATTTTTCGATCAGGCTGACTGCCAGATCAATATCATCATCACTAAATCTGTTATAATGTGGTTCTTCATATGGTTTTGCCGGTTCATATTCAAACATGGCAGCTGTTACATCTTTTGTAATATCTACCAAAACCGGTCCAGGACGACCAGACTTGGCAATTCTGAATGCTTTTCTAATTGTTTCAGCCAGAATTGAAACATCTTTTACAATAAAATTATGTTTTGTAATCGGCATTGTAATGCCTGCAATATCAATCTCCTGAAAACTGTCTTTTCCAAGTAACGGTAAGATAACGTTTGCTGTAATTGCCACCATTGGAATGGAATCCATATACGCAGTGGCAATTCCGGTTACGAGATTTGTTGCGCCAGGCCCACTTGTTGCAAGACATACTCCGACTTTTCCAGTTGCCCTTGCATAGCCATCTGCTGCATGAGATGCTCCCTGCTCGTGTGAGGTAAGGATATGCCTCATGTCATCTCTGTGCTTATATAAAGCATCATATATATTAAGAATTGCACCGCCTGGATATCCAAATACGGTATCTACATTTTGTTCTTTAAGACATGCTACTACAATTTCTGATCCTGATAAAAGCATATGAACTTCCTTTCTTTCATTCCTGACCCGGCGCTTTTAAAATTGCTCCGTTTGCACCGCTTGTTACCATTGCGTGATATCTTGCAAGATATCCTGTGGTAATCTGGGGATCACGTGGCTGCCATTTTGATCTTCTGTTTTCCATTTCTTCTACAGTTATTAAAACATCAATTGTGTTCATTGGAATGTTGATCTGTATCTGATCGCCTTCCTGCACCAGAGCAATCGGTCCGCCAACAGCCGCTTCCGGTGAAACGTGACCAATGGATGCGCCTCTGGAAGCTCCTGAAAATCTTCCGTCAGTAATCAAGGCAACGGTGGAATCAAGACCCATTCCGGCAATTGCAGATGTAGGGTTTAACATTTCACGCATTCCCGGACCTCCTTTTGGTCCCTCATATCTGATCACAACGACATCTCCAGAAACAATTTTTCCTGATTTAATTGCTTCTATTGCATCCTCTTCACAGTCAAATACACGTGCAGGTCCTTTATGCTCCATCATTTCCGGAAGTACTGCAGAACGTTTAACGACGCTTCCATCAGGTGCAAGATTTCCTTTTAATACTGCGATACCGCCGTTTTCACTATATGGATTTTCAATTGGTCTTATGACTTCATGATCCATATTCATGCTTCCTGCTATGTTTTCCTTCACTGTTTTACCACTTGCAGTAATCAGGTCCGTATATAACAGTCCTTTTTTATCAAGTTCATTCATGACAGCGTAAACACCACCTGCCTCATTAAGATCTTCCATATAGGTATGTCCTGCTGGCGCAAGATGACATAAATTAGGTGTCTTTGCACTCAGTTCATTCGCAAGATCCAGGTTCAATTCTACACCTGCTTCGTGTGCAATTGCTGGGATATGAAGCATGGTATTTGTTGAACATCCAAGCGCCATGTCAACGACCAGCGCATTCATAAATGCTTTATCATTCATAATGTCTCTTGGTCTGATATTTTTTTCAAGCAGTTCCATGATCTTCATTCCAGCATGTTTTGCAAGCCTGATTCGCTCTGAATAAACTGCAGGAATGGTTCCATTTCCTTTTAATCCCATACCAATTGCTTCCGTCAGACAGTTCATACTGTTTGCTGTATACATACCTGAACAGGATCCACATGTTGGGCATACTTTTTCTTCAAATTCTTCCAGCTCATCCAGATTCATTGTACCTGCTGCAACACTTCCGACTGCTTCGAACATGCTTGAAAGGCTTCTTTTTTCACCATGGACCCTGCCTGCAAGCATCGGTCCTCCTGATACAAAAATAGTAGGAATATTAAGTCTGGCTGCTGCCATTAACAGTCCCGGTACGTTTTTATCACAGTTAGGAACACATACCAGTGCGTCAAAACCATGTGCCATTACCATACATTCTGTACTGTCTGCAATCAGATCTCTTGTGACCAGCGAATATTTCATGCCCACATGACCCATGGCAATCCCATCACATACTGCAATTGCAGGAAATACGACCGGTGTTCCACCCGCCATGGCAACTCCCATCTTAACTGCATTTACTATTTTATCCAGGTTAATATGTCCTGGTACGATTTCATTATATGAACTAACGATCCCAATCAAAGGGCGTTCTCTTTCTTCTTTTGTATATCCAAGTGCATTGAACAATGACCTGTGTGGAGCCTGCTGGGTTCCTTTTGTTACTGAATCACTTCTCATATTGTCATCCTCCTAAAATATTTATTTGATATAACCAGCCAGAATGTCTCCCATACCAGCGCATCCAACCAGTTGATTTCCTTCTGACATAATATCTTTTGTCCTATAACCATCTTGTAGTGCAGATCTTACTGCATTTTCTATCTCATCCGCCTCCTGATCCAAATCAAAAGTAAATCTGAGCATCATGGATGCAGATAATACAGTTGCGATCGGATTGGCAATATCCATTCCTGCGATATCAGGAGCCGAACCATGACTTGGTTCATATAAGCCAAATTTTGATTCATTCAGACTTGCTGATGCAAGCATCCCGATCGATCCAGTTACCATACTTGCTTCATCTGATAAAATATCTCCGAACATATTTTCAGTCAGAACAACATCGAATTGTCCTGGATTTCTGACAAGTTGCATCGCACAATTATCTACCAGCATGTGTTCACATCTAACTTCCGGATAGTCTGCTGCGACCTCATCCACAACACTTCTCCATAGCCTTGATGAGTCAAGCACATTGGCCTTATCCACACTTGTCACTTTCTTATTTCTTTTTAATGCAATATCAAAAGCTTTGACTGCGATTCTTTTAATCTCATTTTCATCATATGTCAGTGTGTCAACTGCTTTACGAATTCCATTCTCAGTCGTAGTACTTCTTTCACCAAAGTACAGACCACCTGTCAGTTCGCGCATGATCATGATATCAAAACCATTCTCAATAATTTCTTTTTTTAACGGACATGCATCTTCTAATTCCTGATATAAAACTGCAGGTCTTAAGTTTGCAAACAGGTTTAATGCTTTTCTAATTCCCAGAAGACCTGCTTCCGGTCTTTTTGCCGGTGGAAGCTGATACCAAGGTGATGTATTTGCATCCCCACCGATTGATCCCATTAAAACAGCATCAGCAGCTTTGGCTTTCATGATCGTTTCGTCTGTCAATGGAATTCCATAAGCATCAATGGAAGCACCACCGAGTAAAATGGTGTCATAATTTATCTTATGTCCATATTTTATTAAAACAGCATCTAATACTTTTTTTGCTTCATTTATAATTTCGGGTCCAATCCCATCACCAGGGATACATGCAATATTTAATTCCATAGTTCAACACTCCTTTAATTTTTCGTATAAGAATTATGTAGTCAGGTCAGATCATATCTCTAGAGTATCATATTAAAAATAGAAACAATAATATATATTATTTATGATTTTAATAACCATGGGTTATAACGCACATTATTATGAAAAAAAACCGCATCTTTTAGAAACTAAAAGATACGGTCAATCCGTTTCACTTATTCAGCTTTTGCTTTTTCTACCTGTGCAACTGCTGTTTTCTGCATCGGAATACGGCAATTCTTATTGTTTCCGAATTCAACGATGATGGTATCTTCGGTAATGTCAATAATGATACCGTAAAATCCGCTGGTAGTCAATACACTGTCACCGATCTCCATGGAAGACATCATGGCACCAATTCTTTTCTTTTCTTTGTTTTGTGGACGAATCATCATAAAATAAATAAATGCAACGATCAAAACAATATATACGACCATAACAGTTCCTGTTCCGGCTGCACTTCCAGCTGTTAATAACATATTCATTCTAAAATCCTCCTAAGTAAATGTTAATTGCTTTTCATTATCATACACAATCCAAACTAAAACAGCAAGTACTTTTCTGCTAGGAATCATGTTTTACTCAAAATCCGGACCGGCTCATTTTTTATCAAGCGCCAGCATTCCTGCCAGTTTATTCTTTTTATATTCTACAAATCTATTCTCATCCAGTGCATCTCTGATCTCTTCCATCATATGATTATAAAAATAAAGATTAT
>RRZU010870677.1_pt1 | contig 10281 bp, 9 predicted proteins | sample 2165561 | NCBI WGS metagenome assembly RRZU01 (sample SAMN10456909, study PRJNA506462) | wastewater metagenome | isolation source: wastewater sludge | place: USA: Moscow, Idaho | reverse complement strand
TTCGAGATCGCCGTGCCGCTGTTCGTCGAAGACGGCGACAAGATCGAAATCGACACCCGCACGCACGAGTACCGCAAGCGCGTCTGAGCGCAGGGCGACTCACCCGCGACAGAAATCGGAAGCGGCCTGAGGGCCGCTTTTTCTTGCCTGGTATTGTCTGGCCCCGTGATTTCCAGAACGACATCGGGCGGGGATGAGGGATACAGATCGCTACTACGACCAACATGCGCAGATGTTCTTCGAGAGCACGGCGCATGTCGACATGGCACCGCTGCGCCAGCGCTTTCTGACAGGTCTGGCGCCCGGCAGTCATCTGCTGGACGCAGGCTGCGGCTCAGGCCGCGACGCCCGCGCTTTTGCGGCACAGGGCTTCCGCGTCAGCGCCTTTGACGCCTCGCCCGCACTGGCTGAACTGGCAACGCGGCACTGCAACTTTCCAGTCGCCGTTCGGCGTTTCGAGGAGATTGACGACGTCGATCGCTTCGATGGCATCTGGTGCTGTGCGAGCCTCCTGCATGTCGCGGAAACTGACATGCCTGATGTGCTGGGCCGCCTGTGGCGCGCCTTGCGTCCTGGTGGCGTGATGTACCTGAGCTTCAAGCTCGGGCGCGGAATGCGCGAGCATCAGGGGCGCCGCTTTACCGATGCCGACGAGCCCACGCTGCGCGGCTGGCTGTCCGCGCTGGCCCCGGTGCAGAACATCGAATGCTGGCAAACCGAGGATGTGCGCCCGGAGCGGCGCGAGCGCTGGATCAATGCGCTGGTGCGACGCGCGCCCCAACGCCTGATCACCGGCGGAGATCACGATCCCCTGCTGGGTCAGCTTTCCGCGGCCTGTGCCCTGGCCTGCGAAGTCGATCTGGCAGTGTCCTTCGTGAAGGCCAGCGGTCTGCGATTGCTGCTGGCCGACCTGGAAACTGTGGCAAGACATCCCAGGCGACGACTGCGCATTCTGACCAGCGACTATCTGGGCATCACCGATCCGGAGGCGCTGAAGCTGCTGATGCTGTTGCAGGAGCAAGGCGCCGAGGTGCGCGTCCATGAAACCCGGGATCGCGGCTTTCACCTCAAGACTTATGTCTTCTCCCGGCTTATGGATGGCCGCCTGATCGAGGGCACCGCTTTTGTCGGATCGAGCAACATCAGCCGGCAGGCCCTGACCCACGGCCTGGAATGGAACTACCGCGTGGTTCATCCTGGCGACAGCGGATTCCTGGAAATTCGCCAGCGCTTCGATGAGCTGTTTGCGCATCCCAACAATGCGGTGCTGAGCGACACCTGGATCGAGGACTATGTCAGCCGTCGCCAGCCACCCACGCCCCGCTTGAAACGCACAGGCACCGGCACAAGCGTGGCCCCGGAAGAGGATGAGCCTCCTGCACAGCCTCATGCGATTCAGCAGACCGCTCTGGCTGCGCTGGCCGACACACGCCGCCAGGGCTGGCGCCGGGGTCTGGTGGTTCTGGCGACCGGTCTGGGCAAGACTTGGCTGGCCGCATTTGATGCGCAGCAGATGGCCGCCCAACGGATCCTCTTCGTGGCTCACCGCGACGAGATCCTGAACCAAGCGGCAGCGACTTTCCTGCGCGTTCGACCGCGTTCACGGGTTGGCTTTTACAACGGTCGCAGCCGCGACATTGAGGCCGATCTGCTGTTCGCCTCGATCCAGACACTCGGACGCACCGCCCATCTCGACCGGTTTCCCCCGACGCATTTCGACTACATCGTCATCGATGAATTCCACCATGCGGCGGCACCGACCTATCGGCGCTTGCTGGCGCATTTCTCCCCGACCTTCCTGCTCGGACTGACCGCGACACCAGACCGCACCGATCAGTCTGACATCCTGACGCTGTGCGATGACAATCTGGTTCACGTCTGCCCGATGTTCGATGGCATCCAGGCCGGTCTGCTGGCACCGTTCCATTACTACGGCATTCACGACGAAGCGGTCGACTACCGGGAAATTCCGTGGCGCAACGGCCAATTTGATCCTGAGGCGCTGAGCCACCGGCTGGCGACACAGGCCCGCGCGCATCATGCCCACCGGGAATGGCGAGCGCGAAGCCAGCAGCGCACCCTGGCGTTCTGCGTTTCGCGCACCCATGCTGACTTCATGGCGGCGCACTTCCGACGTGAAGGCATCGCCGCTGCAGCGGTGTATTCAGACTCGGCTTGGGGGCGCGCTCAGGCCTTGGAACAACTGGAATCTGGCGCCTTGCAGGTGCTGTTCAGCGTCGACCTGTTCAATGAGGGACTCGATGTGCCCGGCATCGATACCGTCATGATGCTGCGCCCGACCGAGTCCAGGATCCTGTTTCTGCAACAACTCGGCCGAGGTCTGCGCCGCCACGAAGGCAAAAGCCATCTGGTGGTGCTCGACTTCATTGGCAATCACCAAGCCTTTCTGCGCCAGCCCCAGGCCTTGTTCGGCATTGAGCCCACGCATGAAGCCATGACACGCTTTGCACTGGAGGTCGAGCAGAAAGAACTGGCGCTGCCACCGGGCTGCTTTGTCAACTACGACCTGCGCGTCATCGATTTCCTCAAGTCGCTGGGCCACAGCGGCTCGCAAGAGGCCTACGCGACGCTGCGCAATGCCTTGGGGCGGCGCCCGACTTTGACCGAGTACCACCGCGCCGGTGCCAGCCTGACCGCGATGCGAAAGCAACACGGCCACTGGTTTGCACTGGTGAAGCACATGGCGGACCTGTCCCCCACAGAAAGCGCCATCCTCGAAGCCGCCCAGACCTTGCTGCGTGAGGTCGAAATCACCGCGATGACCCGCAGCTTCAAGATGGTGTTGCTGGAGGCCTTCCTGGAACTCGACGGCCTGCGAACGCCGGTCGACTTGACTGCACTGGCCCGCCGCTCGCGAGAGGTTCTGGAGCGCAGGCGGGTGCTCCTGACGGATCTGTCCGACGACATGCGCCAGGCCCCTGCCGACTCAGCAGCCTGGGCCAGCTACTGGCGCCGCAACCTGGTTCAAGCCTGGATTGGCGACACCCGGAGCGGCGGGCACTTTCGGCTCGACGGATCGCTTTTTGCCCTGAATCGACCGCTCGTGCCCGAGCAGACCGCGCCAGTGGCGGAATGGCTCCAGGAACTGGTCGACTTCCGACTGGCCACCTATGCAAATCGACAACCGACCGAAGCGCAGGGAACCTCTGGGGCTTCGGTCATCGCCTTGCCCACGCAACATCGCTCCACCGGCACGGTGATCCCCTTTTTTCCTGACCTCAAGATCGCTTGCGGTCATTTCCGCGCCGCTCGCACCGAAGCCGTCGAACAACGCTGGCTGCCGGCCAGCTACGGCGTGTTGGATCCGGAGCGTCATTTCATTGCACCGGCCTCAGGACATTCGATGGATGGCGGCAAGCATCCGATCCGCGATGGCGATCTGCTGCTGCTCGAGTTGATCACGCCCCAGCGCGCCGGCTCGATCACCGGCAGCGTGATGGCCATCGAGCGGCAGGACGACAGCGGGGACAACCAATATCTGCTGCGCGTGGTCAGCAAGAACGCCGCCGGCCAGTACATCCTGAAAGCTCAGAATCCGGATTACGCCGACCTGCCGGCTACCGACGACATGCGCACACTGGCCCGGCTGCGTGCCGTGATCGATCCCCTGGATCTGGCGCGCGGCCAGTCCTTCATGCGCGAGGAGATTCCGGCGCTTTTCGGGGATCAATTCAACCCAGGCAAATGGAATGTCGGCCATGTCACGCTGCCATCACGACGCGCGCATGTGCTGCTGGTCACACTGAACAAACAAGGCAAGGCCGAGGAACATCGCTACATCGATCACTGGATCGACGATCACACCTTCCAGTGGCAAAGCCAGAACAGCACCACACCCAGCAGTTCTCGCGGCCAGGAAATCATCCAGCACGCTGCCCTGGGCATCACGGTTCATCTCTTTGTGCGCGACCACAAGCTGGCTGAGGGCAAGGCCGCACCCTTCGTCTATCACGGTCCAGCCGTCTATCGCTCTCACCAGGGCAGCGCACCCATGAGCGTGATCTTCGACGTGGAGACGCCAGCCGGCTGCCCGCCTGCGCGGGCATGACGGCGCAGGGTGCGCGCGGCGCACGCGTACAGTCCCGCCTCCCTCTTCCCAAACACAAGCCGGATTCCCCCATGACCCTGCCCGCCTGCCCCCAGTGCCAGTCCACCTACACCTACGAGGACGGCGCGCTGCTGGTCTGCCCGGAATGCGCCCATGAGTGGTCGCCCCAGGCAGACGAAGCTGCGCCCGAGGTCGAGGCCGCGCGGGTGGTGCGAGACGCCAACGGCCAGGTGCTGGCCGACGGCGACAGCGTCACGCTGATCAAGGACCTGAAGGTGCGCGGCTCCTCGCTGGTGATCAAGGTCGGCACCAAGGTGCGCGGCATCCGGCTGGTCGAGGGCGACCATGACATCGACTGCCGCATCGACGGCGTCGGCGCGATGCAGCTGAAGTCGGAATTCGTCAGGAAGGCCTGAGCCCGAGCCGCTCGGCGGCGCGCTTCTCGGCGGCGTAGCTCTCGCGCAGGCTGCGGCCGTAGTCGGCCGGGCCGAGGTAGTCGGGCTCCTGGTCGTACTTGGCCAGCTCGGCCACATGGGCCGGGTCGTGCATCGCGGCGCGGAAGGCCTCGTGCAGCGTCGCCACCACCGCCGGCGCCATGCCGCTGGGGCCGACCAGCCCGTAGGGCGAGGTGGCGACGATGCCGTGGCCCAGCTCCTTGAGCGTGGGCACGTTCGGCCAGCGCCGGGTGCGGTGCTCGGCGAAGATCGCCAGCAGGCGCAGCCGGCCCGAGTCGACAAACGGCGCGAAGCCGTTGGAGTTGATGCCCAGCATCACCTGGCCCGAGGCCACCGCCAGCATCTGCTCGGAGGTGCCCTTGTAGGGCACATGGATGTAGCTGAAGCCGTGGCGCGCGGCCAGCTCGTCCATCACCGCATGCGGCGTGGTGCCCGCGCCGTTGGTGGCGACCGTCAGATCGCCCGGGTTCGCGCGGGCGAAGGCGATCACGTCGGCCACGCTGCGCAGCGTGCTGCCGGCCGGCACCACCATGCCGAAGGTCACGCCCGAGATCTGCAGGATCGGCGTGGTGTCGCGGATCGGATCCCACAGCACCCGCTGGATGTGCGGCGCGCGCAGCGCCGGATAGGGCAGCTGCGCGAGGGTGTAGCCGTCGGGTGCGGCCTGCTGCAGGATCGGCATCGCCAGCGTGCCCCCGGCGCCGGCGCGGTTCTCCACCACCACCTTCTGGCCCAGATGGCGCCCGGCCAGCTCGGCCAGCAGCCGCATCGTCAGGTCGGTGGCGCCGCCGGCCGGCCAGGGCACCCACAGCGTGATCGGACGCAGCGGAAAGCGCGTCTCGGCGCCGGCACCGGAGGCCGCCCCACCCGGCTGCGCCCGTGCGGCCAGCGCCGCCACCGGCCCGGCCGCCACCGCGGCGGCCAGCGTTCGCAGCAGCTGCCGGCGGTGCGGCGCGTGCGGATCCTTGCTCATTGCCATTCCATCAGCTCCATCGTCATCGTGCCGCCGGTCAGGAAGGTGGAGTTGGCCGGCTCGCGCCGCTCCACCTTGACCAGACCGACGCCGGGGCAATACCACTCCAGCGTCGTCAGCGGCATGTCCTTGAACCCGTTGACCGGATCGGCGAACAGCCGCAGCAGCGCCAGCCCCTTGACGCGCACGCACTGCTCGAAGCGCCCGGCAGGCACCTCGACCCGGTCGTCGAGCGCCTCGATCGTCCAGACCACCGGCACCGACGGGTGGGCATGGCGGATCTCCGGCGGAAATTCGGAGTTGCGCCGCATCAGGTAGGTGGTGGTGGTGGTCTGCCAGCTGGTGCCCACCGCGATCGGCGCCTTGAGCACGAAGCGCGGCGCCGGATCGGGCTTCGGCTCGGCGTCGACATCGCTCTTGGCGGCCACCCGGTAGATGCCGGTGGCGTCGGCGCGCAGCCAGTAGTCCAGTCCGGTGTCGCTGCGCCGGTGCCAGGCGCTGCCGGACTCGAGCGCGCTGTCGCGCCCCAGGTTGCTCAGCACCACCGTCTCGCGCTCGCGGGTGTCGTTCTCCCACTCGCTGCTCAGGCGGTAGGTCCAGCGCCGGCCCTCCTCGAGCGGAAACAGCGAGCTGCCCGGCGGCTCCTTGCAGCCGGCCAGCAGCGCCAGCACCGCAGCGGCCAGCAGCGCGGCCCGGGCACGGGGGGAATGGCGGCTCATCTCACTTCTCCGGCAGCTGGGGCGCGGGCAGGTCGCGGATCTTGACCACCTGCTCGTCCGAGCCCGGGCGCAGCCAGCTCAGGCCCTTGGGTCCGCGCTTCGGCTCGGACGTGCCCAGCTGGGTCACGCCCTGGCGGGTCTTCTTGATCGCCTCGCCCAGGAGCGCATGCAGATCCTTGCTGTAGGGCAGCTGGTAGGCGCGCGGCTGCGGCAGCGGCTTGCCGTCGCGGATCTCGTTGACCCACACATGGAGCGCGCCCTCGCGGCCCTTGGCCGGCTCGTCGAACACCGCCGCCAGCAGCACGAAGCGCTCGGGCAGCGCATGGCGGCTCGGCCAGCCCCAGACCTGCTCCAGCGCGGCGTCGCTCCAGAAATACAGCGCGGTCACCGCAGTCACCAGCAGGCCCTTGGCCCACACCGGCCAGCGCGAGGCCACCAGCGCCAGCCCCAGCACGAACAGCACCGCGACAAAGGCCCACAGCACGCCATCGGTCGTCGTCATCGCCTCAGATCCTTTCCACCAGCGTCTTGGCCAGCGTGTTGACCCCGGTGACCCGCCCGTCGCGGTCCACCGAGAAGCGCACCGCGGTCGCCTCGTCGCCCTTGCGGGGGAGGTTCACGGTGCCGTAGAAGACCACCTCGGCGCGCGGATTGACCTTGACCACCGAGACATTGACCGGCACCGGCTGGCCGTCCTTGCTGTCGTAGTAGAAGACGTTGACGACATACTCGCCCGGCGCGAAGCCGCGGATCGTCACCACCTCCTGGTTCAGCGGGTTCACCACCTGCTGGCCGTTGACCACGATCGAGTCGTTCGACAGGCCGCGGTCGTCGCGGTCGAGGTGCATCATTCCGCCCTCGCGCTGGCGGAACCACACCCGGTTGCCGCCCGGATCCTCGATCCAGGTGTCGATGTCGTTCGGGTTCATGTCCGGCCAGGTCACGGTGACGATGAACTCGGCCTTGGCGTCGATCACGCCGGTCTTCGCCTTCGGGTTCATCGCCAGCAGCGCGACGGTGAACAGCATGACGAAGATCAGCAGCGTGTTGAACAGCAGGTCGCTGAACGGGTCGATCTCGTCGGTGCGACGCGGGCGCAGCACCGCCATGTCAGCGCCCCACGGCCGCGGCGTCGGCCAGGATGTCGGCCGCCAGCCGGTCGGCCAGGCGGTCGAGCAGCAGCAGCTGCAGCCCCAGCCACAGATTGACCACCAGCCCGGCCAGCGTGGTGTAGAGCGCGATCGCCATGCCGCCGGTCATCTGCTGCAGCAGCTTCTGCACCTCGGCCAGCTCGAAGCCCTGCGACTGGCCGATCTGCATCGACATCAGGATGAAGCCCACCACCGTGCCGAGCAGGCCGAGCTTGATCGTCGCGGCCGCGAACCACCAGGCGGTCTCGTGCGGACCGTGGGTGCGCTCGGACAGCAGCGCGGTCGCCTCGGGCTGGCCGCGGCGCAGCTCGTCGAGATAGCGGGCGCGCCAGCCCTGCGCCAGACCGGGCTGCGCCTCGGCCTGCAGCCGCCAGGCGCGCCGGCCGCACCAGCCGGTCACCACCACGCCCAGCAGCACGATCAGCAGGCTGATGCCGCTGGGATCGCCCTCGATCAGCCGCACCCACCAGCCGTGGCGCTGCATCCACCAGATCAGGAAGAAGGCCACCCCGGCCAGCAGCGCCCAGCCCCAGAACAGGCGCTGCGCCAGCGCGGACAGATCGGCCGCACCCGCCGCGCCCGCGGCCCCGCCGGGCGGCGCGTAGTCGGCGGGCAGGGCCGTGCCTGCGCGGTTGCGTTCGCGCATCGATTGCCAGAAACCGGACATGTCAGCCTCCTGCGCCGCCGGGCGGACCGCCGCCGCCACCGCGTTTCGTCAGCGCGCCGAAGCCGCGCTGCGGGTCATAGCCCCAGGCCGCCAGGCCGAAGCACAGCGCCAGCGTGCCCAGCACGATCCAGGGCGCCCAGCCCGGATCCTTGCCGTACATCGCGTAGCGCATCCACTCGACGGCATGGGTGAAGGGATTGAAGCGCGCGATCTGGTACACCCAGGCCGCGCCCGACTCCTCCAGCTTCCACAGCGGGTAGAGCGCGGTGGACATGAAGTACATCGGGAAGATCACGAAGTTCATCGTGCCGGCGAAGTTCTCCAGCTGCTTCACATGCACGCTCAGCAGCAGGCCGAGCGCCCCGAGCATCAGCGCCGCGCTGACCAGCGCCAGCAGCACCTGCGGCGTCTGCGGCCCCCACAGCGGCAGCTCGGTGCCGATCGCCCAGGCGATCAGCACGAAGGCCAGCGCCTGCAGCAGCGACAGCACCGCGGTGGCGGTCAGCTTCGAGAACAGGATCCAGGGCCGGGGCAGCGGCGCGGTCAGCAAGAGGCGCATCAGCCCCATCTCGCGGTCGTAGACCATCGCCAGGCTGGACTGCATGCCGTTGAACAGCAGCACCATGCCGATCAGGCCGGGCGCGATGTAGACGTCGTAGGCGATGTAGGTGTCGTAGGGCTCGGCGATCGCCATGCCGAAGACATTGCGGAAGCCGGCGGCGAACACCGCCAGCCACAGCAGCGGGCGCACCAGCGCCGACACCAGCCGGCCGGTCTGGCGCGAGAACTTCGCCACCTCGCGCCAGACGATGGCGCGCATGGCCTGCAGGGCATGCATCGGACCAGCCATCAGCGCGCCACCTTGCAGAGCTTCTCGGGCGCGTCCACGCCCAGGGTGTCGAGGCTGTTCTTCGGATGCAGCACGCCGTCGACCGGCGCGGTGCCGATGACGCCTTGGCCGTCGGTCAGCAGCATCGTCTGGCGCAGCTGGCCGTCCCAGGGGCGGAAGCTCATCGCCACGCCCTTGGAGCCGTCCAGCTCGGCGTCCAGCAGCGCCTTGTGCACCGCGGCGGCCGGCCCCTTCGGCGCGGCGACCACCGCGGCGGCCAGCGCCTTGCCGCCCATCCAGGCGCTCCAGTCGGCGGCCGACATCGGGCGCTGCGCGCCCTTGGCGAAGCGGCGCGAGACCTGCGGCGCGCCGAAGCGGTCGTACTGCGCATGCCAGGCCAGCGCGGTCAGGCCGGCGTCGCCCACCACCGGGCGCGGCGTGGCGGTGCGGTAGGGCAGCATCCGGGCGAACTCGCCGTCGCTGTCGACCACCCAGACCACATCATGCGCGCCCTGCGTCAGCAGCAGCGGATTGGCCAGATCGCGCTCGCGCGGATCGCCCGAGAGCTTGAAGGGCCTGGGGCCGGCGAGCTTCAGGCCGTAGCGCCGGATCGCGGCCTGCGCGGCGGCGGCGCGCTGGGCATCCTGGGCCGACGGGCCGGTCAGCAGCAGCACGTTCATCCACTTGCGGCTGACCAGGGCCTGCGCCAGCGCATCGGCACGCATGCGCTCGCTCGGAATGACATGCAGCAGGCGCGCCCGGCAGTCCTGCTGGCGCAGCCGGTCCTCCGTGGCGCCCAGGTTCAGCACCGGCAGCCTGACCGCGTCCGCGCCGGCCAGCAGCCAGTCGGCCGGCAGGTCGGCCAGCAGCGCCACCGCCCCGCCCTTCTCGGCCTTCTGCGCCGCCGCCCGGGCCTCGGCGGCCGAGCCGACCTCGACCGTCTCGACCGCCAGCGAGGCGCCGGCCGACTCCAGCTCCAGCCGCGCCTCCTTCAGCGCCACCTGCACCCCGTCGGAGGCCGGCCCGGTCGGATGGCCGAAATAGGCCCGCTCGACCCGGGTGCGGTCCAGGCGCTCGTCGCCGGCCGGCACCAGCAGCGTCGCCTTGAAGGCAGCCGCCGGCGCCAGCGTCGCCACGCCGAGCAGCGCCGCGCCGATCGCCCGATCCCGCCAGGACATGAACTGCAGCCGCGGCATCGTCTTCATCACTCCACCACCACCACGCTGTGCGGCACCCGCCCGACCGCCACCGTCTTCAGCGCCTTGGCCGCACCCACGTCGATGATCGTCAGATCGTCCGACAGCCCGTTGGCCACCAGCAGCCGGTCCTCCGCCTTGTTCAGCCCCAGCCCCCATGCCCGCTTGCCCGCCAGCACCAGGTCCGTCACCTTCCGGCTCGCCACATCCACGAAGGCCACA
>RRZU010464564.1_pt1 | contig 10283 bp, 9 predicted proteins | sample 2165561 | NCBI WGS metagenome assembly RRZU01 (sample SAMN10456909, study PRJNA506462) | wastewater metagenome | isolation source: wastewater sludge | place: USA: Moscow, Idaho | reverse complement strand
TGCCAGTAAGTATGGCGTGGGCCTGACCGGCCAGTGCAATACCGCTGGGGCCAAAATTCCAAGTAGAAAAGCCCATAAGGGCCCCGGCCTTGACGTATTCCGAGCCATCGCGCGCAAAGGTGGGAACCTTCCACTGATTGAGCTTTTGCAGCAGCGGAGCCATGCCGTCGCCGCCAAGGTCAAAGCAGTTCATCGGCCCGATAGAAAAAGCGTCCATGCCCTTTTTGTGCAGTTCATCAAGCCCCTTGTGGCATTCTTCTGTGCTCTCGGCAGAGGAGAGCCCGTCGTAGAGCACCAGTTCAAAGCCCAGCTCGGTGGCAATGGCCTGGGCATCGCCCAGTGCCGCATATACGCGGCCCTCCTGACTGTTCTGGAACATGATGCCCATTTTGTGAAAGCGCACCACATCGTAAAAAACGCGGAACATGGAAGACCAGCGGTCTACCGCCACGCGGCAGGTAAAGTTGTCTACGCCAGAGTCTTCTGCGCTTTTGACAATGCCAGCGGCAATGGGGTCGGCCATGCCCATACCCAGAATGGGGGTGCGGCCGTCGTTGACCGCAAGCAGGGCCTTTACGGCTGCCGTGCCCATGCCAACCACAAGGTCAAGATCCTTGCGTTGCAAAAGCTGTTTTGCCAGTTCCGGCAGGCGGCGCATCTGCTCTGGCTGCCAGCCGGGGCTCAGGCGGGCATCGGCCGGGTATTCGCAGCGCAGGTCATCGTACTTGCCCATGCCATCGCGAAAGGCGCTCCAGGTATTGTCAAAAAGCCAGAAGGGGCCAGCCTCAAGATAACCGATGCGTTTGACCGGCGGGTTGGCAATGGCAGGGGAGCAGCAAGCAAAACTCAGCACTGCCGCCACAAGGGCAACAGCAACAGGCATGAGTGCACGGCGCATAAGGCGCGCAAGGCGCTGGGTGGGCATGGGGGCAACAGGCGCGCAAAAGTTCATGCTACAGCGCCGCGCAAAAAAGAGTGTTCATTGGATGGAGTGCCCCTGTGTGGGCTATTTGCACGATTGTTTTTTTCTGCCCGATGCGATCACAAGCAACAGCCCAACAATGGGGGTGAGCAGAATACTGGCAAAAAAGTTGCCCCAAAAGCCCAGGCGCGAATTGATGCCCACCAGCCCGATCAACAGGCTCAGCACCAGTATGATAGCTAACATCTGCACGAGGGGCCTCCCTTACTGCCTGACAGCGCCGCCACGGTTGGGTTGCAGCAGTGTTTTGTCGAGCCTTTTGATGTAGTCTGTCACGCTTTCGCCGGGGGCCATCCAGCTTACCCCCTCGGGGGCGGGCTGCTGCGCGGCAGGATCCTGCCGTACAGCGCCAGACCGGGGTTCATCTGAGCGGGCGTCGGGCCGTGCATTGTCAGACTGTGCTGCACCTGGCCGGGGTGAGGAAGCCTTGCCCGGCTCCACCTTGCCCGCATCTTGCCGGGCGGGCGTTTGCTGGGCAGGCTTGGCGGCAGAGCCCTGTGTGCCAGATTTGTCTGCTGATTTGTCCGCTGATTTGTCTGGCGATTTGTCTGGCGAAGCATCAGAGGCGGCTGCGCCCGTTGGCGAATCCGCATTCAGTATGACGGGCAGGCCATCCTTGCCGCCGATCACAACCACCTTGGCGTTGGGCGAAGATGCCAGATCCTTTGTGGCCTGAATACCCTGATAACGCAGGAAGTTTTGCGTCATGTGCTCGTTAACCAGCATCTGGTAGGCCTTGATGCCCTCGGCCTCGATAATCTTGCGCCGTGCTTCCTGCTGTTCTTCAAGCAAAATGTATTTGTAGCGCAGGTAGCTCTGCTCGGCCACCAGCTTGCGCTCGATGGAATCGCGCAGCACTTCGGGCAGGGTGATGGTTTTGACCACAAAACCCTGAATAAGAATGGGGATGCGCCCCATTTCTTCTACAGCGTCCACAAGCATCTGATCCTGAAGCTCTTGCCGCGCCGTGGAATAGAGGTCGTCGGGCCGATAGCTGCCAATGGTTCGGCGCACGGCAGAATTCATGATGGGCAGCACGACCTTGTCGCGGTAGCGGGGGCCAATTTCCTGATGCAGGGCGGGCAGCCGGTCACGGATAATCTGGAAGCGCAGCGAAATCTGCACGTTGATGGTCAGGCCGTCCACGGTGAGCACGTCGATGTTCTGCGTTTCTTCCTGCACGCGCACGTCGTAGATATACATAATGTTCCAGGGCTGGATAAAATGTATGCCTTCCTCGTAGGTGTGCTGCAACTGCGTGCCGCCGCGAAAACGCGCATACAGCACGCCCAGCTCGCCGGGCTTGATGGAAATGACAATGCTAGGCCAGAGAAACAGGATTATCAGCGTGGTGGCAAGGCCACCACAGATAAGCCGCAGGCGATTGCGTCGTATTTTGTCCCGTATTGTTGCCCAGATTTTCATTGGTCCAACCGATAGGTTTGCTGTGTATATTGCGCAGATCCGCGCCAAAACATGTCAAGCGTATAGTCTATGCACTGCCTTTCAAACAGTATGCAGCGCTCTTTATCGTCTTCTGTCTGGCCCATGCAGATATTGTAAAGAATGGGGCAAAGATCGACATTAAGTACAAATTCGCCAAGATTTGGGCGCGAATGCACGGCATTGCGGGCATTGTGCACAATGCTTTTGACGTATTTATTGTTGCAAATCTGTATACGCTGCCCGTAATCGTGGTTTTCCTCGTAGCATCTCAGGCGGTTCTGAATGGTCAGCGTATTTTCAGCGGCGTTGACTTCAGAGGGCAGGGTATCGCGCACATTGCTGTACAGGTCGCGCACCAGCTGAATATTGGTGTTGCCCGTCAGATCCTTGGCCCAGGCCGCAGGGGCGGGGCACAGGCTCAGCAGCGCAAGGCAGAGCACAAGGCGTGTCACTTGGCCCTTCATGCTGTGGCCCCCTTGTCTGCGGGTTCTTCCACAAAGCCGCCCTCGCGCATGGTCAGCAGCCTGTCGGCCACATGGAAGTAGCGGTCGTCGTGCGAGATGGCCAGAATGGTTCCGCCCTGTCTGATGATGTCGGGCAGCAGCTCTTCGTAAAAATAGCGGCGGAAGATGGGGTCGAAATCTGCGGCAACTTCGTCAAACAGGTAGATATGGCGTTTTTCAAGCAGGGCACAGGCAAGGGCAAGGCGTTTGCGCTGCCCGGCAGAGAGATCAAGCGTAGAAAACGTGCCGTCTTCAAGCAGGGTGACCTTGGTTTCCATGTGCAGGGTGCGCAGCACGTCGGTAAGCTGCTCTGCGGTGATGTTGAGCCCCAGAGGCCGCGAAAACAGGTGGTAGTCTGTTGGCACAATGGTGAAGAGGTTGCGGTACGACTCCATGTTCACATCGCAGAGCAGGGAATCGTTCAGAAACATTTCACCCGCTTGCGGCAGATACAGCCCTGCCAGCACCTTCATGAAGGTGGATTTGCCCGAGCCGTTGCCGCCGCGTATGAAAACCAGTTCGCCCTTGCGCAGCTCAAAGCGCTCAACGTCAATGCCAAAAACGCGCAGCCCGGCGCGGTCGTGGTAGTCAAAGCGCACATTGCGCATGGCAATGGAAGAAAAATCGGGGATAGCTGGGTCTGGCTGCTGCCAGCGTGAAACTACGTCAGACTTTTCAAATGGTTCGGAAACGGCGTCTATCTGCGCTTCAACGCTTGCCAGTTCCTGAAGGCTCATCTCTACCTTGGCCATCATGGGCACAGAGGTGATAAGGCTGATGAGCGGGCTCAGGCTGAACATGCACAGCACAAGCAGCGACGAAGTTTCTGACGTTTCAAGCCCCAGAACCTTGGGCATGATAAAGAGAATCAGCCCCAATATCAGCAGGTTGAACATGGCAAAAAACGAAATGCCCAGCGCATGTCTGCGCTCGGTGGCATCCCTTGCCTCAGATGCAACGGAAAGATCGGGTATGATCTGCTCGCCAAAAAGTGCCCTTGTTTTTGGCTTGTGCATCTTGAGCTGCAACAGGCCGGCGTACAGGTCGCGCAGGCCAGCGCAAAAACGCTGGTCAGCCCGCATGGCAGGCCCCATTTGGGCGTGCACGCTGTTGATGAGCTGCAAAAATATCCAGAAGCCAGCCCCCAGCAGCACAAAAACACCCAGCGTGCCGGGTATGGAAACTGTGGCCATTTTTACAAATGAAACCAGTACCATGACTGTGTTAGCCGAGGCTGCCACCAGCATGCGGGCGGCTTCAACCACCATTTCGCGCCCGTCCAGCAGGGCCGACTGAATACGGTTTTTGTCCAGCTTTTCGTATTCAAGCAGCGAAACGCCACGCAGCTTTGCGGCAATGCGCATGCGCCATTCCATTATGCCGCGCAGGGCAACCTGGGCCGAATGCCCCGTGATGTAGCGAAAAAGAAAATAAAAAGCGGTCAGGCATACCAGAAAGGCCAAAAATGTGTGGAACTGCAAACCGTCGTCAGAAGAAAGCTGCTCCAGCCCCTGTAAAACCGAAAAAACGGCCAGCCCCTGCATGATGCCAGAGCCAAGGCACGCGGCAACAATCTTGTTGCCCTCGTCGCCCGCTTGCTCCCACAGAAGTTTCAGAAACAGCGATTTTTTCAGTTGCAGCATGTGGTTCTGTGGCCCCGGTGTTCAGGTGCGCCGAGCCTTAAGGCAGGCCTGGCGGTCTGTTTGCAGCCCGTAGCAGCGCACGGAGCTGGCAAACGCAATAGTACAAACACTGCCGCATGCGGCGGCAGCAGCCTTAAACAAGGCATAGTAATTTGTGGCCCTGTGGTGCTTGGTGCAGACCAGCCATGACAGCGCATGTCTAAAAAGGGGGCCAGCCGTCTGGCCCCCGAGTCTGCTTCCCGAAACCGATCAGGGGTTGCCCAATATGGTCTTGCGCTTTTAGGCCGCGTCGGTTTTCGCCTCGGTGGCGGCTTCTTCGGCGGGGGCTTCAGCGGCTTCTTTCTTTACCTTTTTCTTCAGCTTGCCCACAAAGTTTTTGCCTTCTTCAACTTTTTCCTTGAAGTAGGTTTTGGCTTCTTCGGCGTCAAAATCGATCAGGCAGCCGCCCTTTCTGAAGTGGCGGTCAAAAACCCAGCCCAAGGCATAGGTGGTGGAGCCGCCCATGATGCTGATGGCGGCCGCACCGGCGGTGATGCCGATGACAGGAATGCTCTTGAGCAGCGAGGCGGCCAGGGGCACGCTGGCAGTGGTCAGCAGGCTGCCGCAGAGCGAAGAAATAATGGATTTGACACGTTCTTTTTTGAATTCCACACCGTGGGCCTTGGCAAGGGTATGGATCATCTCAATCTGAAGTGCGGTGAGGCCCAGAAAATCAACCAGCGGCACAGGCACAAAGCCAATGCCAATGGCGCCGTACACGCGTTTGCGAATGATGGCATCCACAACTTCTTCAGTGGGGCAGGGGCGTTCGCAGGTTTCGGTTTCGGCCTGAACAGCAGCCCGATCTTCTACGCCGTCAACCTTGTTTTCCAACGTATCTTTCATCATGTGCAACCTCGATAAAATCGGTTTCAGGGTTACGGGAAAATTTACTGGGAAGCGCGCGTTTTATCAACGCCCGCCAGAGTGGCGTCAAAAAGTTCGTCTGCCGAGATAAGCAGAACCAGTGGTAAATCCATGCCCATTTTTTGCGCGGTTACCAGATTCAGCGCAATCTTGGGGGTGTAGGCCGCTTCCTCTAGCTGGGTGTTGGGGGGCAGCAGCCCAAGTTTTGCGGCCATGTGGTCTGCATAAAATTTGCCCAGCGGCACATAATCAAGTGTAGACAGGCCCATCAGCGCCCCCTTGCTCACATGCACACTGCCATCTCGCGCAAAGGTCTTTATTTTTGCTGCATTCAGCACGTCAAATATCTGTTGCGGGTTGGATTGTGTCCAGTCAAAGCAGTTAAGGGCAGAGATGTAAAAGGCGTCCACGCCCTCCTGCATCAGTCGGTTCACGCCCTTTGTGCAGGATTCAAGGCTCTCGGTCTTGTCCAGAAAGGGGTATTCCACAAGGTTAAAACCGCGTTCGCGGGCCACCTCTCGGGCTTCACGCACGTTGGAGTACGAGAGCCCCTCGGGGCTGTTGTGGTACATGATGCCAAGGCGGCGGAAGGGCAGGGCCTCGTGAAAAAGGGCAAATACCTTGAACCATTTGTTCTTGGTATAGCGGATGGTCAGGTTGGCTGCCCCCTTGCCGGTAACCGGGTCAACAATGCCTGCACCTGCGGGGTCGGCCACGTCCACACTCATGATGGGGGTTTTGCCGTGGTTTTCGAGCAGCAGGGCCTTGGTGGCCTCTGTGCCCATGCTGATGATCACATCAATGGCCGGGTTGGACATCAGCTTGCGGGCCTCGGCGCGGTAGACGCTTTCAGGGGCATCCCAGCCGGGGCTGATATAAAATTCATCTGGAAAAACAAAGTATTGTTCAACGCCGCGCTGTCGCAGAGCCTTGATGATTTCTTTTTGCAGCAGGCTGAATTCCCAGTAGGGGCCAGCCTCAAAATAGGCCGCAACCTTGGGTTGGGCAGGTGGGTGCGCGGGGGGGCCCTGAAGTTGGTTCTGAGGCCTGCTTTGGGCCGGGCTGTTGAGCGGCATTACAAGGGGCGCTGCGGGCTGGGACGCGGGGGCGGCCAGCGAAACAGCGCACAGCGGGCCAGTGAGCAGTGTCATGACGCAAAGAGCCATGACGCAAAGAGGCATGGCGCACAGCGCTACGGTGAACAGAGCCACAGCGCAGTGAATTGAAGCGCACAGTGTTGCCGCGCACCCCCTCATGTGGCTGCGCGCCGCAGTAAATGTGGCGAGGAACGATCTGGGGCGGCTGCTCATGGAACAATATACCTTTGATGCGTTCTCGAAGACGCAGTGTATCCACCGTGGGGCGGTGCAGTCGAAGCCGGGTTCTGGCCCCGGTTGCGGGCTGTGCAGGTGCACTAATGGCGCGGGCATTAAGCCTTGTGCGCATATTTGAATATATCAGAGGAAAAGCGGTATCGTCCACATGAATTTGCAGGCCGCCCCGGCGTATCTGCATGATTTTCGCCACCCTGCGGCCCGTGTCGTGGGGCAGGTCACATAACATGAACAAGCACCTCAAGTTGTGGGGCACATGCCGCAACACTGCACTGGTATGAGGCGGCAGCAGCAATGTCGTGGCTTGTCCACTGTTCTGGTGTGGCAGCGGTGCACTGTGCGGCGCAGTTGCCGGGCGCAGGTGCGGCAAGTATCCAGTTATCCTGTTGCTGTTCGCAACTTACGCAAAAACTGTTCAGGGGCGTGTTCAGGCCTGTTCCACAGGCTTTGAGCACGGCTTCCTTGCGGGTCCAACAGCGAAAAAAAGCCTTTTCCAGCTCAGTATCGGGCAAGGCCAGCAGGGCTTGGCGTTCTTGCGGGTGCAACTGGCTGGTCAGCTGGGCGGCATCGGGCAGGGGGCGCAGCTGTTCCAGATCAATGCCAACCGTGGCGGTGCGGCACAGCGCTACCCACACCATATCAGCACAGTGGCTGATGGAAAAATCTATGCTTGTTTGCGGGTAAAACGGCTTGCCGTAAGGGCTGCGGGCAAAGGGGGCGGTGCTGGTGTGGCCGATAGCAGCGCACAGCATGCGGCGTGCAAGGGCCCTGCCTGCCAGATGGCGCGCGGCGTCTTCCATCTGGGCAAAGCGGCTGGCCTCGTGCCGCTCACTCTCGGTGGTAAAGGGCACACACTGGCTGGCCCAGGCGGCCATGTCCTCCAGGTGCAGCCCCACGCACATAACCGTGCCCGTTTCGGCCACTGGCGCTGACCATTGGCAAAACTGCCGTGCACGCATGCTAGCCCGCCGGGTAAAGAGTGTGTGTGATGTGTTCGGCCAGTTGGTGCCAGTGGTGCTGCAAGTAAAAATGCCCGCCCTTAAAGCTGCGCACCGTGCCATCCATGCTTGAGAACTGTTGCCAAAGACTGGCTTCTTTTTCTGTAACGGTGTCGTCCTTGCCAATGCAGGCATGGATGGGAACAGGCAGGGGCTCGCAGGGGGCTGGCTGCCAGTTTTCCAGAGCAGAAAAATCTGCCAGCAGCATGGGCTCCATGTATCTTTTGAATTCGGCAGAAAGCGCCACGCCCGGTGGCGTGCCGCCCATGCGCATGACATACTCCCACAGCTCGCCCGGTTGCAGCTCTGAGATTGGGCGGTCCATGCCCGTGCGTACTTTGTCTGGCGTGGCTGCGGCAGAAATAAACAGCGCTTTGGGCTGGGGCAGTGCCGCTGCGCGCGCCAACCGTGCGCACTCAAAGGCCAGCAGGCCGCCCATGCTGTGTCCAAAAATGGCGTAAGGGGCGGTTTGGGCCGTGGGGCGCATCTGCTCAAGCAGGTCGCGGCTCAGGGATTCCATGCTGTCGAGCAGTGGTTCGCGGCAGCGGCGGCCCTTGCCGGGCAGATCGAGCGGTACAGCCTTGATGGAATCTGGAAAAAGCTCGCCAAACAGCGCGTAGTATGCGCCGTTTCCTCCTGCGTGGGGTATGCAGAAAAGAGTTGTTTTTTCTGAGTGTTGCATGCGTGTTCTGCTTACAGGTCTACCCATCCGGCATCGTCATCAAGCTTTTGGATGATGATACGCGAGGCTTGTTCTTCGTGCCCTATGCGGGCGTGCATCTGTTTGAGCACAATGTTGCCGTCACTGATGCCGCAGATTTCGAGTTTGCCAATGTCGTGCCCGATTATGTACTTGAAGCGTTTGCCATAGCCGCTGAGCTGGGCCTTGGCCTTGTCTACAATGGCAATGCCCTGCTTGAGCGGCAGCTGAAAATGGTGCCGCACCCGCGAGACAGGCATGCACTGGTACAGATAATAAGGATTAACGCCAATGGCCAGCAGACGGTTCATGAGTTCTGCAATGTCTGCGGCGGTATCGTTGACGCCGCGCAGCAGCACGGCCTGATTGTTGATGGTGGCCCCGCACTGGCGCAGCCGTTTGATGGCCTCGGTGGATGTGGGCGTTATTTCGCGGGCGTGGTTGTAGTGCGTGGCAATGTACAGGGCCTTGCGTTCTGCAAAGGTGTGCAGCGTATCAATAAGAACATCGTCAAACAGGCGCAGCGGGTAGGTTACCGGAATGCGCGTGCCGATGCGCACAAAATCCACGTGGTCGATTTCGGCCAGCCCTGCCAGCATTTTTTGCAGCACCGGGGTAGCCAGCGTTAGCGGGTCGCCACCAGAAAGGATGACGTTGTTGATCTTGGGATTGTCGGCAATATATTGCAGGGCCCCGGCAAAATTGCGCAGGGTCTGCTTGCTCGAATGCCCCACAATGCGCCGGCGAAAGCAGTGGCGGCAGTGCATGGCGCAGCACTCTGTGGTTACCAGCAGGGCGGTGCAGTCATACTTGTGCAGCATGCCGTTGCCCTTGTCGTGCTTGTCGTCGCCGTAGGGGTCGGCGGTGGTTTCGCCCATGGAGCCAGCCACCACCAGCTCTTCGGCATCAGGAAAGCACATGCGGCGAATTGGGTCGGCTGGGTCATTTTTATCAATAAGGCTCAGATAATAGCGGGGAATGTTGATCGGATGCACCGTTGCAACTTCGCGCAGTGTTGCCTCTTCATCTGCACTGAAGGATGCGTATTCCTTCAGCTGGTCGATGCTGACAACATTGTTGGCAAGTTCTTTTTTCCAATCAAGGCATTTCCAGCAAAGTTCTGCATGCATTATTCCGGCCCCGGTTTGCGATTGGATTTCGGCTATTCTATAATCTGGCGTGTCTGATATGCCGGATATACTGGCCAACGATGAGGTCGGTTTGCACTGTATCCGGGATTAGTTGCGGCTTGCAATTTACGGCAAAAACCGCTCAAAGTATATGTAAAACTTGCTAATATCCAGACTGTAAGATATTTTCAACAGATGGCGCGATGATCGAATAAAAGCCACAGTGGGGGACGGAATGGCAAAGTTTGTGCCTTTAACCGGGTGTCAAAAAGAACTGTGGCTTTCTGCTAAAGCAGCATTGTCCGATTATGCCGAAACATCCATCAGGGGTTGCTATCATATAGATAGGGCGCTCGACCCCGAGCTTCTGCGTCAGGCCATCCGCTGTACGCTCCATTTTACGCCCCTGCCCGCCGCTTCGCTGTGTCAGGACGAAGAAGAACCCTGCTTTAAGGTGGGTGAACCGCACGAGCCAGATTTTCGGGTTCTGGATGCCGCCTCGCAGCCAGATCCCGCCGCTGCCGCCGACCGCATGATCGACGAGTTTTTTGAAGAACCGGTCGAGAATCCCCTTATGCGCTACGCCCTTGTCATCACTGGCGGGGCAAGCTGCATCATCGCCATGAAGTGCTCGCACGTTG
>RRZU011614622.1_pt1 | contig 10284 bp, 10 predicted proteins | sample 2165561 | NCBI WGS metagenome assembly RRZU01 (sample SAMN10456909, study PRJNA506462) | wastewater metagenome | isolation source: wastewater sludge | place: USA: Moscow, Idaho | reverse complement strand
GTCCTCGCCAATTCGCATTGACAAAATGAATATTACCACATAACTTACTCCTTTGTCAACTACTTTTTTTTGTTTTTATTCTTTTTTTCTTTTACCCCCTCCCTTACCCTCATCTCTTACCTTATACCTTGTTTTACTCACCTTATTATTATTATATTCCTCTCTCTAATACATTGTCTTGATAAACTATTTTGGTTACCTTATATCGATACATAACTTACAATTCAATCTATACTTACTAAGTCATTTAACATAATTTATTCTCTAAAGTATTCACTATATAACTTATTTCAACAAACATTTACAATAATCTATACTTACTAACATAATTCCTCCTCACCTTATACTTACACTCTTATTTAAAACCACAATTTAAAAAACTAACCTAATTCGAAAAATTTAAGTTAGTTTTATTTTATTGAAGTATTCTATTCATAATTATTCTATTTATAATTATTCTGACCTTATAAATTATTGTGGACTATAACTTATTGTAATTTTATCAACTCTATTATGTACTTACAATTTCAAAATCTAGCGCATCACTTATATGCTCATTTCCATCACTATCTAATGTTATTATTTGTCCTTTACTTGATACTCTAACATATTTTCTGTATTCTTTATTTTCCTTTATAATTATTATTTTATCCGTTAAGTAATTATATTTGTTTATCTCGTTAACTATCGTATCCCATTTTGTATCAATATTATTATAATCTATCATAAATTTTTCTACAACACTTATAACTATATTTTCTATAGAATATTTATTACCTGTTATTAAGCTTATTGATGTAGCTCTGTCATTAAATATTCCAAAATCAGTATTATTTACATTTATTCCTATTCCTACTATTATTTGATTTTCAACTTTTTCACATAAAATTCCACAAATTTTTCTATCTTTATAATAAATATCATTTGGCCATTTAAATGTTAGATTTAATTTAACTGTTGACCCTAACTCTTTCATTAGTAACTCATACAAAACATCTCTAACAATATATCCTATAAATATAGTTATTTTATCATCTTGACCTATAGAGTTTACAACAAAAGAAAAGAGTGCGGCTCCTTCATTAGAAATCCACACACTCCCTCTTTTCCCTCTTCCATTTGTCTGTAATTTTGCAATCACAATCTCATATTCTTCTTTTATTTTTTTATTTTTAAGATATTCATTTGTTGAGTCTATAATATCAAATATTGTGATTTTCATTTTTCTCCCTTTGAATTCTTATACTTAATTAAGTTAACATGCTATTTAATAAGCTATATTAATTAACTTAATTTAGGAAATATCATTATCCCAATTGTAGGCCCTGTATGAGTCCCAATTACTCCACCAACAAGCCTATTTACAACTTGAAAATTTACTCTTGGATTAGATGCAAAGTCTTGTGAAAATTTATTTACAAGTTCCAATTCTTTTGGAGTTCCTCCCCAACCAGACCATATGTTTATACTTTGGTTTTTACTTTCATCTCTAATGTATTTTTCTATATACTTAATCGCACCTATTTCTCCGATAACTTTTTTCTCAACTATTATTTCCCCTTGAGACATTGTTATAATCGGTTTCAAGTGTAATAAACCACCAGCCATTAAACTTGCCTTATTCATTCTTCCACCTTTTTCAAGGTATTTAAGATCTGTTATAACTATAAGAAATTTTGCTTTCGTTCTTGCTTGGTATAGCCAATTTAGTATATCTGTAAGCAAATCTTTCTTAACAACTTTTTTAGCAGCCTCAACAACTAACATTCCTTCCATTATAGACAACGCTTGGCTGTCAACTAATTCTATATCGCTTTCTCTACTAGTTAGTGATCTTGCAACTTTAGCAGCCTGTATTGTTCCACTTGTCTTTGCAGACGCATGTATTGAAATTATTTTTTTATACCCTTTTTCAAATAACATATTATAAGTATTTAAAAAGTCTTGAGGCGAAGGTTGAGATGTTTTAGGTATTTCATTACTATTTAATAACTTATCCCAAAATTCTGTTCTAGATATTTCAACACCATCTTTGAGTAAAATTCCATTTATATCTACTTTTAATGGAACTATTTTTACAGGTAATCCAACTATATCTTCTGGCAATAAATCTGATGTTGAATCAGTGACTACTGCTATTTCTGGCATATTAGGATCTTTATTTTCTATATATATATAGTAATTATAATTAATTTGATCCCCAATTATATATGTTGGTTTAATTCCAAATTCTGCAAATTTATCTTGTAATACTTTCTTAGCTTCAGCATTTTTATCCATACCTTCTACAACTGTTGCTATAATTGTATTTGATGTAACTAAATCTTCCAATATTTTTTCTGATAATTTATCCAAAGAAACGTCTGTATATTTTATCTTACCATTCACTAGTCCTATAAAGTTATCTTTTTTAATTTCTAATTCATCAACTTTAGTATCACGAACAGCTTTCGTAATCTCTATAGAGCTATTTCTTTTTTCATCAGCAAATAAAGTCTCTATGTCTAAATCTCTATTTTTTAATACATAGTACCCCTCTAGCATAGTTCTAGTTTCAAAGACCGTTACATTTTTTCTGTTAGATTTTTCAGCAGCAAGTTTTGCTGTTGTTATTACATTTTTATTATTTGGTAATATGAATATATTTGTCTTATTTAATTTTGAAATTGCTGATAATATTTCCTGAACACTTGGATTTTTACTTTGCCCTCCTAATATTACAACATCTGCACCTTTTTTAATAAATTCTTCTTTTAAGGCTTCTGTATCTGCTAATATTATGTATGCGTCGCGAGTTCTATTTTCTCTTGAGTTAACATATATTTTTGCTTGATCTTTTTCACTATCAATTTGCAAATTTTCGTGTTGTAATCTCATATTTTCTATTTTTATTTTTTCTAACTCTCCGTATTCTTTAGCTATTTCTAGAGCAATTCCCGGCGTATTAGTATGTATATGTGTCTTAAATTTTTTTGTTGTATTAGCAAAAACAGCTGAATCTCCTAATGCGAGTATTCTTTTTTTATACTCATCTATATCAAAATCACCATTTCTTATTATATATTCTGTACAGTATTGAAACTCAATGTGACTTGGGTCATGATCAATATTAGCTATTGTCTTAGCAAAATCTGACTCTTTAACTTCTGATTTTCTTAATTCTTCTAATAAATTTAATTCTGTTGCTATTTTATAAAAACCTTCAAATAAATAATATACTCCTTTTCCACCAGCATCTACCACTCCAGCTTCTTTTAATTTAGGTAGTAGTTCAGGGGTTAAGTCAACAGCTTTTTCTGCCGCTATTTTTATTTCAGACAGTAACTTTAATAAATCTGTTGTTGTTCCAGACATCTCCCTAGCTCTTTCTGCTATCATTCTTATTACTGTAAGCATTGTTCCTTCAACTGGCTCATTAACTGCTTTATATGCCACTTCCTTAGAACTCTCCAATGCAATTATAACATCTTCTACTAACAACTTTTCTTTGCCTATAATCCCTTTTAAAAATCCAGTTATAATTTGTGATAATATTGTACCTGAATTTCCTCTAGCACCCATTAAAACTGCTTCTTCAACAACTCCAATAAGTTCTTGCATTGTGCTTTCATCTTTTATTTTAGAATCTAAATCTGTTATCATAGCTTTTAATGTCATTGCCATATTACTTCCTGTGTCTCCATCTGGAACAGGGTAAACATTAAGTTCATTCAATACCTCTTCATGTCTTATAACCCATTTCCCTCCACCAATGAATAATAACTTTAATCTTTTAGCGTCCAAGTACTTAATTCCCATTTATTCCTCCTGAATTTTATTTACATTTATTAGTAAATTGCTCCCATAGACCTTCACTCTTTACTATGAACTCAATAAACTCTCTTACAGCTCCATTTCCACCTTTCTTTGTAGAAATGAATTCAGCTATTTCATGTATTTCTTTAATCGCATCACTAGGCGCACCTCTTAATCCAACTTGTTTCATTATTTGTAAATCATTAAGGTCATCACCCATATAGGCTACTTCTTCTTTATTTAGGTTATATTTTTGCATTATTTCATTAAGAATAGCCAACTTATCGCTTACTCCTTGATAAAGTATCTCTATATTTAATTCTTTTGCCCTATCTTTAACAATTTTTGACTCTTTTCCAGTTATTATTCCAAATTCCTTATCTAAATATTTATTTACGTAGACAATAGCGTATCCATCTCTTACATGAAATTTTTTAAATTCCTCACCGGAATTCCCTTTATATATGCCTCCATCTGTTAACGTCCCATCTACATCAAGTAAAATCAATTTTATCATATATCGCCTCCAATTTTCAAGGTTATTTATCCCAAAACTTCTTAATAATTAAATAGACACAAGTATCCACTTAATTATCATAAAATTAGTGTATTTCTACTATCTTTACTCTAATTTTACATATTTTAAGATTCTAATTTATTTCTAAGTGTTTTATAAGGTAAATATATCAAATATATTATACCCTTAACTTACATAAAAAGTCAAATTTACAAAATTTTTAGGAGGATTTAAAATGTTTAAATTAAAAAGATCTTTTATTATGCTAATTACATTAATTTTCTTTGTTAATTGCTCAAATTCTAATGCAGAAAAAAAGGTAGAAGATAGTACTAGCATAGTTGAGTCAAAAAATGCTACTGAAACTCAAAATGAGTTTTCTCAAGTATATGAGCATGTAAAGGAATCTGTTGTCAATATCAGAACTAAGAAAACAATTTATGTTAATACATATAACCCACTAGAAGAATTTCTATTTGGTAGATCTGGTGGAACAGAGAAAAGAGAGTCTGGGACTCTTGGATCTGGATTTGTTGTTTCAGAAGATGGTTATATTATGACAAATAATCATGTTGTTGATGGTGCTGATGAGGTGTATGTAAAATTTTCAGATGGAAGAGAATTTAAAACTAAAATAGTTGGAAGAACACCAGAAGTAGATATTGCAATTCTTAAAATAGAAGCTAAAGAAAAATTTAAACCTATAGAATTTGCAAATTCAGATGAAACAAAAATAGGCCAATGGGCGATAGCATTTGGTAATCCACTAGGTCTTAATAATACTATGACTGTTGGTGTCGTTAGTGCTACAGGTAGAAGTTCTTTAGGTATTGAAAAGATAGAAAACTTTATACAAACAGATGCAGCAATAAATCAAGGAAATAGTGGTGGCCCTTTAATTGATATAAATGGACGTTTGATAGGAGTCAATACTGCTATTATTTCTCAAAATGGAGGTAGTGTTGGATTAGGATTTGCAATACCATCTAATCTAGCAAAAAATGTAAAAGATTCAATTATTTCAAATGGTAAATATGAAAGACCATTTTTAGGTGTACAATTACAAGATTTAACTCCTGAATTAGCTACTCAATTTAGTTTAAAATCAACTAATGGTGTGCTTATTTCAAGCGTTGAACCAAATTCTCCCGCTGAAAAATCTGGTATAAAAGAAGGAGATGTTATTACACAACTAAATGGTAAACCAATTAATACTCCTGGTACTCTTGTTGGAGAAATTGCAGCAAAAAAAATTGGTGATAATGTAGAATTAACTATCATAAGAGATAAAAAGGAAATAAAAGTAAATGTAAAACTAGAAAAAATGAGCGCTTCTGCAGCAGCTTCTACAAAAAGTTTTTCTGGTATACAAATTAAAAATGCTACACAAGAAGAATTAAAGAAACTAAATTTACCAACAAATATAGCTGGTGTTTTGGTTACATCTGTTGATCCTAATTCTTCTGCTAGTGATTCAGGGTTACAACCTGGTATGCTTATCAAATCTCTTAATAGAATTACTACATCTGATATAGAAACATTTGAAAAAGTATACAATCAAATTGAAAGTGGAACACAAGTTCTGATATTAGTTAGAACATCACAAGGTGATAGATATACTACTATAGTTAAAGATTAATTCTTATCTATTAAATTTAAAAATATTCTAATAAATATATTACAAATAAAAATAGGGCTATTATCTAATAGTCCTATTTTTTATTTTCTATAATTTTATCTACTAATTCATTTGAGAATAATATTTTTCCATCCATATGAAGTGCATTCGCAAGTGAACTTATATATGGTTGTTTTAATTTACTCTCAACTAATATGTCCTCTTTCCAAAATATATCTCTTTTATCATCATCATCAATAACATTATTATGTGCCATTACTATCACTCTATCAAAATTATTAACAACAAACTCCATATCATGTGTTATTGTAATGATAGTCTTGCCTTCTTTATGTAGTTCATCTATTAATTTATTTAAAATTTTTATTCCTTTTAAATCTTGACCAGCTGTAGGTTCATCAAGTATTATTACCTCTGTCCCCATAGATACTACTGCAGCAATTGTAACAAATTTTCTGATAGAATACGGTAAATTATATGGATTTTCATCTATATAATTTTCTAATCCAGATAACATAATAGCTCTTTTTACTAATTTTCTCATTTCTTCTGTTGGATAGCCAATTTTTTTTGGTCCAAACATAACTTCAGAAATGACTGTATTATGAAAAATCTGATCATCTGGATTCTGGAAAACATATCCTACTTTCCTACTCATTTTTGCTGTAGTATAATCTTTAGTGTTCCAACTGTCGACAATCACCGTACCACTAGTTGGCTTTAAAAGTCCATTTATTAATTTCACCATTGTTGTTTTCCCTGCACCATTTTGGCCTACTATTGCTACTTTCTCACCTTTACTAATCGAAAAAGAAACATTCTCAACTGCAACTGTACCATCTGGATAACTAAAAGTTATATTTTCAACTTTGATAAATGACATTATTCTATCACCTTCTTCTGCATTATCTCTAAAATTATCTGCATTGCTTCTTTTTCTGTTGTTGGAATAGGGATATCGAATCCTTTACTTCTTAGCTGATAACCTAAAATAGCGTACTGTGGTAAGCCTATTTCCTTTTCTAATAATACTTTATTATTTAAGATATCTTTAGTTTCGCCCCTTAATATTATTTCACCTTCATCGATGACAATAATATTATCTGCATACTCGGCAATTAATTCTATTTTATGCTCTATTAAAATTATTGTTTTTCCTTTATTTTTCATAGTTTCAATTATTTTAAATATTTTTTCTGTTCCTTCAGGATCTAATTGTGAAGTTGGTTCATCTATTACTAATATTTCTGGTTCCATAGCTATTATGGAAGCCAATGAAACTCTTTGTCTCTGACCTCCAGATAATTCAAAAGGATTTTTATTTCTTAAATGATTTATATCTACTAAATTTAGTGTTTCTTCAACTTTACTTCTAATATATGATTCTTCTAATCCAAGATTTTCTAGTCCAAATGCAATTTCATCATAAACTGTTTCTTTTACTCCACTAATTTGAGTAAATGGATTTTGAAAAACAAATCCTATTTTAGTTGCTCTTTCTCCTTCTGTGTAATCCTTTAGATTTTTATTATCAACAATTACTTGTCCATCTATCGTTCCTTTAAAGAAATCAGGTGCAAATCCTCTTATTATATTACAAATAGTTGTTTTTCCACTCCCGTTTTTACCAATTATTGCCCAAAAACTACCTTTTTCAATCTGTATATTTATATTTTTTACAATCCAATCATCAGATGTTGGATATTTATAACTGATATTTTTCAATTCTAAAAATGCCATATAGTGAACACCCTCCATACTATACAGAGCAATAGAAACACTATCATAATTACTCTTGCTATAGTATCATTCTTAGTTTTTTTTATATTGTATAATCTTGTTTTTTTCACATTTGCTGAAAATGCTCTTGATTCAAGTGTAATTGCTCTTTCCTCTGTCTTAGCAATTGAAGATAACACCAGTGGTATCAAAATTGGAATAAATGCTTTTGTTCTAACTAATAAATTTCCATCAGTTTCTACTCCTCTAGTTTTTTGTGCATCCGTTATTATGTTAGCTTCTTTTCTCATCTCAGGTATGATTTGTAAAGTTGACAATATTACATATGTCACTTTAGGATGTAATCCCATATTTTCTAATGAAAGAACAAAATCTTTTACTTTTGTGACTCTAAAAAAAAGTATAAATGCTGATGTGAAAGCAACTAATTTTGAAGATAGTCTTAATGCTTGATTGAATCCATCTTTGTAAATATTAATAAAGCCTATCCTATACAAAATTTCTCCTGATGGAATAAGCACACTTTGCATTAAAAATATTAAAAAGATAAGTATTCCCAAACTATTTATTGTTATAATTAAATATTCTTTTAATTCTCCTGATATTAGAGCAATTAATGCACACACAAAAAATATAGAGTAAGAGTATTTCCATCCAGGCACTATAAATGCTGATAAGATAATTACTATTACTCCTATAAATTTTGTTGTGGGATATAAATTATTCACTAAGTTTATTTTTCTACTCAATGTCATTCCCCCATTTTATATAATTTCTATGCTATATCATCTATATTTGTTTTTTGACTTTTTCTTATATACTGTTCTCCATACTTAAACTTAGATAAATATCTAGATGACATACTCTTTGCTATTAAAAAAGCAGTTATTAATGAAATCCCTTTATCTGCTAATTCTACTATTATAGTTGATGAAAAAACTGATTCCCAAATTTTTTTACCTGATGCTAAAAATGTTGCAGTTAGTAATGCACTTCCTGTTCCTGTTGCTCCTCCAAAAAAATATACAATAATTGGTGCTTGTGCTACTGTAAGTATTATTGTCATCATGACAATACTTATTCCAATCTTAATTGGATTAGACATCATTTTATATTTAGAAATTAGTCCCGCCAACACTCCTATTAATATTGCTATTGGAGTAAATGCAAAATATACTGGATTAAAAATACCATTTATTATGTTTGTAAGTAATCCTGTTAATGCACCTACCCAAGGACCTGCAATCAATCCTACTAACATAGTTCCAATAGAATCTAAGTACATAGGCAACTTTAATGTTTGTGCAATCTGAAACCCAACAAAATTAATTGCTATTGCTACTGGTATCAAAAGAATTGATATTAACGAAAACTCATTCTTTAATTTTTCAATAAAACTCATAATCTACCTCCTAATTTTTATTTTTATATATTATATTATATTTTGTCAATTATGTTTTTATATATTGGTATTTTATAAATAACTCCTGCAAATGAATTCTTTGCTGCAACAAATTGAAATAAGAATAGTATTAAAATATATATATTTACTATAATTGTTAAAATATCTGGTTTGTTGGTATTAACCTTTAGTTTATTCGATACAATAACCCCAATTAGTATTGTAATATATGAAATTAAAGTTTGCTTTGCATAAAATCTTACAAATTCATTTTTCTTTTCTAAAAGTAAAGTAATAATTGGAATAAATATACCAGGCATACCTATTAATAAGCTTATATTAGAAATAAGAGCGACTATATTTGCTTTAAGTTTACCTATTGATACTTCATCTTTCGGATTACCAACATATTTATCATTCATATTTATCTCCCTCTTAATTTTATAGTTATTATATCATAAATACATTAATAATTCTTCTGGTTTTTTCAAATAAATGTCATAATTTAACTTTTTTAATTCTTCTTTGTTCTCAAATCCCCAATCACAAAGAGCTATCCTAATCCCTGCATTTTTTGCTGTTTCATAATCTACTATCATATCTCCAACATATAATGTTTCTTCTCTAGTTACTCCTGCTTTTTCCATTATTTTCAATGCATTTTCTGGATTAGGTTTTCCTATATCACCTTCTTGATATCCTATAACATCACAAAATTTCCATTTAGAAAACACTTTTTCTGAAATATTAACTGCCCTGTGATGACTTTTATTAGTATTTATGGCAATTTTTATGCCCTTTGCAACAATACCATCTAATAATATATCAATACCATCAAACATTTTACTATCATATGTTAATTCATCTGAATATTTTCTATTATTCTTATAAATTTTCTCCTTTAATTCTGGATCAATATTTGGTACAGAGTAATCAATAAGTACTCTAGGTCCATACCCAACTTTACTTTTTACCTCTTCCTCTTCATATGTAGAAAATCCAAAGTCAGTTAATGATTTATTTAATGCTTTTGTTATTACTCCTATCGTATTAAGCAATGTTCCATCTAAGTCAAATATTACTAATTTTGTTTTTGTCATCGCTGCTTATCTCCTATTCATTGAGTCTTCTTCTCATATCTTTTATCAACTCCAACCATTTTGGCAAAGTTTCTGTATCTTCCCATAATTC
>RRZU011593348.1_pt1 | contig 10284 bp, 7 predicted proteins | sample 2165561 | NCBI WGS metagenome assembly RRZU01 (sample SAMN10456909, study PRJNA506462) | wastewater metagenome | isolation source: wastewater sludge | place: USA: Moscow, Idaho | reverse complement strand
TTCCGGCGCAGCGAATCCCTGCCGCTCCTTGAAACCGTGAACCTGTGAGCCGGGCCGGGCGATGCGCTGCGGTTAAGGCGTTCGGCGCTTCCCGTATTGATGTCGCCCGGCCCGGGCATCTCACGAGCTGGTTTTCCATGAAGCCGGATCAGAAGTCCGTCTCGACATAGACCCCAGCGCAGTCGTAGGCGACTGCTGCCGCCGTTGCCCCGTTGTTCAAAAACAGCCGGGGTGACAGGAACGCCGCGCCCCGCCATGGGGGGCGGCGCGGTGGTGACCGAGGATGGCGACACGCCCGGCCGCGCCTACCACTTCCGCCAGTCGTGGATCCGACACAAGCTGAAGGCCAGTCCGTCGCAGCTCCGGATCATGCATGTCGAAGGCGACAGCATGGTCCCCACGCTGCAGGACGGCGATGCCGTGCTGGTCGACATGACACGCCAGTTTCCCAGCCCCCCCGGTATCTTCGTCCTCGACGACGGGATGGGGCTGGTGGCCAAGCGTCTTGAGCACATCCCCAACAGCGACCCTCCGGCCGTGCGGGTGATCTCCGACAACACGCTCTACCCGGCCTACGAGCGCACGGCAGACGAGATCCGCATCATCGGCCGCATCCGCTGGTTCGCGCGGGAGATATGAGGATGGGTAGTGCCGTTTCCGCCCGGCTCCAGAAACGAAAAAGCGCCCGCGAGATCTCTCTCCGGGCGCACCTCTGCGATGATTGAAGCTTGCGTCAAGGGGGCAGAGTTGTCAATCCGGTAGCATCCTCAGTTCTCTCGTAAACCCAGGTCGGCCTTAAGTCGATCATGGATGAGAAATGCTTGCTTGGCAGTTCCGGGGGGGTAGTGGCACCTAGGGGATATCCAATAGGCTTGGCTGATCCTTCTGCTTCCTTGGCCGCTTGGATTTCGACTTGGTCGCACCAGGCTTCGACTTAGGTCCAGCCGAGACCTCCTCCGGCTTCCTAACTTCGGAACCAAGTGATGCCTCAGTGTCTGATGGATTCTCTGACTCTGGATTTGTCGGGAGGGGTTCCAGTTTCTGATCGAGACGGCTCGGCGTCGAAGAAGGTCCAGAGGGAGCGGGAGAGTCGAGCGCCGCTTCGGCCTCTTGCCGTGTCTCGGTTGTAGCCTCGCCGCAAGAAATGCTCGGAACATCGTCATTAAGCAGGGGCGCAGTCACGACGGGGTCATGGGCAGTCTGTTCGTTTATGATCGCCGGCACCGTGCGTCCCTCAACAGACTTAATTGCTTCAATGGGTTGCGGCGACAAGGACTGATTGATCTTCGGAGAAACTTCTATTTGATCAACTTTATCCGGCGTCCGGACGGATGTGTCCGATGCCAATGTGGCCACGCCGTCCGACGCGACCAAGCGGATCACGCCTCGAACCTTCAGGGCCTGGATCAGTTCGCCCGGCAGGCGCTCGCCGAGTGCTTGGATGAGCAACCCTGCAGCCCCGACGTTGAGTGCTTCCAAAAAGCGAATGTCGTCGACCAAGCTCGGGATGTCGAGTGCGGCGCCCTCCCGCTTGATGACATAGCGCTCGTGTTGTTTTAGCGACGCCATCACCAAGAGATCCGTCGGCCGTTCACCCTCAGCAGCCAAGCTTGCAACAAAGTCGCAAAGACGTGGAGCTCGAGCCAGGAATGGCTGATCGACATTGAAGTCGCGTCGCAGGGCTTCGGCCTCGCCCTTGACATCTACTGGCAGTACTGGGGCCACACCAGTGCTCACTTTCTGAGCATTAAGGACACAAGCCCAGCCGAAAAACATGCTGTCGCGGGCGCGGACGATGTCATCAAGCGCAATGCAACGTTCAAGGTCGGTCAGCCGTTCCAAAACCCCAAAAAAGTTGTCGCAACGCGGTATTCCGAATATCGCCAACAGCGCCTCGCCTCGAGCCCGACGGTCCGCCGCCTCTACTGCCGCCACCCACGGCGCCCAACCATCGGCGAGTGGGGTCAGATCGATCGCGACACCTGCTAACTTGGCATCATGCCTGTGGACCGCCAATGCCGCGTCGCCGAACGAGTGGAAAGAGCGCACAGCATCAAGATTTAGGCGCTTTCCAAGGTAGATCCCGCCCTCTCGTATCCGGTCGAGCACTTCTGGCTCGAGCATCGCAAGGATAAAGCTTGTCGCGGAGGTCCCGAGGTCGGGCGCGTCCAGCATGAGATCGGCAACCACTTGGGCCGGATCGGCTCCTTCCGGACGCCACCGGACAATCCGCTTTTCGTCGAGGCGGATTGCGCCGACACCAATCAGCCGGACCCATTCAAGATAGCTGAGCACAACGGCTTCGTGGCGCGTCAAAACAGGATATCCTCTTCTTCGTCCGGCGTTTCTATATGTTCGCTGAACGCCACCGCATCTCGCGGAAGCCCCTCAACGAAGGCGTGCGCGTGACTTCCAGAATAGCTCATAACCAAGCGCTCGCGCGAGCGAGTCATCGCAACAAAAAACAGCGTACGATCAAGGTCGGGTGCTTCCTCCAACGCTCGGGTCGGAATGATCTGCATTGTTGAAACTAATCCGGGCATGTGGACGACATCGAAGTCGAGCCCTTTCGAACTGTGATAGGTCATAATAAAGACGAGCGGGCGCCCGTCCGCATCCGACAAATCGCCTATTCCATTGCCGAAGTACCGGACTGGCATTCGGTGAGCTTCGAAATGGGCGTTAAGTTCCCGATAGTCCACTACTCGACCATTCTTGACCTCGACCTTAGGGCCGGTCGTCGCAATTCCCAGATCTTCTGCCAATTCCCGGCAAAAATCGAGGACAGCACGATGGTTCGGCAGGAGAATGGCCGAGGGGTACTTAGGACGTGCCAACGCCAAGGCCTCGTCGTAAGTCCAGCGCGTCTCAAGCCTAGGATTGTCGAACCTCTTCACCGCCGCGGTGACATCGCGCAGCTTGCGAACGTCGTTCTCGGCGAGTTGGGTGCCGGGCAAGACCGTCCTCACCGCGCGAACTATGAACTTGGTAATTCGAAAAAGCTCAAGCAAGCGACCTTTCTCGAAACGGATGACTTCGTCGATGGCGGCCTCAGTATTCATCACTTCGTAGATGCGTTGTTCACAGTCGCCGGCCGCAACGAGGTGAGTGCAGCGACGCCGCAACGCCTCCAAGTCCGCACGCTTAACGTCTTGAATTTCATCGAGCAGGATAACGTCCACGCGCTTCTGCTGTGAATTCAAGAATCGGAGGTGGGTCGAAACCTCTGCTTTGGTGCCCGACTCTTTCACCGCCTGCCGGATCATGCCTGCCAAAGCGTGGGTGTAGGTCAAGAACACAATATGCAAGCCGGGCTGCTCAGCCATCAAACGCCGGGCAATATGAGAGAGCACGATAGTCTTACCTGAGCCTGCGCCACCTTGGACCCAGAAAACCGCGCCGCCCGGCGTGGCGCGAATACGGTCGACGGCCCGCTCGACCAGACTTAGCTGCAACTGGCTCAGGTCGTTGGCCCCCTTGAACCAAGTCACGTCAACTCTCCGGCCCGAGGAGTCGACCGCGTTCTCGACCCTGTGCGAGGTTCTCTTCGCGGAACACAGCATCGCGAGTCGCAACTTCGCGCTCGCGTCGATTGATCTCGACCTCCGCCCGCTCAGCAACGGCCGTGCGGCCCGTCCTAACGGCGGCGTCCCGCAGCCGCCTCAACTCTTTCAGGTCTGTATTCGTCGAGTGGATCTCGGGTTCAAGATCCGCAACGATGCGTTCGCGCAGTTGCTTCGCCTCGGTCGGATTGCGGTTCTCAATCATTTTGGCGAGCATCGTAGCCGATGCTGTGTAGCCTGGATCGCGGTCAATCGCTTCCCGCAGCAGCCGCTCTTTTTCAGCTGTGTCCCGTTCTCCGCAGGCGAGGTTGTGCGCCGTTAGTGCCGTCGGCCTCCGCCGATGAGCAATCGCAGCCCATTCGTGACTTGCCCGATCGCGCCCCGCCATCGAGTAGTGGAAGCAGATATTGGTCGCGTGGTCGCTTCCCGGAGTGATCCGCTCCAGTGCCACGAGGAGATCAGCGGCCAACTCGTGCTCGCCCGCCTTGGCTGCGGCTTGGCTGTAAGCCTTCACAACACTCGCCTCTGGCCGGCCACCGTTGCGGAGCATCGACTCGTTGAAACGCTGCTTTTCGCGCAACATGGCCAACTCGGCTGGCGATGTCGCCGAATTCGAAAGCGGGTTCATGATCTCCACCCGTGCCGTTCTTCCCGCCACCGCCACGGTGACATCAAGAAGCTTCTCCTTGCTCAGCCGCCCAGTGACAACCACCGCATCGCCGCGCGAGAAACCATTTGCGCCAATCGGTTTGACCGACACAATTCCAACCAGCCTGTCCCGGCCACCAGAACATATCGGGACGTCCAGCTGCCGCTGGCCGTCCTCGGGGATCGACAGTTCAATCACAAAGGGAGCTTCGGTCGGGACCGATGTCGAGGCTGGGATTAGGGTTTCAAGTACGTTGCCACGTGCCATCACAGAAATCGCCTCAGAGGTGATCGGTGCGATGAAGTCGAAACCAAACGCGTGCAGGCCCAAGCTATGAATGGCCGCGCCTTGAGACACGAGGGCACGAAGGTTTCGGGGAACCACTTCACGCACCTCGGGCGGGAAGGCGTCCATAACCGCCGCGCGGATCAGCGGATTCTGGGCACTGCCACCGATGAACAGCACTGCATCCACTTCGCTTGGGTCAAGCGAAGCCTTGTCAAGGACGTCGTGAACGGGGCCTACAAGGTGTCGGCCGGCCTCAGGACCGCTCCGCAGCCCGCAAAATGGAACCAAGATATCGAGGAACTGATGCAGCGACAGGGCCGGAATCTCAATGCCGACGGCAGCGCCGCGTAGCTTGAAGCTTGGCACTGCCTGTGTTTCGAACACTGAGTCAGGTAACCGCCGTGCCTCTTCCAAGCGACCGATTCCTTTGTCGGCCAACATCTTTGAGATCGTCACCTTGAGTTTCTCCGCCGCCGGGGCGAGCGCCGGAACCACCTTCTCTTCGATGTCGAGTGCGGTAAACTCAACTTCCGATCCGTCAGCCTGCCGCAATTGGCCTGAAAGAACGCGCCGCGCAATTTCGTGATCGATGTCATCCCCACCAAGAGCGGTAAACTTGGAGATGGCTCGATTCCGTGACGTCACTCGCTCGCCAGCAATAGAGAAATCCAGAAGCGAAACATCACAGGTCCCAGCCCCTAGATCATAAACCAAAACGCTGATCTTTTCGCGCTTAGCGCGCGCAACCAAGTCCTGTCCATCTGGCGATCGAGCGACCTCATGGATGTAGCTTAGGAACGCGGCGTTGGGCTCGTCGATAAGACAGCTCTCGTCTACCTCAATCCCGCAACCACGTATGGCGGCCATGAGGTCGCGACGCTGGTTCGCTTGGAATGCCGCAGGCACAGAAAACGCGAAGCGAGCGCCCCGCGTCATCCCCAATTTCGCAAGTTCGTCATGAACCGCGTGCGTCAGCAGTTTGAAGAACTCGCGAGCAGCGTCGGCTGGCCGCTCAATGGTGATGCCCGGGACTCGCCCGGCTGGAAGGACAGTTGCCCCAAATTCGGGACCTAGGTCGAGGCCCAAGCCCATCTTGAACGACGAAAAAGAGTTGCGACCTTCGGTTGAGCGCGAACGCAGGTTGTAGGCATCCCGACCAAAGAGGAGTGTATCGTTGCGAAAAGCCAGAACGCTGTTGACGATCTCATCGCGAACGACGCCGCCATGCAGACTTGGCTGTGAAATGGTGAGCGGCCGGACAGTGATCGCTCGCCCCGAATCGCCACGGCTAATCAAGCTGACGACGGTCGTGGATGTTCCGAAATCGACCCCGAGGAACGCGACACCGTCGAGAGAGTCGAGGCGTTTCGTAATGCTTGGCTGTGGTCCTACCAGCCAACTTCCTTCAGCAACGTTGGGCGCGGAGATCAAAGACACGTGTCGCTCACCTAAATTCTGAATGATAACATCATCCTGCCTAGGCCAGATTAGCCCTAATCAGCTTCAGTTGGTATTTGCGCGAGGTCAAGCCGTGATCGCGTACACGAGGAACGTCTGCACTACCATGAGGTAAGCACCTGGCCATCACGGCGGTGCGATTTACGCAGAGATACGAAGGACTTCGGCCCCTCTTGCTTCCACAGTGCTTCCACGGGTCCTGGAAACGCAAACGCCGCCCCGGAGGGCGGCGCATAAGCGTTTGATAATGAGCAGTAATTTGGTTGCGGGGGCAGGATTTGAACCTGCGGCCTTCAGGTTATGAGCCCATAGTTCTGAAATTTCAATAATTTAATGATATCAGACGCTTACGACGCAAGCCTTTGTTTTGAAAAAACTTCTATCCTTACACCCGGCAGTATTGGGAGGGATTCGCATGCAAAACAGACGCGAATCCCGCAGTCGCAGGTTGATGTGGCGTTGATGTAGACCTTCCCCAGATCATCAAGAGTTAAAATCACTTCAAGCTGTCGCGAGGTCGGGCATCGCTCGCTTTGATGCACTCGCTCAATCGATCAAATTCCACGGAGTCAGTACCTTTATCAACTCATCGCGAGAAAAGCCCAATTCCATCATCTGCGTATAGGCAAAGCTCTGTACAAAATCCTGTGTGCGTAGCTCGCGCTTACGAAATGGTGCATCGGTCAGAGTATCGTCTTTCGATGCGGCCATGACGTCGATCATCGCAAGTATAACATTATCAGACGCGAGTTCATTGGTTTGTCCGCGCCGCCGCATTTCCAAGTGAATGTGGCTATGTCGACCGATAAGAACCTGATCAAAAATCGGGCCCATAAACGGCCTAGGCAATTCAATCAAGCCGTTTTTAGGGGTAGTTGGATACAGTGGTCCCATCTCGAACGCAAACGAAGACGAGAGCGCCTTGCCATCAAAAGCCGCCACCATGGCAGGCGCCGAGGATATATCTATTTCTCTGTCGGCCTGAAACGGCAGAAAGTACTGGCCAATAAGGTTACGTTGCGCCGCATTGTCATCTAAGTCACGCAAATGGCGACTTAACGACGGATCTGCATTGACATCCGACATCTCCTTCAAAAATTGTTTCTTCAGCCGCGGCAGCCAATCCGCAAGTGATAGAGAAATTTCAGGTCGCAGAATGACGCATTGCGCCAATGGGGCATTCACCATGGGACTAAGGGTACCACGTTTATCTTCCGGCATAAGCTTGCGCGCCAGCAGCATGCGTGCCAGCTCGGTGATTTCGGCTTCGCCAAGCTCGGGAAGAGATATGAGGTCAATCATCTTATCGGAAAGTTCTCCCAGCCTGGATATTCAGGAAAGACGTTTGGTCCGCCTGCTACGATTGTTACAAGTGGTGGGCGCTCATTCAGCCGCCCCGGGTGGATGAATTCCTGAACGAATCCCCAGCTCTGCCCGGGAGTAAGCGGCACCGTGCAGTTAGCCATGATCTGCACGAAGAAATGGGGTTTAGCTATGTAGAGCGGATTGCTAATGAATATGGAGTGAAAAATTGTGCGCGGACCCCAGGGTCGGTTCGCGAAATGGTTCTTCTTGCCATAAAATGAGCGCACAGACATGATTGTTGCGCCTGCCGCAGGATCGGTAAAGTGCCAGTAAGGAATGGCTGGACAACGCGCCTCACCTGTGGCGGTGTCAGTGTCAGCACTCGCTTGGCTGTCTGTGCCCGTCGCTGGAGCGGTAGTTGCTTCATCATCGCCAAAAATCAGGTCTTCAACTTGCCCATAGGCATCACTGGCACCTTGCGCCATAGCGTTGCCGAGACTCTCGTGAGCCGCGCGAAATTCGGGACTAACAGCATACATGAAACCATAAAAGACGGCTGCGCCCCCGACATAAACGGGGACGGCTGCGGCGGCAGGTCCAGCCATCAGACCACCTCCATATCGTAAATCCGACGCAAACCTGTCAAATAGGATTTAGCGACGACATCGACCCTTTTGGACCAGGGAAGCAGTTTATTCCTTATTACCGGTCCAGAAAGGACGATTTGCGTTGCATCGTCATGCATCATCATCAAAACCAGCGTAAGCTTTTCGTAGTCCTTCATTTTTGGCACGTCGTCCGGCTCATGGGCATCCATCACGTGCATGACCTGATTGGCGACATGCGTTACGCGCACGCGATCAAACAAATAGCCACGCGCTTCACCGCGTGCGACGACGCGGTCGACCAGCTTCGCATGAAACTCCCTTTTTGTCCGGAATGTCAAAGCCCTGAGATCCGGTTCGGTCAGCACTGGCCGGTCATTCGACCTCGGCGCAGCCAGGGTCCGGGCTATGACAGCACAGCTTCCTTTACGGGCAATTAACGTTAGTGGATCTTGCGGAGCATTCAGATACAAACGGAGGAATGGTGTCACTGAATCAGAATCGTGCAAATAATCATAGGTGATGGCGGGATTCCAAAGTCGTACATATCGGCGCCGACCTTCATAATCCAGGGGCTTTACAAACCGGCGAAGATGCCTGCGAAGGGTGCCAGGATCGGAGTTGCATCGTATGAACAGCGCAGGGTTCACTGGCCACAAATGAAGGCTGCCGAGAGCGGGGGCATACCCCTGCACCTCACGAAACAGCTTGCGCGTCAACTTCGCATCCGACGACAACTCCAAAAGACACGGGGCGACGTCCGCCAGATCGCGCACCACTTCACCCTCAAGTAAGGAACCACGATAACCAGGTTCTGCCTCGATTAGGGTAAGGCCTTCGTTTACGGCCGCAGTATCGAAAACTGCATAGGTTCGCTGAGGACCATCGAATAGATGCGCTTCGAGGGCCTCAGGTATTGTCCCGTCCTGCGATGGGACAAGGTCCTCCAGCCAAATTGCCGCAATCTCTTCCTTAAAGCACTGTTTCATAGCGAGAATTCCACGGCCCGCCCCATAACACGATGAAATTGAAATAATCGATAAATACAATGCATGTAACAGCGCTCCACGCGTTCGGCAGCCACTTTGTCAACAAGCCCAAAAGTATGCAAGAGTGGAGGTTTCGCCGCTCAGATCACGAACGGCCGGTTCGGAGTAAACGCGCAAACCTCAAACTCCCAATCGGCAAGGGCCTGCGATCTTCACTTCCGTAACTCCGCCAGCTCCAGATCTTCCCACATCCAGCCATAATCATAATCCGGAATCGGGCCGTCCCCGTGGCGGGCACTGCCGTTCTCCAGATATTTCAGCCATTCGACCACCTTCTTCCACCCCGCCGCCGTGCGGACGGCCGCGCTCGGCGACTTGCCGCCGAGGGCGGGGATCGGCGCGTCCAGGGTCTCGCGGTAATGCCGGTCGAGGTGCCCCCGCATCAGCTGCCGGGCGATTTCGGGTGGGATCTCGTCGGCGCCGTCCTGCGGCCCGCTGTCGCGATGATCGTCGCGCATCTGCTCCACCGTCCGGATCGTGGTCAGCGGGCGCTTCAGCAACTCGCCGCAGGCCTCCGTCACCAGCGCCTCGACCATCGCTACACGCGTGGCTGAGTTCACGTTGACCAGCAGCGCCTTGCCCTTCAGCTCCAGTGCGCCGAGCACCGTGGCGCCGTCCATCTGCGTGTCCAGCATCAACCCGCCACCGGATTTTCCGCCCCTGCCCCGGCGCGCGGCGAGCCAGTGCCAGAACTTTGCCCCCTCGGGTTCGAACCTCTTCACCCGATCCAGCCGCTCCGCAACGACCTTCTGCGTCACGCCGCCGGCCAGAGGGAAACGCAGATCGTGGAACAGGACATCGTCGCCATCGGAATTGGTGAGCTGGATCTCCGCCGGGGCAAGCGCACGGTCGAGCTCAACGAACAGCCAGGCGGCGGTGAAGAACGGCGCACAGCCCATCAGCTGATCGCGGCCGAGCCGCAGCGTATCGCGCTTCTTCAGCTTCAGCGCATCGCGCAGCCCCTCGAACAGAAATTCCACCGACTCGGCCCGGAACGGCAGCAGCGCACCCGAGATGACATGGTGATCGCGCTCTGCCACCACCCGCACCGCAATCCGGTCCCATTGCTTCAGCGTGCGGCTGGCGGATTTTTCGCGCACCGTGACCGGTTCGGCATCCGTCAGCAGATCGCGCAGCAGCACCGAGGCGCCGGGCTGGACGTCGCTGACCTCGTAGAGACTGACCGGCGTGTCGCGTAGCGCCGCGAAATAGTCCCGGTTCAGCGCCGTTTCCTTCCAGCCCCGCCGCTTCAGGTAGAGATCGACGATATTGCCATCCTCATAGCGGCATGACAGGAAATCCTCAAACCCGCAGCCCCAGAGCACACCTGACCATTGCTCGCCGAGCAGATCGATCAGCCCGTCATG
>RRZU010753534.1_pt1 | contig 10284 bp, 11 predicted proteins | sample 2165561 | NCBI WGS metagenome assembly RRZU01 (sample SAMN10456909, study PRJNA506462) | wastewater metagenome | isolation source: wastewater sludge | place: USA: Moscow, Idaho | reverse complement strand
GCGGCTGTCACGCCCACCACATCGTGGCGTGGGCCGCGGGAGGCCGCACCGACGTCGATGCGATGTGTCTGCTGTGCCCACGGTGTCACGGCGATCTGCACAACGGCCGGTTCACCATCGAGATGGTCGGCGGCATCCCGCAGTGCGTGGCCGTGCGGCGAAGAACCTGAGCCGGCCCGCCCGGGCCGGCCAGACGCCCAGCGTCAGCACCACGGGAGCTGAAACCAACGGACTCGTTAACACGGGCAATGACCCTGGCGCCAGCTTGTGATGCGGTGCTGATGGCTCGTGCCCAGACGACGTGGAGCCCGTCGCTATTGGGCAACGCCCGCAGCAGGATAGGCGGTACGGCCGGCCTGAATGATCACCGCTGGCGGCTGCCGCCCGGCGTTGGAGCCGGGCACAGTGTGCCAGGCATCAAGGGTTCGCTTGTGGCTGCCACCGTCGTGGAGTCTGCGAACGGTCGGTGGCCCAGCAATCCTGTGCGTCCAAGACCTCGTCTCCATGCCACTCGAACTCCAAGGGTCCAGACCCCACGAACACCCTGAATGTGATGAGCCGCTGGCGGCTGTCGGCGGACGAGCGGCACGGTCCGGCCTCGGCCTGCGACACCCCGTCAGCCCGACACAGCCGCGGCCCGGCCCCGCAATAGGCTGACTGGCGTGCGCAAACTCCTTATAGCGGGCGCTGCCGCAATCCTGCTGGCCGCCTGCTCCTCCGGGTCCAATTCCGCCGACACCTCGCCGTCGCCCACGCAAGCGGCGACAGTACCTACCGTCAGCCAGTTGAAGATGAAGTCGGCTGTCCACTGCCAGAGCGGCCAGGTGCCTGTGGAGGTGAAGTGGGAGACGACGGATGCGGATTCCGCCGCCATTTCCGTTGATGGCACGGAGGTCTCCAAGGATCTCGAGCCGAACGGTTCGGCGACCATCGACCTCGAGTGCAAGGATGCGACCCATGAGGTAATGCTCATGGCAACCGGCGCGGACGGACAGAGCGCGAGCGAGGTCCACAAGATCAAAACCGTGAAGGCCCAGCCGGTCTCCCTGCCGGTGATCGACAACTTCACGGTGACGACTGGTGCCTGTTCGGGTTCCGCTCTGCAGGCCACGGCCACCTACACCACGACCGGTGCGACGACCGTGGCCTTCGAGGTGGACGGTCAGGCCCCGGGCGCCCAGGCCGGTTTGGACACGTCGGGCACCGCGAACGTGCCCGATGTCCCCTGCGATGGCAAGAGCCACCAGATCACGCTAGTTGCCTCCAACGCCGCGAACCAGAACGTGCAGGCCACTCAGACCGTGAAGGGGGCCGCCACCCCGGTGATCACCAACTTCTCGGTGGCCAGCCAGGTTCATTGCACCGGTAGCGACGTGGCGGTCAAGGTGACGTGGGCAAGTACGGGAGGGACCTCAGCGGAGGTAACCCTGGACGGTGGGGTCGCCGCCAAGGGGCAGCCCGCCTCAGGCTCAACCGAGGTGAGCGTGCCCTGCTCGCAGGGCTCACAGAAGATCGGACTCGTGGTCACGGCCTCAGACGGTAAACAGGCATCGGTCGTACACACCATCCAGACGATCCCAGGTGGCGGCGGAGCCAAGCCGGTCATCAACTCCTTCGAGCTCACCTCGCCGCGCTGCGAGGGTGACACCACGGTCACGAAGGCTACCTACTCCACCAGTGACGCCACGTCCGTCGCCTTCTTGGTGGATGGGGAGGACCCAGGTATGCAGGCGGGGTTGCCGACCTCTGGCAAAGCGAACGTCCCCGACGTCCCCTGCGACGGCGAGAACCACCAGGTGACTTTGGTGGCCACCAACTCGGCCGGCAAGAGCGTTCAGCAGAGCCAGACGGTGGGCGGCCTGCTCTAGACAGAGGTGTGGGCTGGGCCGTGTCAACACCGGCCCAGCCCACACCGCGTGCACTTGGTGAGCGGTACAGCAATCGCCTGCCCGCCGCTGGCAGAGTGAGGGTCGTGGCCGCCTTTCCACCTCCCAAGCACGCCCTCTACGTCGGTGTGAAGCTGACGGTCATCCTGCTCATCCCCTTGGTAGTGGTCTCCTACGCGATCGGTGGCAAGGCGCTCATCCCGGCGGTGATGGGTTTCCTGGCGGCGGCCGTCGTACCCTACTGCACCCGCTGGCAGGCGGTCTGGTTCGTCCTCGGACTGGCACTGATCGGCGGGGTGTCGACTCTGGCTGCGCGTACCTGGTGGGCGGTGCCGGTCGTGATGATCGCCTGTCTGGTCGCCGGAATGGCGAGTCGGCTATCGGCGGGGGTGTACGGGGTTGCGCCTATCGTGGCCGCCATCCTGACCCTGGACCCGCCGAAGAACCCGGCATGGGTGGTGGTGCTGGTGATGATCGCGGTGGGCGCTTACGTAGCGGTCGTGATCACCATCCTCAAGCTGCATGTGGCCCCCACGCCGGTCTCGTGGGAGGTGGCGGTGCGCCACGGCACCGTGCAGGCACTGGCCTGTGGCGCGGCCACCGCTGCGGCCCTGTCCTTCGACTGGCCCAAGGCCTACTGGCTGGTGATGACCATGGCCATCGTGTTGCGGCCGTACATGGTGGACTCGCTCAGGCGCAACCGACAGCGTGTCATCGGAACACTCGCGGGTGCGGTGATCGCTGGGCTGCTCTCCACCCTGCCCAGGTGGTCACAGTTGCTGCTAGCGGCGGTCTGCCTGACGCTGATGTTCGCCTACCTCATCGTGAAGGACTATGTCCTGCAGGTGACCTTCATGACCCCGATGGTGGTGTTCCTGGTCAGTTCGGGAACGGTCACTGACACCCTGAATCTGGATGGTCTGCGAGTCCTCTACACCGTCACCGGGTGTCTCATCGCCGGGATGTTGGCCCTGTTGCTGGCCAAGCAGGACCAGGCAGCCTGATGTTGATCCTGCTGCCACCATCGGAGGGCAAGACCGGGGCTCGGCGGGGCAAGCCCCTGGACCTGGCCACGTTGAGTCACTCTGCTTTGGCTGACCAGCGAGAACAGGTGCTCAGCGCGCTGGTGACACTATGCCGCGAGGACGCGCCGGGGGCGATGGCAGCGCTGGACCTCGGGCCGACGCAGGTCGACCTGATCGTGCAGAACAGCGAACTCCGGCAGGCGCCCACCGCCACGGCCAGTTCGGTCTACACCGGTGTCCTGTATGCGGCGCTCGATCACGGCAGCCTGAGCGGGATCGCATTGCGACGGGCGAACCGCCGGATCCAGATCGTGTCCGCGTTGTTCGGCCTTGTGCGCCCGAATGACCGGATTCCCGCCTATCGGCTCTCGGGCTCGTCGCGACTGCCCGCGCTGGGCGCACTGCCCACCTTCTGGCGATCGGCGGTCTCCAGGGAGGTTGCGCGGTCCTCCGGACTTGTGGTCGACATGCTCTCCAGCCCCTACGCGGCATTTGTGAACCTGCCCACCGGTGCGCTCACCGTGAAGGTCTGGCAGATGGGCCCGACGGGCCAGCGCACAGCGGCCAGCCACTTCAACAAGGCGACTAAGGGGCACCTGGCACGCACCCTGGCCACCTGCGCGGACGGGGTGCGCAGCCCAGCCGACGTTGCAGACGTGGCCCGGGAGGCGGGCTTCGAGGTGACCCTGGAGGGGCAGCGGCTGGACGTGATGCGCTACGCCTGATCGGGTCGGCTACTCGGCGGGAACGTACCCCTGACCTCCCAGGCGTTGAATCAGTGTGGCCAGGCTGGCGCGCAGTACGTCCGCCTCCGGCAGTCCTGCCAAGGCCTGTTCGGCGTGATCTCGGCGGGTGGCGTGACTGAACGCCTGCTGCCCCTGGATGGTGACGGTGATGAGGAACCGGCGCCGGTCGTGCGGATCCCGTTCGCGGGTCACCATGCCCATACGCTCGAGCTTGTCCACCGTCTGACTGATCGTCTGCTCTTCGACGCGGGTGGCGGCTGCCAGTTCCTTTTGGGAGTGGGGCATGGACTGCACCAGTGCCAGCACCCCGAAGGTCGCGTGAGTGAGACCCAGGGGCCGCATCTCAGCCGCGATATCGTGCTCAACCAGGCGACTGGCCGTGATCAGCAGCCGGCTCAACGCCCACGTTTCCAACGGGGCGTCTGGAGTGGTCATGCTGCCACGCTAACGCGGATTTGCTCAGGTTGCTGACTATCAGTAGGTGAAGTAATCTCAAGATCGTGATGTCATTTCCGACGGTAAGTCCGATATGCGCCCTGCGCATCCGGAGGTTGCCATGAACCTCGCGCTCACCGAGATGCGCCGGTCCAAGTTGCGGTTCGGCTTGCTCGCCGGGGCGGTGTCCCTGCTGGTCTTCTTGGTCGTTCTACTGACGACCCTGTCCAATGCCCTGGTCAGTTCGATCACGGGCGCGCTCGACGGCCCCGATGCCAATGTGCTCGTGTACTCCGATGCCGCGCGCGACAACCTGCAGGCCTCCCGGCTCGATCCGACGGTGGTCGAGCAGGTCGCTGCCGTATCGGGTGTGCAGGCTGCGGGGCCGATCTCCACGTTGACCACGTCGGCCGCCCTCAAGGACGGCACCGAGGACCTGCAAGTGTTCGGCTTCCAGCCGGATAAGCCCGGAGCGCCCACCGGCCTGAGCGAGGGCCGCTTGCCGGAAAGCGCCGGGGAGGTCGCCATGGACGGCGGGGGGTACGCCGTGGGCGACACTCTCGAACTCACCGGTGCGGACACCACCGCCACGGTGGTGGGCCTTCTGCGCGGGGCGCAGTTCAACGCCAGTCCGACCGCCTACGTCACCGATGAGCTCTTCGGGCAGATCGTCAAGACCATCAACCCGAACGTGCCCTTCGTGCCGGTCAACGCGGTGGCTGTGCAGACCGATGACCCGCAAGCGGTTGCGGCTGCGATCTCCGATGGGGTGGCCGGCACCAAGGCCTATGAGAAGAGCGAGGCCGTGAGCCTCATTCCCGGCGTCGGTTCGATCAGCCAGACGTTCGGCATCCTGGTCGGCCTGACCTTCATCATCGGCATCGTCGTCATCGGGTTCTTCTTCCTGATCCTCACCGTGCAGAAGATGAAGTCCTTCACGTTGTTGCGTGCGATCGGTGCCAGTTCCGGCAAACTCGCCGGGGTCGTGGCCCAGCAGATCGCGATCGTCGTGCTCTTGGCCTCAGCGATCGCCGTCGCCCTGACCTTGTTGGCGGTGCGGGGCCTCAACTCGGGGATCCCGGTGTCCCTGTCGCCGTCGCTGGTGCTGGGTGTGGTGGCCGCCGTCCTCGTGTTCTCGCTGCTTGCCGGACTGCTCAGCATTCGGCGCATCACCAAGATCGACCCCTTCACTGCGGCAGGTGCCCGATGATGCTTTCGCTCAATGAGATCCGGCGCGGCAAGGGGGTCCATGACTTCTGCGATCTCGCGGGCGGTCCAGCCCTGCGCATCGTGCAGGACGACGACACTGCGGTAGGCGTAGGGCAGCCGAACCAGGGCGTCACGGACTTCCTCGGTGGTCTCAGCCCGGGCCACGACGATGTCGGCGTCGACGGTGTAGTCGTCGTCATGCCAGCGCTGCTCCACCTCCACGGCGATGTCCTCACTGGGGTCCTCTCGCTGGCGACGGTAGTAATCAATGGTCGTGTTGTGGGCGATGCGGAACAGCCATGACCGCAGTGCGCCCCCATCCTGCAGGCTGCCCGCCTTCTCCAGAGCCCTGGCAAGGGTCTCCTGGACGATGTCGTCGGCGGTGGCGGTGTCGCGGGTGATGGCGCGCACATACCGCGTCAGGGCTGGAATCTGCTCGGGTAACTGATCGCGAACGTCCACGTGGTGAGGCTACCGCTGGCCATTGGCCCACATGACCGCGCCGCCCATCCCCTTGGGTCTGGGCGGCGCATCACGTGCGGGCAGCTATTTTGCAGCGGGCACCTTGCACGTCGACATGCCGAACACCCGGTAGAGCGGGCAGAAGCCCACGGCGGCGGTGACCAGCATGACGGCGCCGACCACGGCGAGGATGATCCCGCCGATGCTACCCAGGCCCACTGCGAAGGCGGCGACGAAGGCGGCCACGGCGATGACGACGCGGATGATGCGGTCGATGTTGGATTCGTTGGTGATCATTTCGTCCTCCTGTATTAGGTCCGTTACACCGTGCAGGACGCAGCAGGGGCCCAAAAGGATACAAGGGAGTTCTGGGCGCAGCGCCTGAGATGAGAACGGCCAAGCGGGCATTGCCGGGAGCCCTGACGGAGTTGAATGGCTGACATGTACGACGTTGCGGTTATTGGGTCGGGGTTTGGGGGCAGCGTCGCGGCCTTGCGCGCTGCGCAGGCGGGCAAACGGGTGGTCGTCCTGGAACAGGGCCGGCGATTATCGTCCGCTGACCTGCAGGCGGGGGCGGCCAAGCCGACCGCTCTGTTGTGGGAGCCCGCGCTGGGATTGCGCGGCTACTTCCGGCAGAAAGTGCTGCGGCACATCATGGTCGTCGGTGGTGTCGGCGTCGGCGGCGGTTCGATCGTCTATGCCGCTGTGCTGCTCAAACCCCGCGAGTTCAGTGGCGCCTGGACGCGCACGGGGGTCGATTGGGCCACCGAACTTGCGCCGCACTACGAGCGGGCCGCGCAGATGCTGGGCCGGGAGGTCAACCCGCAGTGGGGTGTGCAGGACGACTGGCTGCAGGCCGCGTCCGAGCAACTCGGCGTCGGGGACACTTTCGGCAAGACCCCCCAGGGCATCCGGTTCGCCGATTGCGTGGCCTGCGGGCAGTGCATCACAGGCTGTCCGCACGGGGCGAAGGAGTTCCGCTACCTGCCCGAGGCCGAGGCTTTGGGGGCCGAGGTGCGGCCCCTGACGAAGGCCGAGATCCTGGTCCCGCTGGCTGATGGCTGGCGGGTGGTCACGCGTAACCCGTTCAGCGGGGCGGTGTCCAGTGTCCAGGCCCGCGAGGTCGTGCTGGCGGCGGGGGTCCTTGGAACCGTCGAGCTGCTGCTGGCTTGCCGCGACAAGTGGGCCACTCTGCCGGACCTGCCCGCCAGCCTCGGGCGCAAGGTCCGCACCAACTCCGAGGCGTTCGCGGCGATCCTGCACCCAGCGGGCACGGATGTCACCGAAGGCGCCACGATCTCGAGCGACTTCTACCCCGATCCGACGACTCACGTCACCAATAGCCGGTTCCCCGCCTCCTACGGTTTCATGCGCTACTACTTGGCGCCGGTGCCCGACGAGGGGGCCTCCCGGCGACGCGCGACACTCTCATCGTTGCTGCGTGATCCCCGCGGTTTCACGGCCAACCTGTGGACCCGGGACTGGCACAAAAGGGTGACCATTCTGACCGTGATGCAGAACGCGGACAACGAACTTGCGCTGGAGTGGCGGGGCGGCCGTATGCGCTCGGTGCTGCCCGCCGGAGTGGACCCCGTGCCGGTGTCCTTGCCGCAGGCCGACGCCGCCGGACGCGCGGTCGCCGCGGTGAGTGGTGGACGCGCGTACACGACCGTTCTGGAGAGTGTGTTCGGCATCGGGGCCACGGCCCACATCCTGGGGGGTGCGGTTCTGGGTGAGGTCGTGGACTCGCAACAGCGTGTGACCGGGTACCCCGGTCTGAGGATCATGGACGGCTCTGTTGTTCCCGAGAACATCGGAGTGAATCCGTCCTGGACCATCACGGCGCTGGCCGAGCGCGCCTGCGCGAAATGGCTGGGGTAGGGCTGGAATAGACGAACTGTAGTTCCTGTTAGGCGAAGTGAGGAAGGGAGCATCCATGGCATTCTCAAAGTGGGCCAAGCAAGCGAGCAAACTGGCGGCCCAGCACTCCGACAAGATCAACTCCAGCATTGACAAGGCTGCCTCAACGGCCAAGCAGAAGCAGCCGACGAAGAGCAGTTACATCGACAAGGCGGCCGGATACGCCAAGAAGGGTCTGGACAAGGCCAAGTAGACCTGCTTCCTGGCCCAGTGATCACTACGCTGAGGCTCCCGCCACAGTAGGAGGAGCACATATGGGTATCGAAGACATGGCCAACCAGGCGAAGGATCTCGCGGTGGACAACGCCGACAAGGTCAAAGAAGGTGTCGACATGGTCGCGGAGAAGGTCAAGGGCATGGTCCCGGGCGAGCACGCTGACAAGGTCGACCAGGCCGTCGACGCGGTCAAGGGCCTCGTGGACAAGGCCGGTGGCGGGACTTCGCCAGAAGCCTGATCACGGATTGTGAGAAGGGTCGGTTCCGTTTCGGGAGCCGGCCCTTCTCGCGCGCATGGACCTGGGCCGGACCTGCGTCGGCAAGGGACGGTGGTGGGCAGAGCGGTTCAAAGTTCCGCACGAACGGGTCCGCGCGCGGGGACTTCTGCGGAGTTCTGACCCCCTCAAGGCAGACATAACGGCCATAACGGGCACGCCGAGGGTTAAAGTTACGCGGAGTCATCGTCCCGATGCGGACCTTTGAACCGGATAGCAGTTCGCCCAGCGACGCTGCCGCAGTCTGGCACCGCTCGAACTACCCCTGGAGGGCTGTTTGCGGAAGCTCTTGATCAGGGGGTCTGCGGGCATCTCGGGGTGGAATCCCGTGGGATTGCCGACGAGAACCCCAGGATGGTGCGTCTGCCCTGGCGTGAGGACCATTCCGGCGCTCTGGGCAGAACTTCGTCAACCAACGATGGGCTGTAGGGGTATGCGGTTACGTGTGGCGAGGCAGAACCAGTGTCGGCACCGTCGACGCCCGCAGGATCTTGAACGTCATGTCGCCCAGGAACACCCGCCGCAGCAACCCGCCCGCGGCCGATGCCAGGACCAGGAGGTCCCCTGGCTCCCAGTCCTCCCGATGCATGGCCTCGGCCGGAGAGTCGCCCACCAGCACGTCGGCAGAGATCTGGACGCCCGAGGTGTCCAGCATTGCCAACGCCTGCGCCTGGTACTCCCGCAGCAGCTCCAGCGATCCGGTGAGCACGCCTCCCTCAGCGTCGGCGCCCAGATCGGAGCCGAACACGCGATGCCGGACCAGGATCGTCATCACGTCCATGGGCAGGTCGGCGGCACGAGCCAGTTCCAGCCCTTTGCTGAGAGCCAGTTGACCCTCGTGGCCCTGCGCGAAGGCCACCATCACCCGGCGTAGGACTGGCACCGCGTGGCGAGTGTACCCGGAGGGCACCAGCACCAGCGGCGTCGTGATGTGGTGCAGGAGCTGGTTACTCGTGCTGCCCATCGTGAAGCGCCCCAAGGACCCACCCGGCCCGCTGCCCACGACCACCAGATCGGCGGCCATCCCCTCAGCGATCTCCGACAGACCGACGCCGATGGAGCGGTGCTGGTGCACGATGGCCTGCGCGGTGATTCCGTGGTCGTCGCGCAGGACCTGTGCCCACCTCTCAACGAGGGCGGTCTGCTCGTCATCAGCCTCGGTCTGCACAAGTCGGCCGGCGTGGTCATTGACGTATTCCCCGGCCTGCGGACTCCCCGTCACCACGGCCACCTCTGCGGAATAGGTGGCTGCCAATGTGGCTGCAAAGGCCACCGCATCCGGCGACGTCGCGTCGTCAGCAACACCGATGAGGATTTTCATAATCAACCTCCGGGGGAGGGCGGAGCGCTGTGCAACGCAGCGCCTGTGCCGCTACCGTAACGCCGGTAGCGGCACACATGCCGGGCATGAGGAGCAGGAGCACCAGATGGCCACCAAACAGCCGATGCTCAAGTCGATGATGAGGGTGAAGAACCCTGATCACATCGTGGGGGAAGCCGACCATGGCGGCCTGAAGCGCAGCATGGGCCTGTTCGCCCTGCTCATGTTCAGCGTCGGCAGCATCATCGGCACCGGCATCTTCGTCATTCTCGGCGAGGCCATCCCCAAGGCCGGACCGGCCGTCATCGTCTCCTTCGTCCTGGCGGCGGTCGTCTGCGCATTCTCGGCACTGTCCTACGCCGAACTCGCGGGGACCATTCCGGTCTCCGGCTCCTCGTACTCCTACGCGTACGCCACCCTGGGCGAGATCATCGCGTGGGTCTGTGGGTGGTGCCTCATGCTCGAGTACGGCGTCGCGGTGGCCGCGGTGGCGGTGGGCTGGGGGCAGTACCTCAACGAATTCCTCGCCACGTTCGGTATCGCGATCCCGCCAGAGTTCGCCAATCCACCCGGTGAGGCGGGCGGGGTCTTCAACATTCCGGCCGTCTTCGTCGTCATCGCCTGCATGTTCCTGCTGCTGCGCGGTGTGAGCGAGTCGGCCACCCTGAACAACATCATGGTCGTGCTGAAGCTCGTGATCCTGCTCTTCTTCTGCGCTGTCGCCTTCACCGCCTTCGACGGCAGCAACTTCGCCCCCTTCGCCCCGCTCGGGATCGCCGGCATCGGCGC
>RRZU011317767.1_pt1 | contig 10285 bp, 16 predicted proteins | sample 2165561 | NCBI WGS metagenome assembly RRZU01 (sample SAMN10456909, study PRJNA506462) | wastewater metagenome | isolation source: wastewater sludge | place: USA: Moscow, Idaho | reverse complement strand
ACTAAAAAAAATTGATATCTGCTCATATTATATTGACATAATAATATTAAAAATGTACCTGTCAGTATTAAAAATAATAATAGTATAAATTTTATGGAATTTTCTTTTAATATCTTAAATGTTTCTATTATTAATTGAAATATATTTTTATATTCTAAATCTATTTTTTTATTCATATCTCCTCCTCATTTGCTTATTTTCGCAATAATAATATATTATAACATATATTCTACGTCTTTGACATTTCATTGTATGTGATATATAATATAATAACAATCTATATGTGGGGGATAATATGAAAGAACTTGATTTTAATATACAAGATATTCCTTTATTTAAAGGGATTACTACTGATTCTAAAAATGAAATCATTAGTGAAATACAATTTAATGTAAAAAAATTTAAAAAGAATGAAGCTATTCTTTTTAGAGGAGATTTATTTAATGATGTTATGATTGTTTTAAGTGGAGAGCTTAGATGTGAAATGCAAAAATATGATGGTGATTGTATTACTATTGATTTTCTTAAAACTAATGACATTATTGCACCTGCATTTATTTTTGGAAATGACAACTCTATTCCTGTTGATGTATTTGCTAATAAAGATGTAACTTTACTTAGCTTCAATAAAAACCATTTTAATAAACTTATGATTCTTGATAATGCTATTTTAATAAATTTTTTATCAGAAATTTCTAATAAAAGTCAACTTTTGTCAAAACGAATTTGGTTTAATTTTTTAAATAAAACTATTTCTGATAAAATAAAAGCATATATAACTGATAATCATAAAAATAATATCATATCATTTGAACCTAACATTTCGGAACTGGCTAAGAAATTTGAAGTTACTCGACCTTCACTTTCAAGAGAAATTTCATCATTTTGTGAAGTCGGTATATTAACAAAAATTTCTACTAACACATACAAAGTAGATTTTTCTTTAATGTAATAAATTATTTAATAAGTAGAAAGGAAATACAATGAGTGATATGAATAAATTTTACAATGAAATAGCTGATAAATACGATTATATTTTTCCACTTAGCGATTTACAAAAAAAATTTATGTTAGAAGAAATTATTGGAACTTCTATTTTAGATGTAGGTGCAGCAACAGGAAATTTATCTAAATTTTTAATTTCAAATAATCTTAATGTTACATCAATTGATATTAATGATAAACTTATATCTGTAGCACTTGATAAGCAAGTTACAGTTAAAAATTTAGATATGCTAAATATAGATCGATTGGGTCTCTTTGATACTATAATAAACATTGGTAATACACTTCCTCACTTACATTCAAAGAATGATGTTTTTTCATTTTTAGAAAAATCATATTATTCTTTAAATCAGAATGGAAAGTTAATTTTACAGATAATAAACTTTAATAAGTTTTTGTCTAATCCTATTCATTCAAATTACCTTGGTGATCTTCCTTTAATTGAAAATTCTTTTGTTAAATTTAAACGTTCATATTATATAAATAATGAAAATAATATTATTTTCAAAACTATTTTAAATGACTATATAGAAAATGAAGAAATTTTACTTAATTTAAATAAAGATGATATCATGGAATGTCTAGAAAAAATTGGATTTGAAAACATAAAATGTTATGGTGGATTTGATAAAACTACATTTGATAGTAATGATTCTTTATTTTTAATAATTATAGCTAATAAAAAATTATAATAAAAAAAAGCCAAATGGCTTTTTTATTTTATATAATATTATACTAATTCGATTATTGCTAATTCAGCAGAATCTCCTCTTCTAACATCTGTTTTCATGATTCTAGTGTATCCACCAGCTCTATTCATGTACTTAGGTGCTATCTCTTTGAATACTTTAGCAACTGCTTCTTCATTTCTTAAAGCTGCAAATGCTTGTCTTCTTAAGTGAATAGCTCTTCCTCTTTCCTCGGCATTGTCTAAATTACATGAATTATATTTTTTTCCTAAAGTGATTATTCTTTCAATATATTTTCTTAATTCTTTCGCTCTAGTAACAGTTGTTTCTATTCTTTCAGAATTAACTAAAGATATTGTCATGTTTTTCATCATAGCTGCTCTATGGTCACTTCTTCTTCCTAATTTTCTGTATGATTTATTGTGATTCATCGACTTTTTACCTCCTTAGCTCTAAATATTAATTTCCACTCTCGCTTAAGTCATGCCCAAGCTCTTTCATTTTTTCTATTATTTCATTTAGAGATTTTCTCCCTAAATTCTTTATTTTTAATAATTCTGCATATGACATAGATGTTAAATCAGATATTGTATTAACTCCTGCCTTTTTTAAACAGTTATATGATCTAACAGTAAAATCTAACTCTTCGATTCTCATATCTTCTAAGTTAACTTCAGCTTCTACAGTTGTTACAACTTCTTCAGCTTCTGTAGTTCTATATTTTTCCATGCTATTACCAATATTAGTAAATGGTTTTAAATGCATATTTAATAATTCAACTGCATAAGAAAGTGCATCTTGTATTTCTATACTTCCATCTGTAGTTATTTCTATTGTCAATTTGTCATAGTTTGTAACTCTTCCTACCATTGTATCTTCTACTTTATAACTAACTTTTTTAATAGGTGTATATATAGCATCAACTGCCATATATCCTATCGCCCAACTAGATATATCTATATCATCTGATACAACAAATCCTTCACCTGAGTCAACTAAAAATTCCATTTCTAATTCTCTATCTGTTGTAACAGTAGCGATAACTTGTTCAGGATTTACAATGTTAATCCCTAATTCAGCTTGAATATCTGCTGCTGTAACAACTTTAGGTCCTTTTACTGCTAAGTGCATCTTTCTTTCAGTAGGTTCATCTAATTCTACAACTATTTCTTTTACATTTAAAATTATATCCGTAACTGCTTCTTTTACACCTGGGATAGTTGAAAATTCATTTAATACGCCTTCTATCTTTAATCCTTTTATAGCAGATCCTGGAATTGAAGAAAGTAATATTCTTCTCAATGCGTTTCCGATTGTATTCCCATAACCTCTATATAATGGCTCTAAAGTATATTTAGCAGTATATTTGTCTTCTCTATCTTCAGTTAATTTTATATTTTTAGCTATTTTTTCTATTTTTAACAAGCTAAATCACTCCTTAGAATTGGATTAATTATTATCTAGAATAGAATTCGATTATCATTGCTTCATTTATTTCAAAGTCTACTGCATCTCTTCCAGGATTTTCTAATACTTTTGCAGTTAATGTTGATTCTTCTAAAGATAACCAACCTGGAACAGTTCTTTGCCCAACCGAACTTTTAACTAGTCCTAATTCTTTCGATGTTTCTTTTAATGATACTACATCTCCTTGTTTTACTCTATAAGATGCGATATCAACTTTTCTACCATTTATTAATATATGACCATGACTTACTAATTGTCTAGCTTGTCTTCTAGTTCCTGTAAATCCTAATCTATATACAACGTTATCTAATCTTCTTTCTAAATATTGAAGTAATAACTCACCTGTTACTCCTTCTTTTCTAGTTGCTTCTTCATATAATTTATAGAATTGTTTTTCCATTACTCCATAAACAAATTTAGCTTTTTGCTTTTCTCTCAACTGATTTGCGTACTCAGTTGGTTTTCTATTAGCATTAGGTCTAAGATTTCTTTTAGATTTTTTATTAACTCCAATAACACTTGGGTCTAGACCTAGAGTTCTACATCTTTTTAATACCGGCTGTCTATCTCTTGCCATTTATATATATCCTCCTTATTTGATAAAATTATGGTCTATTACGGTCTTCTCTTTTTAGGTGGTCTTGCACCATTATGAGGCACTGGAGTTATATCAACTATTCTAGTTACTTCTAATCCAGTCGCTTGAATTGATCTAATAGATGCTTCTCTACCAGATCCAGGACCTTTTATTTTAACTTCTATTTGTTTCATTCCGTTTTCAATAGCTACTTGAGCTGCTTGTTCAGCTGCTATTTGAGCTGCAAATGGAGTTCCCTTTTTAGTTCCTTTGAACCCTGAAGTTCCTCCTGACTTCCATATAATAACTCTTCCTTCTGAATCTGTTATAGTTACAACAGTGTTATTGAAAGTTGAGTGTATGTATGCTATTCCGTTAAGAATATTCTTCAATTTTTTCTTTTTAGAAACTGCTGATTTTTTAGCCACTTATTATTTCCTCCCTAACTCAAAATCTTCTATTTTTTCTTCGCTACTGCCATTTTAACTGGCCCTTTTCTTGTTCTCGCGTTTGTTTTTGTTTTTTGACCTCTTACAGGTAATCCATTTCTATGTCTTAACCCTCTATAGCTTTTGATGTCCATTAATCTTTTGATATTAAGTCTTATTTCTTTTCTTAATTCTCCTTCGATTTTGTACTCATCTACTACAGTTCTAATTCTTCCAACTTCTTCTTCTGTTAAATCTTTAACTTTAGCGTCTTTGTTTACATTAGCTTTTTCTAAAATTTCAGTTGATGTACTTTTTCCTATCCCGAAAATGTACGTTAATGAAATTTCTACTCTTTTGTTTCTTGGAATGTCCACTCCTGCTATTCTAGCCAATTCCGTTCCTCCTTAAATTAAATTTTACTAACCTTCTTCAATATGCCCTTACACATTTAGCATAAGGTATAAGCTCTACAGCTAAACATATCTTTACAATTTTTATCTATATGATTAAATAAAAATTTTAGATTGATTAACTTCCTTCTTATCCTTGTACTTGTTTGTGTTTAGGGTTTTCGCAAATTACTCTTACTTTTCCATGACGCTTGATTATTTTACATTTGTCACAAATAGGTTTTACTGAAGCTCTTACTTTCATAAAAACCCTCCTTCCAATTCGTTATTTTTTCCTATATATGATTCTCCCTCGTGATAAATCATACGGAGAAACTTCAACCGTAACAACATCACCTGGTAAAATCTTTATATAGTTCATTCTCATTTTCCCTGAGATATGCCCTAATACCTCATGTCCATTTTCTAATTTTACTCTGAACATCGCATTTGGTAAGGCTTCTAAAATTTCGCCTTCCAATTCTAGAACATCTTGTTTTGCCATAAAACTCACCTCGAATCCCTATCATTATAGCAAAAAATAAAACTAGTGTCTAGTATTATTTTCATGAATTAATTTATTTAATATTTTATTTATTTATAAACAATTACAGCATTATTTATAGCATATTACACTGATTCTTACATGTCTTTCATTCGTATCTCAAAGGTACTAATTATTAGATTTTTTTATTCTAATCCTAATTTTATTGGTTTACCATCTACAATTGCAACACTGTATTCAAAATGTGCTGATCTTTTTCCATCTTTTGTTATTACTGTCCACATATCTGGAAGTATTCTAACTTCAAATTTTCCTTCATTTACCATTGGTTCTATTGCTATTACCATTCCATCTTCAATTTTTGCACCATATCCTTTTTTACCATAATTCGGTACCATCGGATCTTCATGCATTTTTTTTCCTACACCATGTCCTGCAAAATCTCTTACAATAGAAAATCCAAATTTCTCTACATACTCTTGTATCGCTGCTGATATATCCCCTATTCTATTTCCTTTAACAGCTTGTGCTATTCCTATTTCTCTAGCTTTCTCTGTTACTTCTAATAGTTTTTTAGCATCATCATCGATTTCACCTATAGGCAACGTAATTGCTGCATCTCCAAAATATCCATCTAATATCGTTACTGTATCAAGACTTATTATATCTCCATTTTTAAGTATTTCATTTTTATTTGGTATCCCATGAACTACTCTATTATTTACAGATGTACATAAACTTGCCGGATATGGAGGATATGGGCTGCCTATATCATAGTCTTTTGTTCCTGGTATCGCACCTTTACTTCTAATGAAATCTTCTGTTATTTGATCTAATTCATATGTAGAAATACCCTCTTTAATATATTTAGGTATTACATTATTGTATAATTCAATTATTATTTGATTTGCTTTTTCTATTTTTTTAATTTCATCTAATGTTTTATATATAATCATTTTAACCTCTTCTATTTTCTATCTAATATATTCATAATGTCTGAAGCTATCTTACTTACTTCTTGTTCCCCATTTATCATTTCTACTTTATCTTGTTTCTTATAATGCTCTAAAACTGGTGCTGTTTGCTCTTTATAAGCTACTAATCTATTTTTTACTGATACTTCATTATCATCTTCTCTTTGGTATAAATCTTCCATTTTTTCGTCTACTGGTGGATTATATTTGATATGATATATTTTACCTGTTGTTTTTGATATTCTTCTTCCTGTTATTCTTTCCAAAATTTCATCGTCACTTACCTCTAAAGCGATTACTATATCAATCGACTGTCCATTTTTTGATAACATACTATCTAATGCTTCTGCTTGTGATACTGTTCTCGGGAATCCATCTAAAATATACCCATTTTTACAATCATCTTTTTTAAATCTTTCCTCTATTATATTTATTACTAATTGATCAGGAACTAATTTTCCACTATCCATATAAGACTTTGCTTCTCTTCCTAATTCTGTCTGATTTGATATTGCTTCTCTTAAAATATCTCCTGTTGATATTTGTGGTATAGAATATTTTTCCATTAACTCCTTTGATTGTGTTCCTTTTCCTGCACCTGGTGCTCCAAATAATATAATTTTCATAATTACCTCCTAATTTATATAAGTTTTACGTTATTTCATTTTTAAAAATATTATGTATCTAGTACCTTGAAAAATGAAACAACATTAGTAAAAAAGGTAAGGTTTATACCTAAATTATTTAGATATAAACCCTTTATAACTTCTCACTGCTGTGTGAGAATCTATTTGTTGTAATAAATCAACTGCTACCCCTACTAAGATTAATAAACTTGTTCCACCTAATAATACTGGTGTTCTTAAAACATAACCAAACCATAAGTTAGGGAATATTCCAAGAATTGCTAAGAAAATAGCACTTCCTAATGTTAATCTAGTTGCTACTGTTTCTAAATAGTCAGCTGTTTCAGATCCTGGTCTTATTTGTGGTATTGTTGCTCCACCTTGTTTCAAGTTCTCTGAAACTTTTTCTGGATCAAAAACTATTGATGTATAGAAAAATGAAAATATTATTACTAATGTAGCAAAGAATAGCATGTAAAGCCATCCTGTTTGTGAAAATGCATTTGTAAAATAATTTTTCAATGTTCCTGATTTCATAAATGTACTAACTATAAATGCTGGTGCTGCCATAACAACAGATGTGAAGATTATTGGCATTACTCCAGACATATTTATTTTTAATGGTAAAAACGTTCTTTGTCCAACACTGCTATTATTCATTCCACCAACTCTTCCCCTACCTACGTACTGAATTGGTATTCTTCTTTCTGCAAGTTGTATATATACCATTACTGCTATAATAACTATAAATAAAACAATAGAAAAGCCGAATAATACTACTCCTGTTCCTGTTGTTTTTAGATTTTGATACATTTGTATAACTGTTGCTGGTAAATGAGCTACGATATTAAGAAATATTAACATCGATGTTCCATTCCCAATTCCTCTTATTGATATTCTTTCAGAAACCCACATTAAAAATGCAGTTCCTCCTGTTATTAATGCTACAGTTTGTATTGTAAATCCAATCCCTGGTTCTATTATTAACCCTTGATTTCTAAGTAATATAACTATACCTACTGATTGTCCGATTGCCAATATTATAGTCAAGTATCTTGTCCATTGAGTTATTTGATCTCTTTCTTTTCCACCTTCTTTTTGCATCTCTTCAATTTTTGGAATTATTACTCCTAGTAATTGAAATATAATAGATGCATTAATGTAAGGTACAATTCCTAATGAGAATATAGATGCTCTTTGAACAGCTCCTCCTGAAAATAAATTTACAAATGCTCCTAAAGAATTATTCTGAAAATTTTGGAATGCAGCCATATCTATTCCTGGAACAGCAATATGTATCCCTATTCTAGCTACTAAAAACATTAGTAATGTGAAAGTGACTCTTTTTCTAAGCTCTGGATTTTCAAATATTGCTTTTAATTTGCTACCAACTGCTTCTGATAAAGTCAAATTTATCACCCCTTATTTATCAAGAAAAAAGTAAGATAAATTCTTACTTTTTCTCCTTGTTATTTTCATTGTTTCCAGCAATTGATGAATATGATTTTATTTCAACTATTTCTACTTTTCCTCCAGCTTTTTCAATCATTTCTTTAGCTGTTTTAGAAACTTTATTTGCTTTTACAGTGAATTTCTTGTTTACTTCTGTATTTCCAATTATTTTTAAAATACTTGTATAATCTTTTTCTTTAACATAAGATTCTACATTTTCATATAAATATTCTTTAGTTGCTTTTCTTCCTTTTATTGCTCTTAATTTTTCATCAGAATATTTTGTAATGAATTTTGCATTTTTCACTACACCATTTGCTGATAATGTTTCTAAGCTGATTTCTGCACCATCTTCGAATTTATCAACTATATCTTGTAATGATAATACTATCATATCTTTTTTAAATACTGAATTTTAGAAACCTCTTTTAGGTACTCTTCTTATTATTGGCATTTGTCCACCTTCAAATGCAGGTGATACATATGTTCCTGATCTTTGTTTTTGACCATTGTGTCCTTTACCAGCTGTTTTTCCCCAACCAGATCCGTGACCTCTTCCAATTCTTCTTCTTTCTCTCTTAGAACCTTCCGCTGGTCTTAATTCATTAAGATTCATTTATACTAAACCTCCTCTACTTTAAGTAAATACGAAACTAATTTGATTTTTCCTTCTATATCTGCTGTCATGTTATGCTCAGCACTTTGATTGATTTTTCTAAGTCCCAAAGATTTAACAGTCTCGACATGGTTAGGTTTTCTTCCATTAATTCCTTTTACAAGCGTAACTTTTACTTTAGACATTAATCCTACCTCCTAGCCTTATCCTAATATTTCGTCAACTGATTTTCCTCTAAGTCTCGCAACTTGCTCAACTGTTCTCAATTGTTTTAATCCATCTATTGTAGCTCTTGCAACGTTATCTTTATTTTTTGATCCTCTTATTTTAGTAAGTACGTCAGTAATACCAACTAATTCTAAAATTTCTCTTGTTGCTGATCCTGCGATAACTCCAGTCCCTTTTGATGCTGGTTTCAATAAAACGCTTGTAGAATTGAATTTTCCAATTTGATCATGAGGTAATGTACCACCTTTTAGAGATACTGTTACCATGTTCTTCTTGGCATTTGCTATAGCTTTTTTTATTGCATCAGGTACACCATTAGCTTTTCCTAATCCTATACCTACTTTACCATTTTCATTTCCTACTGCTGCTAATACAGAAAAAGATATTCTTCTTCCTCCTTTAACAGTTTTAGAAACTCTGCTTATTCTTAAAAGACTTTCTTTATATTCACTTGTTTTAACTTCTTTAGCCAAAATAAATCCTCCTTTTCTCTAGAATTTTAATCCTGCTTCTCTTGCAGCGTCTGCTAATTCTTTTACTCTTCCTGTGTAAATATATCCAGCTCTATCAAATACTACACTTTCAATCCCTTTAGCTAATGCTTTTTTAGCGATTGATTCTCCAACTTTTCTTGCTGCTTCTTTATTTCCACCATCAGCTATTTTTGAACCTTTTTCAATAGTTGAAGCAGACACTAAAGTTACACCTTTTTGGTCGTCTATTATTTGAACAAATATATTTTTTAAACTTCTATACACAGCAAGTCTAGGTCTTTCAGCAGTTCCAACGATTTTATTTCTTATTCTTTTATGTTTTTTTATTCTTAATTTGTTTCTATCAACTTTTTTAATCATATGAAAACCTACCTCCTATCCTTTCTTACCTTCTTTTCTTCTTATTACTTCATCAGCATACTTAACTCCTTTTCCTTTGTATGGTTCAGGTGGTCTTTTTGATCTGATGTTAGCAGCTATTTGCCCTACTAATTGTTTGTCTATACCTTCAACTGTAATTTTATTATTTCCTTCAACTACGAAAGTAATTCCTTCAACTGGTTCTATTTCAACTGGATGTGAATATCCTAATGCTAATGTTAATCCTTTACCATTAGCTTGTACTCTATATCCAACCCCAACTAATTCTAGTTTGATTTGAAATCCTTCACTAACTCCTGTTACCATGTTGTTGAATATTGCTCTTGTAGTTCCATGTATAGCTCTTGTTGGTGGTAAATCATTTGGTCTTTCAAATGTTACTTCACCGTTTTCAACATTTATTTTGATTTCGCTACTTAATTCTCTCTCTAGAGTTCCTTTAGGTCCTTTT
>RRZU013584483.1_pt1 | contig 10286 bp, 6 predicted proteins | sample 2165561 | NCBI WGS metagenome assembly RRZU01 (sample SAMN10456909, study PRJNA506462) | wastewater metagenome | isolation source: wastewater sludge | place: USA: Moscow, Idaho | reverse complement strand
ATTGCCTTTCGTTATACCTCTATGATCTAAAAATTCTACACCATTATCAGTTGTTATTGCTATAAACTTCTCTCTAAACTTCTTTGCTCCATACTCTCTTTCGGTAAATTGTAAAATATATTTTACAATTTACCTTTATTTTTTAAACCTCAATTTTCCACATAATTTCTTACTATTGTTTCTGCCTTTTCTCTTATTTCTTCATATGTTCCTTCTGGTTTTATTTTTTCAAGCACAGTTACTTCTATTTTTTTAGGTAATGGAAATTTCATAAATCTAGAGTATGCCTCATAAGCACCTTTTATTCCTAAACATTGAACATCAACATTTAATTCTTTTGATATAATTGCAAAAACTTTCTTAAAATTAGCTACTTTTCCAGTTTTTGTTCTAGCTCCTTCTGGAAAAATCAATACATTTTTACCATTTTTTATATATACTGCTATCTCTTCAACAGTTTCCTTTACATTTTTTTCAATATCAACCAATATTATATTTCCATTATCAGCAATATATTTCATAATCCCTTTTTTGAAATTTACATTAAGTGCTAAAAAAAATGTTTTTCTCTGTATTTTAGCTGGAAGTAATGCACCTAAAACAAGTGCATCAACAAAACTCTGATGATTTGATACAAATATTTGTGGTTCATTTGTAATTCTATTTTTACCATTTATTTTAAGTCTAAAATAAATTTTTAATATCACAAATATCAAAGGTCGCAAAATATTAGTCAACCAACCATTTTTGATTTCTTTATTTGGTGCTTCATCAATTATTTTTTTCCAATCTACATCACTATTTATGAAAAATTCAGCTTTCTCTTTTACATATTCTGATAATAACCTCAAATTAGGCATTTCAGAAAATTTTCCTTCATCTATTTTTACACCAAATGTACTTTCTATATAAGCCAATAATTCCACTTTATCTAATGAATCCATACCCAAGTCTATTTCAAGATTATCTTCAGGTCCTACTTCAAATCCTTTTAATTTAGTAACAAATTCTTTTATCGCTTGATATTCTTGTGTTTGGGGTTCTTCAACTTTTTCTTTAACTTTTACATCTTGAGTATAAAGTTCAGGAAGCATAAATCTTTTAACCTTACCTATCCTTGTTTTAGGTAGTTCATCATCAACTAATTTGTAATCCAATATTTTTTTATAATTTGCAGCTTCTAAGTTATAATCTTCTATAATTTCCTTTAAGTAAACTTGAATATTATTTATCCCTTGCTTTCTAAACTCAAGTAAATCTGGCACAATTATTGCAGCAAGCTTATCATTGTGATTTAAAACTGCGATTTCTTTTATCAATGTACCACTCATTCCTAATATTTTATTCTCTACTGTTTCAGGATCAATATTTTTACCATTAGATAGAACAATCATACTATTTTTTCTACCTAATATTGTTAAATATCCCTCTTCATCAATAACAGCCAAATCCCCTGTTTTAAACCACTTATCTTCTGTTAGCACTTCTGCTGTTTTTTCAGGATGATTATAGTAACCTTTCATAATTTGTGGACCTCTAGCCCATAACTCTTCATCAACTATTCTTAATTCTGTATTATATAATGCTTTTCCAACTGTTCCAACCTTATTATATTTTATAGAATTCACTGCTATAACTGGTGATGTTTCTGTAAGTCCATATCCTTCACATACAGTAAATCCTAAAGTATTAAAAAATGTAGCAATTTCAGAATCTAATTTTGCTCCTCCTGACACCATAACATCTAAATGACCACCAAATTTTTTATGTACTTTTGAAAAGACAATCTTACTAAATTTCTTAGAATTTATTTTTTTAGCAATATTATAAATTTTTCTTGAGATAAATTTTGAATCTATCTGATTCTTAATTCCATCATAAAATAATTTATATACTCTTGGAACACCTACCATAATTGTAACATTATTTTTTTCTAAAGTTTCTAATATTTCCTTACTTGCTATTTTCTCTACAAAAACTATCGACAATCCTTTTTTTAAAGGTAATAAAAGTGTCGCCATTAATGGAAGAATATGATGATATGGCAATAAAACTAACATTTGATCTTTAAATGTTATAACTTCTTTCTCAAATAGACCATCTATTTCACCTAAAAGATTATTACTACTTAGCATAACACCTTTAGGATTTCCTGTTGTACCAGAAGTATACAACATTACTGCCGTTTCATCATCCTCTGGATTTACAAGTATTGAGTCATCATATTTATCACCTATACTACTAAAATCCATCTTTTCTTTATCAATATTAATAACTCTTACTTTATCTCCATAATTAGCTATATGAATTGCTTCAATCACTCTTTCTTCTGATAAATTAGAACAAATTATAGTTTTAGGTTGTGAATCATGTAGTACATATACAATTTCATTGGGTGAACTACTAGCATCTATAATCACATTTATCTCTTTTTTATCCCAAACAGCATAAAATGAATAAACCCATTCTGGTCTATTTTCCATTATAATTAATGCATGTGGTGACTCAATTTCCTTAAGTATTTCCTCCGAGAAATATTTAATTCTTCTTTTTAATTCTGGAAATGATACTTTATTACTATTAGAATCAACAAATGCTAACTTATCTAAATCACTTATAAACATTAATACTCCTCATAACATTTTATTTTTTATATTACTTATTCAACTTCATTTTTCTACCCATAAAAGTTTAATATTATTATATCATATTTTATTAAAAATGTATAAAAAAAGATTGTGCTGCAACACAATCTTTTGTATTTTCTATTTAGGATAGAAGTTATTACTATTAATTATTTTATAACTAACTTATTGTTTATTTAACTGAGACTAATTACCAACTATATCCAATACCTACTTTGAAGAAAGGAACATGTGCTTTAACTTCTTCGCTTATATAATTTGATCTATTAGCAACAGAAACATATTTACCATCTCCATCAACCCATTTATAAGAAACTTCTCCAAATGCATTTAAATTATCAGATAATTTATATGATGCACCAAACATAGGTTTAACCTCTAATTTGTCATGGTCTTCATATGTAAGTGTACCTGATGAATTTATCTTATCAGTGTAGTTTAACTTAACAATCTCAACTGCTCCCCATACTGACCATCTATCATTTACTGTATAGTTAGCAAATGGTTTTATTAAATATTTGTCAAAATCTTTTCCTGTTCCATTATCTAATTTTTCTTGTGCATAGATAAATTCTGAACCAAAACTAAATTTGTCATTAACTGCATAACTAGGTTTTACTAAGAATTCATATAATTGCCAACTAGTATCTAAATTATCCTCAAAAATAAACTGAGTATATAATCCAACAGATCCTATATTTCCATTTAATGATGGTTTTATTCTTATTACTTCTTTTTCATCTTCTGTTTTATATCCTAACTCAATTGCTGGAGTCCATCCATTTACACCTTCAAATGTATATCTAGGATAAAATTCTATAATGTTCAAATCATCAGAACCACTATCTTTCTTTTTTGCTGCGTGGTATCCTAGACTAAACCCAGAATCATTAAAGTTAAATGCACCATCCAAGAATATATACTTAACAGTCGTATTTCCATCATTATCACTCTCGCTAAGAACATTCCCATTTTTATCTTTTAATGTAACTGTTTCATCGTTAGTCTCAACCTCAATAATATGATTATTATTCCCTGTTACTTCTAAAGCATATACAGAAGCTGATACTAATAGTGCTGCCATTCCTATTAAAACTTTTTTCATACTTGTTTCCTCCCTAATTCTTTTAGTTTTTAATTTATATATATTTATACATAAATTCAATAATTATAGTTTCTTAAAATAAATGAGTACTATCAACTTAGATTTGTCAAATAATATTATAAGTATTTTCTAAGAAACCATTTACTATAGTAGTATACCATGACTTTTGATAAAGTCAAGTCATTTTAAAAAATTTTTTTATAACTTAATTATTAAATGTTTTTCAAATCTATATTTACTATCATAAATATATATTTCAATAATCTCATCATCACCAGAAAATCTATTTAATTCAATATTATTTCTTGATAAATTTACATTTATTTTATTATTTTTCCAAATAAATGAGAATGAAAGTTTTTCCCAGCTTTCTGGTAGCTTAGGATTTATTCTTAAATTTCCACCTATCATTCTTACTCCACCAAATCCATTTACAACTATTTGCCAAATTCCACCTAATGATGCTGCATGAATACCATGATCTGATGTTTTCATATTTTCACCTAAATCAATTTTAGTTGCTCCATTAAACAATTTATATGCCAATTCTTTTTCATCAATGTCAGAAGCTAATATTGAATGTGTTGATAGACTTAAAGATGAGTCATGTAATGTCCTTTTTTCATAATAGTCATAATTTGCTTTTTTAACTTCTTTGCTAAATTTATGTTCTAATAAATAAAGTAGCATCACAACATCGGCTTGTTTAATAACTTGCATTTTATTTACTTGATCTAGATTATAGTCTTGAAACATTGATCCAACGTGAGTTTGATTTTTATACTTTGTCAAGTCAATGTCTTTTAGACTTAAAAATGTATCATTTTGTGGTATAATATTATCCAATTCTCTAGGAAGTGGTAGATAAATTTTTGGTAATTTTTCTATCCACTTATCATAAGACCTTACTAAATCTAATTTTTTATTTATTGCTTCAAATATTTCTAATTTATTACTTTTTAGTTTGTTATAATACTCAATAGCTGTTTCTATTGTCCAATATGCTAACCAGTTGGTGAATGCATCATTATCAACATGCTCTTTATACTCATCTGGTCCAATAACTTCATTAATATGATATCTTTGTTTATCATCGTTCCACTCTAACCTACTTGCCCAAAAAATAGCAGTATCAAACATTATTTCATAGCCATATTTTTCCATAAAATCTTCATCATTTGTTATCATGTAATATTGCCATACTGCAAACGTTATATCTGCTGTAATGTGCTGCTCAATGAATCCACTCCATATTTTTGTAGCTTTACCTGTTATAATATCAACCGCTCCCCAAACAGGAGTAACTTCACCATCTTCAAGCCATGCTGATTCCCAAGGATACATAGCTCCTTCATATCCATTGATTTTTGCTTTTTCTCTAGCTCCGTTAATTGATAGATATCTATACTCTAGTAACTTTCTTGCAATCTCTGGATTACTGTATGTATAAAATGGCAATATAAATATTTCTGTGTCCCAAAATGAATGACCTTTATAACCTTCACCAGACAAACCTTTTGCTGCAATTCCACATCTATTATCATGTGCTGGAGTCATTACTTTCAAATGATATTCTGCAAATCTTATAGCCAACTGATCGTAATCATTTCCTTCTATTACTATATTTTGGTCTTCCCAATATTTTTTCCAAATTTTTTCATTATATTCAAACAATGTATCATAATCCATATATGATATTTCTTTTATCTCATTTAAAGATTCCTCTCTTAATTGATTAATTGTCAAGTTTTCTGAATCAATATCCCGAGTAGTATAAATATTGGAAAATTTCTCAATTACTAATGTTTGATCCTTATCTACTTCATACTCATCCGATACAGATACTCTTCTTCTATCAATTGATAATTTAGGTTTTCTATCTATCTTAGTGTCTACAATATATATATTATGTACAGTATTTTGTATAAAAGTTATTTTACTTTGAGATGTCTCTTGCAACATTTGTATATATTTGTAGTCATATATTCTTTTTTCACCTTCATTAAAATGTTGAGATCCTGTATTTGTAACTTGACCATTAATCCCACTTCTATATTCTATTTTTGAATTCATAGATAAAGGGGTTATTTCCATTCTATTAACTATAACATGTAATCTATCTTGAGAAACAAACCTTTTTGAAGAAACTTTATATTCATTATAATTATCATCTAAATAAACAAATGACCTACTCAATTCACCTGTTTTAAGATTTAAACTCTTTAAATATTCTTTATTGTTTTTTGAGCTTAAAGTCAATCTTTTACCATTTATATATATTTCAATTTCAGTAATATCAGCGGCATTTGGTAATTCAGTAACTTCATTTTCATTAGCTTTATTAAAAGTACCAGAGATAAATAAATCCCGTTTTTCATCCAAATACCTCTCTTCATTTGCACTTCTAAGTCCTATATATCCATTACCTAAAGCAAATATAGCCTCTGTTTTACCTATATATTTCTCTTCAAATTCAATCTCAGATACAATCCAATTCCTAAATTCACCTTTCCCTAAATCGTACTTCATCATTTGTGCTTTTCCTCCTGTGCTTTTTGATTTCGGATAGACATATACTATTTTTCTCCACCCATTCTCATACTTGACATAAAGTATTTATTTAAAATTATGTACATTATAAGTATAGGTAATATTGAAATAACAGATGCTGTCATTATTTTATTCCACTCTGTAAAATAAGTTGACTTGAAACTTTCCAATCCTCTAGGTAAAGTATACTTACTTGCAGATGAAATATATAATAAAGGTTTCATGAATTCATTCCAAAATCCCATAAATATAAAAATTGCTTGTGCTCCTAATGCTGGTTTTGCTAATGGTAGTGCCATTTTAAAAAATGTTCCAATTTTTGATAATCCATCAATAGATGCTGCTTCTTCTACATCTACTGGAAAATTTATATAAAATTGTCTCATCATAAATATATATGATGCATTAATTGAAGCTGGTAAAATTAATGACCATAAAGAGTTTAATAATCCCATTTTTGCTAATATTATATAGTTTGGAATCATTAATACTTGACCAGGGACTGCCAATATTAATACAATTATTCCAAAAAATAATTTTTTACCAGCAAAATCTCTTCTCGCTAATACATATCCTGACATAGTATTCAATAATACATTGACTGCTGTACCAACAGTTGCAACAAATACAGAGTTCATTATCCATACAGGAAACTCTGCCCCAGAATCAAATAAAAATTTATAGTTTGATAGTGTGAATTTTTTTGGTATTAAATTAAAGCCTCCACTAACTATTTCTCCATATTCTTTAAATGAAGCTGAAACTGTCCATAAAAATGGTAGCAACGTAATAACAGAATACAAAATCAAAATTGCATATAACAAGATACTATATAAATTACTTCTATTTTTCTTAGCCATACTAATTCCTCCTTGATTTTGTTAACTAATAAAGACTTTCCTCTTTACTAAATCTCTTAGCTATATATGTTACCCCCATTATAAACAATGCTAATATAAATGCCAATGCTGTTGCTTTTCCCATATTTGGTTTTCCTGCAAATGCATATTGATAAATCAATAATACTAATGTCAATGTTGCAGTTCCAGGTCCTCCTGTTCCTCTTGAAACTATATACGCTTGGTCAAATACTTGAAAACATCCTATTAATCCCATTATTACAACAAATGCCGTTATTGGTCTTAAATTGGGAACTGTTATATATAAAAATCTTTGCCATGCATTAGCACCATCAATAGCTGCAGCTTCATATTGTGTTTTAGGAACATCTTGTAATCCAGCTAAATAAATAGTCATAAAGAATGGAACAGTAGACCATATATTCATTGCCATTATTACTTTTAGTACAAAATCAACATCATCTAACCAATTCTTTCCTCGAACACCAAAAAACTTTAAAAACATATTTATTAATCCTTCTTGATTAAACATAAACATAAAAATTAATGTTAATGCTGCAGAAGATGTTAACGTTGGTAAAAAATATATGATTCTAAATGTATTTCTTCCTTTAATATTAGAATTCAACACAGATGCTATTAACATTGCTAGAAATGTCTGAACAGGAACAACAATTGCAACATATTTTAAAGTATTAAAGAATGCGGCAATAAGTTTTTTATCATGTAAGACATCCTTATAATTCTGTAGTCCTACGACTGCTTTTATTGCAAACTTTGAATTAAGCTTCAAAAATGATAGTACAAATGCGTATCCTATCGGAAATAAAAAGAATACTAATAATATAATTGCTGCTGGTAATATAAAAAGGTAAGATTGTAGCAATTCCTCTTTTCTCATTTTATTAGCCATATTTTACCCCCATAATTTTAAATTTATTTTCCTGCTTCTGCATTTGTTGTTTCTGTTATTTGTTTTAATCCATCTTCTAATTTTACTTTACCTTGAAGAATTAATGGCATAGTTTTTCCAAAATTTAAATAAGTTGTTCTTAAATTTGGTGATCCTGCCCATAAGTTAGCATATTCTGCTCCTGCAACATGTGCTTTTAATAATGGATCTGTTGCTAATCCCATCTTTGCTACTAATGACTTTCTTGTTGGTAATACTTTGTATGCTGCTGACCATTTTTCCATACCTTCAGCTGAAGTCATAAAATTAATAAATACTCTAGCTGCTTCTTTATTTTTAGAATCTGCATTAATTCCCAATGATACTGTATATGCAGCAGTTGCTGGTTTACCATTTATTAATGGCATTTCAACTACACCATATTTTAAATCTTTGAAATTTTGTGCTAAGAATGGTTGAATCCAAGGACCTTCCATAACCATTGCTACTTTTCCTGTTCCTAATAAATCTCCTGCCCATCCAGCACCTTTTTCTTCGGCAGTTACCAATATTTTTTCATTATGCATATCAACAAATTGTTTAATTCCTTTTACTACTTCTGGATCAGTGAAATTTGCTTTTCCATCTGCAGTTTCAATTTTTGCACCTGATGCTTCTGCTGCATATTTTAATCTAGCTAAATCAAAGTTTCCACCAAATCCTACAACATCACCTTTAGTTAATTTTTTAGATAAATCAACAAATTCTTCCCAAGTCATTTTATCTTTTGGTTCAGGTAATCCTGCTTTTGTAAACATATCTTTATTGTAGTATAGTGCTAAAGTTGAAAAATCTTTTGGAATTCCGTATGTCTTTCCATCTTTAACAAATGGAGCAACCATTGCTGGATAAAAATCTGATAAATCATAACCTTCTATTGGCTCTAAGTAATCATCACCTATGTATTGCCCTGCAGTATATGCATCATAATAGAATACATCTGGTCCTTGACCTCCAGACATTTGAGTTGTTAATACTTGATTATAATCTCCAGTTAAAGGGGTATATTCAACTTTAATATCTGGATTTGCTTTTTCAAATTCAGCAATCATCATTTTCAATGCTTTGTCTTCTTCTGGATTTCCTGTCCATGTTGCGAATCTAATGTTTCCTGATACTTTTTTTGCTTCTGTAGGTGCATCTTTTTTCTCAGCTGTTTTTCCACCACAAGAAACCATAGCAATGATCATTGCTAATAATAATAAAAGTTTTTTCATCTGTATCACTCCTTATTTTTTATTGGAAAACGTTTTCTCTAAAGTAAAAAACAAAACGGCTTAGAAAACGTTTTCTCATATTAATATTAATATACCTCATTTTTTTAATTTGTCAATACCTAATAAAATAAAAAATACATTATTTTAAAAATTTAAAAATAATGTATTGATATTTCAATAGCTTTCTCTTACATATAATTGTGGTGCAACTAGTAAATTTTCTCCAAATGACTTATTAATTATTAATTCTATCATATTTCTTGATATATCATATAATTGATGTCCTACTGTTGTTATTTTAGGCAGCATCATCTCACTTAAAATAGTGTTATCAAATCCTACTACCTTTATCTCATCAGGAATCAAATAATTATTCTCTTTGCAATATTCTATGGCTCCTATTGCCATCGCATCGCTAAAGCATATTATTTTTTTTATTTTTTTATTCTCAATTAAATATTTAGCTCCACAATAGCCACTTTTTTTGGTGAAGTCACCTTTATATTTTGATATCCTATCATTTCCAAATTCATTAACAATGGCTTCTTCCCTTTCTAAACTTACTTGTGCAGTATTCTCTCCAGTTATAATTCCTATTTTTTCATTTTTATTAATCCCTAATCCTTTTATATATTCAGAAATTTTCTTCATCCCAATATAATTATCAGTTTTTACTGAATTTAATCTACCACCAAAATTATTATCAAATAAAACTAATGGAATTTCATTATTTTTCTTTAGTTGATCAATTTGAGGATCATTATTCATAATACCAAAAAATATTGCACCCTTTACACTTTCAATTTTACATAATTCTATATAATTTTTACTGTTATCTCCATAATATAAGTTGTAAACTATCAAATTATGATTTATTTTATATGATTCTTCTAATAATACTTTTAATAACTCAACCCATAGTATTGAAAATCTTGAATCTTCTTTATTATCTTCTTT
>RRZU012997888.1_pt1 | contig 10287 bp, 7 predicted proteins | sample 2165561 | NCBI WGS metagenome assembly RRZU01 (sample SAMN10456909, study PRJNA506462) | wastewater metagenome | isolation source: wastewater sludge | place: USA: Moscow, Idaho | reverse complement strand
CGAAATGCCGTATCTATGGAGTCGAACCCGAGACCGGCAACGACGGCCAGCGCTCGTTCCGGAGCGGGGAGATCGTGCATATCGACACCCCGGCCACCATCGCCGACGGTGCACAGACCCAGCACCTTGGCAACTACACCTTCGCCATCATCCGGCGCGACGTCGACAACATCCTCACCGCCACCGACCACGAACTCGTCGAAGCCATGCGCTTCTACGCCAGCCGCATGAAGCTCGTCGTCGAGCCCACCGGCTGCCTGAGCCTCGCCGCTGCGCGCACGATGGGCGCCCCGCTGCGCGGCAAGCGTGTCGGCGTGATCATCAGCGGCGGCAACGTCGACCTGCAGCGCTTCTGCGCGCTTACCGGCAACAGGGGCTGCTAAACATGTACGAAAAACTCCAGGCCATCGACACCCCCGCCGCGATCGTCGACCACGCCCGCATGCAGGCCAACATCCGACGCATGCAGCAGCGCATGGATGCCCTTGGCGTGCATTTCCGCCCGCACGTCAAGACCAGCAAATGCACGCCGGTCGCTCTTGCCCAACTCGCCGCCGGCGCCCGCGGCATCACTGTGTCGACGCTCAAGGAAGCTCGTCATTTCTTCGCCGCCGGTATCACCGACATCCTCTACGCGGTCGGCATCAGTCCCGACAAGCTGCCGCAGGTGCTCGCCTTGCGCGAAGCCGGCTGCGACCTCAAGATCATCACCGACAACGCGGAAACAGCGCACGCCATCGCCAATTTCTGTCGGATCCAGGAATGCGAACTCGAAATCTGGATCGAGATCGACTGCGACGGCCATCGCTCTGGCATCCAGCCTGAAGACGAGACCCTGCTCGAAGTCGCCCGCCAACTCGCGACCAGCCCCGCCCGTCTGGGCGGCGTCATGACCCACGCCGGTTCGAGCTACGGCTGCAAGACCCCGGAGACGCTGGCCGAAATCGCCGAACAGGAACGCGCCGGCTGTGTGCGCGCCGCCGAACGCCTGCGGACCACCGGGTTTTCCTGCCCCAACGTCAGCGTCGGCTCCACCCCCACCGCACTCAGCGCCCGGCACCTCGACGGCGTGACCGAAGTGCGCGCCGGCGTGTATGTCTTTTTCGACCTGGTCATGCACAACGTCGGCGTCTGTCGCCAGGAAGACATTGCCCTGGCAGTCCTGACCACGGTCATCGGCCATCAGCGCGACAAGGGCTGGGCCATCGTCGATGCCGGATGGATGGCGATGAGCCGTGACCGCGGCACGCAAAAGCAGGCCCAGGACTTCGGCTATGGGCAGGTCTGCGAACTCGACGGCACGCCCCTGCCAGGCTATGTCGTACACGATGCCAACCAAGAGCATGGCATCATCGCCAGCCGCCAGGGCAACAGCGACATCGCCTCCCTTTTCCCCATTGGCCGGCGCCTGCTCATCCTGCCCAACCACGCCTGCGCCACTGGCGCTCAGTTCCCGGAATACCATTGTTTGCAGAGCAATGGGGAGTGCCAGACATGGCCCCGCCTGCACGGCTGGTAAACCGCGTGGTGAACAAACAAACCATTCCGGCACAACACGCAGCACATGGGCGCCACAGGGGGCTTGCCAGTACGAACACAAGCAGCTATCGTCCAGATATGTAATCCGGAACACCGGGTACATAGCCCCTGGAATAAAAAAAGAGAACGTCGGACGCCTGAGTACGGTTGTCTGCGAATGCGACTTTCGAGGATAACGCATGCGCTTCAAGCTCAATTTGCTGCTGTTCCTGGTCGTGACCGTGGTCCTTCTGGGCTCATCGATGATCTCTTTTTTCTCATTGCGGGCTGACCTCACCGAGAGCTACGAGAGTCGCAAGCAGGATCTGGCCAAGCGTTTGCAGGTCAACCTGGCCAACGCACTGTGGAACTACGATGAGAATCAGGCGGCCAGCGTCCTTGAGGCTGAACTCAATTCGCCTGACGTGATGGCCATCTACGTTTTCCAAAAAGTTGGCGAAGGCGGCGATTCGGCTGCAGGCAGCCTGCTGGCTTTCCGCAGCAAGCTGACCACAGAAAGCGGCAAGGGGGGACAGGCCCCCACCATGCAAAGCGAGGAGACCGTTCGCGTCCCCTTACACGAAGTCTTTCCTTCCACGTTCGCCAACCGACCAAAAGTACCCGACGCTGAAGCCGGGCACGCGCTCATCACCTTCTCGCGTGACCGGCTCAACGACCTTCTGCGCGGCCAGCTGCTCAGCCTGGCGGCTCAAATCGTTCTCCTTAACCTGGCCCTCGGATTCGCCCTGTTCATGGTGGTCAGCCGCCTGGTGATCGCCCCCCTGGCACTACTTTCCAAAGCATTCAAAGACCTCGCCCTGAACCCGCACGGCGGAGAGCTTGAAATCAAATGCGAAGACGAGTTCGGCGAGATCGTCGAGGCCTTCAACCAGATCGAACGCCGCCTCACTTCGGACATCGAGCGGCGCAACGCCGCCGAGAAAAAGCTCATCGATACCAATACCGAACTGACCAAGACACTCGACACGCTGACCCTGGCGCAGGAAAGCCTCGTGCAATCGGAAAAATTTGCTTCCCTTGGATCGCTTGTGGCCGGGGTGGCCCATGAAATCAACACCCCTGTCGGGGTTTCGGTCACCGGCGCCTCTTATCTCCTCGAGGAGGCCAAGAAATTTGAGCAGAAGGTCAATGATGGCACCATCAAAAAATCGGAATTCCTGAGTTTCATCGGCTCAGTCATCGAGGGGTCGAAGCTGGTGCTGACGAATACCGAGCGCGCCGCCCACCTCATCCAGAGCTTCAAGCAAGTGGCCGCCGACGAGACCTCGGAAGCCAGGCGCACTTTCGAATTGAACGCTTACCTTGGCGAAGTGCTGACCAGCCTGCGTCCAAAATTCAGGAAAACCGGCATTTCGGTCGAATGTTCCTGCCCGGAAGAAATCTCGATGGACTCCTACCCGGGGTTGCTCACCCAGGTGCTCACCAACCTCATTACCAACGCCCTGCGCCACGGTTATGACGAAGGCACGACAGGCCGCATCGACCTGCGGGCGCGAACGGAAAATGAGTGGGTCATCATCGAGTGTGCCAATGATGGCAAGCTGATCCCCCCCGAACACCTGGCCAAAATATTCGAGCCTTTCTTCACAACCAAGCGGTCCGACGGAGGCACGGGCCTCGGGCTGAACATCGTCTTTAATATCGTTACCCAGCGTCTTGGCGGCACCATCCGTGTTCGCAGCGACATCGCTGGTGGAACCTGCTTTACCGTCCGCATTCCGCAGGTGCTCAACGAGAAATCAAAAAAGGAACACTGAACCATGACTTCCTCCGTGCACAGTGACGACAACTGGATGACCGATGACATCGGGGAGAAAAACTCCCTTGAAGCATGGTCGCAACAGCACCCGTGGAAAATCCTGATCGTTGATGATGAACCGGATGTTCATTCCATGACCCGCCTGGCCCTGCGCGACGTGCTCTATCGAGGCAGGCCGCTCGCCCTGTATTCTGCCTACTCGGCAATCGAGGGCTTCAAATTGCTGAGCGAGCACCCAGATACCGCCATCGTTTTGCTTGACGTGGTGATGGAAAGCGACGACGCCGGCCTCAAGCTCGCACGCCAGATCCGCAAGGAACTCGACAACCACCTAGTGCGCATCGTGCTGCGCACCGGCCAGCCAGGACACGCACCGGAAGAACAGGTAATCGTCGACTACGACATCAACGACTACAAGTCGAAGACCGAACTGACCACCCGCAAGCTCTTTGTCGTTGTCCTCGCCTCGCTGCGCACCTACGAAAGCCTGCTGGTCATCGACCAGTCACGTCAAGGACTCCGGCGTATTCTCAAGGGTACAGAAAACCTTTACCAGTATGCTTCCCTGCAGGAATTTTCTTCCGGCGTGCTCGCCCAGATCAGTGCCATCCTCGATGTCGGCGCAGATGGCGTCCTGTGCGCCCAGCGCATCCACTGGAAACGCACCGACCCCGAACCCGGCTACGAAGTCGTTGCGGCAACGGGGCAATATGCCGACCTGCCCAACCACGGTCGGCTCGGGCGCGATCACATCTTCGCCCCCCTCGTCCAGCGGGCTTTTGCGCTCGGCCACAGCTTCTTTGAGCACCCCTACGACGTTCTCCATTTCTCGGCCCAGAACGGCTACCGCTTCGCCATCGTATTCCCCCCCCCTTGGCCACTGGAGGACTTCCAGAAAGACTTGCTTGGCGTTTTTTGTGACCGCATGGCCTCGGCTTTCGACAACCTGTTCCTCTACCAGCAACTGCAGGCCTCGAACGAAGCCACGGTGATTGCCCTCGCGGGCCTCGCCGAATTCCGGGACGAGACGACCGGCTCGCACATCCTGCGCGTCAAAAAACTGACATCCGCGATCACAGAAGAGCTCGCCCGCCGTGGTTTGTTCGAAGACCACCTCACCGACACGTTCCGGGCGATGATCGGCACCGCCTCCATCCTTCATGACGTCGGCAAGGTGGCGACCCCCGACCACATCCTTCTCAAACCGGGCAAACACACGCCGGAAGAGCGCGAGGTCATGAAAGAGCATGCCCGCCACGGCGAAGTCATTCTTGAGAAGGCTGCCGCGCTGATCAGTGGCGACAGTTACCTCGCCTACGGCGCCCAGATCGCCGGCGGGCATCACGAATGCTACGACGGCAGCGGTTATCCGCGCGGCATTTCAGGCCAAACGATCCCGTTGACGGCACGCATCGTGGCCGCCGTCGACGTCTTCGACGCTCTGGTCCATCGCCGCCCCTACAAGGAACCCTGGCCTGCCGAGAAAGCCATTGAGTACATGCGCGCAGGCGCCGGAAAGCAATTCGACCCGGAGGTGATAGCCGCTTTTATCTCCGTCGTCGAAGCCGAGCCGAGCCTCTGGATCGACAGCAACGAACTCTGACCAACGCCACCGTGCTGGCTTACATTTATTTACAAATCCAGCGCATCAAAGTAACAACTTATCGGTAGACTGCAGCTGCGATCTGATCGCGCGACACTTCGATAACACCCTCTAGGAAACCAGCCATGGCCACCAAGAAAAAACCCGCGAAAGGCAAGAAGCCCGCTCCGAAATAAGCGGACTCCTGCCGTTCTACGTAAGACCAAAAAAGCAGGCAATTGTCTGCTTTTTTGTTTGGACGCCTGCTGCCCCTTCTTTGCCACACTACCCGCGCCGCCAGCCCATGCGCCGAACCGCCGCCTTCACCCCCATTAATTTTCTCCGCTTTCTGATTGGCCCGGCTATTTTTGCCATGCTGGCCATGATCCTGATTCAGGAAGCCTGCAGCGCCACCACAACCTGGCTCGTCATCCTCATTGCCCGGGAGATCACCGAAGATGCCTTGACCCTGGACAATTTCGTCTGGATCGCGCTGGCCCAAACCATCGCCTATCTGGCAGGTGCGGTCAGCTGGATTTTCGCCGAACGCTCAGGCTTCGGCGCCTATGCCCGCTACATGCTGCACTTCGCGCGCGAGAACCGCTTCCAGACCCAGCTCTTGGGCGACCACACCGCACGCGAAACCACCGAACCCTTCCTGACCAGCGAAACATTCCATGTCTGCTTCGAACTGATATTCACCCTGCAGTACCATCTACGCCTTTTTTTCCAACTGCTATTCAACGCGCTCGTCCTTGGCCTGGAGATCGACGCCGGGCTACCAGTGGCTTTCGCCGTCGCCTTTGTGATTCTGGCCATCCTCCAGTGGTCGCTGCGCAAGCCGCTTGCCGCGGCTTACCTAGCCAACCAGAAGATGACCAATCGCATGACAGCGCGCACCTACAACGCCTGGGACAACATCTTTACCGGCAACCGTTACAACTTCGCCATCTGGCACCGCGATTTCCGGCAACGCCTGCACGATGCCCTGGTCGCACAGATCCGCGCCATCCTGATGCGCGAGGGCTGGAGCGCCATCAGCGGACTCATCGCCCTGATCCTCGTCCTTGGCACAACGGCCTATATCGCCTATTCGGAAGTCACCAACACCGCCTTGCTGATCGCCCTGGCAGCGACCCTGCCACGCCAGATCGAAATGACGCTCGACATGCATCAACTCACCGCTGGGGTCACTGACCTCGTGGCCGTCTGGACACGTATCAAAGGTATCTGCGCCCATCTGAAACCGGCGCCCGACGCCGACTTCTCGACGCGCATCCGCTTTGGCGAGGTGGAGTTGCTCGAGCAAGGCACGTCTGGGCACACGCAACGCCAATACACCGACCTTGCCAGTGCTCTCCAGTGCATCCTGGCGAGGCCCACCGGCCTGATTTCGATTCGCGGAGGCAATGGCAGCGGCAAATCAACCCTGCTCACCGCCCTCAAGTCGCACCTGCATGGCCAGGCGTATTACTGGCCAACCCAGGATCGCCTCGCATTCACCTTCAATCGCAGCCACCCGCCGGAACCCGCAAGCACCTCGGATGCCCCATTGGACGAAGCGGACGAACCGGAGTCCTTGTCGGCAAAAGAGGAAGCCGTACAGAAAAAAGGCTATTCTTCCGGTGAACGTCAGTTGCAAGTACTTCGTGAAATCGTCGAACGGACCGACCAGCCGGTATACCTGCTCGACGAATGGGATGCCAATCTCGATGCCAACAACCGCGCCGCAGCGATTGCCCTGGTCGAACAACTGGCCCAGCGCGCGCGCGTTGTCGAGGTTTCGCACCGCGACCGCCGCTAAATATTCGAGAGATTTTCTATGCCAAGGTTCGGGTTAACCAACGGCCTGCGCACAGCACGCTCTCTCTGTTGCTGCTTAGGCCTCTGCCTCCTGTCGCCCCTGGCCCATAGCGCCGAGGTACCGGACATCCACGTGCGCGTTGAACAACGTGGGGAACAATTCATCGTCGATGCCCAAGGCGAACTCCCGGTTCGCCCGGAAACCGCCTGGGACGTGCTGACCGACTTTGAGCGTATGCCAACCATCATGAACAACCTGAGCGAGAGCCGTATCGTTGGCCGCTCTGGCAACACCCTCACCCTGCTGCAGCGCGGTACGGCACGCTACGGAATGTTCTCGTACCAATTCGACTCGGTCCGTGAAATAGTTCTCGAGCCACGCCAGCGCATTCTCTCGCGCCAGACGTCAGGCCGGGCGAAATCCTTCGCCAGCGTTGCCGAAATCAGCGCGGGCAAAGAAGGAACCACATTGCGTTACCACGCCGAAATCGAGCCAGACGGAAAAATCGCACGCCTCTTTGGCCGCCCGTTCGTGCAGGACGAGATCGACGAACAGCTCACCCTGATGGCCGGCGAAATGTTGCGCCGGGAGGGGAAAACGATGACCCGCCCGAATCCGGAACGCACCACCGATAAGTGAGCGCTCAGTGCTCCCCGGAGCCAAACGTTGCGCGGCGCATCCGATCGGCAACGGCGTCCCACGCCGGATCGTCGGGAATGGCCTCGACGACAATGAGATCAAGATCCGCCTGGTCGAGCTCGCGCAAGGCAGCATAAACACCGTGCGCATAACCGTCCGGATCCGCTGGCAGGCAACACCAGGCTTGGACAGGGACTAGCTGGCCAGCCTCGGCCCGGTAGCTGAGGAGACCAAAACGCTTCTCCGTTGCCGCCAGATCAGCCAGCGTGTCAGCCAAGCCCGTCGGTGACACAACGCGCATCGGCGTACGCGGCGCATAATGCGCGTCCAGCGCGCCGGAAACTCGCGGCGCCTGCCCAACCGCCTGCGGCGACTCGGGACGCACACCGATTACCGCCTCGATCTGTTCAGGCGTAATCCGCCCGGGGCGCAACAAACGGGGAGGGGCCGCCTCCCCGCGTGACAGATCGACAATTGTTGACTCGATTCCGACTTCACAGCGCCCGCCTTCAAGCACCAGCGCGACCGCATCACCCAGTTCTTCGCGAACATGCGCCGCATCGGTCGGACTGATACGCCCAAAGCGATTGGCCGACGGGGCCGCGACCCCGCACATCCCGCCCCGCCCTCCGCCGGCCTGGGCATACGCACGCAGCAAGCCAAGCGCCAGCGGGTGCGACGGAACGCGCACCCCGACCGTGTCCTGCCCGCCCGTCACCGCCAGGGGCACCGCCGGCGCCTTCTTGAGAATCAGAGTCAGCGGACCGGGCCAGAAGGCTTCGGCCAACTCCCATGCCGCCGACGGGATATCGACAGCCCACTGGTCAAGGGCGCCGGCACCGGCGAGGTGCACAATGAGCGGATGATCAGCCGGCCGGCCTTTCGCGGCAAAAATCTTGGCTACCGCCTCCGGATTGGCCGCATCCGCTCCCAAGCCGTAGACAGTTTCGGTCGGAAAAGCCACAAGTTCGCCAGCCTGCAGCAGACGAACGGCTTCAGTAAAAGAGTCGCTCATTCGTTATTCATCACAAGGAACGGTCTGTCGGGAACGGTACGTTCGCTATCACTCGCGCCCAAGCGCACGCTCGGCACTCTCCAGGGTATTGGCCAGCAACATCGTAATGGTCATCGGCCCCACGCCACCCGGTACCGGGGTCAGGTAGGACGCCACCTCCCGAACCGAGGCGAAATCAACGTCGCCGCACAGCTTTCCGGCATCTGGCCCCTCGACAAGCCGGTTGATCCCGACGTCGATCACCACGGCGCCTGGCTTGACCATATCGCCGGTAATCATTTTGGGCCGCCCGACCGCAGCAACCAGGATGTCAGCACGCCGACAGTGCGCTGCAAGGTCCTTGGTCTGCGAATGACAGACCGTCACCGTGGCGCCGGCATGCAGGAGCAGCATGGCCATGGGCTTACCGACGATATTGGAACGCCCGACCACCACCGCTTCCTTGCCTTTCAAAGCGATGCCGGCATCTTCAAAGAACTTCATCACCCCATAGGGCGTACAGGGAATAAAGCACGGCTGCCCCTGCATCAGGGCGCCGACGTTCTCGGCACGAAACCCATCGACGTCTTTTTCCGCGGCAATGGCATCGAGTACGGCATCCACATCGAACTGCCGCGGCAAGGGCAACTGCACCAGAATGCCGTGAATCTTGGGATCGGCATTCAATTCGGCGATCTTGTCGAGCACCTCCTGCGGCGCCACGTCGAACGGGAAAGTGAATTTGGCGGAATGAAAACCCGCCTGCTCGCAGGCATTGACCTTGTTGCGCACGTACACCTGCGACGCCGGATCCTCACCGACCAGAATCACGGCCAGACCGGGGCGCATCCCCTGCGCGGCCAGTTCTTCTGCTTGTTGTTTAAACCCGGCGCGCAGTTTCTGGCCGAGCGCGTTCCCGTCGAGTAATTGAGCCGTCATGTGCATCCTGATAAGACGAATAAACCAACATGAGCAGTGCGCCGCGCCCCGGATTGCTCGCGTTCGGCACGCCTCTGCCCAAGAAAGAGAGGAAACACATTTTACCGCAACTCGACCCACCTCCACCTTATCAGGGTCACAAGCCAATTCCCTGGCAACCACGCCGAAGGCAAGCCCCTGGCGAACCTGAAACGAGGTCCCAGCGCCTAGGCCTGCCGCAGGCATAGCGAAACATCATAAATTGACCTGGCATTACGCATTGCGTCGGGACGTAGCAACGCATCAGACACACGATTCAGAATGCTTCGGGAACCAAATTGTAATTGCGCCATCCAAAACGCAGTTTTACAATACGAAATATTGTGCCGCTTTGGCAGATTCCGGCACACACCTCACACACAACGTATTATTCTTGTCGTTTCAAGTCGTTGCCGTGCAACGACTTGCCCTTACCCTGCTTGGAGACAGCACATGGCAGCTCAATCGGATACTTTTCAGCTCCCTGCGAACGGAGACGCTGATCCGCAAGAAACCCGCGAATGGCAGGACGCCCTTTCCGGCGTCATTGACAAGGAGGGACCGCGGCGGGCGCACTTCCTGATTGACACCATGATCCAGCAGGCGCGCGAAGAAGGCATCGACATCCCTTACAGCGCCACGACGGAATACATCAACACCATTCCGGTCAGCCAGCAGACGCCCTACCCAGGGGATGCCAACATCGAAATCCGCATCCGCAACTACCTGCGCTGGAACGCCATGGCCATGGTCGTACGCGCCAACAAGGACAGCAACGTCGGCGGCCATATCGCCTCGTACGCCTCGTCGGCCGCGCTCTACGACGTCGGCTTCAACTGGTTCTGGCGCGGCCAGGACAACGTGGGTGGCGGTGACCTGGTGTTCTTCCAGGGCCATTCGATCCCCGGCGTCTATGCACGCGCCCACCTGATGGGTCGCCTCTCCGACGAGCAGGTCATGAACTTCCGCCGCGAAGCCGACGGCAAGGGCATCTCCTCTTACCCACACCCCTG
>RRZU012877984.1_pt1 | contig 10287 bp, 10 predicted proteins | sample 2165561 | NCBI WGS metagenome assembly RRZU01 (sample SAMN10456909, study PRJNA506462) | wastewater metagenome | isolation source: wastewater sludge | place: USA: Moscow, Idaho | reverse complement strand
CATCTTCTCCTGGACGACGTATTCTAGTAGTTGCAGTGACAACCTTTTCGATAGGATGTGGTATTTCTTGAAGATAATCGATAACTGAGTCTTGACCAGTACAGGATGGGCTGATCATTAGATGAACAGCAGAAGTATCTTTCGTGTTAGCGTCATGCATGACATATGCGTTAGCTGCGTTCTCGGTATTGAGGCAATGGCCAGGGTCTTGAGCGGGGATTGGATAAGCGTCCTCCAAGTAAGACAGCATGTGCGAAGGATTGCCTGCTTTATTTTGTAATACTTCAGCTAGCCTTAGTTTCTCGGTTGATGTCTTCATAGCTTTTCTATCTTTACATAATATTTTATGTATGATATAAATCTTAATTTTTGCAAATCAATTTCCCAAGGAGTGTCAATATGACGAAAGTATTTTTTAGTTGCTCAACAATGGACTTTTATGAGCACAGTTCAGATTATCAACAGATGATTGAATACATCAGAAAAGCCGGACATGAAGTCAGCTCTAATATTAGTATTGAAGAATTTTTTAATGCCGACGCGCACAAGGATTATGGCGTCTACTCAAATTCTACTGCATATCAGGGGACTCTTAAGAAAATAAATGATGCGGACATGGTAATTATAGATGTCTCTGTGCCGAGCATGACTATGGGGGTACTATTGGCCAACGCTCAATTGTTAAAGAAGCCTTGTCTTCTTCTGACCGAAGAGAAGAGAGGAGATGACCAGGATCTGTTTGTTGCGGGCGCTACCAATAGCCACTTCACCTACGAGATATATACCAAGGCCACGCTTCCTCGGATATTAAAGACCTTTTTGTTAAGAGGCACTCGAAAGCGAACAAATCGTGTTAACTTTGTGCTTGATGACTCGACGCTTAGCCGTCTTGATTGGCTAGCATTTCGCCTGCATGCAAGTAAAACGGAAGTGGTCAGCAGGGCTATTGACAGCTACGATCCAAATGATTAAAGTAATATAAAGCAAACTTATAGGATTAAAGGTGAAGGTATGGACAGTCAAGACAGTGCAACATTAGCAAGAGGTCAGCAGGTCATTACTGCCTGTGCGGCCATTCATAAGGTGATAGACGGTAAGCCAGCGGTCCTGCTTGCGAAACGAGCTGAAACGAAAAAGTTTCTTCCTGGAAAGTATGAACTTCCGGGCGGACATATCGATTTTGGCGAACAGCCTGAAGAGGGGCTTGCGCGAGAACTGATGGAGGAGTTGCAGCTTGAGGTGGTTGTAGGAGATGTATTCTCCGCATTTACCTATGTCAATGAAGTGAAAGAGTCTCACTCCGTAGAGCTCCTTTATTTCGCCCAAGCAAAAGAAGGTTCAGAGCCACAGGCCAACCCGAGCGACCATTCAGAACTGACATGGTTTACCGAGGATACTATAGAACAACTGCGCGACGTTAATGGCGCCGATGATGCTGAGTATCCGCATGTCGTAAAGGCGCTAGAACTCCTGAAGAATAAAAAGAAGGTTGTATAAGGGATCGCTCGTGCCGGTTCAAGTCCGGCTCGCGGTACCAGAGGATGCTTCAACGAGGAAAGACCACTGTTAACGGTGGTCTTTTGCTCTCATTTCGATCTCACGCAACGTATATCTCGACGCCCGTTTTTGTATCGAGCACCATGATGTCGTCTCTCGTGCGGTATTTCCATGTCTTTGATGCGATCCACAGATCGCCTATGGAGCCGCCTAGATTTGCGAGGAAGCCGCCCATGCACCACGACTGGTAGTCTGGCAACAGATACGCCAAGGTGATGAATACGACAGATAGCATAACGATTGGCAAGTATGCAACAAGCAACATAGCGTGTACTGATAACTTTGTGCGTGACGTTGCATAGCAATATGGCATCATACCTTCGATGCCTGCTCCGAACGTAGGACGGGCGCCGTTGAGCATAAATCCAATGCCGTGCGTAAATTCATGGAGAATGATAGTGGCTGCATAGACGCCAATGAGCCCCCAGGGCGCTAAACCAGAATTTGAGGTATCGAACAAGATATTGAACGCTATGATACCGCCAAATAGCAGTACCATCCCAAGTGCATTCAGGAGAACAACCTGCCGTGAAGTAATTGTGATAGTGTCGATTTTTTTCATTATCGCAACCCTACTTCAGCCACGCCTTCTTTGGGCGAAACATTGCGCGTAGCAGTTCGTTGTCAAATCCGGTCGGTAATTTCCCTGTCGAGGCATAATAGTAGGCGGCGGTCATCAGAATGGTTTGTAATGTCGAAAATACGATTCCGGCAATCATAATGCCTAACACGAACAGCGCGCCACCGATGATGCCGAATATCCAGATCGAATAGATCGCTGAGAGTAGTACTCCGCCGAGCAGGACAAATATCATGAAGAGCATGAAAGCGATTTGTATCAATCCTAGACCGAGTCCGATAAACACACTCTCACCCCAGACCTGTGTGAATGTTTTTGCTGAGCTTCGGACGACCTTGAGGGGGCGAGTTTCTTTGTCATCCATGATGAGCGGGATGGCGAACATCGTTGCAATGCCCCAGGCTGCTCCAGCGATCAAGGTGGCGATTTTACCGGCAAAAGGCAATCGATCTTCCAGGAGATTGAGCACTAGTCCGACGGTAGCTTGCAATCCGCCGAATGCTGCCAGTGGGATGAATTTTTGATTGGCTGCCTGGAGTGAATTCCTGAGCGTCGGCGCTTCCCCGCGAAATCGTCGCAACGCTGCATGGGCGATCGCCCCGCTGAAATAATTCGCCGAGATATAGGAAATGAATGCAAATAGTACGAGCAGTCCGACTAGGACGGGGTTGTTTGGTTGATCGGCGTATTCGACGAGCCCGTCAACGGGTGTGATGAAGGTGGCAGCGATAACGAAGATGACGAAAAGCACTGCGCCAACCAGCATGCTTAATACACTCGCCATGAGCATGTGCTTGTCAAGTTTGAGAGTGCGCCACGCGGCTTTTCCGAGCATGGTGCTGACTTTGAATTTGCTTGGCCGAGAGTTGTTTGACATAGATTATAATCCTTTCGTTCGTTGTATAAATTCTTCTGTGAGAAATGTGCGTCTGATATTTCGTCGGTAAAATAATTGTAACGCTGTGTATCCGTCCGACGTGAGTGTGTTGAGTTTGAGCTTTGGTCCGCCGTTTGGACTTTCGACTTGCCGATGTTCGACGAGTCCCATTTTGCGTAAGCGCCCGACGGAACGGTACACACTCTTCTCGTCGACCTCGAGATTTGTCGTGGCATCGCATTCTATGAATTGCTTGATCTCTCGCGCGTGTTTTTCGCCGTCGTACAGACTCAGGAGTATCCAAAAGGTGAGCAAGCCTTTTTTGTATTCGCTCTCCCATGTTTCGACGACTTGTTCTGCGTACGTTTGGCATTTCATAGTAACTACTAGTATACTACTGATTGTAGAATAGTCAACAGATTTTGATACGATATAGAAAAATGGCAAATCTAATGGTGGTCGCGGCGGGAAAATTTGCGTCGCGAGCCAGGCGATTTCTTGTGTGATTTGCGGTGCGCATGGTGCTGTCCGCGCGTGTAGAGTCGCTCCATTTCCCTTTCGCCAACGTAGGTTTCGAGTTTTGTGAGCGACAGCAGTGCTCGCTTGTCGTCAGCGCGTAATTGCTCTAGACTGACGATGCCGGAAAATCGCTGCACTGCCGACTCGACTTGCCGCAGCGGCACAATTGGCACCCGTTTATGAAATCGCGCCAGCGCTCGCACCTGCTGCTCGACCTTGCCGTGCGCCCACTTGCTAAATTCTCGCACAAACGCCTGGCGATGTTCGGTCGTATCCTCCATGACCGGCTCGGAATTGCCTGAAAGGGTCTTTTTGCCAAATTGCACCTGCTCGCGCCACGCTAGTGCACCAAGTCGCGGGTCGTAAACCAGATATTTCGTGCGTTTGAGTTTTGCGGTTGGCATGAGTTCTGCGAGTAGATCGATTGGCACCTCAGTGACATCTTGCACCAAATGTAACGTCTCCAGCTCCCCGCCCCGCATTGGCACCTCGAGGTCAAACGGCGCACCCGCCAGCAGCCGCCCGCGCGTCACCACCGTCGTTTTCGACAAGTCGCGCACATCACCCGTCTGCGTATGCTCAGCCTGGCCGCGCTGCGTGACTTGCCAAATTTGGTGAAGTTGTCCAGCGATAATTGCCCGTAATAATTTCGGTCGTTCATCATTCGCAACCGGCTCAGGCGGCGTCAGCACCAACCCTAAGTCGCGATACAATCGCTTGCGCACCTCGGTTGCTTTGTCTATCTGCTTGGTGATAATCCCCATCGTCTCGCGGTCCTCATCCGACAATTCTAGCGCGCCGCGATAAACATCATATTGCGCCAAAAAGTCCGACTGCTTTTCACCCGTCAGCGACCGCCAGGAAATCCCCGAAACCGTACTGCGAACAATGCCGCCAACTTCCTGAATCGCAATCATCGTCGCCAGTTTGCCGCGGACCGACTCATTCTCGGGCTGAATTTCGACCAGCATGCGCCCAAACGACGACTCGACAGGAAAATGCTCCATCGCCCGCCCGATATTCGTCACCTCGCCGTCAAATGTCATCGCGCCCAGCAACACTAATGTGCGCTTGGCTCGTTTTATCGCCGCCCTGCTCGGGTCGTGATAAAAATCCAATTCCTCAATGTCCATGCCAATATTTGCTAATCGCAATGTCAAGCGGTCGATGTGTTTGCGTAAAATTTCTGGCGTCGGATACTCGGGTCGCTCCTCGAAACTCGCGCACGGCATGTCATCCAGCGCTGCCAAAATGTATTCGCCCGGACGCGTTCGCCCTGCCCGACCAGCGCGCTGCAAACTATCCGCCTGAGAAATTTGCGCCATAAACAACCCCTCGACACCGCTCCGCACCTCACTCCGCCGTTCCAAACCGCTGTCAATCACCATGTCGATATCATCAATCGTCACGCTCGTCTGCGCGATATTGGTCGACAAAATAATCTTGCCATTCGGATACGACGCAAAGGCTTTTTGTTGTTCTTCAATCTCGAGCTGGCTATGGAGTGGAATTAGCGGCACGCCCGCCTCGAGCGCCTTCTCCGCAAACGCTTCCATGACATTCTGAATTTCCGCTTTTCCTGGCAAAAACACCAAGACGTTGCGCCCCGTTCGCTCATCAAGCTGCAGGCGAATTTCATTCATCAGATTATCGCTCGTCCGCTTCGTCACCGGAAAATGCCGCCCCGGAATAGAAATCACCGCGCTCGTCCCGTAGTATTCCGCCAAACTCTCCGTCTCAATCGTCGCACTCATCACCAGCACCCTAAACGACGGGTCTTCCTGCACGCGCTTTTTCGCCCAGGCGACTAGCACTTCCATGTTTTCGTTCCACTCGTGGACTTCATCGAGCACCAAAATTTGCTTTTGCGACACGCCAATTCCCGTCAGCTCGCGCACCATCTGCAAGCCATCCGTGCAGTACAAAATCTGCGTCCGTCCGCTATCATCCCGCTCGTGCGCCGTCCGATAGCCGATAATCTCACTCGCGTCCTCAGCGTGACGCTCCGCCCATTCCTCGCGCACGCGCTTCATCAAATTTCGCGCTGCCAAAATCCGCGGCTGCGTCACAATAATCCGCTCGTAACCGTGTTCCGCCAAATATTGTGGCACCTGCGTACTCTTGCCCGCCCCTGTTTCCGCCGTCAAAATGACGACTTGATTTGTATCGACTGCCTCCAAAATTGCGTCTTTGAAATCAAGTGTCGGTAATTGGTGAAAGATGTTTGTGGTTTGGGTCATTGTCTCTATTGTAGCAGAATTACAGCAGCGCGGCACACGCCAGTCCGATCACCACCGCCATCCCGACATACCCCATCGTCGCCATGATCAATCGTCGCATGATCAGCCCTTCCCTATGCGCCAGCCCGACGACCGTCGAAGCCGCTACGACATTATGAATTGCGATGATATTTCCGGCCGCTGCGCCAACCATTTGCAAAGCGAGTACGAGGATGAGCGGTAAATGTGTCATCTCGGCGATGCTGGCTTGCACCGGACCCATCGTCAGCGTTGAAACTGTGGCACTGCCAGCGATAAAGGCACCGATCGCGCCAAGGAGTGGTGCGGCTGCGACCCAGAGTCCGCCAAAGACTGTCGCCAGTGTCTCTCCGATGTACACCGGCATGGCGGCAAGTTCCGAGGTATTGATGCCGGAATTTGTGAAAATCTGCACCATGATGAGCGTTGGAACGAGCGCTAACAGTGCGCCAACGACCGTCGTGATCGCACCTTTGGCGCCAGTTTTGAGTGGTGTGAGCGAGCGACTGCCAACGAGCGCGGCAACCACGGCGGCGGCCAGCAAAATCGTTCCTGGCGAATACAGTACCGCCCACGTTGAATTGATCTCAGAAAAGCCAAAAATACCCCGCCAGCTAGCGTCCAATATACGTGACGTAACATCTCGGATCAGCGGAACGGTTCGCGTCAGTAGCAGCAACACGATGACCGTCGCATACGGCAACCACGCTTTCCAAAGTGGCATCAGCTGGGCGCTGGATTCTAATATTTCTTCCTCTGCTTCGTCTTCGGGGCGGGCGTGGTGTCGCCAGATTTGTTGTGGCAAGCCGACGTTGTAGTAAGCGGTGACCATGCCGACCAACAGCGCGATACTCCCGGCGATGATGGCGGTAAATTCTGGTCCGATCAGCCGCACGACAGTAAAGGCGCTCACGGCGTAGGTGGCGCCGATGAGGAGCGACCATGGGGCGATGTGCAGGATGGAGCGGAATTTTGCTTTGAGGGTTAATTCGGAAAATTGCAGCACGAGCACGCTAACGAGCATCAGCGGCAGCAGCGTGCCGATCACCAAGTCAAATGTTGCGACCTGCGCGCCGACTGCCCAGGTGAGGTTTGTCGAATAATTGGGCACATTTTCGAGCCCGACGATCAGCGGTGTACCGACGGCGCCAAATGTGACGGCGACGGTATCGCCGAGTAGCGCCAGAACTGCAGCAGCGATCGGGCGAAATCCGAGCACCATGAGTAGCGGCGCAGCGATGATCGCTGGTGTGCCAAACCCAGAGATGCCCTCGAGTAGCGACACGAACGCGAATGCCACGAGCACAGTTTGTACACGCATGTCTGCGGAGATGGCGTGAAAGCCGAGCTTGATGCGATTGAGCGCGGCGGTTTCTTGGAGTGTTCGCAGTAGCGTGATCGCCCCGAAGAGGATCAGTGCGATCGTCAATGATCGATGAACCGCCTGCGCAACTGAGGCGCCGACTGCGAGCGGCGTCATCTGCCATGCGACCAGTGCTGCGATACCCACTGCGACCGCGCTGATGCTCATGCCGATTTTCGCGGGCATCCTAAAAACGACGATGCAAAGGAGCGGCAATATGATGGCGAGTAGCGCGACAAATATCATATATCTATTGTAGCAGAATAAAGCGCAAGCGTTATCCTGCCGTCAAACTCGCGACGATCGCTTCCAGCGGCTGCTCGGGCGTCCATAGTAGATAACTCGCCGCCCGTGCCGCTGTCTCGCCACGCCAGATTCGCATGGCGTTGTGCCATGGTTGCGTGATCACTTCGCCGCCGCGTGCGACGATCATTTGTTCGGCGTGCAGTACTGCGATAGTCACCGGATACGTTACGGTAAATTTATGCAGCACGTCGACAAATTGAGCTAGCTGCATACTAAACGTCAAGACTTTTGGATAATACACCGCGCGAAACAGCCGCTGGATCTGCGCGAACGACGCCACAAACACAACATTCGGATTATCCAAAATTGTCGGAAAACTATTTTGCACCAGATCGATCGCATCGCGCGTCAACACTACTGGCTTGTCTGCCTTGGCGATGGCGTGCTCGTAGAGGATGGCAGTCTGGCTATTTTTGCCGGCATCACCGATATAGAGCAATCCTGTCGCCCAATTGTGTAGGGCTGCAACATCCGTGGCGGCTTCGCTCGCGAGACTACCAGACGCGTTGGTCGGCGCGAACAATACGTCCGTCATCTGGGTCGGGACTTTTGAACGCAAGGCGTCAGGCAGTAGTACGCGCACCTCCCCCGCCCCGGTTTTTTTGGCAATTTCATAGGCATCCGCTGCCGCTGCAAAGCCGAGTTTATTACCGCCAATGATGCCGAGTCGCCCTGCCAGATCGCGCCGCTCGGGCTTATTCCACTCGATGTCGGGAAAAAGCGGCATGTCGGGCTGCTGCTTGCGCCAATGCTGGTTCATGACGCCTTCCGTTCTGCGACCATCCGCTGCGCCTCTCGCAAATACGGCTGTGCTTCCTCGAGCGTCAAGCCTGATCGATAGAGTGCAGTCGCGAGGTCTTTGCCGACGTAGCGAAAATGCCATGGTTCAAATTGAAATCCCGTGACAGCCTCCTTGCCTTCTGGGTAGCGCAGGATGAAGCCGTAGCGGTAGGAGTTGTGTGCGAGCCATTGTCCGGCGGGTGTGTCGCGAAAATAAATTTCGAGCCAGCAGGTTTGGTCGGCGCTCGAGAGGTCGACAGCGAGACCAGACTGGTGTTCGCTGTGTCCGGGCGGCGCGCTGAAGGTTCTGGCTTGAGTTTCGCCGACTTGTGCGACGTAGCGATTGTAAATTGCAGCCTGGGTGGCATAACTGCGGTAACCGCTGCCGACGCGTAATTCATGCCCGTCTGCTGCTGCGTCCTGGAACATCGCCTGGAGATCAGCGAACGTGTCGGCACGCAATGAGCGTTCGTCGACTCCCCTGCCCGCTTGCGTGGCGACGGGGACGAGTTGGACGTTTGGTGTGTAGGTGAGGTCGCCTAATGGGGTGGATTTGTTGACGAGCTTCCAGAGGCTGGCATCGTTCGCGTAGTCGTCGACTAGCGCTGGTACTGCGTCGGCGTTTGGCAATCTGAACATGACGGGCGTCGGCGTGGCGGTCTCAGGCTGTGTTGGCGCGGTTGTGACGGTTCGTCCAGATGGCGGTTCGTTGATCAATTCTTCCCTGTCGGTCAATTGCCAGACAAAGGCGGCGGAAATTGCGCCAAAGAGTGCGATGATGAGCGCTGCGATATAGGTGAATTTTTTGCCCGAATTGTCGATTTTCATGACCGTATCCTTTCATTGTATCACGTTTACGCTAACTTGTCAATATCTACCTCGATACTCACGGGACAATGATCACTGCCCATGACGTCTGCGTGAATCTGTGGGTTGCTCACATGGCTTGCGATGCTGGAGCTTGCCAGCCAGTAGTCAATGCGCCAGCCAACATTGCGAGCGCGGGCATTCGCCCAGTGCGTCCACCAGCTGTAGGCGCCGGTTGTGTTGGGATTGGCAGCGCGAAACGTATCGACAAATCCCGCATCCAAAAATGCCTGAAAGCCACCCCGCTCTTCGTCGGTAAATCCATGCTTGCCGACATTTGGTTTGGGATTTGCGAGGTCAATTTCTTGATGAGCGACGTTGAGATCTCCGCAAAACAGCACCGGTTTCGTCTGCTCGAGCCGCTGCATGTACGCCAAGAACGCTGGATCCCACCGCTCGTGCCGCAACGCCAATCGGCTCAGATCGCCCTTGGAGTTTGGCGTGTAGACGGTGACGACCCAAAATCGATCAAATTCTGCTGCGATGATACGCCCCTCGTCTGTCGGGTCGCCATAGCCGTCGTCTGTGATGGCAAATTGCTCGGCGATATCCGTCGGAAATCCGTCGACAAATCTGAGGGCCGGGATTTTCGTAAAGATCGCCGTGCCGCTATACCCCTTTTTGGCAGCGGAATAAAAATGCTCGTGATACTGTGGCAGATCGAGCTCGACTTGCCCGCGCTGCGCTTTGGTTTCCTGGAGGCAGAGGATGTCGGGATCGTGCGCGGCAATGAAAGACTGCAGAGCGCCTTTGTTGAGAACGGCGCGGATGCCATTAACATTCCAGGAGTAGAGTTTTAGGGTCATGGGTCTATTGTAGCATCGTGGTATACTACATGTATATGAAGACGAAGAAAATACGAGTCAATCTGGTATCTGAAAGCGAGATTTCTGTTCAGGGGCATGGCGTACATACGGCGTATGAGGAGATGGTGCGATCGCTCGAGAGGCGTTCCGATGTCGAGGTGATTACGGGGCGGTTTGGTCAGCGAATTGATTGTGATGTCGTACATTTGCATACGGTTGGGCCGCGCACGTGGCACAAACTGTTCCAGAAAGGTGTGAAGAAAGTTGTGTCGGCGCATGTGGTGCCAGCGTCGTTCGTTGGTTCGCTGATCTTGGCGAGATATTGGTTGCCGATTGCGAGGCTGTATTTGCGATGGTTTTATAATCGCGCGGAT
>RRZU010072419.1_pt1 | contig 10287 bp, 12 predicted proteins | sample 2165561 | NCBI WGS metagenome assembly RRZU01 (sample SAMN10456909, study PRJNA506462) | wastewater metagenome | isolation source: wastewater sludge | place: USA: Moscow, Idaho | reverse complement strand
GTGAAAACGAAACAGGAAAGGACATTGATATTACTAAATGTTCTGTTTATGATAAAATTGACGGAAGTCTGATTAAGATTTATCAACACAAAGGACATTGGAATGTTTCTACACGCGGTACTGCTTTTGCAGAATCTGATGTAGGTGGTCATGGTATCACATTCAAAGAATTGGTGTACAAAGCATTGAATATTAAGACTCAAGAAGAGTTTGATAATATTTTTGATTCGTTTAATATAGGTATAAACTGTACGTTCATTTTTGAAGTGACTAGTTTGGAAAACCGTGTTGTTACTCATTATACTGGATATAAACTGTGGATTCTTTCTATCCGAAACAATATCAGTGGTAACTATGTAGCATTTCCAGAATCACAATTTGAATCATTATTTTCACAATTTGGTATTCATATTCCAAAGCGATATGAATTTTCGAATATTGATGAATGTATTGAAGTTGTCCAAAATTTAAAAGATTTGAATGAAGGTTATGTTGTCTATAATGATGGTATTCCTGCATTTAAGTTGAAAAGTCCAACATATCTTGCAGTTCATCGTTTGCGTGGTGAAGGATTGACTCCAAAACGTATTTGCGAATTGGTAACGATTAATGAACAAGATGAATATCTAGCATATTTTCCAGAAGACAAAGAATTCTTCGTACCATATGTTGAAGCAAGAAATATTTTGTTTAAAGACTTGGAATATGTTTGGTTGAAATATTCTGAATTATCATCGCAAAAAGAATTTGCGTTGAAAGTTAAAGACTATTCATTTTCATCATTGTTATTTTTGAAAAAACGAAATCCAGAACAATCGTTTCTCCATTTATTTAATTTGCAATCAGATTCATATAAGCGTGATCTATTAGAAAAAATAAAAAATACAATTTACATTTCTTAACACAAAAAACCGTATATATCGTATACGGTTTTTGATATTATAATACACGTATTGATTGAGAAACTAAAGAAAAGGATTAAAAAATGCTTTCTTTGGCACCAGGTAATCCACCAACAGACGCAAAAGATACCAATATTTCGTCAGTATCTTTGTGTTCATACCCAAGTTTTGTTGCGACAACCTTTTCATCAGGTAACCATTTTGGTTTTAAATCATATGCTGACATGTGTAAATTTTCCTTTTAATAGTGCACAAATACGAAAAACTATGATATAATAATATTCATTAGAAGATTGTTATATTATGAAAGTGAATTTATTATGAAGACTCTTATTGACAAACAAATTATTTATATCGACAATATTTTTGAGCATGTTCTTACAAAAGCAAAATTTAAAGTTGTCGCATTTGATATAGCAAAATCAAGCTTCACGTTTAAAGTTGAAATGATTGAAAACAAAAACAACATTGAACATAGTGATGGCTTCGGTGCTACTTTAAAACGCGTTGGTGATCGTTTGTGGATTAACAATTATTATGGTGGTGTTTGGGGTGTTGCTAATTTAATTTCAGACGGCATCAAAAACAATACTATTGTTGCAGAAGCTTTGGTTGAAGTAAACTGATTGGGAGGTGAATCATGGGCGGTAAAGTATTCCAAACAGAAAGAATGTCAAAACAACAATATGACTTTGTTTGTGATAAAATCAAAGAAGTTGTTGGTGATTTGGGTCGTATCACAAAACAACTTCTTGACAAAACAGATTTTGGTGACGTAGACTTGGTTGTCTATGATGTCGATGAAGATGATGTTCTGACAAAATTGTCAAAATTGTCAAACTATGTGCTTGATAAAAATGAAAATTCATTAAAATTACAGTTTGACGATGTAATCTTCCAATGTGACATTATTTTAGCCAACAAAGAACTTGGAAACATTGCTGACGTATGGGAATTACACAATCATGGTGATTTTTACAATTTTGTTGGTAAAATGACAAATGCAGCTGGATTCAAAATTTCGCATGACTGTTCCATCAGATTTCGATACAGTAAATCAAAGTCCATCACAACAAATTTGTCCATTGAACAGCTTTTGCAATTGTTGGATATTGACAAACCCGTCACACTCGAATACAATATGACAAAGGCCGAAATGTTTGAAAAGATTGTCAAATCAAAATTCTTTAAAAAAGAATATTTTGATTTAGCTGAGCTGAACAATCGTTCACGCAAACGTCAACTTAAACGCCCGACTTATATTGAATTTTTGGAGTACATTAAAGACATTGATGATTCGAAAAACGAGTATGTTGATATTGAATTGAAACCATACCAAATCTTAGCAGATGATATGTTAAATTATCAAGCAAGAATTATGACGGATCGTATTGTCAGAGATAAATACAATGCTGTTGAGATTTGTAAACATTTGCACGGTGTTGATCCCAGAGAATGTGTTATTGTAAGTAAAGACCATCATTGCGGAATCATGCGAGAATGTTCAAAAATTTCGGAAGAAATTCGTGCAACAATTTTTGACAATTTGGTAAACTATTTGAAAAACGTTGATACAAAATGTATCGAAAAGCTAATCACTGAAGACGAAAATGTCACATTGTGTAAAATGTTTTTTGGTGATGTTTTAGATTTTGTGTATTTGGGTTATAATGGCATTTGCTGTAGAAAATTCAAAACACACTCAGTTCTAAAAGCGATGAATGGTGTGGAGTAGTGAACATTAAAGAAAGGGATTTAAAATGAAGCAATATATTGATTTAGTAAAAGATGTTCTCGAAAATGGCACACAAAAGGGAAATCGAACAGATATTCCAACACCTTACACGGTGTTTGGCCGTCAGATTCGATTTGATCTGTCAGAAGGATTGCCAATTCTGACAACAAAGAAAATGGCTGTCAAAGCATGTATTGCAGAATTGCTTTGGTTTATTGAAGGTAGCTCTGATGAGCGTAGACTTGCTGAAATTCAATACGATAAGCCTCGTTACGAATTGAAAGATAAACGCACCATTTGGTCTGATAATTATGAAGCGTGGAAGGGGGAAAAGGTTGGCGAATGTTGTGCGGATCTTGGTAGTGTGTATGGTATGCAGTGGCGTTATTTTGCCGTACCAACAGACAGTGTGGGTGAATACTTTGAATTTGACCAATTAACTTGGCTCATCAATGAGTTAAAAACAAATCCAAACAGCCGCAAAATGATTATGTTGTCATATAGTCCAGAACAAATCAGCAAAGCAGCTTTAACTGCGTGTCATACACAAGTTCAATTTCAGGTGCAAAATGGTAAACTGAATTGTATGTGGACACAAGCAAGTGTTGATTTGTTCTTGGGTTTACCTTTTAACATTTTGTCATATGCAATTCTGACTCACATGTTAGCAAAAGAAGCTGGACTTGAAGTTGGTGAATTGATTGGTAGTCTTGGTGATGTTCACATTTATGAAAACGCTGTTGAAAATTTAAAAGAACAAATCAAGCGTGAACCACTTAAACAAAAAGCGACACTATGGCTGAATCCTAACAAAAGCGTATTTACATATGACATCAATGATGTTAAAATTGAAAATTATGTAAGTCATGATAAATTGACAGCAAAAATGGCGGTGTGACACATATGGCTCAAATTGCAAACTGTTCCGTGTGTTATGAATGTCACGGAAAAACATATTTGAAAATTGTCCAGGTCCCAAAGTCTGTGTTTCAGTACAACAATCCTGCACACATCGAATCATTCATTCGGGAAAAACTTGAGCACGAGTGTACTTCGACACCAACTCTGCTGAACGTGTCTGTGCTCGGGTATTTTGAGTATTGAGAAAGGAATATGTTATGAACATTGAAAGTTTGATCCACATTGTGTTATCTTTGTCAAAAGATGAGCCAAGAGAAAAGGTAGTCGAGAAGGTGATGAGCATCATTGACGTTGATCAATTGTCTGATGGCTATCATACATTCGATGAATTGTATATGCACAGACGAGTGTTGTTCTCAATCATTTGTCACCAATATCCCCATTTAGCATGGAAATCGTGGAAACATAGCGATGGCACAATGTTTGATGATTGTTTTATTGTTGGTATCAAAACACCCGAAGGACAATATTCGTATCATTATGGAAAACAATATTGGGACGAGTTTAAGGTTCCTGTTCTCAAATATGCCCCAACGTATGATGGCCACCAACCAAAAGATATTACAAGGTTAGTGTCACTGTTGAGCAAACAAAATTTCGTTTCAGGAACAAAACATTTAACAGATTCTGCTGCCACCGACAACAAATGGGAAAGTGGTAAACTTGGTATAATCCAAGAATTTGCCGAAGCATCAGATTATTCACCAACATCATACACTGTGAATCTGATTTATGCTCGACACTATTCGAATAACGGTATTGGTTATGATGGAGAAATTGCGTGGAAGTGTGAGGAAGATATGCAATTTTTCCTTGACAAGATCAAAGGCAAAGTTTGTGTTGTTGGTCGAAAAACGGCAGAAAAATTGCCAAAAAATCTTCCGTGCAAAGAATTGCTTGTGTTGACAAAACAATCAACACGTGATACAATGACGTTTGAAGAAATGGATCAATATCTGAATGACTCTGGTGTTGACGAAATCTTTGTGATAGGCGGAAAAGAAATATATGAACTTTTCTTGAGCAAAAACATGGTCGACAGAATCTTCGAGTCTGTTTTGCTCATCAATGAAGATAACGTCAAGTTTGACACATTTTTTAATGCAGATAAAACAGGATTCAAATTGGTCCATTCTCACAAAACGACTGGTAGAATTCCATGTTATTTTAACACTTTCGAAAGGGAAGTATAATTATGAAAATCTCACAAGAGACTATTGACAATCTGAAATATTTTCAGCGTATTGGTCAATCTATGAAATTTAAAGAAGGTGCTGATTATATCACCATTATTGGTGGTGATACGATTGGTGTAGCAGACATTACAGAGGTTTTTCCTCGCGATGTAAACATTTATGATTTGGGCGAATTCATGTCGCTAATATCTATTTCAAAAGAGCCAGACATCGATGTGTCGGAAGATAATGTCATTCAGATCAGCAACGAAGATTTCACCATTCGTTACATTGAGGGTGTTTCGACCAACATTAAAACTTTGAAAGAGAAGCCAACAATCAAATCTATGCCATCGATTGACGTGGAATTTAATCTGTCGCACGACGTTGTAAAACGTCTGAACACGGTCGTATCAACGCTGAAACTTCCTTATGTTGGATTTGTTGCAGAAGGCGGCAGCAACATCTACTTCAAAGGATTTAACAAGAACACGGATTCTTCGCTCGAAGAATTAAACTCTTGTAAAATTTTTGTCGCCGAAAACACATCGGAATTTGAAGATTTTACTTTTGTGTTTTCTCGTGATGTTCTGAATTATTTGGTCGAAGATGTCAAAGTTTATCTGTCTTCAGCAAAACTGTCACTGTTTGATTTTGAACACCGAAAAGTGTTTGTAACAGGGAATGCTGAATTGACAACATTTTAAAATGGTGGTTGGGTGAAATTACCCAACCATTTACAAAACCATTTTTACATTGTATAATATAAAAATGATCACCAAAGGAATTTTAAAATGTTTGAAATTGAAACATCACAAGGATTTTCGACAGAATTGTGGGTCGAAAAATATCGACCAAAACATGTCAAAGATTGTATTTTGCCGAGTCGCCTGAAAACACCATTTATCAACATGGTTGACGCTGGTGAAATTCAGAACATCCATTTGACAGGAACTGCTGGAACAGGAAAAACAACGATTGCACGAGCACTGTGTAATGATGTTGGTGTTGAGTACAAAATCATCAACTGTTCTAATGATTCGGGCATTGACACCGTTCGGACAGACATTTTCAACTATTGCAACACCGCTTCTATTTCTAACACAAATAAAGCATATAAGGTCATCATTCTCGATGAGTTTGATGGCTTTGGCACAAACAGCCAAAAGGCAATGCGTGGTCTGATTGAACAATTTTCGAAAAATGTCAGATTCGTTCTGACATCGAATGATTCGACAAAAGTGCATCCTGCCTTAAATTCGAGATGTATTGAGTACAACTTCACATTGACGGCAACAGAACGTGAAGAGTTGATCCCTGAAGTAGCTTCACGAATCGTTGACATCATGTCAAATGAGAATATCAAATTTGACGAAGATCAGGTTGACAGTATCATTTCTGTTGTTGACAAACACTATCCTGATATGCGAAAAATTGTTGGTGTATTCAACAATCATACCAAATCGGGAAAACTGAGTGATTTTGTTGATATTGATATGTCATCAAGTGTTGGCGAATTGGTTTCAGCTATCCAATCCAAACAATTCAAAAAATGTTTGGACTGGATCATGAACCACCAATACGACATTGACAACATTTATAATTTGAAGAATGGTATCTATACCCATTTGACAAGTGTGATGAAAGACAAGACACAAATCCCCGATTTGATTAAAATTCTTGGTGATGGCAATAAGAGTTTGAGAAATTGTGTAGACCAAAATATGCAAGCTGCTGAAACGTGTGTTCTGATCTTTACAACAATTGAGTTCTGAACATGATGAATTTTTTTGAAATTGAAGGACAAGATATTGTCAAACCGGTTTTGGAAGAAGAAAAAGTAAAACAAAAAGGTCTGTTTGATTGGGTCAAAAACATATCGGAATCCAAACAAAGATGGACTGTTGACAAGAGTTATGTGCCATATGTTATTAACAGGGCATTCGTGCAATATCAAGATTGCATATTTGTTGTCAATGAAGCGAATAAACTTGGTATAAGTGACCCTCAAGCACACTATGATTTTTTATTTTATTCGATTCCAAAACGCAAACGATTTGCAAAATGGGCAAAAGAAGAAAAACATGATTTTGAGCAAATAATTGTTTACATCATGGAAAAGTTTTGCTATAATAGACGAACTGCTATTGAGATGTACTACTCGATGACAGAAACTGAAATTAACTTATTGAAAAAGGAATTTACACATGGAAAAGCTTGAAAACAAATATGATTTGGACGTATTGAAAAACCAATTGGTTGAGGTAAAGTTTTTACGACACGAAAAGGTGATTTTCGAAACATTGCAACGGATTGGACTTGTAAACGTTCGTAAAAAATTCTTGACCCGACTGGCTCATGTTTTCAACTATGGCAACAAACGGTACCTTGCCCACTACAAAATGTTGTATGACTTAAAAGGCAAAGAGAGTACTCTCAATGATGAAGATTTGCAACGGTTCTATACTATTCTGAATTTGTTGGAAGAGTGGGGACATATTGAGATTGTTGACCACAAAAAAGAAGCAATCAACAAAGCTGGCATCAATATGAGAAGTGTGTATTTCCTGAAACACGAAGATTCCAAAGATTGGAAGATCAACAAGAATTACACATTTAACCATCCTCTTATCGGTTTTTAATATACAAGAGAGAAGTGTGTCAACAACCACTTCTCTTTTTGTTTAAGGAAATAAATATGTTCAATTTTACAAAACTCCAACAAGCGGCCTATGACGCCATTATGTCTGGTCAGAATGTGTGTGTTACAGGTTCTGGTGGTGTAGGTAAATCTTATATCATTCAACAGATCCGTGAACAAATCAAAAACGAAACATTATTTGTTGCCCCAACAGGAATTGCTGCTGTTAATATTGACGGCGCAACAATTCACAAAACGTTTGGTCTAAACACAAGCATTCAGTTCAATGCTCCGATAATCAATGACAAAGTCAGAGACGTTCTAGCAAACGAAAATTTGAAACGTCTGGTCATTGATGAAATTTCGATGGTTCGTGCTGATACATTTTCTGTCATTGATAAGATTTTGAAATCTGTCAGAAAAAGCAAGGCTCCTTTTGGCGGCCTACAAGTTGTTGTCATTGGCGATTTTTACCAATTGCCACCAATTCTAACATCAAAAGAAAAGGTGCCATTTTCGACCAAATATGACTCAATTTTCTGTTTTTCGACACCCGCATGGAAAAATGCAAATTTTACTGTCATTGACCTAAAAGAAAGTATGCGACAATCAGACAAAAAATTTGTCGATATGCTAAACAACATTCGTGTTGGTTCAGAAAATGCACACAAAGCATTGGAAAATATAAACCGTGTTGGATTATCACAAACAAACATTGATGAATCTTGGATCATATTAGCAGCAACAAATGCTGTTGCCAATGATTATAATTCTGAAATGTATGGTGCCTTAGATGGTGGCGAAGAGATTGTCTATTACGCGCAAAGGGAAAACTCAAACGTCAAAATCAGTCCCGTTGATGATGTGATTCGTCTGAAAAAAGGTGCTCATGTCATCATCAAAGCAAATGACGCCAGTGGTTTATACGTCAACGGTGATAGAGGTGTTGTTGATGAGGTTACGAAGGATGGCGTTTTTGTTACGTTGACAAACGGTAGAAAAGTGTTTGTCGATCAATATTCCTGGGAAGAAAAAGAATACGTTTCTGATTCAGATGGGTTCAGATTGACAACAATTGGCACATTTAAACAAATTCCAATCAAATACGGTTGGGCTATTACCATTCACTCATCTCAAGGTCTGACGCTAGATAGTGCAATCTTGAACACTGGTCGTGGTTGTTTCACAGACGGTCAACTGTATGTAGCACTGTCTCGGATCAAAGACTTAAACAAATTTTGTCTGGTTCAACCGATCCGAAATGCTGAGTTGATGGTATCAAAAGAAGTGCAGAAATTTTATGCACAAAACGAAATTTCGATTCTGAATATGTTTTAACTAATTCCCACCTACAATCTTTGGATTTGGGTGTGGACCATACTTTCGACACCAAACCCCGTGAAATCACACACACCAGATTCATCTAATCAGGCGTATTTTGCTGTTGCCAATATACTTTTGTTGACGTAAAATAAACATAAATAAAATTAAATCCCATCGGTTGAGTGAACAGACAAGGCAAAAAATCATGAACATCAAAAGAATGACGACTAAACAAGTAATGAACATCAAAAACAACCGCAAAGTTGTTTGGGACTACTATGTATCAACAATGAAAGCTTTTGACGGCCATTTCAGTTTGTATCTCAACACAGAAACTGGCGTGATTTTTCAATCACACAAAGCCGGCCGAAACACATTGTTAAAAGGCGATGACATTGTTCGAATTTGTAGCACCCCAGCATTGTGTGGTGATGGTCTGAATAAAAACCAAATAGACACGTTTGAAATGTGGTGTGATGAATGGTTTAACGAATGGTTCAAAGAGTTCTTCGAACCAACGTTGGCTGACGCCATCCGACACATCTAAAAAATAACAAAAACCCCAAAGAACAATTCTTTGGGGTTTTTCTCAAAAGCCTTGCATGTACGGATCTGACAAATCAACAACATTGTCATCCAATCCGTCAACAACAATGATTCTGCTGAATACATCAACACCACTATATTCTTCGACCATATCGTGTTTGAATGATGCTTTGAACATTTCTTCTGCATTTGGTTGTGATGCTAACCACGCAAATATGACACAACACATTGCCATATCATCATGACACTCTTTGTCTGCCTGATAAGAATTTCCGACCTTGACAAATGTTGAAAACTCGTCAATCAGAATAGCATCATTCAAAATCAATCTACCGGTTTCAATCAATGTCTTGACGTTTGCACATCCCAGTTTTTTGGTTGCAGATGATGTTTTTAAACCCAAAGCACTGTTGGCAAAAAATGCTATTTCCTGAGAACCGGTGTTGTTGTTCTTGCCGACTTTGAAAATGTTTTCATATTCAAAGTCGTTGAAGATGTCAGAAGCAACAGAAACACCCATATTATTGATTTCACACAATATCCAAGAGTTGTTATACATCTTAGAAGCATTGATAATTTCAATTGGATAAAGCTGAATAGGAATGTTGTTGTTTCGATATGTGGCAACAACTTTATATGGCAATTTTGTGACATCAAAAATAATGAATGTTGAATAGTCTTGGCCAACACCTTCCGAAGAATCAACAACAGTGACATAATTGTGGTTTGCTTTTGGTTTTTCGTAGATCTTGAGAATAGGATCTGTTGATTGCACAATCTGTTTGATGTTGATTGGTTCAATGCTTCTTAGAGTTGATTGGACAGATGATGATATCAAAGCTCCCGAAGCACTTGCAAATGAACAAGCGTACTCTTGATTAAACGAATCTTCACCAATGTTTTTAATCGTCTCAATTCTAAATTCTTCTGTTGCATATGGTGGAACTCTGGTGTACGGAACCTCAATCACCTTGAAAGTGTTTGTGCCTTCTTTGCCTCCACGATACAGATTATAGAACACACCCTTTTGACCATTCGGTGTTG
>RRZU011288136.1_pt1 | contig 10288 bp, 8 predicted proteins | sample 2165561 | NCBI WGS metagenome assembly RRZU01 (sample SAMN10456909, study PRJNA506462) | wastewater metagenome | isolation source: wastewater sludge | place: USA: Moscow, Idaho | reverse complement strand
GTGCACCGGCTTCCCGTTTCAATCAGCTATGGATTGGAATCAATAGCTAATACCCAAGAACGGCGGGATTGTAGCATGTGACCCACATCACGATGGCGAAAAAGCAGGCTGTAAAACAGCGGCGTCGATGGACAAGATGGATACCGCCGTACTGAATGCTCTGGCAGAAAAGCCATTCACCCCGGAACGGGTCAAGCAAATTCTGACGCAGCTGCAAAAGCAGATCAAAGCCACTCAGGAAAAGGATGCTCAGGACGTGAAGGCGTTGCAGGCTGAACTGAGCGAATTGCAGCAGACCAGCGAACGGCTCTTTGAGGCCGCGGAGAAAGGCATTCTGCCGCTGGATGAGCTTCTGCAGCAACACAGCCGGCGACTGCAGACACGACGGCAGGAGGTGCCGGCTGAAATCACCTCGCACAAACGCCGTGCCGACATGCCGGCCATTGGTCCGCGTCAGGTGAAACTATTCCGCAAGGCACTAACTGGCAATGCCTGTTGCAGAAACAAAAAAGGGCACTTCTGTTGAAGTGCCCAAATCTGTATTCGGTTGGCTCCCCGACCTGGGCTCGAACCAGGGACCTACGGATTAACAGTCCGGCGCTCTACCGACTGAGCTATCGGGGAATCGTTGCCAATGCCGTCTTGCGACAGCGGCGCGCATTATAACCAGCTTTGCGCCAAAGTACAGAAAAACTTTTTCAATCGTCGCTTTCGCCGCTGCCATCGGGCGATTCGGAGCTTTCAGCGGTATTGCCGGCAGCAGCTTTTGCCAGTTGCTCGGCAGCCCAGTTTTGAGCCCGCACTGCGCGCAATTCGGGAGTTTCCAGGCTGATGCGGCCGAGGGTGGCGGTGCGGTAGTCGTTCAGGAGAATGAGGCTGGCTTTTTCCAGATCAAACGCCCCGCCCTGCCCTTTGAGCAGACAGCCGCGTTTTCTGGCAATGGCTTCGAGCGCCGCCACACCGTCCAGCCCGTCGGTGGCAAAACCATAGCGGGCCTGCAGCAGCGCCGGATAGTGGGCGAGCAGATAATCGGCAAGCCAGGTGGCGACTTCGGTATCGATGTAGGCATTGACGCCGACAGCGTGGCTGGCAGCGAGCATCAGACCGTCTTCGGGGTGCTCGATTTTTGGCCAGAGCATGCCCGGTGTGTCGTAAATGGTCAGCCGCGAACTGATGTCGATGCGTTGCAGGCTCTTGGTAACGGCCGGCTGGTCGCCGACGGCGGCCACTTTTTTCTTGACCAGGGCGTTCATCAGCGTCGATTTGCCGACGTTGGGAATCCCCATGATCAGGAGACGCAGGGGTTTGACGGCGTCGTTGCGGTGCGGCGCCAGCTTTTGCGCCAGCCCGGGCACCTTGGCCACATCGCTTGCCTTCTTGCAGGAAATGGCGACCGCCTGCACGCCGGGTTGCCGCGAAAAATGCTCCAGCCAGGCTTTGGTCGCCTGCGGGTCGGCAATATCGGCCTTGTTGAGTAATTTCAGGCAGGGCCGCTGCCGGGCGATGCGCAACTCGTGGATCATCGGATTGCTCGACGCCTGCGGTAGCCGCGCATCGAGTACTTCCACCACGACGTCGGCGTGGGCGAGCGTTTCGGCCGCTTTCTTGCGCGCCGAGGTCATGTGACCGGGAAACCATTGAATGCTCATCTGTGTCAGTCTCCAGTCATAGTGGGGGAAATTTCATGTTGCCAGCCCTTCGCTCAGAAAAACCGGCGCAAAGCCACCGCCAGGCGTGCGGAAATTCGTGGCCTGTCCCTGATAAAGCCGCGCCGCCACGCACAGCACTTGCCCGGCGTAAACGTAGCAACGGAAATCGGCCTTCAGTCTCTGGCGCTCGCCATCCACCTCGACCGGATGCTCGGAAGGCGGCACGATTTCCTGCGCGATGTACGGTCCTTGCAGGATTTCCTCGAACACCCGCCGTGTCAGTTTGTCGCCCCGGTAGGCTGCCCGGCTGCCAAAACCGGCCGCAGGTTTGAAGAACCAGCGCTTGCGCTCGGCCCACAAGGTATCCGCTGCAACCGACGCCACCTCGATGGTGCGCGGCACGCCGGCGCGCAGAATGGCCTGCTCACTCTCTCCTGCCCCCAGCGCAGTCAGGCGCGCAGCATCGGACAACAACAGCAGACGCCGTTTGTCGGCATGCGTGGCATGCACCTGCGGATGGGGCGTCAGCACCACTTGTCCGGCCAGGTAGGCGGCGCGCAACGCGGCACAGGCGGGGGTGTCGAGGTAAAAATCGGTCAGGCGGTTGTAGACCAGGTCGATTGCCGTAGCGCCACACCACAAACGCCCATCACGCCATGCCAGTTCGCCCGGATCGACAATCACGGCGGCAATGCCGTGCGCCATGAACAGCTCGCGGAACAGCTCGAATTCGGGCGCCAGGAATTGCGTCTCCGGCTGCTCATCAACGATCGCGATACTGCTCAGCGCGGCCTCACCGCGCGCCCGTCGCCACTCTGCCGCGAACATGGCGAAGATGTCGGCACGCAGGGTCGCCGCAGCTGTTGCCGCGCCGCGCCCCTCAAGCAGGCTGGCGTTGAGCAGCGCGCCACCGGCGTTGGTATTGATTTCAATCAGCCGTGGCCCCGTTGGGCTCAGATGGAAATCGTAGCCCATGCACACCCCCTGCGCCGCTTGCGGCAGCCGGGCAATTTCCGGTGCAGCGTCCAGGGCTTCGGCACGACAGGTGGGCAGCGCCAGAACCTGTTCGCAGGCAGTAATGATGGCGCGCATGGCCGCCAGCACGTCCGCTTCAAGCGTGATGCTGGCGGCGGAAAAGAAGTGCGGCTGACGGGCAGCGAGTTGTTCGTAAGTGGTTGGCATGGCGGCAATCAACGGGACGCGGCGAAGAATTCGAGCACCGTACGCAATTCCTTGGTGCGTTGCATCGGCGGCAGACTTTGCCAGACTTTGCGTCCGTACGGTTTGGTCAGCATGCGTGGGTCGCAAATCATCAGCACACCACGGTCGCTTTCATCGCGGATCAGACGCCCGGCACCCTGCTTGACGTTAATGACGGCACGCGGCAGCTGGTATTCGATGAAGGCATTGCGCCCCTGTTTCTTCATTTCATCGATACGTGCTGACAGCACCGGATCATCCGGCGGTGCAAAGGGAATCTTGTCGATGACGACCAGCGACAGTGCTTCGCCCCGCACATCGACTCCCTCCCAGAAACTCTGGCTACCGACCAGAATGGCCGCACCGTGAAAGCGGAAGCGCTGCAATAGATCGTTCTTGCTGCCCTCCCCCTGCACCAGCAACGGCACATCCAGGCCGGCCGCCTCGATCTTTTCCTGCAGCAGTTCGCGCGTGCGGCGCATGGCACGCAGGCTGGTGCACAGAAAAAAGGTGCCGCCGCGCGCTGCCTGCACGGCGGGCCAGGCGGCTTCGACCACGGCTTCGGTAAATCGCCAGTCGTTCGGCTCGGGCATTCCCAACGGCGCGTACAACACGGCCTGCTTGCCGTAATCGAAGGGGCTCTGCCAGCAGGCGGACTCCGGTTCTCCCAGGCCCATTTCGCTGCAATAGTGATGGAAGCGCCCCTGTACCGCCAGCGTCGCCGAGGTAAAAATCCAGGCGCGCGGATGCCCTCCCATCTGCTTGCGGAAAATCCCCGCCACGTCGAGCGGAGTTGCATTCAGTTGCAACGACTGGGTGAACGCCTCGCCCCAATAGACATAACCGGCTTCTTCCGGCTTCTGCCAGCGGCGCAGGTGATCCAGCAATTCGCCCGCACGCTGCCAGCACTTTTCCAGGCCTTCGGCACGTTCGGCCTGGGTTTCCAGAATGGCGGCAAAACGCTCCAGGCTTTCAATCAGCGTCGTCAGCGCCGCGTCGAATTCCGGTTTCTCATGCAACTGCGCGGCAGAAAAACGTCCCGCATCGACGCCCACGGCAAGACGCAGGTCACGCGCCGCCTTTTCCGCCGCCTTGCCAGCCGGCGGCAGATCCAGACAATCACGCGCATGCGTCAGCGCTTCGTTGCGCGCATCGCGTACCAGATCCAGCACCTGCGCAGTCGAAATGCTGTCGCCAAAAAACAGGCTCGCCACTTCCGGCAACTGGTGCGCTTCGTCGAAAATCACCGTATTGCAGGCAGGCAACAATTCCGCCATACCTTCGTCACGCAGCATCACGTCGGCAAAGAACAGGTGATGATTGACCACCACCAGATCCGCCGCCATGGCCGCTTTGCGCGCCTGCATGACGAAGCATTCCTTGTAATTCGGGCAATCCTGGCCCAGACAGTTATCGCGGGTCGACGTCACCTGCTGCCAGACCGGCGAGTTTTCATTGACTTCCAGGCACTCCGCCTTGTCACCACTGTGTGTGGTGCGCGCAAAAGCAGCAATGCGCCGCGCGTCAGCCGCATCTTCCCGGCTGAGGAAGCGCCCTTCACCCAACGCATTTTGCAGGTGATAGTGGCACACGTAATTGGCCCGCCCCTTGAGCAGGGCGATCTGCGCCGGTGCGCGCAAAATGTCGCGCACCATGGGCAGATCCTTGTTGTACAGCTGGTCCTGCAGGGTCTTGGTACCGGTGGAAACAATCACCTTGCCGTTGGAGCGCAACGCCGGCACCAGATAGGCAAAGGTCTTGCCCGTCCCCGTTCCGGCCTCGGCGATGAACACGCTGTTGCTCTTGATTGCTGCGGCAATGCGTTCGGCCATCTCCACCTGCTGCGAGCGGACACGATAACCTTCAATGGCCCGCGCAAACGGCCCATCGGGCGAGAAGATTTCCTGGAGACTGGTCAAGGCGGGAATACGGGAAAAGCGCCTGAATGCGCGGGGGCATCTTACTACAGGCGGGGGCTGCCCCCGTGGCGGGCATAAAAAAAGCACCGCAGGGGTGCCTTGATCGATTACGGCTACTGAATTATTGGTTGTGCAACTGGCGCGCCCGGAGCGATTCGAACGCCCGACCCCTTGGTTCGTAGCCAAGTACTCTATCCAACTGAGCTACGGGCGCGCTGTGCAACACTGTTTCTGATTGGCGCGCCCGGAGCGATTCGAACGCCCGACCCCTTGGTTCGTAGCCAAGTACTCTATCCAACTGAGCTACGGGCGCGCTGTCAGAGCCGCGCATTATACGGAGGCAAAGGTGGATTGCAAGCTTTTTCGCCTGCCTCCCACCCTTTCGCCCCGGTCAAATGCGCAGCAAACGCGAAAAGAATCCCCCCAGCACACCCAGCTTCTTGTTCTTGAATTCAGCCGCATAGGCCTTGTCCTGCACCAGAATGTGGTTGATCAACCAGTCCTTGAGGAAGTTGATCATGTCCAGGGAGACCGGCCCCCCCGCCTCGATTGACTGGCGTTCGCTGCGTACGCGCGAAATGAACTGGTCATGCTGTTTCTTGTGTGCCTCGAAATTGCTGTAGCCATGGCTGCGCATGAAGGCTTCTTCGGCCGTGAAATGTGTCACGGTGTAACGCTCCAGCTCATCCAGCGCATCCAGCAGCGGCGCCCCCTTTTCGCGGTTGATCACACTCGCCCACATGCCATTGATGATGTCGAACAGCACCTTGTGCTGGTCGTCGATTTCATCGAGACCGATGCTGTAGGCAGAATTCCAGTCAATCAAATGTTGCGTCACGTATATGTCTCCCCTGGTTGTTACGATCCAATAGTGAATTCAGCGTATTTCAAGCGACAAAGCGCAATGACAGATCCAGCGCTTTCACGTCCTTGGTGAGCGCCCCGATGGAAATCCGGTCAACGCCGGTTTCCGCGATGGCGCGCAGCGTTTCCAGCGTCACATTGCCGGAAGCTTCGAGCACGGCGCGTCCGGCGTTCACCCGCACCGCAGCCCGCAGGTTTTCCAATGAAAAATTGTCGAGCAGGATCATGTTCACCCCGGTATCCAGGGCCTGCTCCAGTTCGGCCAGATCTTCCACTTCCACCTGGATGAACTTGCACCGCCCGGCAGCCTGTGCCGCAATCGCACGCGCGGCAGCAACAGCCTGGGGAATACCACCAGCGGCATGAATATGGTTTTCCTTGATCAGGATGGCGTCCCACAACGCCAGGCGGTGATTGCCACCGCCGCCAGCGCGCACCGCGTATTTCTGCGCAATGCGCAATCCAGGCAAGGTCTTCCGGGTATCGACCACCTGCGCGCGCGTTCCGGCGATGGCATCAGCGTAGATGCGGGTCTTGCTCGCCACGGCCGACAATAACTGCAGGAAATTGAGCGCACTGCGTTCAGCCGTCAACAATGCACGCGCATCGCCAGTCAGCGTGCACAACACCTGCCCGGCCTCGATCCGTCCCCCCTCTTCCGCCGACCACTGCACCTGTGCCGCAGGATCCAGGCGTAACACGCAGGCATCGAACCAGTCACGCCCGCACAGCACCCCTGCCTCACGCGCCACCACCGTCGCCCGTGCCGCCCGCGCCGCGGGCACCAGCGCCGCAGTAAGGTCCCCCGCACCCACATCCTCAGCCAACGCAGCATCGACGTTACGGGCAATTTCTTCTGCAAGGGGGTAATCGAATTCAACAGACATGACGCTCATCCATTAACAAACGGATCACATTGTAAGGGGGGCGAGCGAAAAGAGAATACCGGGAGTACGGTAGAAATGGCCTGTATCGGGCTGGTGACAACACTTTGCAGCGCCCGCGCCTAGAGGCCTGAGGCCGGTGTATCATCGCGACGGCTATGGAAAGGGGAAAGCATGAGAACAGTAGGCAAGCGCAAAGAGCGCCCGATTGGTCTTCTTGCGTCAGGCACCCTCCTGGCTGAAGGCGCTCGCTTTAATGATGAGATACATCGCTTACCGACGGGTGAAACGACTCTCATCCGAAAAGGCGTTTATCGCTTCAAGACGCATGAAGATGCCAACCGACACCAACTAGACTGCTTGGCCAAGGGGATGGCAAAGATAGCATTGGAGCAGAAAGGAAAGGTGTAATCATGCATGCTGTTCAAAGCCGCTTTGACATCCGCGCAATCCAGACCTCCTGGGCCAAGCTTGATGCAATGGCTCAGATTCGTCCAATCCATGACGAAGCGGGCTATGACCGCATGGTTGCACTCATGAATGACTTACTCGATGTGGTTGGCGATAATGAGGAGCACCAGCTGGCGGGTCTTCTGGAGCTTGTCGGCGATCTAGTCTCCAACTACGAGCGTGAACACTTCACCATCGAAGCGTCAGAGCCGAAGGATGCCCTACGTTTCCTGATCGAGGCAAAAGGCCTGAAACAGGGAGACCTTTCAAATATCGTCGCACAAGGCAACCTGTCAAATATCCTTGCCGGCCGCCGAAAAATATCTGCAACACTGGCCGGAAAACTTGGTGAGTTCTTTGGTGTCAGCCCTGCGCTGTTCATTCCTAAGGTTTGACCGTTCGCCCCCCCTCGCGATCTATTGACACCATAACCGTGGCGCGATTTTCTCAACCCAGGCCGCGTTGGTGATTACTGATGCAGCAATAACTCAGCCCAAAGCCGATGTCACAGAATGACACCATCGCTTATTACGACAGCTATGCCGAGAAATTCTTTTCGGAGACGCAGGCTGTCGACATGGCACCGCTGCATGACCGCTTTCTTGCCCATTTGCCAGCCGGGGCACACATTCTCGACGCCGGTTGCGGCTCGGGCCGGGATACCAAGATTTTCCACGCACAAGGCCATCGCGTCACCGCCTTTGATGCCTCGGCCGAACTGGTTGCACTGGCACAAACCCATACCGGCTTACCCATCGAGCACCGTTGTTTTTCGCAAGTGAGCGAGATTGCCGCCTACGACGGCATCTGGGCCTGTGCCAGTCTGCTGCATCTGCCGGAGAGCGAGCTATCCAGCAGCCTGTTGTGCCTGTGGCAGGCGCTGAAACCTGGCGGTGTGTTTTATCTGAGCTTCAAATATGGTGAAAGCGAGCGTCAACACGGTGGGCGGCACTTCACCGATGCCAACGAAAGCCGCCTGGCTGCATGGCTGACCGGCATTCCCGACATAGTTTCGAGCGAAACCTGGATCACAGAAGATCAACGCCCGGACCGCAGCGAACGTTGGTTGAATGCCTTGCTTTTCCGCGCCCCCGTGCCGCACGAAAAATTGATCATCGGCGGCCGCGATCATCCTTTTCTGCCGCAACTCTCTCAAGCCATCGCACGGGCCGACGAAATCGACATGACCGTCGCTTTCATCAAATCCAGCGGTCTACGCCTGTTGATGCCCGATTTTCAGGAAGCACTGGCACGAGCCACGCCGGCGAACCCGGTTCGCCTGCGCATCCTGACTAGCGATTATCTCGACGTGACCGACCCGGCAGCGCTACGACAGTTGATGCTGCTGCAATCGCAAGGGGCGCAGATCAAGGTGTATGAAACCGCCGGGCAAAGCTTCCACATGAAGGCTTACCTGTTCGCGCACTTTCGCGACGGGCAGATGCACGGTACCGCCTTCATCGGTTCGAGCAACATCAGCCGCCCGGCGCTGACCGACGGCCTGGAATGGAACTACCGCATCGACTACCCCGGCGACAACGGGTTTATCGAAGCGCGATCACGTTTTGAAATGCAGTTTGCTGATCCGCGCTGCGTCACGCTCAGCGACGACTGGATCAGCGCCTACGAAGCGAGGCGCAACCCCATGTCGCTACCCGCTTTGCTGCCTGTCTCGCTCGGCAACAAAGACGACGACCCTCCTCCAGTCCCAACCGATATCCAGCGCGATGCCCTGGCCGCGCTACACAACACCCGTTTGGAGGGCTATCAGCGTGGTTTGGTGGTACTGGCGACCGGTTTGGGCAAAACCTGGCTGGCCGCCTTCGATACGCAACAAGCGCAGGCCCGGCGCATTCTTTTCGTCGCCCACCGCGAAGAAATTCTCAACCAGGCCGCCAGCACCTTCCTGCGCATTCGCCCGCAAACGAGCGTCGGCCTGTACACCGGCCGCCAACGCGACGCTGAAGTCGACATCCTGTGCGCTTCGATCCAAACCCTGGGCCGCGACCAGCATCTGCAACAATTTTCACCGACGCACTTCGATTACGTCGTCGTCGATGAATTCCATCACGCCGCCGCGCCGATGTACCGGCGTCTGCTGCATCACTTCACGCCGCGTTTCCTGCTCGGCCTGACAGCGACACCGGACCGTAGCGATCAGTCCGACATCCTGGCGCTGTGCGATGACAACCTGGTTTTCGAACGCAATCTGTTTGCCGGCATCGATGGTGGGTTTCTTGTCCCCTTCCACTATTTCGGCATCCTCGACGAATCGGTCGATTACCGGGAAATCCCCTGGCGCAACGGCCAGTTTGACCCGGAAATGCTGGTCAACAAGCTAGCCACCCGCGCCCGCGCCCGCCATGCGCTGAAGGAATGGCAGGATAAAGCGCAAAGCCGCACGCTGGCCTTTTGCGTCTCGCGCCGCCACGCTGATTTCATGGCCGAACAATTCCGCGCTGCTGGCATCGTTGCGGCTGCCGTCTATGCTGGCTCTACGCTGTCCCGCGGCGAAGCGCTGCAACAACTAGCCGACGGCCGCCTGCAGGTCATTTTTTCGGTCGATCTGTTCAACGAAGGCGTCGACCTGCCAGCCATCGACACGGTGCTGATGCTGCGCCCGACAGAGTCCAAGATCCTCTTCCTGCAACAACTCGGTCGCGGTCTACGTCACGCGGAAGGCAAAAATCGCCTGGTCGTACTCGACTTCATCGCCAATCACAAATCCTTCCTGCACAAACCCCAAGCGCTGGCCGGATTGCACGGTCAACTGCGTGAATTGGTCGATTTTGCCCGGCAACTGGAAAAAAACACCTGGCCGCTGCCCGACGGCTGTTTCATCAATTACGACCTGGGCTTTATCGATTTCCTGAAATCGCTGGACAACAACGGCCTCGCTGACGATTACGCAACACTGCGCGAAGTACTCGGTCGCCGACCCACGCTGACCGAGTTCTACCGCGCTGGCGCAGCACCGACCCGCATTCGTCAGCAATACGGCGACTGGTTCAGCCTGGTCGCGAGCATGGGCGACTTGAGCGATGCCGAACGGAGCTTGCTCGACCGCTACCGCGCTTTCCTGGTCGAACTCGAAACCACCCGGATGACCGCCAGTTTCAAAATGGTGCTACTGGAAGCCTTTCAGCAACTTAAGGGCTGGACGAACGACGTTCCCTTGTCCGACCTAGCCCGCGTCTCCTGGGAAATCCTGCATCGCCGCCCGCCACTCCTCGCCGATCTGCCGAAAAACATCCGCCAACTGAGCGGCGACGCCAGCGAATGGCAACGCTACTGGCGAAAAAATCCGGTAAATGCCTGGATT
>RRZU010626904.1_pt1 | contig 10288 bp, 11 predicted proteins | sample 2165561 | NCBI WGS metagenome assembly RRZU01 (sample SAMN10456909, study PRJNA506462) | wastewater metagenome | isolation source: wastewater sludge | place: USA: Moscow, Idaho | reverse complement strand
TTTAACAGGAAAAATTAAATTAAAATTATATAAAGGTAATATAAAAGTAGCTTCAAGAATCTCTGAAAATGCACTTTATGATGAAGGAATATCTTCATTTGGAGCAAGTGATTTATATAGTCAAAAAGATTCTGAAGGATTTATAAATTTATTTGCTTTACCAAGCAAAATAAAAGCAATGAAGAAAAATAAATAAATATAAAACCGTGCTTGTGCAGCACACTGCACCAGCGTGACGCTGGACCCATTAATTTTATTAGTACATAAAATTAGTGAAAAGTTAAGGGGTTAAGCGTCCCACGCTTAGGTTTTAAATTATATAGTATTGGAGGAAGATATGGAAAATTTTGAAGTAGTCGAAAAAGCTCCTCATGTAGAGGATTATCTAAAAATAAGAGAAAAAGTGGGTTTGAGATTTATAGATAAAAATCTTGCAAAACAAGGTTTACGACACTCATTATTTGCTATATCAGTATATAATCAAGGAGAACTAATAGCTATGGGACGTGTAGTGGGAGACATGGGTATAGCTTTTTATTTACAGGATGTAATAGTTCTTGGAGAATATCAAAATCTTGGATTAGGAACGAAAATAGTTAAAAGACTTGAGAAATACGTGGAAGGTTTCAAAGTAGAAGGAATGGAAATTTATCTTGGACTTATGGCAACTAAAGGAAAAGAAAAATTTTATGAAAAATTAGGATATTACGAAAGACCAAATTGTGAATTTGGACATGGAATGACGAAAAAGATAGTTAATAGTTAAGAGTGAAAAATTAATAGTTAATGAAGAAATTGCGAAAGCAATTTTTCCACAACTATTAACTATAAACTATTAATTATTAACTGATTTTAAGGAGGTTTGTGGTGATTAAGGCAGGGATATTTGGTGTTAGCGGTTATGCAGGTGCTCAGCTATTATGGTTACTTCTAAATCACAAAGAAGTAGAAGTAAAATTCATAGCAGCTTATAGCTCGGCGGGAAAAGAAGTAACAGAATTATATGGAAGTTATAGAGATGTATATAAAGAAAAATGTTTAAGTTTTGAAGAAGCAAATGCAAAGATAGACGAAATAGATGTATTATTTACTGCTCTTCCTCACGGAAAATCAGCAGAAACAGTTGCTCTTGCTTACTCAAAAGGTGTAAAGGTAATTGACCTTGGAGCAGATTTTAGAATTGAAAATGAAGAACTTTACGAATTTTGGTATGGGACAAAATTCCATGATGCAAAGCTTATGGAACATGCAGTTTATGGTTTGCCAGAATTAAAAAGAGAAAAAATAAAAAATGCAAAAATAGTTGCAAATCCTGGATGTTATGCAACTGCAAGTATTCTTGGTTCTTATCCTCTTGTTAAAAATGGATTGGTAGAAGAAGATTTGATTATAGATGCAAAATCTGGAACTAGCGGAGCAGGAAGAGAAGGGAAAGTAGCCAATCTTTATTGCGAAGTTAATGAAACAATAAAAGCTTACGGAGTAGCAAGCCATAGACATACAGCAGAAATAGAGCAAGAATTGGGACTTGAAGGAAAAGTATGTTTTACACCTCATCTTATTCCTATGAACAGGGGAATTTTATCTGTTATTTATGGTAGATTAAAAGATGGAGTTACTGAGGCTGATGTATTAGATGCTTATAAAAATCAGTATGGAAATGAGTATTTTGTGAGACTTTGTGATGGACCAACAGAAACTAGATGGGTAAAAGGAACTAATTTCTGCGATATAGGAATCAAAGTGGATATGAGAACAAAAAAAGTTATAGTAATGTCAGTTATAGATAACCTTATGAAAGGTGCAGCTTCTCAAGCAGTACAAAATATGAATATTTTATTTGATTTAGATGAAAAATCTGGGTTAGAATTAATTGCTATGTTCCCCTAGGGTTAATTAGAAATTAGTAGTTAGGAATTAGAAATTGAGGCACCCCAAGCCATACGCCTTTGGCGTATGGCTTGGGGTGAGGGGATACGGGGCTTTGCCCCGAACCCCTAAAAACAAAGGATTTTATTTGCTAATCCTTGGTTAGTAGAAATAATGAGAAATAGGAATCTTACAGCAAAATAATGATGTTATTGGTTTTAGAGGAGTGGCGAGGGCGAGAACCCTTGTCGTTAAACAATTCTTAAGTTACAAAGTAACTTGTAGTATTGTTTACGGGCTACGCCCCGAATCCCCTCTCTTTCCCCACCGCAGAGGGGGTATATTTTTATACAAATAGAATCAAGCTGTTGTTATTTTGCAACAAGCTAAATTAATAGTTAATGAAGGGGGTAAAAATGAGAATACTTGATGACGTAAGCGTTACAGACGTTCAAGGGTTTAAGGCTGCAGGAATAGCAGCAGGAGTAAAAAAAAGTGGTAAAAAAGACATGATGTTATTATATAGCGAAGTAGAAGCAGTATCGGCAGCGGCTTTTACAACTAATAGAGTGAAGGCAGCACCAATTTTGGTAAATATGGAAAATATAAATAATGCTGTAACAAGAGCAATAGTAGTTTGCTCTGGGAATGCCAATGCTTGTACTGGAGACCAAGGTTTAGCAGATGCTAAAGCAATGACACAGAGAGTTGCAGATAAATTAGGATTAGATTCTAAAGAAGTTTTAGTTCAGTCTACAGGAGTTATAGGAGTAAATCTTCCTATGGATAAAATAATTCCAGGTATAGATAATCTTGTGGAAAACCTTACTGATGACGGTGGAGTAGATGCAGCAGTTGCAATAATGACTACTGACCTTATTAAAAAAGAATTTGGAGTAGAGCTTGAAATAGGTGGGAAGGCTGTAAAAATAATCGGTATGGCAAAAGGGTCAGGAATGATTCATCCAAATATGGCTACTATGCTTTCTTTTGTGGTAACTGATGCTAATATAGAAAAAGAACTTCTACAAAAAGCCTTTAAAGATATAGTAGATGATTCTTATAACATGATATCGGTAGATGGTGATACTTCTACAAATGATATGGCTTGTGTAATGGCTAATGGTCTTGCAGGAAATAAAAAAATAACTGAAGAAAATGATGATTATTTTAGATTTAAGGCTGCTCTTCAAGAAGTAAATGAAGCTCTTGCCAAAAAAATAGCTGAAGACGGAGAAGGAGCAACAAAATTCCTTGAAGTAGAAGTTATTGGAGCAAAATCTAAGTCTGATGCAAAATTAATATCTAAATCAGTTATAACATCTAATCTAACAAAATGTGCTTTCTTTGGAGCAGATGCTAACTGGGGAAGAATACTTTGTGCAATGGGTTATTCAGGCGGAGAATTTGATGTAAATAAAGTAAAAATAGAGCTTCAAGCCAAAGGAATGAATCTGGTAGTTGCAGAAAATGGTAGAGGAATAGGATTTGATGAAGAATATGCAAAACAACTTCTTTTGCATAAGTTCCTAAAAATACTTATAACTCTTGAAGACGGAGAAGCCACTGCTAAAGCTTGGGGTTGCGATTTGAGTTATGATTATGTGAAGATAAATGGAGACTATAGAAGTTAAAAATAATGAATAGTTAAAAATTAAAAGTTAAAAATTATGGAATAAGAATTGCAAAAGCAATTCTTTCCACAACTATTCATTATTAATTGTTAATTATTAACTGTAAAAGGGGGCTTAAAATGTTACAGGAAACTATAAAAAAAGCTGGAGTACTACTTGAAGCTTTACCATATATGCAAAGTTTCATAGGTAAAACAGTGGTAATAAAATTTGGCGGAAATGTTATGGATGACCCTAAAATGAATATATCTATATTAAATGATATTTTGTTTTTGAAACAAATTGGAATTAATATAGTGTTAGTTCATGGAGGCGGACCAGCTATAAATGAAATGCTTGATAAATTGGAAATAAAATCTGAATTCATAAATGGAAACAGAGTTACAGATGCAAAAACCATGGAAGTTGTAGAAATGGTTCTTACAGGGAAAATAAACAAAGAACTTGTTGGAAACATTAATAAACTTGGTGGAAAAGCAGTGGGAGTAAGCGGAAAAGACGGAAACCTTATTATAGCTGAAAAAAAATATATGATGGTAGACGGAGAAGAAGTTGATTTGGGCTTAGTTGGAAAAGTTAAAAAAATTAATCCTGAAATTATTGATACTTTGGATAAAAGTGGATATATTCCTGTTATCTCACCAGTAGCTGTAGATGAAGACGGAAATGCTTATAATATAAATGCAGATTATGCAGCAGGAGAAATTGCAGGAGCTCTTAATGCAGATAAGTTTATATTACTTACTAATGTAAGAGGAATTATGAGAGATATAAATGACCCAAGTTCATTATATTCAAAATTATACTACAATGAAGTTCACAAACTAATAAATGGTGGGATAATAATGGGAGGAATGCTTCCTAAGGTAGAGGCTTGTATGGTTGCTATAAATGCAGGAGTATCAAGAGCTCATATATTAGACGGAAGAATAAAACATTCTTTACTTCTTGAAATATTTACTGATGAAGGAATAGGAACTATGATAGTCAGTAAAACAAAAGAGGAAAGATTGAAGAAAGGAAGTGAAAACTAATGCTTAAAGGAAGACACTTACTTGATTTAATTGATTATACTCCTGAAGAAATTACTTATCTTTTGGAGCTTTCTAAAAAACTTAAAAAAATGAAAAAAGAAGGTTCGGAAATAGAGTATCTTAAGAAAAAAAATATAGCTCTTATATTTGAAAAAGATTCTACAAGAACAAGATGTGCCTTTGAAGTGGCAGCAGCAGACCAAGGAGCATTTAGTACTTATATAGGTTCTATAGGTTCTCAATTTGGGAAAAAAGAATCTATAGCAGATTCTGCAAAAGTTCTTGGAAGAATGTATGACGGAATACAGTATAGAGGATATGGGCAAAAGATTGTAGAAGAGCTTGCAGCAAATGCAGGAGTTCCAGTATGGAATGGGCTTACAGATGAAACTCATCCTACACAAATTTTGGCTGATTTACTAACAGTAGAAGAACATTTAGGTAGTATTAAAGGGAAAAAAGTAGTATTCTTTGGAGATTGCAGAAACAATACAGCAACAGCTCTTATGATAGGAGCAGCAAAGATGGGAATGCATTATGTTGCATGTGGCCCTGCAAATCTTTTCCCTAAAAAAGACTTATATAAAAAAGCACTGGATATAGCTAAAGAAACTGGTGGAAGCGTTACTCTTGAGATGGATGCAGAACTAGCTTCAAAAGATGCTGATATATTTTATACAGACGTATGGGTGTCAATGGGAGAGCCTAGAGAAGTTTGGAAAGAGAGAATAGCTCTTCTTGAAGAGTATAGAATTACAGACGAGCTTATGGCTCTTGGGAAAGAAAATGCAATATTTATGCATTGTCTTCCAGCCTTTCATGACCTTGAAACTCAAGTGGGAAGAGAAATCTATGACGAATTTGGAGTAGATGAAATGGAAGTGGCTGATAGCGTATTCCAAAGTAAACAATCAGTAGTATTTGATCAGGCTGAAAATAGACTTCATACAATAAAAGCTGTAATGGTAGCTACTATTGGAAAAGAAGAATAAGGGCGAAAGCTCTTTTTCTTTTGGGAAATAAAAAAATGTTGGCTTATTGCCAACATTTTTTTGAATTTAGAACTTTTTCGAGAATCCCAATGAAACACGTATGTTTTCTAAACTTTTGTTAGAAGTAACACCGTTTTCTTTGTATTCATAATCCATTGAGTTATAACTATAAGCCATTTCCCATTCATAAATACCATAATCTAAACCAACCCCAAGACCTCCATAGAATAATCCATCAAGTTTAATTGAAGAAGAATCTACATTTGAAACAGAATCGCTTAGATAATTTTGTAAATTGCTATCAGAAACCACTACAGGAAGTCCAAGCCTAGCTTTTACATATAAAGCTCCACCTATAACATTGTATTTAGCCATAGCGTAAACTGGAACAGAATAAAAACCAGATAAAGTACCTGTATCAGTGGTTATTTTACCATTACTTTGAGCCGCCGCCCCAAATCCTAGCTCGATTTGAGTATTCATTCTATAAGCTCTTTCTAATAGGATTTCTCCACCGAATGAATCGTTTAAAGTAAAGCTTTCTTCGTCGTTAAAAGTCCCGTCAATATCAAGTAAAAATGATACTCTATTAATTACAGAAATTTCTTTTTTCTCGTTATTTTGAATATTTAATTCTTCTGTATTATTAATTAATAAATCTTCTGAATAAGAAAAAATTGATATCAACATAAATGAGAAAATAAAAAATAATTTTTTCATAGTATTCCCCTCCTAAATATTATCGCTTGTATATTAATTATATTAGTTCAATCTTAATAAAGCTTCTATGAAAAGGTAATACTTTATTAATCATTTCTTAAGTTTTCTTAAGTTAAAATAATTAAAAATTAAGTATATAATCATAACGGGACTAAAATTTCTAAAAAAATACTAAATGTTCTGTTACAACTCTTGTTTTTTGAAGAAAAAAAGAATAGACTATATTAGGTTACTGTGTTATCCTTTTAGAGTCTAGGTTTTGTTGAAGTTTAGGAGTTTTGATGCATAGTTTAGAGGTGAAAAAATGAGAAATATAAAAATAAAATACGAGTATGATGGAACTGATTTTTTTGGAATGCAAAAACAAGAAAAAGCACGAACAGTTGCAGGAGAGATAGAGAAGATTTTAAATGTAATTCTGAAAGAGAAGATAAATCTAATAAATTCTGGAAGAACAGATAGGGGCGTTCATGCTTTGGAACAAGTCAGTAATTTTTTGACTGAATCTCGTATACCTGTTGAAAGGCTTGAATATGCTTTGAAAAATGCTCTGCCAAAGGATATTAACTTATTTTCTCTTACTGAAGTAGAAGAAAATTTTAATGCCAGATTTTCAGCTAAATGGCGTTCATATATATATAAATTAAGCTCAAATAAAGATATATTTCAAAGAAATAGAATAATGTTTATAAAATCTGATATAGACATAGATAAATTTAATAATATATTAAGGTTATTGATTGGAGAGCATGATTTTGGTAGTTTTCGAAAAGCAGATTGTGGTGCAGCAAACGGCACTAGAGAAATATATGAATTATACTCATATAAGAAAAATGGAGAAATCCATATTTATATAAGAGCTAATTCTTTTTTGAAATCTATGGTAAGAATTATTGTAGGCTCTGCTTTGGCAGTATATTTTGGTGAAAAACCCGAGGATTATCTTGTAAAAAAACTTGAAAATCCAAATATGCAAGAAAATGGAAAAATAATGGCAGAAGCTCAAGGGCTTTATTTATATGAGGTAGCTTATGATTAAAATTGTAGAAAAAAACGATAAAAAATATATTGAAGAAATTATTGAACTTGAAAAGAAAGTTTTTGGAAAAAATGGAGCTATAGATATTTGGAATCTTAAGCCCTATGTAAAATATGGGAGAGTTTTTGTTTATTTAGAAAGAGATAAGGTAGTTGCTGTAGCAGAAATAATGAAGACTTGGCAAGAAGATAAGGTTTATTTATACGGGCTTTGTGTAGATGTAGACTATAGAGGACAAGGAATAGGGAATAAATTTATGCTAGATATCTTTCAGTATTTGAAGGTAGAAAATATAAAATTAGTAGAGCTTACAGTTGCTCCAGAAAATGTAGAGGCTATAAAACTTTATGAAAAAATTGGATTTGAAAGAAAAGAATTTTTAGAAAACGAATATGGTGAAGATAAGAATAGATATCTTTATATGAAAAAAATAGTATCTACTTAGACATAATTAGATAAACAAATTTAATTTCTTTATTTATTATGGGGTTCGGGGCAAAGCCCAATGCCGTCAACTTAAGTAAAAAAATAAGAATTTAAACCTTGAGCGTCTGCCCAAACCCGACCAGCAAAGGTTGCTGGAAACCTTATGAAATAAAGCAATTAAGGGGTTAAGCGTCCCACGCTTACGAGGTATGGACGCGGAGTCCATGATGTTTTGTCTTAATAAATGCCTTAAGTTGATGACATTGGGGCAAAGCCTCGTAATTTTGCATCCAAGTATCCACGCCAATGGTGTGGAGGTTTGGATGTGGATTGAGAATTACAAAAAATATTTTAAGTGTATTTGATTTTTTATAAAATAGTGGTAATATTGAATTGAAAAGCATTCTTTAAAGGAGTGATTACATGAATTTGGATGAGAAAATACGAGAAGAAATAGAAAAGAGTCCTTTGCTTAAAGCACTAATAGGTGCAGCACCTGAATATGCTATAATATTTGATTTGGAAGGAAGAGTGCATTCTTTGAATGAGAGAATGGAGTTTTTTTTGAAGGAAAACCTCGTTGCCAGCTTTTCTAATTTTGAAGACACGAAATATAGTTGTCAGATAAATAATTATAATAAAAAATGTGAGTTTTTAGAAAGATGCGAAAATTGCATGTTTCAAGGTTTGATTCAAGAAGTTAAACTCAACAAAGCACCTGTTTTGAACAGAGAAGGTTTTTTAAATATACAAAATCAAGATAAAAATAAAAAAATTAGCATTATATACAATTTATTTCCTTTTGATTATGAAGGCGTAGAATATATAATTTTTAGTTTCAGAGATATTGATAATATTAAGGAATACGAAAAAAAACGTATTAATGATTTGAAAAAACTTTCTATAATAGGTGAATCAGTAGCCTCTATAGTTCATGACCTTAAAAATCCTCTTACGGGTTTGTATGGTTACCTGGAGCTTATGAAAATTAAAGAAAACAAAATGGAACTTATACCCAAAATGGAAAACGCCCTTGAAATCATTAGAACTACTTTGGAAGATATAATGAGCCTAACTACCGAAGAAGAGGATATGATACTTGATAGAAGGTACGAAGACATAAGGGACATGGTAGTAGATGTTACAAGTCTTTTGCATATTGAGGATATAACTCATTTGGATATAAGAGGAAAAACAGTAGCTTATGTGGATAAAGTTAAGTTTCATAATGTGTTATGGAATTTAATAAAAAATGCTTATGAATCCTTTGATGACGATGACGATGAAATAGAAATAAAAATATATAAAGAAAATAGATACTTAATTATTGAAATAAGCGATACAGGAAAAGGTATAGCTGATGAACATAAAACAGAGCTTTTTAAGGCTGGAAAGACTTTTGGTAAAAATAACGGAACAGGTTTTGGCCTTGCCAATGTAAAAAAAATAGTAGAAGCTCATGGAGGAACTATAAGTTTTAGTTCAGAATTAGGTAAGGGGACAAGTTTTTTGGTAAAAATACCAAATGATAGTTGACAAAGGTAAAAAAAAGTAATATAATCAAAATTGAAATGGTTACAAAATTAAACTGGAGGTGTGAAGATGAAATTACATATAGAAAATGTTGGCGAATATTTAAAAAGTCATGATATTAAACCTTCATACCAACGTATAAAAATATTTGAATATTTAGTTGAACACAAAAACCATCCCACAGTAGATATGATATATAAAGCGTTGGTAGATGAAATACCTACTTTGTCAAAGACTACAGTATATAATACTTTAAATCTATTTATTGAAAAGCAAATTGCAGTTGTTATAGTTATCGAAGAAAACGAGACAAGGTATGACGCTCACATGGATTTTCATGGTCATTTTAAATGCGAAAGCTGTGGTAATGTTATAGATATAGATGTTAATCCAGAAAACATTAATTTGGATGTTCTAGACGAATTTCAAATTAATGAGCATCACTTGTATTTCAAAGGTATTTGTAAAAATTGCTTAATAAATAAAAAAAATTAGAGGAAAAGAAAAGTTTCCTTGAATAGTATTTTGAAAATTTTATAAGGAGTGATTTGAATGTCAAAAAATTTAATTTTAAAAAAAGATAATGTTTTATTAGAAGTGTTAGCAGGAGAAGTAGTGTTAGAAGGATTTGAAGTTTTGGAAGAAAAAACAGCAGATTCATCACAAGAAAAACATGTTCCATTCATAGTTGAAACTGAAAATGGATATCTTGTAAAAGTAGGAGAAACAGTAGATCATCCTATGACTGAAGCTCACTGGATTCAATTTATTGAATTAACAGTAGGAAGTAGAGTGTATAGAAAAGAACTTACTCCAAGCGATAAACCAGAAGCTTATTTTGAAGTAGAAAAAGGAGAAAAAGTTTTTGCTAGAGAGTATTGCAATCTTCATGGTTTATGGAGAGGGGAAAAATAATTTTTATTACATAAAATTAGGAGGTTAAAATGCTAAAGAAAAAAGTAGAAGAAGCTTTGAATGAACAATTAAATAGGGAATTTTATTCTTCTTATTTGTATCTATCAATGTCTGCATACTTTGATA
>RRZU012329403.1_pt1 | contig 10289 bp, 5 predicted proteins | sample 2165561 | NCBI WGS metagenome assembly RRZU01 (sample SAMN10456909, study PRJNA506462) | wastewater metagenome | isolation source: wastewater sludge | place: USA: Moscow, Idaho | reverse complement strand
CGCTGCCCGCGCTCTACGCGGCGCTCCTCCAGCCGCTGACGCCGATCACCGCCCGCCCGGGCGAGGAAATGTCAGACGTCGCCGACAGACTGGCCGCAGTGCGCAAGCTCGAACGCGAGGTCGCGTCCTTGGAACGCAAGCTCCGCACCGAGCCACAGCTCAACCGAAAGGTCGAGCTCCGACGCACACTCAAGACGAAGCAACACGAACTGGAACAGCAGAGGTAACCCGTGGAGAGACTACGCATGACATCGCCCGACCTCACGCAGGCCAACATCGACAAGATCGCCGACCTGTTCCCCAACGTCGTCACCGAGAGCCTGGACGCCGACGGTAACCCCGTGCGAGCGGTCGACTTCGACCTGCTGCGCCAGGAACTCAGCAACCACATCGTCGAGGGGCCGCAGGAACGGTACCGGCTCGACTGGCCCGGCAAGCGCGCCGCTGCCTTTACCGCGAACGCACCGATCGCTAAGACCCTTCGCCCAGTTCGTGAGGAGTCGGTCGACTTCGACACCACGAAGAACCTCTTCATCGAAGGCGACAACCTCGACGCCCTCAAACTGCTCCAGGAGTCGTACCTCGGCAAGGTCAAGCTGATCTACATTGACCCGCCCTACAACACCGGCAACGACTTCGTCTACAACGACGACTTCGCCGAGTCCGTCGAGGAGTACCTGGTCCGATCCGGTCAGGTGGGAGACTCAGGCGCAAGGCTAACGGCTAACACCGAGTCCAACGGTCGATTCCACTCTGACTGGCTGAGCATGATGTACCCGCGCCTCAAGTTGGCGCGAAACCTCCTGGCGGCCGACGGGGTACTCGTCATGTCGATCGATGACAACGAGAGCGCGAACCTTCGGAAACTCGCGGAAGAGGTGTTTGGTCCCCGAAGCTTCATCGCTCAACTCGCTATCCAGGTGAACCCGCGTGGACGACACCTTGACAGGTTCATAGCGAAGACGCACGAGTCCCTCCTCGTTTTCGTGCGCGATCCCCTGAGCGATGCCATCACCGGTGTCGAGAAGGACGGTCGCATGGCGGATGAGTACAACCGCGTGGACGAAAGCGGTCCATACCGTCTTCTAGGGCTAAGAAATCGGAATCAAGCATTCAACCCAAGCACGCGTCCGAACCTGTACTACCCGCTCTTCATCTCTCCTTCCTCCGGCAGAGTCTCGGCCGTCGGCAGTGACGAGTTTTCTGTCCAAGTCATGCCGGACGCACCTGACGGCACGCAGACGTGCTGGACCTGGAGCCGAGAGAAGGTGGCCGCCGAAGAGGCACTTCTACTCGCCGAACGTAGTGGCGACGATTGGCGGGTGTTCCGGAAGGATTACCTCCACGGCGCAGACGGTGAGGTTGCGAAAACGCTGGCCAAGTCGGTCTGGCTCGACCCCGAGTTCTCCAACGACTATGGTCGCAAGTCTGTCAAGAAACTATTTGGCAGTGCCGTCATGGACTTTCCCAAGTCGCCCGAGTTCATGAAGCGCATCATAGATATCGCCTGCGGCACCAACGGAACCGTGCTCGACTTCTTTGCCGGAAGCTCGTCAATGGCACACGCGGTTCTTGATGCCAACCTTGGAGATGGCGGGACACGTCGCTTCATCATGATCCAACTCGATGAGCAGACTGACGAAAAGTCAGAAGCAGCCTCGGCGGGATTTGCGACCATCGCCGCGCTCTCCAAGGAGCGCATCCGTCGCGCCGGCGTCACACTCAAGAGTGAAGCCGGCATGCTCGAAGGCACGGTCGACGTTGGCTTCAGAGCACTCCGTGTTGACACAACGAACCTGGCAGATACGGCAACCGCAGCTGACGATCTTGTGCAGACCGCTCTGATCGACGCTGTCAGCAGCGTGAAACCCGACCGCACGGGTGAAGACCTGTTGTTTCAGGTTCTTCTCGACTGGGGCTTGGAACTCACGATGCCGATCAAGAAGGAGACCATCGATGGCTTCGAGGTGTACGACGTTGAGGAGGGTGCGTTGATCCTGTGCACACGTCCGCGTGAGGCGCGCGATTCCTCTCTCTCTCTCTCTCTCTCTCTCTCTCTCTCTCGGGCTGCCGCAGCCATCGCGGAACGTCAGGCGCTTCGCGTCGTGTTCCTCGACGAAGACTTCGCGGACGACGCGGAGCGCATCAACGTCGGGCAGGTGTTCAGTGAACGCTCGCCACAAACTGAGGTCAAGACCATATGACCGTCGCTCGCTGGTCGGTGGTGCGTGATGGAGAAGCGCACCCTACATACGCCCGACCTCACCGCTCGCAACATCGAGCGGATCGCCGACCTGTTCCCGCAAGTCATCACCGAGTCCCGCGACCCGGAGGGCAACGTGATCACCGCGATTGACTTCGACTTGCTCCGTCAGGAACTCAGCGACCACATCGTGGAAGGGCCAGAGGAGCGGTACCGGCTCGACTGGCCCGGCAAGCGTGCCGCAGCCTTCGCCGCCAACACGCCGATCGCCAAGACGCTGCGTCCGGTGCGTGAGGAGTCGGTGGACTTCGACACAACGAAGAATCTCTTCATCGAGGGCGACAACCTGGAGGCGCTTAAGCTGCTTCAGGAGTCGTACCTCGGCAAGGTCAAGCTGATCTACATCGACCCGCCGTACAACACGGGAAACGATTTCGTCTACGACGATGACTTCGCCGAGTCGAGCGCCGGGTACCTCGCCCGCTCAGGTCAGATCCTGGAGAGTGGGGAGCGCCTGGTTGCGAACTCTGAGGCAAACGGTCGCTTCCACTCTGACTGGCTGAGCATGATGTATCCGCGACTGAAGCTTGCCAAGAATCTCCTCAGCGCTGATGGGATCCTCGCGATCTCGATCGATGATCACGAGGTGCCCCGTCTCCGCGCCCTCTGTGATGAGGTTCTCGGCACTGGCGTGTTTCTCGGAACGCTCACTTGGAGAAGGCGACCAACCGCTGACAGTCGGAATTTCAGCCGCGTCTCCACAGATCACGAATATGTGCTCTTGTACGGGAGGAGTGATGCGGCTCGGGTGAAGGGGCGCGGAATTGATGAGTCTAAGTACCGAAACCCAGACAACGACTCTCGAGGTCCGTGGACGAGCGAGAATCTAACGGGGCTTGCCGACGCGAGCTCCCGGCCCAACCTTCACTATGACTTGGTTCATCCTGAGACTGGCATCCACTACCCGCCGAGCCCGAGCCGGGGATGGGCAAAGGCGAAAGACACCACCGACCGCCTGATCGCTGAGGGGCGCATCCTCTGGCCTTCGTCGCCGACTGGGCGACCGCGCGAGAAGAAGTTCTTGCGCGACCTTCAGTCGAATGTCACCGGTCTATCGACGTGGGTGCTGGCCGATGAGGTTGGTTTCAACTATGCGGGCACTCGCGAGGTACGCGACTTGTTCGGAGCAAAGGTATTTGACTTTCCGAAACCCATTTCGTTGCTCCAGATGCTTATCGAACAGGTGACTGCGGCAGACGATATAGTGATGGATTTCTTCGCGGGATCGGGGAGTACGGGCCACGCCGTGCTTGCGCAGAATGCGGCCGATGGTAGTTCGCGCCGGTTCATTCTCGTCCAGATTGCAGAGCCGACGGAAGATTCCTCGGACGCTTCCAGAGCAGGCTACAAGTCCATCACAGACATCGCGCGTCGTCGCGTCACATTGGCCGGACTTGATATCGAAAAGTCTCGGCTAGGTCGGCTTGCGAGCGATGACGCTCCCTTGGACATCGGTTTCCGCTCGCTGTACGTAGACACGACCAACATGGCGGATGTTGCCGCTCCGCCGGACGGGCTTATTCAGGCCGAGCTTTCGGGCGTTATCGACAGCATCAAGCCCGACCGGTCGGGAGAAGACCTACTTTTCCAGGTACTCCTTGACTGGGGTCTGGAGCTGTCGTCGCCGATCTTGCGTGAGGCGGTTGACGACCGAGAGATGTTCTCCGTCGACGACGGTGCGCTGATGGCCTGCTTCGCAGAGTCTGTGACTCCCGAGGTGGTGCGAGTGATCGCCGAGCGTGGCCCGCTTCGGGCAGTCTTCCGCGACGATGCCTTCGAGTCCGACGCCGCGCGAATCAACGCCGAGCAGGTGTTCCGCGAGGTGTCGCCCGCGACCGAGGTAAGGACTATTTGATGTCTGCAAGTAGCACCGGTGGGACATGGGCGGTATCGGACTTCTTGTCCGAACGGGAACTGGCTATCTCCGCCTCCGATCCATCGACTTTTTACCAGGAACTGGACGAGGTCTTAGGGAGCCTCTCAGTACACGCGCATACTGCGTTTGGCTCAGAACTCGATGACCAACCGGCAGGCGAGACCTGTTTCTTTAGGGGGCAGTCTTCAGCTACTTGGGGGCTGAGCTCGTCTTTATATCGATTGTATGAGGATCGGTTTGCGAGCGGATATGTTACGGAAGCGGCCGAGCAGGCCCTGGCCAACGCAGAGCGTCAGGTATTAGAGACAGCGCGAGCGAACGGGATTGTGCGAGGGCTAACCGGCCTTGAGCGGTTGACCATATTGCAGCACCATGGCGCGCCGACTCGACTTGTTGACGTTTCAACTGACTGGAGGGTTGCACTCTACTTTGCATGCGAAGAGCTCGATGCTGAAGACGGCCGGTTATTTGTCATATCCACTTGCCCGAAGCGCTGGACCGACTTCCGCAAGCCGCTGAATGACGATCAATCGCTCGTTTGGTGGGATAAGCAGCGCTTGAAAGGGCTCGATTGGAAACAATCTGTCTGGCCTGTGCTGTTGCCATTTACTGACTCGCGCATGGTTGCTCAGCGCGGGTATTTCCTGGTCGGCGGCTTAACGTCGGATCGCGGCGGACACCACTTCTATCATGGTCGCTCCAAGAAGAATGCCCCCCTAAGTAACGCCGAGATGAGGCGCGTGTCCTCTCTTGCAATCGAATTTCCGAATGTCTTCGATAGTCTCGGTCTGCAAGCCGCGACTCAGAAGTTTCTCAAGAGGCGGCCGAAATCAAAATGGACGGCCTCCGCCATAACCATTCGCATCCCAGCGAGTATCAAGCCAGGTATCCGGGGACTGCTGGCAAAGCAAGGCGTCTCGCGGGACGACATTTACCCTCCTGTCGCAGAGACAACTCGACTCCTTAAACATGTAGCGGCTGAGTGAGGGGCTGAGGAACGACATGACCCTGACGAACGACGAACTCACCGAGCTCCTCGACCGGGTGCTGGCCGGCCCAGAGAACGAGGTGATCGAGTTCAAGGAGGCTGCACGTCAGTTCTCTGCGGACAAGACCGGTGAGTACGTCTCGGCGCTGAGCAACGAGGCGAACCTGCGCGGACTCGCGTCGGGGTGGCTCGTGTTCGGGGTCTCGAACAGTCGGCAGGTCGTGGGCACAACTCATCTCATCGATGTGCAGCAGCGTCAGACCTTGAAGCACCACATCCATCAGTCCATCGATCAAGGGTTGACCGTCCGCGAGGTCTACGAGGTCACGCACTCGGGCAAGCGTGTGGTGCTTCTGGAAGTACCTGCGGCACCCCGCGGCATCCCGATCTCGTGGAAGGGCGACTACCGTGCTCGTGCCGGCGAGAGCCTGGTGGCGCTCTCGCTCGACAAGCTGGATGAGATTCGGCGGCAGACCATCAACGCGGACTGGTCGGCGGTCGTGGTTACTGACGCCACGCTCGCTCACCTCGATCCGGCGGCGATCAAACGTGCACGTCAGGGGTTCGCCGAGCGATACGCCTCCCGTATCCCCGCTGCTGACATCGACGCATGGGATGACGCGACCTTCTTGGCCAAGGCCCGGTTGACTCGCGACGGCCAGATCACCCGAGCCGCGCTCCTTCTGCTCGGCGCCGACACCTCCACACACCTGTTGACTCCGCACCCGGCTCAGATGACCTGGAAGCTCGTTGGCGAGCAGCGGGCGAACGAGCATTTCAGGCTGCCGTTCCTACTGAACACGACTGCGCTCGCAAAGCGCATCCGCAACGTGCAGCTCCGGCTCCTGCCGCCCGACGAGTTGATCTATCGAGAGATCAGCAAGTACGACGAACGCAGCCTGCTCGAAGCGCTCTACAACTGCATCGCGCACCAGGACTACACGCGGAACTCTCGGATCATCGTCACCGAACAAGCCGACCGCATCGTATTCGAGAGCGTGGGCGAGTTCTTCGACGGCGCACCCGACGACTACGCGCTGGACGAGCGCACCCCACGGCAGTACCGCAACCCGTTCCTTGTCGAGGCGATGACCGAGCTGAACCTCATCGACCAGATGGGCTATGGAATCCACCGCATGGTGCAGGACCAGGTCCGTCGCTTCCTGCCTCTGCCCGACTACGATCTCAGTACAGCTGGCGAGGTGAAGCTCACCATCCCTGGCGCGGTGATCGATGAGTCCTACTCCCAGCTGCTCATGGTCCGAACCGATCTTCCGCTCGAAGACGTGCTCGCGCTGGATCGGGTGCAGAAGCGGCTCGACATCAGCGAGAAGGCTGCCCGCCACCTGCGGAGAGCTGGCTTGATCGAGGGCCGTAAGCCCCACCGCCGGATCACTCCTCGCGTCGCAGCAGCGACCGGGGCGATGGCCGACTACATCCGCACCCGCCCCCAGGCGGACGCGCACTACACCGCCCTGCTGACTGACTTCCTCCGCGCGCAAGGACACGCAGACCGCAGCGACGTGGAGGCCCTGCTCCGGCCAGCGCTCAGCGAGGCACTCACCGAGCAGCAGAAGGCAACCAAGATCACGAACCTTCTGACGAAGCTGCGACGCCACGGCGTCATCGTCAACCGGGGCACCCGCACGAAGCCACGATGGGAGCTTTCTTACGCAGGCGACGAAGGCGCGCAGGCCGAGCCCTCACGCAAGAAGGATGACGACGTCGGCGGTACCGCTAGAGGGCCGGGATCAGCGTGAACACAGGCATCCCCGCCGCCCGCAACCTTATAGCAGCGACGACGAACAGCGCCGATTGCAGAAAGAAAGACACTCGATGAAGCTCCAGTTCAAGGTCCAGCAGTACCAGACCGATGCCGTCGATGCTGTCGTCGAGACCTTCGCCGGGCAGCCGAAGCATGACGGCATCTCCTACCGGATCGACCCCGGCAAGGTCCGCCCCGTGACCGCCCCGGCACTGTTCGAGGCCGAGGAGCGCTCGGACGCCGGTCTGCGCAACGCTGAGATCGTCCTGTCGGGAACGCAACTGCTGGAGAACGTGCACGCGGTGCAGCGGTCACGGAACCTCCCGCTGTCGGCCAAGCTCGCCTCAAGTGTCGCCGCTCCCGGCGCACCGAACCTTGACGTGGAGATGGAGACGGGCACGGGCAAGACCTACGTCTACATCAAGACGATCATGGAGCTGCACAAGCGGTACGGCTGGTCGAAGTACATCATCGTGGTGCCGTCGGTCGCGATCCGCGAGGGCGTGAAGAAGTCGTTCGACGTGACTGCTGAGCACTTCCAGCAGCTCTACGGCACCAAGCCGCGCTCGTTCATCTACAACTCCTCCCAGTTGCACGAGCTGGAGCGGTTCAGTTCGGATGCCGGGGTGCAGGTGATGATCATCAACATCCAGGCGTTCAATGCCACCGGCAAGGATCAGCGCCGCATCTACGACGAGCTCGATGACTTCCAGTCGCGTCGTCCGATCGACGTGATTAAGGCCAACCGCCCGATCGTGATCATCGATGAGCCGCAGAAGATCGGCGCCGACAAGTCGCTCAAGGCGCTGGCGGAGTTCAACGCGTTGATGCTGCTGCGGTACTCGGCCACGCACAAGGTCGATCACACCAAGGTGCACCGACTCGACGCGCTGGATGCCTACAACCAGAAGCTCGTGAAGAAGATCGCCGTGCGTGGTCTCACCGTGAAGGGACTCGCCGGCTCGACTGCCTACCTGTATCTGGATGCGATCGAGATCGCGAAGGGTGCCAAGCCTCGGGCGCGGGTCGAGATCGAGGTACAGACGGCCTCGGGCATCAAACGGCAGGTCAAGCGCCTCGACATGGGAGCGAACCTTCACGATGTCTCCAATGGGATCGAGGCGTACAAGGGCTTGTTCATCACCGAGGTGGACGCCAACCGCGACGTGATCGAGCTGAGCAACGGCGATGTGGTCGTGGCCGGGCAGCTCGCCGACCGGGATGTCACCGAGGAGACCAAGCGGCGCATCCAGATTCGCGAGGTCGTCCGGGCGCATCTGGACAAGGAGCGCGAGCTGTTCAGCCAGGGCATCAAGGTGCTCTCGCTGTTCTTCATCGATGAGGTCGCCAAGTACCGCGACTACAGCCGCGAGGACACCCTCGGCGACTATGCGCGCATGTTCGAGGAAGAGTACGCCGCGATCCGTGACGAGGTGCTCGGCGAACTCGCCATCGATGCGGCCACCGAGGAGTACCAGAGCTACCTGCGCCGCGACGATGTGCGCCGGGTGCACGAGGGCTACTTCTCCATCGACAAGAAGACCAAGCACCAGATCGACGGCAAGGTCTCCGGCCGGGGCGACGACAAGGGCCAGTCCACTGACACGGACGCCTACGACCTGATCCTCAAAGATAAGGAACGCCTGCTGTCATTAGCCGAACCCGTGCGGTTCATTTTCTCCCACTCCGCGCTTCGCGAAGGCTGGGACAACCCCAATGTGTTCGTCATGGGCATGCTCAAGAAGAGCGACAACACCGTCTCGCGCCGCCAGGAGATCGGACGCGGACTGCGGCTGGCCGTCGACCAGCACGGCGAGAGGATGGACAACCCCGTCTCAGTGCACGACATCAACGAGTTGACCGTCGTCACCGACGAGTCCTACACCGACTTCGTGACCGGCCTGCAGCGCGAAATCTCCGAGTCGCTCGCCGCGCGGCCACGCAAGGCGTCGCCCAAGTTCTTCGTCGGCAAGACCATTCAGACGCCCTCGGGTGAATCGGTCATCGAGGAGGCCGTCGCTCAGGCGCTCTACAAGTACCTGGTCAAGAACGACTATGTGAACGATGACGACACCATCTCCGAGGCCTACAAGCAGGCCAAGGAAGAAGGGACGCTCGCCGCGCCAACGTCCGAGGTGCTCAAGCCGGTGATCGACTTCGTGTGGCCGCTGATCGACGTGCTCTACCTCGACCTGCCGGTGCCCACCGATGACCGCAAGCCGAAGAAGATTCCGCTGAACGAGGCCAACTTCGCCCGCAAGGAGTTCCAGGCCCTGTGGGGCAGGATCAACCACCGCGCCGTCTACCAGGTCGAGTTCGACTCCGGCGAGTTGATCCGCAAGGCCATCGGCCACCTCGACAAACACCTCAACGTTGCCGCGCTGCAATACGTCGTGCAAGCCGGCCAGCAGCGCGAACAGCTGGAGGCCGACGACCTGACCAGCGGTGCCGGCTTCGCGGTGCAGACCACGCAGACGCACACCGAGACCGTGAGCGCGGGCTCGCAGGTGAAGTACGACCTGCTGGGCGAGATCACCGAGAAGACCCAGCTCACCCGTCGCACGGTCGCGGCGATCCTCCGCGGCGTCACACCAGGAACGTTCGCCAAGTTCCGCCTCAACCCCGAGCAGTTCATCACCGAGGCGGCCCGGCTCATCAACGAACAGAAGGCCACGGTCATCGTCGAGCACCTCGCCTACGACGCGCTCGAAGACCGCTTCGACTCAGCGATCTTCACCGAGAACCAGACCGCCCAAGACTTCTCGAAGGCCGGATCGAAGCTCAAGAAACACGTCTACGACTACGTGGTCACCGACTCCAAGATCGAACGCGAGTTCGTCACCGAACTCGACACCAGCCACGAGGTCGCCGTCTACGCGAAGCTCCCGCGCGGGTTCTTCATCCCGACCCCCGTCGGTGACTACAACCCGGACTGGGCCATCGCCTTCACCGAGGGCAGCGTCAAGCACGTCTACTTCGTCGCCGAGACCAAGGGCTCGCTGTCTACTCTCCAACTCAAGGGCGTTGAGGACGCGAAGATCGAGTGCGCCCGCAAGTTCTTTGCATCCCTCAGCGAGAAGAACGGCAACGACGTCACCTACGACGTGGTGACCGACTACACCGAGCTGATGCAGTTGGTCACCTAAGTCAGCTGCGGCCCTCCCGCCGTTCGATCTCGCTCCGCCCCACGATGAGCGCCTTCAGCGCGTCGACGTCGTTGGGCAGGTCGATCACGTGGCGCGGCAAGTTCTCCAGCCCAGCGAACGCGGCCGGACGCTCAACATCGCGGCCGAGCGCCTCCACGATGGTCGCGGAGAACTTCACCGGCAGTGCCGTCTCCAACACGATGACGGGCGCCTCCACGATTCCTGATTCCAGGGCCCGGCGGGCGACGGTG
>RRZU010036632.1_pt1 | contig 10289 bp, 8 predicted proteins | sample 2165561 | NCBI WGS metagenome assembly RRZU01 (sample SAMN10456909, study PRJNA506462) | wastewater metagenome | isolation source: wastewater sludge | place: USA: Moscow, Idaho | reverse complement strand
GCGTTTGTTGATGCTTCAACACCACCTCTCTTAATCTCCACGTTATTATAAATTGATCTCAGCTCATCCATCTTAACACGTAGCAGTCCCATCTCCTCCGAATCATTATACTCATCAATCAAACTAATAACGGTCTCTAATGATAATTTCTGGTAAATAATACGCTCAATTAATTTCTTATTATCCATAGACTCATTGGTGAGTTTGGTTGCTAAGTATAAACCCTCAACCCAACCTCCAACTAAAACCATAACAGCAATCGTTGGACGGTTGTTTTCCGATAGATAAGCATTTGAGTTTAGAAATGTTTCAGAAATAATCTCTAAAACCATCTCTCTATTGTTCATATTATCTTGTAATTTCTCAATCGACTTCTCATCAATAGCCCCAAGAATCCCTAAACCATCGGCCAATTTACGGGCGTTACCCATGTATCTAATCGAAGTTTGATTCTGATCAAATAAACTGGTATAGCTTAAGTCAGCACTATAAACACCCAGATTTAAGGCCATCTTATAGTTACTATTATACTTGGTGATATTCTCAACTGGATTTAACAAATCTTCGTTATAAACAGATCCTGATTTCTTTATCAACATTGCTGTTTCAAGAGGACTTGGAAGCGAATAAAAGATGTGCTTCGACTTATTAAAATCATTTACCAAATCTTCGTCAACCTTTACACTCTCATTTTGACTCTCGTCACCTTTGTTTGCGGGTTTTGAATTACAAGATGATAATATCGAAAAAAGAGAAATAATGAGCGACAATCCTAAATAAGAAACACTTTTGCTTTTCATATCTTCATACTGGTTTTGATTTATTTTATAAAAATAATCAAAATTATGTGACTCACTAAATTAACTCTGTAAAAAATGAATTTTGTGTGATTCTTTTTTTTGATATCCTTCTATAAACTAACTGATAATCTTTTTAATAAATAAGGTGAATATTTAAATCCTTGTCACTTGGATGAGGGATTTTATAAAACAATGATCTACACTTGTTTTATGCTCATTTTATTATGATAAAGATTAATGATAATCTCGCTCTCCAAAAATCATAGATCCAACGCGAATAAGATTGCCTCCATACTTAATAGCAATCTTATAATCTCCCGACATTCCAATGGAGAGCTTAGTTATTAACTCTTCACCCAAAGTGGCTTTACATAAATCAAGGAGCTGCTTTATGTGTAAAAACTCACGCTCAACAACCGCTACATCATCGGTATTTGAAGCCATACCCATTAATCCAACCACTCTCACATGTGTAAATCGTGCCAGAAGATCACTGTGAATTAATTGGTGAAGCTCTTCGTCCGAAAGCCCAAATTTACTCTCCTCCTGTGCAATATGAATTTGCAAAAGTACATCTACTACTCTATTGATCTTGAGGGCTTGTTTATTAATTTCCTCCAGCAAGCGCACAGAATCAACCCCATGTATTAGCGTAACAAATGGCACAAGCTGTTTTACTTTATTGGTTTGTAGATGACCGATAAAATGCCACTCAATATCTTTTGGTAAAGATTCGTACTTTGCCAAAAGTTCTTGAACTTTGTTCTCTCCAAAAATTCGTTGTCCAATGCTATAAGCTTCCAAAACAGCCTCATTTGGGTGTGTTTTTGACGTCGCAACCACATCAACCCCACTAGGCAATTCGGAAAGTAACAACTTTAATCTATCTGCTATACCCATAATAAAAAAGTGCTCCATTTACGAAGCACTTTAGATTTTTATTGTAAACTGTGAATGACTAATCCAGAGCGCAACTTTGGTTCAAACCAAGTTGTCTTAGGTGGCATGATATTGCCTGTATCTGCAATGTTTATAAGCTGTGACATTGACACTGGATAGAGTGCAAATGCAACAGCCATCTCTTTGCTATCAACACGCTTAGATAACTCGCCTAACCCTCTAATACCTCCAACAAAATCAATACGTTTATCGGTTCTTAAATCTTTAATTCCTAAAATCTCGTCCAAGATATATTTTGATAAAATAGTCACATCCAATGCTCCAATAGGATCATTATCATCAAAACGACCAGCTTTTGGCGTTAAAGAGTACCATTTTCCATCTAAATACATAGTAAAATGGTGCAAGCTGTTAGGTTTAACAATCTCCGCCCCTTTTGCTTCTACCACAAAATCATTTGTTAATAATTTCAGGAATATCTCCTTAGAGTGGCCATTTAAATCTTTAACAACTCTATTGTAGTCAATGATATTCAATTGATTATCAGGGAAATGAACCGCTAAAAAGAAGTTATACTCTTCATCACCCGTATGATTTGGATTAGCTTTGCGCTTCTCTGCACCCACTAATGCAGCAGCAGCAGTTCTATGATGTCCATCAGCAACATAGGTATAAGGAACCTTTGTTTTAAATAAGTTCTCAATCTCTGTAACTGTTTTCCTGTCATTAATAACCCAAAAATGGTGTCCAAATCCATCTTCCGACACAAAATCGTAATCAGGTCTTTGAACTTTCACAATATTAAAAACGATATCATCGATCTCTTTAACTGCAGGATAAGCAAAAAATACGGGCTCCACATTCGCGTTATTAATACGAACGTGAATCATTCTATCTTCCTCTTTATCTGGACGAGTTAATTCGTGTTTTTTGATGATGCCATTTAAATAATCATCAACAGCTGCCGCACCAACAAGACCATACTGCGTACGACCATTCATGGTTTGAGCGTAGATATAGAAATTGTTCTCTTTATCGGCAACTAACCACCCTTTTTCCTGAAACTTTTTAAAGTTCTCAACCGACTTTGAATAAACCTCTTCGGAATGAACATCAACGCCAGCAGGGCAGTCAATCTCCGAACGAGTTATATTCAATAATGAATGCTCTAGACCTTTTGATAAAACTTTTGCCTCTTCGGCATTCATCACATCATAAGGCAAACAAGATAGATCGACCGCAATATTTTGTGGAGGACGGAGTCCTTTAAACGGTTTTACAATTGCCATACTATTTTTTATTTACTCTAAAAGTTTCGTCACCTTTAGTAAAGAAATTTACTATTTGATTTGCTGCAGCTACACCTGCATTTACATTTGCCTCATCCGTTTGAGCACCCATTTTCTTTGGTGTAAAGAAATATCTACCTGCAAATTTTTCTGCGTATACAGCTGCATTATCAGGCATAATATCTGAAAGATATGAGAAATCTTTTCTCTCTTCCATCAATTGCACTAATTCAGCCTCATCAATTACCTCTTTACGAGCTGTATTTACTAAAACACCTCCTTTAGGCATCTTATTCAACAATGCGTAATTAATAGATTTTTTAGTCTTCTCGGTTGCAGGAATATGTAACGACACAAAGTGACATGTTAAATATAACTCCTCAACAGTTTTTAGAGGAGTTACACCGTCAGCCTTTACTTTATCGTCGGCAACAAATGGATCAAAAGCATAAACTTCCATGCCAAATCCTTTTGCAATTTTAGCCACATACTGACCAACATTACCATACGCATGAATACCAATCTTCTTACCACGTAATTCGCTTCCAGAAGCTCCGCTATACCCTTTACGAGCATTTAAGATCATCATTCCAAAAACCAATTCAGCAACAGCATTTGCATTCTGACCTGGTGTATTCATAGCAACAACACCATTTGCAGTACATGCCTCTAAATCTAAGTTATCGTATCCGGCACCCGCTCTTACAACAATCTTCAACTCCGAACCAGCTTCAATAACATCTTTCGACATGATGTCTGAACGTACAATAACAGCATTAGCACTCTTTACGGCGTCAATTAACTCCGATTTTTGAGTGTATTTCTCTAATAAAGAGAGTTTAAATCCAGCAGCTTCAACAATAGCTCTGATTTTATCAACAGCCTCTTTTGCAAATGGCTTGTCGGTTGCGATTAATACATTTTTCATAATTAGATCTCTATTAAAAAACAATCCGACTCAGGAGATGAGTCGGACTGAAAAGTTGTATATTATATTAATGTTTTTTGGCAAAAGTTTTCATTGCATCTATCAGTGCAACAACACTCTCTTTTGGTAAGGCATTATAAGTAGATGCTCTAAAACCTCCCACAGAACGGTGACCTGTAATACCGATTAGTCCTTGAGAAACGGCAAACTTATCAAACTCCTTCTCTAACTCTTTATACTCATCCTTCATCACGAAGCAGATATTCATTAATGAACGATCTTCAACCGCTGCTGTTCCTTTAAACAGTTTGTTTGAGTCAATCTCATCATAAAGTAGTGCAGCTTTCTCTTGGTTAATTTTAGCCATAGCCTCTAAACCACCCTTTTCTTTTAACCACTTTAAGGTTTGTAATGCAGCATACACAGGCACAACCGGAGGTGTATTAAACATACTCTCACCTTTAATGTGAGTTGTATAATTTAACATAGTTGGGATTGGACGATCAACTTTTCCTAACGCATCAACTTTAACAATTGCAAATGTTAAACCTGCAGGAGCTAAATTCTTTTGAGCACCACCATAAATAATAGAGTATTTAGAGATATCCACTGGACGTGAGAAAATGTCTGATGACATATCGGCAACCATTGGAATTGCAACATCTAAATCTTTATGTAATTGTGTTCCATAAATAGTGTTGTTACTTGTAACGTGTAAATACTCAGCATCTGAAGGAACAACAAAATCTTTAGGGATATATGAGAAGTTCTTATCTTTTGATGATGCAACCTCAACTGCCTCACCAAAAAGCTTAGCCTCTTTATGAGCTTTAGTTGCCCACTCGCCAGTTACTAAGTAAGCAGACTTCTTATTCATGATATTGAAAGGTACCATTGAAAATTGAAGACTTGCGCCACCTCCAAGAAATACCACTTCATATCCTTCAGGAACATTTAATAGCGACTTAAATAACGATCTCGTCTCATCCATTACAGCAATAAACTCCTTACTACGGTGCGACACTTCCATAAGGGATAAACCTGTGCCAGCAAAATCTAAAATTGCTTCGGCCGTGCTTTTAATAGTTGCCTGTGGCAATATCGACGGACCAGCGTAAAAATTGTGCATTTTCATTTTTTCTGTATTTAGTAATGAAATCGTTAATAAATCAAAGAATATTTAAAAAATCTGGTGCAAAAATAGCAATTTTTACCTACCATTATTATTTATCTAAACAATTTTTATGATAGATTTTGGATGTTGTACAACACCCTAATTTTCAATTGTTATACCTATAAGTCGATCACCCTTTAACAGCGGAATCAAATTTGTTTGATCGAGCGTGTGGCAAAAATCAAACACATCATCCAATCCTTTTGAGGCCAAACGACCTTTTTGAGCAACCTTTTGACTATAGTTGATTAAATCATCTTTTGCAACACGCCATAAATCGAGCGCTGCATTAGCCGAATCGCATATTGTAAAAAAATTACCACTTTCAATCAACTGTTCAGAAACCGCACCAGCAAACACCGCGTCTTCGAGACTAAATCTATTTTTCCACCCCGAACAAAAGATTGTCACATCCCTATTTTGAGCTACTAACCAACGACTTAAAGCCGTTAAATTCAAATATGAACCTACCACGATCTGCGAGCAACCACGAGCTAATTCTATAGCTTTTGTTCCATTAGTGGTAGAATAGACGATTGAGCGCCCCTCTACCCTCTCTTTCGTAAAATTATAGGGGGAATTCCCAAAATCGGCAAAATCTAATACATAACCATCTCTCTCGGCGGCTACTAAATAACCCTTATCTTTATACTCCTTCGCTACATCAATCTCCTTTACGGGTATTATCTCCTTTACTCCATTCATGAATGCCGCTGAAATGGCCGAAGTTGCTCGTAATATATCTACGATAACAACAATAGCATCGGGTTTATGATGTAAAGGATAAATAGCTGGTGTAAAGCAAACTTCAATAGCTTTTTTATCCATGTTATTTAAGAAAAGGCATTTTAACTACCTCAGCAGCAACACTCTTATTTCTGATCTTAATAAAAATCTCAGAACCAATTTTCGAAAATTCTGGTTTAACATACCCCATTCCCACACCTTGTTGAAGTACCGGCGACATGGTTCCTGATGTTACAACACCTATAACGTTTCCGTTTGCATCCACAACTTCGTAATCATGACGAGGAATAGCTCTCTCCTTCATCTTAAAGCCAACCAATTTACGAGTGACTCCTTCTGTTTTCTGTTTCAAAAGAAGATCTTTATCCACAAAATTCTTGCTATCTGTAAATTTAGTAATCCATCCCAAACTTGCTTCAATTGGTGAAGTTGTATCGTTTATGTCGTTTCCATACAAACAATAGCCCATCTCAAGACGCAAGGTATCTCTGGCTCCAAGTCCGATAGGCTTTAAACCAAACGCATCACCTGCCTTAAGGAGAGCATCCCACGCTTGCTTTACATCTTTATTATAAAAATAGAGTTCAAATCCACCTGCACCAGTATAGCCCGTGTTTGAGATAATAACATCTGAAATACCAGCAAAATCGCCAGTTGTGAAGGTATAATATGGTATTTTAGACAAATCAACCGACGTTAATGTTTGCAGAAGAGCCACCGCTTTAGGACCTTGAATGGCCAATTGGGAGGTAGCATCACTTGCATTTTCTAGAATAGCACCCATACTATTTTGAGAGTTACACCACTCCCAATCTTTATCAATATTACCCGCATTAACAACCAGTAAATACTTCTCATCTGCATATTTATAGACAAGTAGGTCATCAACGATGCCACCTTTACCATTTGGAAAACAAGAGTATTGAATTTTACCGATTTCTAATACAGAAGCATCATTGGAAGTAACTTTTTGAACAAAATCTAAGGCTTTTGGTCCTTTCACCCAAAACTCACCCATGTGCGAAACATCAAAAACACCAACTTCATTTCGTACACACAGATGTTCCGACGTGATACCACTGTACTCCAGAGGCATTTCAAAACCTGCAAATGGCACCATCTTAGCGCCTAAAGCAATATGACTTTGATTCAAGACTGTCTTTTTCATGCTATCTATTTTTTGCAAAGGAACAAAATTAAAAATCTCATAAAAAGGACTAATTAAAATAATTATCATTTTTGACCATATACTTATCAACAAAGAGTCAGAAATTCAAAAAAAAATCTATTTTTGTAGTACTAAACTATAAAACTAAAACCTTGTGAAAACCGACTATCAAATTATCGATCTTTCTTATTTAAATGAAATTTCAGATAATAACAGTGAGATCAAAAGAGCTCTTATTGATATTTTCCTCTCTCAAATACCTGAGTTTGAATCTGATTTCCAACGTGCTTTTGCCGAAAAAAATTGGAAATTTCTAGCTCAGGTGGCGCATAAAGCAAAATCATCTGTTTTGTCCATGGGAATGAACAACTTAGGCTCTGTGGATTTGAAAAACTTGGAATTGCTCTCAAATAAGTTTTATATTAACATATTAGAGTCCAATCCTCACCTAACGGATAAAGAGAAATTAGATCTCGAAAACCTAAAAGCAACCCTTAATAGCTACCCTACGGATCGGATAAAATGGATTGAAGAGAACATTTCTGAAAATAATATCGAAAATTTAATAAAAAAGTTTGTAGAAATTTGTAATAAAGCATCTTTGGAGTTAAATTGCGAGCTAAACGAATTACAGTACTAATTATTGTTAATAATATACTATATGATTACAAATCTTAATAAAAATGGTTTTATTGTTGGAAAGATTGAATCCGATAGACTTAATGCGGCAATTGCACCAAAAATAAAAGAAGATCTTACTGAAATTTTCAAGACTAAAGGATCTAAAGTTATTTTAAACCTTGACTCTATTAAATTTATAGATAGTACAGGAATTGGCACTCTCATTTCGGCTCTAAAAGCTGCTAGACAGAGCGATGGTATTTTCGTGCTTTCAAACGTTCAACCAGAAGTAATGAGTCTAATTACATTAATGAAATTAGATAAGATTTTTGATATTTTCCCTTCAGAAGAGTTAGTAAAATAGAATAGAAGCATACAAAAAAAGGGGTTGTAATTTTTACAACCCCTTTTTTTGTGTTTTAATCTACATATCAAAGTTTATGAGAAACTGAAAACTCGATAATTGATAACTAGTCCTTTACCTTTTTCATCAATAAACCATTACCTCAAATAATCATCAAAATACTCAGTAATTTTATCCATTAAATGAACCCTATCAGCACCAATAACATTGTGTTCGTGATTTGGATAGATGAAATAGTCGATAGGAACGTGCTCCTCAATGGCCTTATTTATAAAATCAATAGATTGTTTCCATAATACTACGGGATCTTTTGATCCATGAATAACCATCAACTTTCCTTCAATCGACGAAACACCCTTTAATAGATTCGCACGCTCATACCCCTCCTCATTATTCTGAGGGGTGCTCATGTATCGCTCACCATACATAATCTCATACATTCGCCAGTCGATCACAGGCCCTCCAGCAACACCCACCTTAAAGCGATCGGAATAGTTCTCCATCAAAGAAATCGACATAAAACCGCCAAAACTCCATCCAAAAACCCCAATCCAACTCTTATCAACATATGGCAATCTACATAGATAGTCAACACCTTTCATTTGATCTAACATCTCGTTTTGACCCAAGTTTAAATATGTTGCTTGTTCAAACTCTTTTCCTCTATGAGAGGTACCTCTATTATCCAACGTAAAAACAACATATCCCTTTTGAGCCATATATAAATCCCACATCGAGGCGCCGTTGAGCCACTTATTAGTAACCAACTGTGAGTGAGGGCCACCATAAACATAGACGATAACAGGATATTTCTTTTTAGCATCAAAACCGGGAGGCGTTATCAGACGTGCAAACAAAATTGTTGAATCATCATCGGCCTTTAACTTAACAACCTCGATTTTAGGCATACGCTCCTTTTTTAAAGGGTTAAAAGCGGAGGAGATAACTCGAGAATTTGAATTAGCAAAATTATATAACTCAATAGCCCCTGGTAACTCAGGATTTGAATATCTATCTAATAACAACGATCCGTTACTACTTAATGTAGCAGTGTGATAACCCTCAATGGCTGAAATAGCAACCATAGTACCCTTATTTACATCCAACTTATAGACATGATTCTCTAAAGGATTCTCTTTATTCGCTTCATAGATTAAATTTTTACCATCTGAAGTAAAACCATGAATAGCCGAGACTTCCCATTTTCCTTTGGTTAATTGACGCAAAACATCACCCGTTGTATTATATTTATAGAGATGATTGTATCCATCTCTTCGACTCATCCAGATAAATTCTTTTGAATTTTTAGGATTAAAAACAACACCATTTTCTGGTTCGATATATTTAGACTCATTCTCCGAAAAAACAATATTTCCAGAACCCATCTCATCAATATCGTATCTAACCATATCCAAATTTTGCTGAGTACGATCAACCTCTGCAATGTAAATCGATGACTCATCTGGCGACCATGTAATATTAGTATAATAACGATCTCTTCCCTCCCCGTCATTAATATACTTTATCTTACCATTTGTAACATCCAAAACCCCCACACAAACAAGCTGATTAGGAGTGCCAACCATTGGATAATTAAGGTAAGAAACTGTTGGAATTGGTTGACTATAATCAACAATTGGATACTTGGCAATAGAAGACTCATTTATTCGATAAAAAGCAAGATACTTGCCCGAAGGAGACCAAAATGTACCCTTTGAAATTCCAAATTCGTTTCGTGATGCAACTTTCCCATATAAAACATCACTACTCAAACTATCACCTAGAACATACTTTTTATCATTTCCAGCACTGATTACTAAGGCAGATCCACTATCATAAGCAATTAATGAGCCCTTTGGTGCTATATCATACTTTGAATCGTTCTCAATAGGAATAAAATATTTTACAGATTTATCGGCAATATCAAAACAAAAAATCGACCTGTGGCTTAAAAAAAAGATATCCTTTGAATTTCCCCATTCAAAATCTGGTAGCTTGGATAATTGGTTAAATGAAAGCGATTGTAATCCGCTGTTCAAATCATCCAAATTAAAGAGCACCTTTCCAACAACATGAGTCACATTATCAAATAAGCGTACAGATGTATCGTCGATAAGAAAGAGACTTTTCCCATCTCTCGAAAATTTAAACTTTGATAATTGAGGTTGAAATTTCTTATAACTCTTTCCACCAGGAACCACATCATCAATAACAAAATTACGTTGCGCCGAGCCAATAAAAACAGCAACAAAGAGAAAAAATAGTAATATAAAATGACGCATATAACAAACAAATATT
>RRZU013547810.1_pt1 | contig 10291 bp, 9 predicted proteins | sample 2165561 | NCBI WGS metagenome assembly RRZU01 (sample SAMN10456909, study PRJNA506462) | wastewater metagenome | isolation source: wastewater sludge | place: USA: Moscow, Idaho | reverse complement strand
CGACCCGCTGAGCGTCCGCCCAGTCGTCGAGCACCCGTGCGGCTGCGGCGCGCAGCGGGGTCGGTACCTCGCCGTCGGGCGCGGCAGGCGCGAAGAGCTCGCGCAGCGGCGCGGACCAGCCGAGCCCGTCGAGCCGTGCGACCGCACGGCCGGGCTCGGCGACCTCCTGGGAGGAGAGCTTGCCCGAGAGGTCGACCCCGAGCGCCGCCATCCCCGACGGCCACTGCCGACGCGTGCTGATCTCGATGCCGGGCCGGTCCATCGCGGCGCGCGCCCGGCGCACGAGCGACGGGTCGGGAGCGGCCGGGAGGTCGAGCGTCGAGCAGCGGTCGCAGCGCCCGCACCGCCATCCTTCGACGAGCTCGGGGTCGTCGAGCTGGTGCCGCAGGAACGCCATGCGACAGCCGACGGTCGACTGGTAGGCGAGCATCGCCTCCTGCTCGGTGCGGCGTGCACGCTCGACCCGCTCGTACCGTTCGCCCTCGTACGTCCACGGCTCGCCCGTGACCTCCCAGCCGCCGCGGACGCGTCGGACGACGCCGTCGACGTCGAGGACCTTGAGCATCATCTCGAGCCGGGACCGCTTGAGGTCGACGCGCGTCTCGAGGGCGGGGAGCGACATCGTGCCGTTCTCGGTGAGCGCGCGCAGCACCGCCCGCACCTGCCCCTCGGCGGGGAAGGCGAGCGACCCGAAGTAGTCCCAGATGCGCTGGTCCTCCTCGCCGGGGACGAGGACGACGGTCGCGCGGTCGACGCCGCGGCCGGCGCGGCCGACCTGCTGGTAGTACGCGATCGGCGAGCTCGGGGCCCCGAGGTGGACGACGAAGCCGAGGTCCGGCTTGTCGAAGCCCATACCGAGCGCCGATGTCGCGACGAGGGCCTTGACGCGGTTCTCCTTGAGGTCGGCCTCGAGCGCCTCGCGCTCAGCGGTGTCGGTGCGACCCGTGTAGGCGCGGACCTCGATGCCCGCGGCGCGCAGCTGCTCGGCGACCTGCTCGGCGGCGGCGACCGTGAGGCAGTAGACGATGCCGGAGCCGGTCAGTCGCGGCAGCGCCTCGACGAGCCACGCGATGCGCGTGGGCTGGTCGGTCACGGGCAGCACCGCGAGGTGGAGCGACTCGCGGTCGAGGCCACCACGCAGGACGAGCACCTCGTCGCCCGGGCGGACGCCGTCGGCGGCCGCGACGTGCCCCTCGGCGTCACGGTGCACCGCGAGCTGCTCCGCGACGTCGAGCGTCACGCGCTCGTTCGCGGTCGCGGTCGTCGCGAGCACGGGGATGCCTGCCGGCAGGTCGGCGACGAGGTCGCGGATCCGGCGGTAGTCGGGACGGAAGTCGTGCCCCCAGTCGGAGATGCAGTGCGCCTCGTCGACCACGACGAGGCCCGCGGTCGCGGCGAGTCGTGGCAGCACCGTGTCGCGGAAGTCGGGGTTGTTGAGCCGCTCGGGGGAGCACAGCAGGACGTCGACGTCGCCCGAGGCGATGCGGTCCTGGACGTCGTCCCACTCGGTGACGTTCGACGAGTTGATCGTCACGGCGCGCACCCCGGCTCGGCTGGCGGCCGCGATCTGGTCGCGCATGAGCGCGAGGAGCGGCGACACGATGACGGTGGGTCCCTCGCCTCGCTCCCGCAGGAGCGAGGTCGCGACGAAGTACACGGCGGACTTTCCCCAGCCCGTGCGCTGGACGACGAGCACGCGGCGCTGGTGGGACACGAGCGCGTCGATCGCGCGCCACTGGTCGTCCCGCAGCCGTGCGTCCTCGCGACCGACGAGGCGACGCAGGACCGCCTCGGCCGCCTCGCGCCCGTCGAGCCCTTCGGTCGTCACGGGGACGATCTCAGGACGATCAGCTCTCGTGGGTCGTGGTCGCCGAGGTGCTCGGCCCGAGAGCGAGCCCGCCGCCGTAGCGGTTGCGGCGTCGTCCTCGGGGAGCCAGACCGGCTCGTCCCAGTCGGCGGGCGGCTCGGCGAGCGGCACGTCCTCGTCCCAGGCAGTCGACCAGGCGGGCTCGGGTTCCGTCGCGGGAGCCGGAGCAGCGACCGGGGAGGGCCCTCTCTCCCCCGAGGGGGTGGAGGGCGGCGGGGCCGCCTGGGGGGCCGACGCCCGTGCTGGCGCCTGCGCGGCAGGCGAGGGTGCCGGGGGCGAGACCGGGCGCGTCAGAGGCGCTCCGCGGGAGCCGAGGTCGAGAGCGGGCTCGGCGCCCGACCGGTCGACGAGGGTGCGCGCGTCGAGCGAGGAGGCACCCCACTGCGGGCCGGTGACCTCGACGTGGCGGCGCGGCACGCCGTCGAGCTTCGACCAGTCGGGCTCCGCGCCCCAGCGGCCCGGGGTGCCGCGCCGCTCGCGCGGCTCGCCAGCGGGAGCGCTGTCTCCGTGAGGCGGGGCGGCGTCGGGAGCCTCGTCGCGCGGCTCGGGCTGGTCCTCGATCGTCATGGTCTCCAGCCTACGGACCGGGACGGACATCGCTGGCGGGTGCTCAGACGGTGTGGATCGACCGTCGGGGCGGTGGTGCCCTGGTCAGGACACGCCCGTGCCGCGACGCTGGGGAACGAGAGCGCGTCGTCCGTACCGGCGCGCGGAGCGAGGAGGTCGCACGTGCGCAAGGTCACGTACTCGATGGGCATGTCCCTCGACGGGTTCATCGTCGGGCCGGACGGTGACTTCCAGTGGACGGTCCCGGAGCCCGCGCTCTTCCAGATGTCCATCGACGAGGTCAAGCACGTCGGCGTCCACCTGCTCGGGCGCCGCCTCTACGAGACGATGCTCTACTGGGAGGACGTCGCCGACGACCCGTCCCTCGATCCGCAGGAGCGTGAGTGGACGGACCTGTGGAACGCCTTGCCGAAGGTCGTGTTCTCACGCACCCTCACCGGCGTCGTCCCGAGCGCGCGGCTCGCGACCGGCGGCCTCGCCGAGGAGATCGCCCGGCTGCGCGCAGACGCAGGGGAGGGGGACATCGCGATCGGGGGTGCAGACCTCGCTGCCCAGGCTGCCGACCTCGACCTGATCGACGAGTACCTCGTGCGCATGTTCCCCGTCCTCGTCGGCGGCGGTTCCCCGTTCTTCGCGCTGCACGGACGCCGGGTCGACCTCGAGCTCGTCGAGACGCGCACGTTCGGCTCCGGCGTCGTCTTCGTGCACTACCGCGTGCGACGAGACGCCGACGGTGCCACGACGCGCACGCCGACCATCTCGTGAAATGCGCGGACGGCTGTCAGAGCGAACTCCTAGAGTTGCGTCGTGGCCAACCCTCGCAACACTGACGTCCCTCGCGCGCTGCGCCTGCCCGTGCGCCCCGAGCTCGCCGGGATCGAGCCGTACGGCGCCCCGCAGCTCGACGTCCCCGTCCTGCTCAACGTCAACGAGAACCCGTACGGGCCGAGCCCGCGCGTCGTCGCGTCGATCGCGAGCGCCGTCGCGGACGCCGCCGCCGGGCTCAACCGCTATCCGGACCGTGACTTCCTCGACCTGCGCGGCGACCTGGCCGACTATCTGGCCCGCGAGAGCGGCGTGCGCGTCGCGGCCGAGCAGGTCTGGGCTGCGAACGGCTCGAACGAGGTCATGCTCCACCTCTTGCAGGCGTTCGCGGGCCCTGGGCGCACGGTCGTGTCCTTCGCACCGACGTACTCGATGTACCCCGAGTACGCGCGGGACACGCACTCCGCGTACGTGGTGGGCCGTCGTGAGGCGGACTTCACGCTCGACCCGGCGCACGCGACTGCTGTCGTCGCTGAGCACCAACCGTCCGTGACGATCCTCACGAGCCCGAACAACCCGACCGGGACCGCATTGTCCGTCGACACGATCGTGGCGGTGTGCGAGGCGGCGCTCGGGGTCGACGTCGACGGCGCGCCCGGCATCGTCGTCGTCGACGAGGCGTACGGCGAGTTTCGCCGTGAGGGCGTCCCGTCGGCGCTCGAGCTGCTCGACCGCTTCCCGAACCTCGTCGTCAGCCGCACGATGTCCAAGGCGTTCGCGCTCGCGGGCGCGCGGCTCGGATACCTCGCGGCCCGCCAGGAGATCGTCGACGCGCTGCGGGTCGTGCGCCTGCCGTACCACCTGTCGGCGGTCACTCAGGCGACCGCCCGGGCCGCGCTGTCGCACGCGGACGAGCTGCTCGGCCAGGTTGCCGAGCTGCGTGCCGAGCGCGACCGCACGGTCGCGTGGCTGCGCGCGCAGACCCACGAGGGGCACCCGCTCGACGTCGCGGACTCGGACTCGAACTTCGTGCTGTTCGGCCGGTTCGCCGACCGCCACGCCATCTGGCAGGGACTGCTGGATCGGGGTGTGCTCATCAGGGAGACTGGTCCCGAGGGCTGGCTGCGCGTGTCCATCGGCACGCGCGAGGAGATGGTGGCGTTCAAGGACGCCCTGGTGGAGGTAGCAGGACTGTGACCCGCAGCAGCAGGACGGCACGTATCGAGCGAGCGACGTCCGAGTCGTCCGTGCTCGTCGAGATCGACCTCGACGGGACCGGTCGCACGGACATCTCGACGACGGTGCCGTTCTACGACCACATGCTCACGGCCCTGGGCAAGCACTCCCTGATCGACCTGACCGTCAAGGCGACCGGTGACACGCACATCGACGCGCACCACACGGTCGAGGACGTCGCGATCTGCCTCGGCGAGGCGCTCAAGGTCGCCCTCGGCGACAAGCGTGGCATCGCGCGCTTCGGCGACGCGCACGTCCCGCTCGACGAGGCGCTCGCGCGTGCCGTCGTCGACGTCTCAGGCCGCCCGTACCTCGTGCACGACGGCGAGCCTGCGGGGCAGGAGTACCACCTGATCGGCGGCCACTTCACGGGCTCGCTCACACGGCACGTCCTCGAGTCGATCGCGCACCACGCGAACATCTGCCTGCACGTGACGGTGCTCGCGGGCCGCGACCCGCACCACATCGTCGAGGCGCAGTTCAAGGCGCTCGCGCGCGCCCTGCGCGCCGCGGTCGCGCTCGACCCGCGTGTCGACGGCGTGCCGTCGACCAAGGGTGCGCTGTGACGTCCGACGCGGTCCCGGGCGCCGCAGACGAGCTGCCCGACGACGTCTCGTTCGAGATCCCGGACGACTTGTCGGGCTTGAGCATGTTCGGCGAGACCACGTCGAAGCCGACCGTCGCTCTCGTCCTGACTCAGGTCGCCGGTGCGGACCCGCTCGCGGCAGTGTGCGCCGTCGCGAAGCTCGAGGTCGACGTGTTCTTCGCGCAGCGTGTCGGCGCGGTCGCGGTCTGCCGGGACCTCGACGGTGACGGCCCCGCTCAGGTCGCTGCCGGCATCTCGCAGCTGATCGGCGGTGTCCCGGCGATCCTCGTCGAGCGCCGGGAGAACCAGATCACCGCGACGCGCTGGCTCGACGGCGAGCGCGGGGACGACGTCCCTGCGGGCCTGCTGCTCGACGGCGCCCCGGACGACCTCGAGGGGCTGCTCCTCGGCACGCACACGCTCGCCGACATCAAGGGTGTCCTGCCGGCGGGCCAGTACTCGCGCCTCAAGGCGGCGCGGCTGCTCACGTCTCTCGCACGCAAGGCGAGGAAGAAGTCATGAGCGGGCCGTCCGTCGTCGTGCTCGACTACGGCTTCGGGAACGTCCGCTCGGCCGTGCGCGCGCTGGAGCGCGTGGGCGCCGACGTCGAGCTGACGAACGACCGTGCGGCCGCCGAGTCGGCCGACGGTCTCGTCGTGCCTGGCGTCGGAGCGTTCGCCGCGGTGATGGAGGGGTTGCGCGCCGTTCGCGGCGACCAGATCGTCGGTCGGCGCCTCGCCGGAGGCCGTCCCGTGCTCGGCATCTGCGTCGGCATGCAGGTCATGTTCGAGGCGGGCGACGAGCACGGCGTGCACACCGAAGGTCTGGGGGAGTGGCCCGGCGTCGTCGACCGCCTGCACGCCCCGGTGGTCCCGCACATGGGCTGGGCGACCGTCGAGGGTCCGGAGGGCACGGCTCTCTTCGCGGGCATCGAGGACGAGCGCTTCTACTTTGTGCACTCGTACGCCGCGCAGACGTTCACGCTCGGTCAGGACGAGCCAGCCGACGGTCGGTTCCGCCCACCGCTCGTCACCTGGGCAGACCACGGCGGTCCTTTTGTGGCCGCCGTCGAGAACGGTCCCCTCGCCGCGACGCAGTTCCACCCGGAGAAGTCCGGCGACGCCGGTGCCCAGCTCCTCACCAACTGGCTCTCGTCCCTGCGCTGACGCGCGGGACAGCCCTCCGTCTCGGCTGCCGCCGAACCCGAACCCCCTGGAGATGAACCCCATGACCGACCGTCTCGTGCTGCTCCCTGCCGTCGACGTCGCCGACGGACAGGCCGTGCGCCTCGTCCAGGGCGAGGCCGGCTCCGAGACCTCGTACGGCGACCCGCTCAGCGCGGCGCTCGACTGGCAGGCGGGCGGCGCGGAGTGGATCCACCTCGTCGACCTGGACGCGGCCTTCGGGCGCGGCTCGAACGCGGAGCTCCTCGCCGAGGTCGTCGGCCGTCTCGACGTCAAGGTCGAGCTCTCGGGCGGCATCCGCGACGACGAGTCGCTTGCCCGCGCGCTCGCGACGGGCTGCGCGCGCGTCAACCTCGGGACCGCTGCCCTGGAGAACCCGGAGTGGACCGCCAAGGTCATCGCCGCGCACGGGGACGTCGTCGCTGTGGGGCTCGACGTGCGCGGGACGACTCTCGCGGCACGCGGGTGGACCGAGGACGGCGGCGACCTCTGGGAGGTCCTCGGCCGCCTCGAGGCCGCGGGCTGCTCGCGCTATGTCGTGACCGATGTGACGAAGGACGGCACGCTGCGCGGCCCCAACGTCGAGCTGCTCGCCGAGGTCGCTCAACGTGCGAAGGCTCCCGTCGTCGCGTCGGGTGGCATCTCGAGCCTCGACGACCTGCGCGCCCTGCGTGCGCTGGTCCCGCAGGGCGTCGATTCCGCGATCGTCGGCAAGGCTCTCTACGCGGGCGCGTTCACGTTGCCCGAGGCGCTCGACGTCGCTGGTCGGCCGTGACGCACGCCCCGCACGAGGGTCACGGGCACGACGTCCCCGCCGACTCGGCGGGAACACCGTGGGCCGGGCGTGACCTGAGGTCCAACCCGTTCGCAGGTGACGACGGGTCGTGCGAGCCGGCGCTCGCCGCGGCTCTCGAGGCATACGCGTCGGGGGGACGGACCGCCGATCTCGAACGTGTCGTCGCGGCGCTCGCGTCGGCGCGGGTGCTCGTGCCGATCATCGCCGAGCTCGACGTCGCGGGTCGTGGCGAGCACGGCCAGGATGTCGACAAGGAGGCGAGCGCAGGGGTCGTCGCGCTCGAGGCTCCCGATGGTCGCAAGGCGCTCCCCGTGTTCTCCTCGGTCGAGACGATGACCCGTTGGCGTGCCGACGCCCGTCCGGTGCCGTCGTACGCGACGCGCGCGGCGCTCTCGGCAGTGCAGGAAGGCTGGGCCCTCGTCGTCCTCGACCCCGGCGGCCCGACGACGGTCCTCGTGCCGCGCCCTGCGGTGTGGGCGCTCGCGCAGGGACGCACGTGGGAGCCTGCGGTGCGCGACGGCGTCGTCGACGAGGCGGTGCGTGCCGCGGTGCGCGACGCCGCGCTCCCGGCGCAGCACGTGGTCCGGGCCGACGCCGTGCCCGGGCGTACGGCGGAGGTCGCCGTCGCGCTCGGCATCGATGCGGGTCTCGACCGCGCAGGTCTCGACCAGGTGCTCGCCTGGGTCAACCGGGCGCTCGCCGCGAGCAGCGTGATCAGCGAGCGGGTCGATTCGCTCGAGCTGCGGATCGGCAAGGCCTGACGCCTGACGTACGACGAAGGCCGCGCCCGCACGGGGCGCGGCCTTCGTCGTGCTCGGGGGCCGTTCTCAGGAGACGGGACCGGTGAGCTTCTCGCCGGGGCCCTCGCCCGGTGCGTCCGGGATCGCGCTCGCCTCGCGGAACGCGAGCTGCAGCGAGCGCAGCCCGTCACGCAGGGAGCGGGCGTGCTGGTTGCCGATGTCGGGTGCCGACGTGACGACGAGCCCGGCGAGCGCGGTGATGAGCTTGCGCGCCTCGTCGAGGTCCGTGAGGTCCTCCTCGCCCTCGGCGAGGCCGCACTTGACGGCGGCCGCGCTCATGAGGTGGACCGCGGCGGTCGTGATGACCTCGACGGCCGCGACGTCAGCGATGTCTCGGGTGGCCTGCGCGGCGTCGTCGCTCGGGCTGGCCTGGGGAGAGGGGTTCGTCATGCCCCTATTGTCGCCCACAGCGAGGGGGCGACGACGCGCCGCGAGACGACGCAGCCCCGCACGCGACGAGCGTGCGGAGCTGCGTCTCCGCGACCGGGTTCTCGGCGCGGCGTGAGAGCGTCAGGCGTCCAGCGCCGCCCGCAGCTGCTCGCCGAGGCCGGCGTCGACCTGGCCCCAGTACCAGAAGAAGCGCTCACGGATCTCGGGGACCGTGATCCCGGCGCCCTGACCCGTGAGGGTCTCGAGGAAGGTCGCCTTCTGGGCGTCGTCGAACACGTCGCGGTAGAGGGTTCCGGCCTGACCGAAGTCGGAGTCGTCCGAGCGCAGCGTCTGGGCTGCGCGGACGAGCGCGCCGTCCGTCTCCCACGAGACCTCGCCGGCCCGTGCACCGTCGGCAGCCGGGCCGCCCGTCGAGTTCGTGGCGTGGACCGGCATCGTGGCGGGCGCGTAGTGGTAGCGCATCTGGCCCTCGTGCTGGTAGTTGCGCACCTCGGCGGCGTGCGGCATGTTCACCGGCAGCTGGTTGTAGTTCGCACCGATTCGGTAGCGCTGAGCGTCCGGGTAGGCGAACACGCGTCCCATGAGCATCTTGTCGGGCGAGATGCCGATGCCGGGCACGAGGTTCGACGGCGAGAACGCTGCCTGCTCGATCTCCGCGAAGAAGTTCTGCGGGTTGCGGTCGAGGGTGAGCTCGCCGACCTTGAGGAGCGGGTAGTCCGCGTGCGACCAGGTCTTGGTGATGTCGAACGGGTTGAAGCGGTAGGTCTTGCCCTCCTCGTACGGCATGACCTGGACGAAGAGGTCCCACACGGGGTGCTCCTCGCGCGCGATGGCCTCGAAGAGGTCGCGGCGGTAGTAGTCGGCGTCGGACCCGGCGAGGTGCTGCGCCTCGTCGGCGGACATGGCCTCGACGCCCTGCCGGGACTTGAAGTGGTACTTGACCCAGAACTGCTCGCCCTCGCCGTTGACCCAGGAGAACGTGTGCGAGCCGTAGCCGTTCATGTGGCGCCACGAGCGCGGCAGCCCGCGGGAGCCCATGAGGTAGGTGACCTGGTGGGCGGACTCGGGGGAGAGCGTCCAGAAGTCCCACTGCATGTCGGCGTCACGCAGCCCGGAGGCGCCGGTGCGCTTCTGCGAGTGGATGAAGTCGGGGAACTTGATCGCGTCGCGGATGAAGAACACGGGGGTGTTGTTGCCGACGATGTCGTAGTTGCCCTCGGTCGTGTAGAAGCGCAGCGAGAAGCCGCGGACGTCACGCCACGTGTCGGGGGAGCCCTGCTCGCCGGCCACGGAGGAGAAACGCAGGAGCGTCTCGACCTCGGAGCCCGGCTGGAAGACGGCGGCCTTCGTGAACCGCGAGACGTCGTCGGTCACGACGAACCGGCCGAAGGCCCCGCCGCCCTTGGCGTGCGGGTTGCGCTCCGGCACACGCTCGCGGTTGAACGAGGCGAGCTTCTCGACCAGGAAGCGGTCGTGCAGCGCGGTGATGCCGTCGGGGCCGGTCGTGAGGGAGTGCTGGTCCGAGGGGATAGGTGCGCCGGTCTGGCTGGTCGTGAAGCTGGGGTCGGTCACTGGTGTCTCCTTCTGCCCGTGCGGGCTCGTGTGGTGTGCCGTGGAGGCGTGGTCGGCGAGCGTGCTCACCGGAGGTTGTGGGTGGTCAGGCCGTCGTGGTGCTGGCAGCGCGGCAGTCCGGGCAGGTGCCCCAGTAGATGACCTCGGCGGTGTCGATGGTGAAGCCGTGGGTCGAGGACGGGACGAGGCACGGTGCGTGTCCTGTCGCGCAGTCGACGTCGCCCACGGCTCCGCACGAGCGGCAGACGACGTGATGGTGGTTGTCGCCCACCCGGACCTCGAAGCGTGCCGGATGGCCGGCCGGTTCGATGCGCTGGACGATGCCGCGCTCGGTGAGCGCGTGCAGGACGTCGTAGACGGCCTGCACGGAGACCGTGCCGAGCCGTGCGCGCACTCGTGTCAGGATGGTGTCGGCGTCGGCGTGCGGGGTGGCGCGCAGGCACTCGAGGACCGCGATGCGGGGCGCGGTCACGCGCAGCCCGGCCGAACGCAGCTGGGCTGCGACGTCGTCGGTCGTATGGGTCGGGG
>RRZU013129118.1_pt1 | contig 10291 bp, 10 predicted proteins | sample 2165561 | NCBI WGS metagenome assembly RRZU01 (sample SAMN10456909, study PRJNA506462) | wastewater metagenome | isolation source: wastewater sludge | place: USA: Moscow, Idaho | reverse complement strand
GGTGTCTCGGTGATGAAGAGGCGTGCCTCGGCGTCCACGAAGGCGGCCGCGTTGCGGTGCGTGACCGCGACGCCCTTGGGTTTGCCGGTCGAGCCGGAGGTGACGATCGCCCAGGCGTCGTCGTCGGGCGTCGGGTCGGTGCGTTCGTGGGGTGCCCGGTCCGTGGACGGTCTGCAGAGTCTGGCCGCTCGCTGCCGGGCGTGGCCACGATGAAGGCACGGCAGCCTGCAAATGAACCCTGAGCGAAATTTCGCCCCGTGAAGATATACCGATATTACCGCTAGATTGCCGATGGAACGATTCAAAGCGTCATGTGGCAAATCTGGCGGTAATATCGGTATATCAACGGGTGGTGAAAAAGTGGCTGGCGTATATGTACTCGTCATCCCCCGCCTGCTCCGGGACCTCGGCGCACACAGAGATCCCTGGCCCCGCGCCGGGATGACGGGAAGTCACCCTCCCGGCCCCGCGCCGGGATGACGGGAAGTCCCCGCGACGGGCATACGGGGTCACGCTCCCGCCCCTGCGCCGGGACGACAGGGTCACGACGTTGGGGACGAGGCGGCCCGGGACTACCCGGCCCGCCTCACCAGTGGGACGTCCAGCCCTGCGCGATCCGCCGGGCCGTCGCCGTCAGCGCGTCCGCGGTGGGGGCGCCGCCCTCGACCGAGTACGCCGACTCGACCCCGAGCACCCGCATTTCGCGGACGGACATGCCGAGCACCGGCGACACCACCACCAGGGGAACCTCGAAGCGTTCACAGCGGTCCGCGAGTTCCGCCACCACGCCACCCCCGCGACTACCGAAGTCGAACGAGTCGCACGCCGTGACCACCAGGTCCGCGACCCGCAACGGCCCGTCGAGGTCGACCTCGTCCGCACACAGGGCGGCGCCGGTGGCCAGTCGACCGCCCAGCGCCAGGACCGCGAAACCGAGCCCGCCGGCCGCGCCCGCACCCGGCGCCTGCGCCAGGTCAGGGGCAACGGACTCGGCGAAGTGTTCGATGGCGGCGTCGACCGCCAGCATGCGTTGCGCCGGTATGCTCCGGCTTCGTCCGAGCCGGGAAGTGATGCCGCGCAGACCCAGCAGCCGGTCCTGCTGCTGGCCGGGTGGGATCACGCCGATCAGCTGCGCCTGCTGCAGATCCGGACGGACGTTCGCCAGTTCGGCGAGCATTCCCTCCCCCGCGTCGCTGGAGTTGCTGGTCGACAGGTCGATCAGCACCCGACGCGGCACGCAGCGCTGCACTGCGTAGGCCACCAGACGCCCGAGCCCGGCGCTGCTCACGGCCAGCGGGTCAGCCTCGGCGGGTTCGGCCTCGCAGCCGATCGCGAGCAGGTCGGCGGCACTGGCCACCCACCCGGTGCTGAGCACCTCGAGTTCGCCGTCGGGTTCGCTCAGCGCGCGGCCCAGGGCGATGCCCCCCTGCGCGAGACCGGCCACCGCCACCTCGGCGCCGGGGGCGAAACCCCTGGCCAGGGCCACCGACGTCGCACGCGGCGAGAGCTCACCGACCGGACCGGCGGCCACCAGCACCCGGGGGCGACGACCACCGGAGGCGGGACTCACCGCAGGTTCTCGCCCGATTCGGTCGTCTGCTGGGTGGGGTTGCCCGGCGCCGGGGGCTGCTCGAAGCTGCCCGGCGGCAACTCGCCGGCCGGGGCGGCGGCTCCGGGCAGGGACGCCTTCAGTGCCGCCAGTTCGTCGTCCACCTGGGCCGAGGACGCCAGCGCGTCCAGTTCACGGGTGATGTCGTCCTGGCCCAGCCCGCTGGGATCGTCCAGTGCGCCACTGGCCAGCAGCTCGTCGACCGCGGCGGCGCGGGCCTGCAGCTGTGCCGTCTTGTCTTCGGCCCGTTGGATCGCCTGGCCGACGTCGCCCAACTCCTGACCGAGACCGCTGAAGGCGTCGCTGATCTTGGTTTGCGCCTCGGCCGCCGTGTAGGTGGCCTTGATCGTCTCTTTGCGGGTACGGAACGCGTCGACCCGGGCCTGCAGCTGCTGGCTGGCGCGCACCAGCCGCTCCTCTTCGGCCTGCAGCGCACTGTGCTGGGTCTGCAGTTCGGCCAGTTGCTGCTGCAACCCCGACTTACGGGTCAGCGCCTCGCGGGCCAGGTCTTCGCGACCCGCTTCGAGCGCCCGCTTGGCCGAGACCGTGAGCTTGTCGAGCTGCGCGTTCAACTGGTTGGCCTGCAACTCGACCCGCTTGCGGCTGGTGGCCACCTCGGCCACGCCGCGGCGCACCTGCTGCAGCAGTTCAAGCTGCTTGGAGTAGGAGTAGTCCAGGGTCTCCCGCGGGTCTTCGAGCTTGTCGAGCGCCTTGTCGGCCTTGGCCGAGAAGATGGCCTTCATGCGTTGGAACAGCCCAGCCATGGGTGGTTGCCTTCCGTTGACGTGCGTGGGTCGCACCCAGGTTATCCCGCCGCCCGACGCCGAGCCGGGCGGGGTAGCATGAAGGGTCATCGATCCACCGACACAGAGGTTCGCCGTGGGACTCTTCTCCCCCTCCAAAGACCAGCAATCGGGCGACCAGCAGCCCGCTGCAACGCCGCAGCAGGTGCCGACGCCCGCGGGCGCCGGCAAAACCGGCCCCACGCCCAAGCGCAAGGACGCCGAGGCGGCGCGCCGGCAGCGCGTCCACCCGCAGCTGAGCCCCAAGGAGGCCAAGGCCCGGGCGCGCGCCGACGCCGCGGCCGAGCGGCGCAAGGCCGCCGAAGACCTCGATGCGACGCCGGGCAAGAAGCTGATGCGTAGTTGGATCGACACCCGGTTCAACCTGGCCGAGTGGTCGATGCCGATCCTGATGCTGTTGTTGCTGCTGGTGCTCGTGGTCAGCCCGGCCTACCCGCCCATGGTCGAACCGGTCACTTACGTGACCTGGGCTTTCATTCTGCTGATCGTGCTCGACATCGTGACGATGTGGCGCGGCTTCAAGAAGCTGGCCGCCCAGCGCATTCCGAACCAACCCCTCAAGGGCCTGCTCTACTACGGCTTCAACCGGTCCCTGACGATGCGGCGCATGCGGGTACCCAAGCCGGTGCTGAAACGCGGGGACACCTACTGATGGCGTGGGTCTGGCGGGTCGAGGGCGACGGGTCGGCCCAGGATGGGAACTCCGGCCCGTCCTTCGAGTCCCAGGCCGCCGCCGAGGCGTGGCTGACCTCGGCCTATGCCGAGTTGTCCGAGCAGGGCGCGCGTGCGGTCAGCCTGTACGAAGAGGATCGGCTGGTTTACGGGCCGATGAGCCTCGACGCGGACTGATCCACCCGCCGCGCACCCCGGTACAGGGCCAGGCCGAAACCGGCCACGACCAGGCCCACCCCGCCCACCACCGGACGCGCCCACTGCGCAGCGCTGAACCGTTCTTCGTAGGTCTGCACCTTGGTGCCCTCGGCGTTGGTGCATACCTGGCCGGCGTGCATCACCTGCTCACGGCACCAGATCGTAGGCTGGGCGCTCAGCAGCACGGCCCACAGCACGGCCGCCAGACCGGCCCCGGCCAGAGCCAGGTGCGCCCACTGGCGCCAGTCCCGGCGTTTCACGACCCACGCACGCCCGGCGTGATGAACGGCGGCCTGACCACCGTGAAGGGTTCGTCGCGTCCGCGCACCAGCACGGACACCTCGGTGCCAGGCGTGCAGGACGGCGGCAGCAGCGCCAGCGCGATGCCCTTGGCCAACGTCGGCGAGAAGGTGCCCGAGGTGACCTCGCCGATCACCTCGCCGTCGCGGACGACCTGCATGTGCGGACGCGGAATGCCGCGGCCGAGCGCCTGCAGCCCGGTCAGCCGACGCGCCGGCCCGGCAGCCTTCTCGGCCCGCAGCGCCTGATCGCCCCAGAAGACGTCCTTGCGCCAGCCGATCGCCCAGCCCACGCCGCACTGCCCCGCGGACACATCGGGCCGCAGATCCTGGCCGTGCAGCGGGTACCCCATCTCGGTGCGCAGCGTGTCACGCGCGCCGAGCCCGGCCGGCACGATGCCGAAGGGTGCACCTGCGGCCAGCACCGCATCCCAGACCGCGCCGGCGTCGGCGGCCGGCACCACCAGTTCGTAGCCGCGCTCGCCGGTGTAGCCGGTGCGGCACACGGTCAGCGTGACGCCGTCGAGTTCGCCGACATCGAACCGCATGTAGTCGTGGCCGACCGGAAGGCCCAGCGCGGTCAGCGTCTCGTCCGAGGTGGGGCCCTGGACGGCGAGTACCGCATGCTGGTCGTGCTCGTTGGTGACCGAGATGCCGGCCGGCGCGGCCTCGCCCAGCCGACGCACCACTTCGGCGTTGTTGGCGGCGTTGGGAATCAGGAACACCTCGTCGTCGGCCAACCAGTACCAGATCAGGTCGTCGACCACGCCGCCCTCGTCATTGCACAACAGCGTGTACTGGGCTTGGCCCGGACCGATCTTGGCGGTGTCGTTGGTGATGGCCGAGTTCAGAAACTCGACCGCGCCCGGACCGGTGATGCGCGCCTTGCCGAGGTGACTGACGTCGAAGATGCCGACCTGCTCGCGCACCGCCTTGTGTTCGGACACGATGCCCGCGTACTGCAGCGGCATCGTCCACCCACCGAACTCGGCGAACTTGGCGCCCAGCGCCTCGTGGCGATCGTGCAGAGGGGACTGCTTCAACTGCGTCATGGCTGCTCCTTGGCCCCGTCCGGTCGGGTGTGAACAGCCTAGGGCGTGTCGCTGTGATGACATGCAGCGCTGGAGGCTCGTCGTCCGATGGAGCTCGGGGGCGGGGCGCGACGCACCCCGCATCGCGGCGGTGAGGGGTCAGCCTGCGGCGGCCACCGTCAACACGTCCCGCAACTGCTGCACGCTGAGAGTGACCGGGTTGCCCTTCGTTGAGGACGCCTTCGCCGCCTGCTCGGCAATCTGACCGTAGGCGTCCGGCCGCACTCCCAGCTCGGCGATGCTCGGCACCCCCAGCTGCTGGACGGTCTCGCGCAGCCAACCGAGCAGCGGCTCGATGCCGCGGGTGCCGCTGAGCAACTCCCCCGCCTCGGCGTAGCGGCGCAGCGCGGGGTGCGCCGGATCGTCCGCGGTCAGGGCGGCGATGGTGGCGGCGGAGGTCGGCACCAGCAGGGTGGCGCAGCACACCCCGTGCGGCGCGCCGGTCAGTCCGCCGATCACGCCCGCCAATCCGTGCACGGCGCCGAGCTTGGCGTTGGCGAGCGCCAGCCCGCCCAACAGTGAACACAGCGCCAGGTCGGTGCGTGCGTCCAGGTCGTCGCCATGGGCGTGGGCGCGCCGCAGGCTGCGTCCGGCCCGGCGCAGGCCCTCGACGCAGAAGCCGTCGGTGAGCGGGTTCGCGAACGGCGACACGTAGGGCTCCAAGCATTGGGTGAGCGCATCCAGCCCGGACGAAGCGGTGACCGCGGGTGGGCAGCCCACCGTGAGCTCAGGATCGACCAGCGCCACCTTGGCCAGCATGGCGGGAGAGCGCAGGCTCACCTTCACTCCGTGCTCGGGCGAGGTGACCACCCCGTTGCTGGTCACCTCCGAACCGGTGCCCGCGGTCGTCGGCACGGCGATGAACGGCAGCGGCGTCGCGGCCAGCGGACGTCCGGCACCGATCACCTCGAGGTGATCGAGCACGTCACCGTCGCCCGGCACCAGGGCGGCGATCAGCTTGGCGGAGTCCAGCACCGCGCCACCACCGAGGCCGATCAGCACGTCGGCGCCGTGGGCCCGGGCCGCCGCGACCCCGGCCCGGACATCGTCCAGGGTCGGTTCGCCCGCGACCGCCCAGGTGCCGACGTCGTCCAGGCCGGTCAGCAGGTGCGCGAACCGGCCCGGATCGGCACCGGTGCACACGAACGGACGGCGCCCGAACTCGCCGATCACGGTGGCCAGGTCGGCTGCCCGTCCGGGCCCGAAGACGATGCGTTGCGCGGTGGCGAAGGTGAAACTGGTCACGGTGCCAACAATGACACGTCGGACGGCGTGCGACCCGGCCATCGCAGACAGATCACCTGGGCGGGCTTGACGGTGTCCGACCCGGCCACGGCGGCGCGCATCGCCCCGGCGGCGCTGCGTGGATCGGGGCTACAGTGACCAGTGACTTCACCCGTCAGGCTTGCTCACCGATAGGACCCGTCCGTGACCTCGTTCACCCTGCCTTCACTCACGCTGGCCACCGCCGCCCCCGCCGATGCCGATGTGGTGGTGATCGGTCTCGCCGACGGCGCCTCGACGCCGGTGCTCGTCGGCGCCTCTGACCAGTTGCAGAAGCGGGTGGCCAAGCAGTTCGGACGCGCGCTGCTGGAGGTGGCGCTGTCCCTGGGCGGCACCACCAAGCCGGGCGTCACGGTGACGTTGCCCGGCCCGGACGGCACCCGCGTCGTGGTGGTCGGACTCGGCGATCTGGACGTCACCCCCGAGCAGGTCCGGCGAGCCGCCGGCAACGGCGTGCGGCAGGCCGCGGCCCTGGCCGGCGACGGATCGGTCACGGTGGCCGTCTGCCTGGACGCGGTCGAGCCCGACGTGATCCGGGGCGCCGCCGAAGGTGCCGTGCTCGGCGCCTATTCGTTCGTCAAGGTCAGCGGCAGCGAGCCGGCGCCGTCCGTCGCGGCGATCACCGTGGTGAGCAGCTCGGGCAAGCCCGAGGCTCGCCGTGCCGTCGAAACCGCGCGCATCGTGGCCACCGCCGTGTGCCTGGCCCGCGACTGGGTGAACGCCCCCGCCAACGTGCTGTACCCCGAGACCTTCGCCGAATCCGCCCGAGCCGCGGCCAAGGGCACCCGCATCGAGGTCGAGGTCCTCGACGACAAGGCCCTGGAGCGGGGTGCCTACGGCGGGCTGATGGCCGTCGGCGGCGGATCGTCACGGCCCCCGCGCCTGGTGCGGTTCTCGTACGCCCCCCGCGGAGCGAAGACGCATCTGGCGCTGGTCGGCAAGGGCATCACCTTCGACACCGGCGGTCTCAACCTGAAGCCGGCCGACGGTATGTACACGATGAAGAACGACATGGCGGGCGCCGCCGCGGTGCTGGCCGCCACCCGCGCCATCGCCGACCTCGGCCTGAAAGTGCGGGTGACCAGCTACGCGGCGATGGCCGAGAACATGCCGTCCGGCACCGCGTACCGTCCCTCGGACGTGCTGACCATGTACGGCGGCACGACGGTCGAGAACGTCAACTCCGATGCCGAGGGCCGGTTGGTGATGGCGGACGCGTTGGTGCGAGCCGGTGAGGATTCCCCCGACCTGATTCTCGACGTCGCCACCCTGACCGGGGCCTGCGTGGTCGCGCTCGGCGAGCGGGTGGCCGGGCTGATGGCCAGTGCGGACGAGGCCGCCGATCGCGTACTCGATGCCGCCGAGTCCGCCGGTGAGGCGTTCTGGCAGTTGCCGATTCCGGACGGAACCCGCAAGAAGCTCGACTCGAAGGTGGCCGACCTGCGCTCCGGCGGCAACCGCGCCGGCGGCGCCCTCACCGCCGCCGCCTTTCTGCAGACCTTCGTGCCCGAAGGCACGTTGTGGGCGCACCTCGACATCGCCGGCCCGGCGTTCAACGACGAAGGCCCCTACGACTACGTGCCCTCGGGCGGTACCGGGGTGGCCGTGCGCACCTTGGTGGCACTGGCGCAGTCGTTGCAGAGCTGAGTCGGATGAGCCAGATGCGCACCGATGTGATCATCGTCGGCGCCGGAGCGGCGGGCCTGTTGGCCGCCGTGGCCGCCCGCAGGCTGGGGCACGAGGTGCTCGTGGTCGAGGCCTCCTCCGTCGTCGGCGGCACCACTGCCACGACCGACGGTGCCCTGTGGCTACCGGCGAACGACCTGATGGGCCGCGGCGGTATTCCGTCCGACAGTCCGGACGTGGCGCTGCGCTACCTCAACGGCCTGTCCGCTCCCGACTCGCCGGCGATCGCCGCCCGGCGCCAGGCTTTCGTGCGCACGGCCGCCGCGGTCGGACGCTGGCTGAGCACGTCCAAGATCGCGCTCGAAGTGGTCAAGTCGCTGCCGGACTGCCGTCCGGACGCCGACGGTGCCGCCGCGCAGGGCCGCACGGTGCGGGTGCGTCCGGTGGCCGCGAAGCTGCCCGACGACTGGCGTGACCGGGTGCGCGGGGCCGGCCAGGGCGATGCCAAGCCCGGGCTGCTGGCGCGCCTGACGCGCCCGTTCCGTGATCCTGCCCAGCCGGCCGGCGGCGCCTGCCTGATCGGCGAACTGTTGCGCCGCGCCCTCGGCAGCGGCGTCGAGGTCTGGCTGGACGCCCCGCTGCACGCACTGCTCGTCGACGACGGAACGGTCACCGGCGCGGTCGTCCAGCGTGGTGACGAGCGGGTCGAAGTGCATGCCGAGCGGGGTGTGATGCTGGCCTGCGGGGGGTTCGAGGGCGATCAATCGTTGCGCCAGGAGCATCTGCCGCTGCCCACGTCGTCCGCCTGGTCGGTGGGGCTGGGTGCCGAGGGGTCGGCGCTGGCCGCTGGGGCGCAGGTCGCAGCCGCCGTCGCGGGGCTGGATCAGGCCTGGTGGACGCCGGTGCTGGTGGCCGACGGGGTCGCGCACAAGGTGGACGCCGCACGCGTCGCTCCGCACAGCCTGATCGTCGACCAGGCCGGTGACCGGTACCTGAACGAGGCCCAACCGTCGGTTCTGGCCGGTCGCCGCATGTACGAGCACAACCGCGGCATGCGTTCGGTGCCGTCATTTCTGATCGTGGACAGCCGGCACCGCGAGGCGCACCGGTTGGGGCCGTGGCCCGCGGGTTCGTCGCCCAAGGCGGCGATCGAGTCGGGTGATCTGGTCCGGGCGGCCAGCCTGGACGAGTTGGCCCAGAGCCTAGGCATCGACCGGGCCGGCCTGATCGGCACCGTGGTGGCTTTCAATCAACTCGCCAAACGCGGCAAGGACACCGACTTCGGTCGCGGCGACAGCGCCTGGGACCGGTACTTCGGCGACCCGTTGCTGCGCCGCAATCCGTGCCTCGGCCCCGTCGGCAAGGCGCCCTTCTGGGCGGTGCGGCTCTACCCCGGCGACTCGGGCACGAAGGGTGGCCTGGTGATCGACGAGCGGTCACGGGTGCTGCGTGCGGACGGGTCTGCGGTGCCGGGGCTGTGGGCGTGCAGCGCCAGCGCGGTCAGTGTGTTCGGTCCGTCGCAGCCCGCCCAGGGTGCGGGCCTGGCCGCGGCGCTGGTCGAGGCCTATCGCGGGGTGCTCGACCTGTCGGATCAACTGGATCGCATCGACGAGGCGCTCGCCTGAGTTCCGAACCCCCGCCTAACTTTCCAGGGCCTGCGAAGCTTCGCAGGCCCTGGAAAGTTAGGCGGGGGTTCGGCGGGTCAGCCGTTCGTCTTGCGACGGGCGTTGAAGTCACGCATGCGCTGCGGGTAGCCCACCACCGCCGCGTCGTAGACGGGCACCCCATGCCGGGTGGCGAACTGGCGGCCCCAGGCGGGCGACTCGATCGATCGGCGGGTCCACTCCCCGTCCGAGGCGACGAGCAGCAGGCTGGTGCGGGCCATCGTGGTCCGCGGTTCGAGAAAGGCCTCCACACCGCGACGGGTGGTCACGAACTCGTCCAGGTGCGAACGGGTGGCCGTGTCGACCCGCGCCTGGCGCGGCTGCGTGCGCCAGAAGTCCCATCGAAAAGCCACGGTGTCCATTGTGCCGCATGCGTGGAGCCGGGCCAGGCGCCGGTGAATATGGTCTGCTCAACGTAGTGACAACCGGATAGGGTGAACTCAGGTTCTGGCCGTTCCGTCGAAGGAGACCACATTCATGTCAACGCCCGTCCCTTTGCCCGCACTGGGTGAGAGCGTCACCGAAGGCACGGTTTCGCGCTGGTTGAAGCAGGTCGGCGACACCGTCGAGGTGGACGAGCCGATCGTCGAGGTCTCCACCGACAAGGTCGACACCGAGATCCCGTCCCCCGCAGCCGGGGTGATCCTCGAGATCAAGGTCGGCGAGGACGAGGTCGCGCCCGTGGGGGCGGTGCTCGCCCTGATCGGCGATCCGAGCGAGGCGGGCGGCGCGTCCGGCTCTGATGACGATGCGGCGGCCCCGGCCGCCGCCGAGAACGTGCCGGCCGAGCAGGCCGACGCCGAAGAACCGGCGGCCCCGGCGGTGGCCGAGGCTCCCTCCACGGACGCACCCGAGCCGAAGCCGGCAGCGGGTGGCGGCGGCGGGGCGGGCACCGAGGTGACGTTGCCGGCGCTCGGCGAATCGGTCACCGAGGGCACCGTGTCGCGCTGGTTGAAGGCCGTCGGCGACACCGTCGAGGCCGACGAGCCGATCGTCGAGGTGTCCACCGACAAGGTCGACACCGAGATTCCTGCCCCGGCAGCCG
>RRZU012970386.1_pt1 | contig 10291 bp, 9 predicted proteins | sample 2165561 | NCBI WGS metagenome assembly RRZU01 (sample SAMN10456909, study PRJNA506462) | wastewater metagenome | isolation source: wastewater sludge | place: USA: Moscow, Idaho | reverse complement strand
GCTGGTGCGGAAGTCATAATATTTATTGGAAATGTCTATGCTGTCGAATAAGGGATCCTGGTTACGGATGACATTATTCAACGTGGCGGGAGCGGGGTCGGTGCCGGCCCTGTACAGGCAATGGTTCATGGTGATATCAAACACGGTATTGCCTTCCCTGGCCAAGCTGACTTCATCGTCGACGAGCCCGGGGCTGCCCCAGAAAATGCAATTGGTAAAGAGGGCGCTGCAATCGTTTACCTGCAGGCTGCCGTTGCTGGTCGTATAATTCAACACGCTCAGTACGGGATTCCTGTGTGTGATGAAGTTATTGGAAAAGGCGGCAGATGTGCAATGTGTGAACTGGTATCGCCCGCCCCATTGCAGGGCAACGTTATTGCCGCAGTTAGAGATCAGGCAGTTGTCTGCGTCTATACTGCTACGGTAGCCTATGATCCCCGCATCGCCGGCATTGTCGATGATGCTTTGGCTCAGTGTCAGTTTGGGCTGGCTGTTATTCGATGTATCGATACAAACAATGGCCTGGTATGCATTTTTTAAGACGGCAAACCTCAGCAGGTTGTTCTGGCTGGTTGCACGGAAGTAGATGCCCGGCCAGCTTGAGGGGAGGTCGCGGTAATAATCATCGAGCCTGTCTCCGGTAAATAAAACCTCCCGGCCTTTTTCCCCGTTGACGATCAGTGTGCCATCCACGAGCAGGGGCGCATCGGCGTGCAGGTAAATGCGGCAACCTGCATCAATGCGCAGGTTGGCGCCGGTGTCAACCTGAAGTCCGCCGAGTATCACATAAGGCAGTTCATTCGTCCAGGTTACCTGGCCGGTAATGGTTTCATTGCGCAGGAAACGGGCGTTCTGTCCAAATGCCTCCAGTTGCACAAAGCGTTCATTACCGTTATACTCAATGCGTATGCTATCGCTTACAATGAACGGCAGGTTATTGCTGTTGGGGTTGATGGTCAGGGATACAAATATATATATGCTGTCGTTGGCGGCGATCTCGATGTCGCGGGCTTCCGGACCAGGCTGACCGTTCGTGTTGATATGATATGCGGATGCACTGCCACCCATCAGTTTAACTGATGATAGCAACAGTTTCTGGTTATTGGTGTTGAATATTTTAAATGATTGGGTGACGGATCCCGTTGTGGTGAATACGGTGTCGAATTTCAATGAATCGGCGCTGATGCGCAGGCTGGCATCAGGGCTTCGGTTAAATGTTTCTTTTTTGCAGGAATAACAGGATAGTAAGACCAGCAGGATAACGGCCGGCCATCCGGTAAACATCTTCATGCTTCAAATGTACTGGATTCCATTGAAGCAGATGAGGGTGATCATTTATCTGCATGGGCCAGGCATACGATGCTGATACGGGTGCCGGGGCAATCCAGTATCGCCGACCCCAGGGCCTCAATACTGGCGCCGGTAGTGATGACGTCATCCACCAGCAGGATATGACGGCCCCGGAGCGCATCAGGTTTTGTCAGGTGGAAACTGCCCCGCACATTTTCCCATCTTTCGGTCCGGTGTTTACGGGTTTGCGTTTCCGTTGGCCTTTGCCGGATCACCCATCCAATGGGTTGAGGTACGTTGATCGCCAGGCTGATACCTTCACCGATCACGGCGGCCTGGTTATACCCCCTCTTGAATTCCTTATCGGCGAACAGTGGCATCGGAATGATATAATCAATGCCCTGGAATCGTCCGCTGGTCAGTAAACTCCTTCCTGCCATTTCACCCAGGTAGATGCCGATGGCTTTGTTGCCATGATATTTGAGGTGATGGATCAGTTGCTGGATCAGTTGTCCCTTGGAAAAATAACATTCACTGTGTGCTGCCACAACGGGCATCCTGCCGGTAAATATCCGCTCAATATCATTTCCAGGGTAAAAGGCAAAACGGGTATGGGGCAAACTGGCCAGGCAGGGTAAACAAAGTAATTGTTCCCTGGAAATCATATCGGAACCACATCCGGTACATACATGCGGATAAAAGGTATGCAGTATATCTGAAACGATATGGTTGATGAATGACATGATGCAGACAGGCATGCATATTACAAACCCGTCGTGTCAAATGTGCATATGTCGGCTGAACTTTATTCAGTTAACCTGAAATAATATACAATGCCTTGAGCCTGCCGGGATATTTACAAAATGGGTAACAGGGAAGGGCAGGGGTTTATATTTTTTCCTAAGAGATATTTGCTGCAGCATCAGAAAAGGAACTGGTATACTTCTTCCACTTTACCCAGGGCCACCACTTCAATCTGGTGGGCGATCTTTTCCATGGCCTTTCCATGATATTTGCTGACGATGATCTTTTCAAATCCCAATTTTTCAGCTTCGGCAATGCGTTGTTCGATCCTGTTCACCGCACGGATCTCTCCGCTTAAACCAACCTCTCCTGCAAAACAGATGCCCTGTGGTATGGGTACGTCTTCATAACTGCTCAGCATGGCGCAGACGATCGCGAGATCAATCGAAGGGTCTTCGACTTTTATGCCGCCGGCTATATTCACAAATACATCTTTGACGCCAAAATGAAATCCACCCCTTTTTTCCAATACGGCCAGTAATAACTGCAGCCTCCTGAGGTCGAATCCGCTGACGGTCCGTTGCGGGGTTCCATAAACACTTTGAGTGACAAGCGCCTGTGTTTCGATCAGCAGGGGCCTCATGCCTTCCATGGTGGCGGCAATGGCTATGCCACTCAGTTGGTCTTCTTTCTGGGTGATCAGTATCTCGCTGGGGTTACTGACCGCACGCATGCCCTGGCCGGTCATTTCATAAATACCCAGTTCGGCGGTAGACCCGAACCGGTTCTTGATCGTACGCAGGATACGATAGGCATAATGCCGGTCGCCTTCGAACTGCAATACCGTATCCACCATATGTTCCAGGATCTTGGGGCCTGCAATGCTGCCGTCTTTTGTAATATGACCGATGAGGAAAACCGGCGTGCCCGTTTCTTTTGCAAATCGCTGCATCTCGGCGGCGCATTCCCTGATCTGGCTGACACTGCCAGGTGAAGATTCCACATAAGGCGATTGCAGGGTTTGTATGGAATCTATAATGACAAGTTGTGGTTTGAGTTTCTTGATCTCCTTGAATATTTGCTGCGTGTTGGTTTCCGTCAGCAGAAAAAAACGATCATGACTGATGCCAATGCGTTCAGCCCGCATCTTGATCTGTTGTTCGCTCTCTTCACCACTGATGTATAAAGTGATTTCTTCTTTCAGCATGAGTCCGTTCTGCAGGAACAGCGTTGATTTGCCAATACCCGGTTCGCCAGCTACCAGTACAATGCTGCCCCTGACAATCCCACCACCCAATACCCTGTTCAATTCCGGATCCAGGGTAATGATCCTCTTTTCTTCCGCACTGCTCACATCATTGATCGAGATGGTCTTCATACGGGTACCTTCCTGGTCATGATAATTCTTCCAGTTTTCTTTTTCATTCTTATCCGTTCCTTTGACAACCACCTCTTCTACAAAACTGTTCCATTGTTCACAGGAAGGACATTTACCTAACCACTTGGCACTTTCATATCCGCAATGCTGACAAAAAAAAGCCGACTTCGATTTACTCATGAAGTAAAAGTAGTGGCAAAAAGGAAAAGAAAAAAAGAAGCGCATGAAGAAGACATGCATCGGTGTGTTATGATCATCATCATAGCAACCCTAGGTCAATGACTATAATTGTAATGGAAGATTATTCATTCCGAAAAAGTAAAAGGGTCAACATTTCTGCTGACCCTTTGTACTTACTAACCCATTAAATTCTGTTGCTAAATTACAAATTGCCCCCACATAAACAAATAATTTTTTGCCTTTGTGAATAAGTCTGCCTGGTAACCCGTCCATACAAAATAATAATTATTATCATCCGTAAAAAATTGATAAACAATTTATAAGATGATTTAATTTCTGAATTTTGCACCCAGTTCCCTTGCGCAAAATCCGGGAAAGACTAAAATTTAATTTGATTTACAAAATAAACTACTTTATTTTTGAAATAAATTTACCGTAATGAAATTCAGGCTCATTGCTCTCCTTATTTTGGCCCCCATTTCTATTATTGCACAGGTCAGGATATCCGGTAAAATGACCGACAGCAAAAATAATCCCCTGGCAGGTGCCAGTATTATTTTAAAGGATACCTACGACGGCACAACGACCGACTCGTCTGGATATTACAATTTTGAAACATATGAAAAAGGGGCACAGGTGATCGTTGCCAGTTTATCAGGGTACAACACATATCAGAAAAATATAACTATTGAATCCGCACCGATCAGGATCGATATCGCCACCCGGGAACTGATCACCGAACTGAAGGCGGTGGTGATCACCGCGGGGGCATTTGAAGCCAGCGACCAGAAAAAGACCACTGTACTTACCTCGCTTGATGTGGTAACAACAGCCGGGGCCAATGCCGATATAGTGGGGGCTTTGAAAACCCTTCCTGGTACTCAGCAGGTTGGAGAGGCCGAGGGTTTGTTTGTCAGGGGTGGAACGGCCACCGAAAGCAAGATATTCATCGACGGTATGCTGGTCAATAACTTTTTTTTCAGCAGCCTTCCGGGTATCGCCACCCGCGGACGGTTCAACCCATTTCTTTTCAAAGGCACGGTATTCAGTGCAGGGGGTTATTCGGCTTTATACGGGCAAGCGCTTTCATCGGCATTGATACTGGAATCAAAGGACTTGCCGGAAAAAACATCCGCCGACCTGTCGGTATCGGTCATAGGTGTGGGTGGCGGGATACAGAAACTGGGTAAAGACAAAAGATCTTCCTGGGGGTTCACATATAATTATACAAACCTGGCGCCTGCTTTTGCCGTGATCAAACAGCGGCAGGATTTTTATCAATCGCCCACCTACCACCAGGGTGATGCGAACTTCCGGTTCAAAACAAAAACGGGCGGGTTCGTCAAATATTACGGGTACCTGAGCTGGAATAAAACAGGTTTCAGGGCCGGGGATATTGATTCCATTCCCCTGCAGAACGCATTTGATATCGAGAATCTAAATACATACCATAACATCAACTGGAAAGAAAACCTGGGCCGCCGCTGGAAATCATTCCTGGCTTTAAGTTACAGTACCAATAAAGACAATATCAATAACGGTTTGCAGGATGAGGATGGTGAAAAACTTCCTTTGAGTGTGGCAGGCAACTGGGCGTTTAAGAATTACGGCCTCATTTCGACCGCCAGGTATGCACAGGCCCGCTGGGTTTTGGAAAAAAGATGGAAAGGTATGAACACCCTCCGTTTTGGCGCCGATCAATTTTACAGCCGTGAAAAAACCGTGTTTACAGATTATAACGGTCAGGCATATCCTGAAACGGTCACCGATAACCTTTCGGCCGGATTTGCGGAAACCGATTTTTACCTGACCAACGATGTTGCGGTCAGGCTCGGCGGACGACTGGAGTATTCCTCCCTGATGAAACGCTGGAACCTGGCGCCCCGCGCCTCTCTGGCGTATAAATTCCCGGACAACAGCCAGGCTTCCTTTGCTTATGGCATTTTTTACCAAAATCCGGAAAGACGTTACCTGCCGGCCTTCCATTCCGATCTTGGTTATGCCAGGTCAACCCATTACATCCTTCAATACCAGAAAATCGATAACCAGCGTACCTTCCGGGCAGAGTTGTTTTATAAGAATTATGACAACCTGTTTAAAACGGCCAACAATGCCATTGGGCGCTTAGTGGCCGCATCGAATAACGGTTACGGCTATGCTCGCGGGGTTGAGTTTTTCTGGCGAGACAGGAAGACCATCCCCAATTTTGATTACTGGATCACGTATTCATTGCTGGATACCAAAAGGGATTTTCTGAATTACCCGGTTTCCATGCAACCCAATTTTGCGGCAAAACATACCGCTTCGCTGGTCATGAAAAAATTTGTCCTTCCGTGGAAAACGGGCTTTAATGCCAGTTACAGTTTTGCCAGCGGCCGACCTTATTTCGACCTGGCATATGACCAGGCACAGGGCAAATACATTGTCCGCGACCAGGGAAAAACGATCAACTTTAACAGCCTTAGCTTCAGCCTGAATTATTTGCCCAACCTGGGTAAGCAAAACAAGAAAGCTTTCATCGTTTGGGTGTTGTCGGTCAATAATGTCCTGGGACAGAACCAGGTGTTTGGGTATAATTATTCGTCTGCCGGTGACCGTAAGGTGCCCATTCTGCCTCCCTCCAGGAGATTTGTTTTCATTGGCTGTTTCATGAACTTCGGAATCGACCGTACGCAGGACGCTATCAACAATAATCTGTAATGGTTTAAAAACCTCATTTAATAAATACATCAACATGAAGAAGATCATCATCCCCTTATTTTGTATGCTGTTTTTGCAGCAGGCGCAGGCACAAATGGAATACAGCGAAAAATTCCTGAATGCCATGAAAAGGAACCTTTCATCGATCGACAGCAGTTTTTCCAATCCGCCCAGCCTACTGTCGTTATCGAATGGTTTCGAGCGTATCGCCCTGGCGGAAAAGAACCAGTGGTTGCCATATTATTATGCATCTTTCTGCCAGGTCAATTTTTGTTTTGCACAAAAGGATAAGTCTGATACCGATCCCATAGCCGACAAGGCAGAGCAGCTGGCCAACCTGGCCGATTCGCTGAGTCCGCTCAATTCGGAGATCAGTTGCCTGCGCAGCATGATCGCCAGCGTTAGGCTGATGGTGAATCCCATGCAGCGATACATGCAGTATGGGGCGGAAAGCGAAAAGCAACTTAAACTGGCGATGGCACAGGATAGTACAAACCCCAGGCCTTATTATCTGAAAGGTCAGTCGTTGCGTTACACGCCCGAACAGTTTGGTGGTGGCTGCAAACCGGCCATGCCATTGCTTCAAACGGCCATGGAAAAATATGATCGCTTTAAACCGGCTTCCGAACTTCATCCTGCCTGGGGCAGAAAGCAGGCGGAAGCTACGCTGGCCGAGTGCCTGAAATAGACAGCCTCATACAACCGGTCCTTTTGTTTCATTCAAACTCACGTCAATACAATGGAAGAGAAAAACCTGACCCATGAAGAAAGTATACAGATCATCAACAGCATGATCCTGACGGCAAGGAACCATTATTATGAGAACGGCCTGAGCGCTATTTTATGGGGCGTGACCAATGTGGTTTGTTTTGTGCTGGCTTACCTGATGTCTGCCGTCAAGGGATTTTCATTTCCCTTCAACCCGTTTTTCCTGATGGGTATCACATTTGTCCTGCAGTTGTATTTCGACAGAAAGGAAAGGAAATACCGCACAGCCAAAACCTATGCCGGTGAAATGAATAAATATGTTTGGCTGACTTTTGGCATTGCAGTGCTGATACTGACGATCGCCGGAGGGATAGCGGATATAGGATATATTGTTCTTCCCTTGTTGCTGCTACTCTTCGGTATGCCGACTTTTATTACCGGGTGCATGAATAAATTCAGTCCTTTTATCATCGGTGGGATCATTTGCTGGTTATTGTGCATCGTAACCCTTTTTTACAAGAGCCATGAAACGTACCTCCTGGTGGCTGCGGGTGCGGTGGCGGCCTGGGTGATACCCGGCTTTATTTTGCGGGCTCCATTCAACAAGAACAAGCTGAACCATGGAGTTTAAAGAACTCGATCCCATATTGCATTCACAGCTCCGGCTGGCTGTCATGAGTCTGTTGATCGGCCTCAGGGAAGCCGATTTTACCTTTATCCGCGAAAAAACGAATGCCACGGCCGGAAACCTGAGCGTGCAGTTGAATAAGCTGCGCGATGCAGGATATATCGAGGTGACAAAACTATTTCGGGATAATTATCCATTGACCTCGTGTAAAGTGACGTCGAAGGGTATTGCCGCTTTTGAAAATTACGTACAGGCCCTTCAATCATATATGAAGCCAGGCGGATAATTTTCTTTGTGATAAACTTTTTACTGGCTGATCCGTTTAACTTTACACAGCATGCCAGAAACGCAACCTATTATCGAGGTCAGTCACCTCACGAAAGAGTATCCCGGGGTCCATGCGGTCAATGACCTTTCGTTTACCGTTTATGATGGCGATGTCTACGGTTTCCTCGGCCAGAACGGCGCAGGTAAATCCACCACCATAAGGATGTTATTAACCCTGGTGAAACCAACGGGCGGCAATATCCGGATTTTCGGAAAAGACTTGTCTGCCCACCGTCACGAGATCATGTCTCAAACGGGCGCGATCATTGAGCGACCCGATCTGTATAAATACCTGTCGGCTTATGATAACCTGAATATCTTTGCCCGTATGAGCGGCAGGCGAGCAGGCAGGGCCTTGCTGATGGAGCGGCTCGACATGGTTGGGCTGGCAGATCGCTGGAACAGTGCCGTTAAGACCTTCAGCCAGGGTATGAAACAGCGTTTAGGTATTGCCGTTTCCCTCATCCACGACCCCCGGCTGGTGTTGCTGGATGAACCCACCAACGGGCTTGATCCACAAGGTATCGCCGATATGCGCAACCTGATCATCAGCCTTAAGAAAGACATGGGCAAGACGGTACTGGTTTCCTCGCACCTGCTGAGTGAGATCGAACAGGTGGCCACGCGTATGATCATCATCAACAAGGGCGCCAAGATCGCGGAGGGTTATGTGCATGAACTACTCAGCCCGTCGAACACGGTGGTGACCATTGAAACGCTCGATAACACGCTGGCGATTGCCCTGATCCATAAAGAATATCCATTACTCCGGCCCGTAACCGACGGAATGCAGATCCGTGTCAATATGGACAAGGCCCGCGTGCCAGAACTCGTCAGCCGCCTGGCCGCCTCCGGCGCAGGTGTCGTTTCCATTAAACCCCGGCATTCGCTGGAGGAATATTTCTTATCACTAACTAACCAAGGACAGCATGTGGAACCTGTTGCAGATCGAGTTATATAAAATCTCCCGCCGTCCGCGTACCTATATCGCTTTTGCGGCCATTTCGGCGATCGTGTTCATTTTTCAGTTCGCCTTTAAGGCCGATGGCGCCAGCTACCTGAACCTCATGATGCAGAGCGTGCAGGATAGTTTCGAAATAGACAGGTCGAAGGCCATCAACGGGTATTTCATGTGTTACATCATTTTGAATACACTGCTGGTGCAGGTGCCGGTTTTGGTAGCGCTGATAGCCGGTGATGCCATTTCCGGGGAGGCCAATATGGGCACATTAAGGCTGCTGCTGACCAAGCCCGTCAGCCGTACGCAATTGTTGATGTCGAAGTTCATCGCCTCTTTCATATTCACCGTTATACTGCTCCTATGGATGGCCGTTATGGCACTGCTCCTGAGTATGGTCATCTTCGGGGTGGATGATATGCTGATATTCCGCGTGAAAGGCGAAGAGTCGCAGATCATGCAGATCACCAAAGATGATATCATCTGGCGATATGTCGCGGCTTTCGGATACGCGGCCATTGCCCTCACCGTGATCGCCGCTATTGCGATCCTGCTGTCGATCTACGCGGAAAATTCCATAGGACCGATCGTGGCCACCGTTTGCATCGTCATCGTATTCACGGTTGTGTCGAACATCAATGTGCCGATCATAGACAAAAATGTCAAGCCCTGGCTTTTCACTTCATACCTGGTGGGGTGGAAGGGATTCTTTTATATAGCCACCACACCCGACGGGGAACCCATCAAAGGAAGCCTGGAAAACTGGCCCGCCATCCGCAACAGTTTGTTCATCCTGATCGGTCATATCGTACTGCTGTTGGGAATTTCCACCTATGTCTTCAACCGAAAAGATATCTTATCATGATCAATAGAAATTTGCGCTTCTCTTTGTTGCCCCTGGCTGTTTTCTTTCTTGCTTTTTCCGCCAGCGCGCAGTCAACCGATATCAACCAACTCATCAGGAAGGCCAGGGAAAAGATCGATCAGGTGAATACCTATGAGGCAAAAGGTAAAATGAAAACCAACGTCACTTTTCTCAAAGTGCCGGTTGCCAATATCACCATGTATTTCAGCAAGCCCAATAAATTGCGCATCAAAAGCGAAAAAGGCGTCTCATTCATACCCAAAGGTGCGGTGAGCATTAACCTGGGCCAGTTGCTGCAAAGCAATGATTTTACGGTGATCGACGCAGGTACGGATATGGTGGGAAAAACAGAGGTCAGGGTGGCGAAATTGCTGCCCAACGATGATAACAGCGACGTGGTGTTGTCTACCGTTTATATTGATCCCGCCCAGGCATTGATCCGGAAAGCCAGGACAACCACCCGCGAAAACGGTACCTATGAACTGGAAATGAACTATGGGAAATACAGTGAAT
>RRZU011786374.1_pt1 | contig 10291 bp, 10 predicted proteins | sample 2165561 | NCBI WGS metagenome assembly RRZU01 (sample SAMN10456909, study PRJNA506462) | wastewater metagenome | isolation source: wastewater sludge | place: USA: Moscow, Idaho | reverse complement strand
CGGGTTCTTCTGCCCTGTTTCCCGTACACCGCATTTATTGCGTGGGGCGCAATTACGAGGCGCACGCACGGGAAATGGGTTTTTCCAGCCGCGAAGCGCCATTCTTTTTCATGAAGCCGGGCGATGCGGTACTGCCGGGATCAGCGGACGAACCTGCCGTGCTGCCCTATCCGCCGCTTACCGGCAACCTGCACCATGAAGTGGAACTGGTGGTCGCCATTGGGCGTGGCGGGCAGAACATCCCCGTGGCAAACTCCTTGCAGCACGTATTCGGTTACGCCGTAGGATTGGACATGACGCGCCGCGACCTGCAGAACGAACTGCGCCAACAGGGCCGCCCGTGGTGCATCGCCAAAGGGTTCGAGTCGTCCGCGCCAATTGGCGCTATCGTTCCTGCCGAGCAGGCGGGCGACATGGCGCAGGCCAGCATTCGCCTATTGGTTAATGGGCAGGTCCGCCAACAAAGTAATACGGCTCAAATGATCTGGAACGTGGCCGAAATCATCGCCACCCTCAGCCAGGCCTGGACCTTGCAGCCTGGCGATCTGATCTATACCGGCACTCCTGAAGGCGTGGGTCCCGTTGTGCGGGGTGATGTGTTGTGCGCAGAGGCACAAGGTCTTCCTCCGTTGCAGGTTCGTGTGACGTGAAACTGGATGGAAGGGCTGTGACAACTAGCGAGGCTAAGCCGTGTATGAACAGAAATGGTGTTATGTGCGCCTGAGCGTTGATTTTCCCGGAAGGGGCATTTGAGACAATGGCCCTTCCGGGGTCGCCCAAGAGCAGACTGTCAGGGCACCATGACTGCAATGGCGCCCAGCGCAAGGCCGACACCCAGCAGGTTGGTGGGGCTGAGTTTTTCGCGAAACAGCAATGCGCCGACCAGCGTTCCCAGCACGATGACGCCCATATTCATGACCGAAAAGATCAGCGTGGGGCTGCCCGGCAGCGCTTGGTGCGCGCGGATGTAAGTGTAGATATTCGCAAAATTGAGCCCGCCCAGCAGAATGCCTGTGAGCAGATGACCGGCGCCCCAGCGGGTGCGCATCACCAGCAGATACAGCAGCATCAGGCTCCCCGCAATCACGAAGGCTGCCAACAAGCCGCCAGAAAATGCCGCGCCAGCTTTGGCCATCTGCTTGAACAGCACGTCAATCACGCCGTAACCGAACAGGACAACCATGGGCCACAGCCAGCCGCCATTGTCTGTGGCGGTGCCATGGCTGGCGGGACGGGGTTTCCATAGCAGGCAAATCAGTGCAGCGAATGCCAGGGCCATGCCTGCCAGTTTGCGCGCGGTGGGTTGTTCGCCAAACAGCAAAAAAGCGGCCAGCAGCGGAATGATCAGCGACAGGCGTTGCGCGGCGTCGGTGCGCACAATACCTGCACTTTGCACCGACCGGGCCAGCGCAATGAAAATGGCGGGCAGCAATACGCCCAAGGCCAGAAAAATGCCGATCGGTTGACCGGGTGTAGTGAGTTTTTCCAGATTGGGACGCAGCAGGAAATAGCACAGCGCAGACGCCGTGATGTAGTTCATGAAAATGGCTTGCCGAACATCCAGTCCTCGTGGCCGTCCGGCTTTGAGCAGGGCCCCAACTGATACGCTGCACACTACGCTGCTGGAAAGAAATACCAGACTCTCTGCTACAGACATTGTCAAAATCCTCCTTGTCTGATTGCTCAAAGACCTGTTATGGAATGCCTGCAGCCGGATATTCCCGGAGCAGCTTTTGTGCGATGCCGCGTAGGCGTATGAACAAGTGATTGTTTCTGGTCAAAGGGTTTGCAGCGTGCCATGAAGGAAGCGGCAAACCCGTTAACACAAGCATTAAATTATGCGTGCCGGGCATGAAAAAACCCGCCAATGCGTCAAAAAACACAAGCGGGTCCATTTCAAGAAAACGCAAAATTCTGCTGTTTGCGCTGATTTGATTGTGTTTGGTGAATAAAGATGAAAGATAAGGAAAAAACGGAGCCTAGGCGACCGGGTTTTGGGTCAGCAGTGCCTGCAACTCACCTTTTTCATGCATTTCCTGCATGATGTCAGAGCCGCCGATGAATTCACCATGGACATAAAGTTGGGGGATTGTCGGCCAATTGCTATAGAGCTTGATGCCTTGCCGAATGGCTTCGTCTTCCAAGACGTTGACGGTGTAGACCATTTTCGGATCAGCCCCTGCCGTTTTCAGCAACTGGATGGCGCGACCCGAAAAACCGCACATCGGGAATGAGGCGTTGCCTTTCATGAACAGGACGATGGGGTGATTTTTGACGAGGGCGTCGATTTTTTGCTGGATGTCGTCACTCATGGACTCTATGCTTTCTTTCAAAAAAACAGGATGGAGGATTATCGCAAGGCTGGCGCGTTTTGTCCCGGAATGGCGGGCAAGTCCTTGCACCATTGCCCGCCACTGCAGCGCACAATGCCTGAAAGATCTGGGCGCCCCTGCACCTGTGAGAAACCACGCCGGGTCAGTAATGCCTGCACAGCATCGCCCTGGTCATATCCATGTTCCAGCAATAGCCAGCCACCCGGTTGCAGCCATGCGGGCGCCTGGTCCACCAGCGTGCGGATGTCGTCAAGTCCGTCGGCACCGCTAGTCAATGCTTGCATCGGCTCATGTCTGAGCGCCTTGAGGTGCGGATCATCCACGCGGATATACGGCGGGTTGCTCACCAGCAATTCAAAGCGCGGTGCAGCATGCTGGTTGCTTAAGGCTGCAAACCAGTGGCCCTGCGCAAAGTACACAGGTAGTTGCAGATGCCGGGCATTGTGACGGGCCACGGCCAGCGCATCGGTGCTGGCGTCGGTAGCCCATACCTGTGCATAGGGTGCATGGTGGGTGATGGCGCAGGCAATCGCTCCGCTGCCGGTTCCCAGATCGCACACTGCAGGAGATGCGCCCAAGGTAGGCATCATCTCGAGCGCCCATTCCACCAGGGTTTCAGTGTCCGGGCGGGGGTCTAGCACACGGTGGTCGATGGTGAAATTCAGGCCAAAGAATTCACGATGGCCGCGCAGATAGGCGATCGGTTCGCCGTCTAGGCGGCGTTGCACCAAGGCGTGCCAGCGTTGTAGGCTGGAGGTGTCCAGCGTGTCGGTATCGTGGGCCAGCAGCCAGGCGCGCCCGGAATCACTGCGCTCCAGTGCATGCAGCAGCAGCAACTGGGCATCCAGCAGGTTCAGTCCCTGGGCGACGCCTTGTTGCAACGCTTGCGCCAGGGTTGTGGAGGTGGATATATCAGTTGTGACCATCAGTGTGCCGCATGGATCTGATCCTGTTTTTAGCTGATCCAGTGTGTCACCGTGACCAGTGCAATCAGCATCCCCCAAAGCAACAAGCCGCGCCATATCAGGCGCCCAAGCAAATGCAGCGGCGGCATTTCGGAGCCCTTGGCTGGTGCTGGCAGTCTTGCCCCATATTCCAAACCGGCATCGTCTGACTGGGTGGGGTCTTGCATGGTGGATGGTATTTGGGTTGGGCCAGACTGGGGAGCCGAGGGCTTTGACGGGCCCCATGCTCCGGAATCGCCAGAGATGCCGATAGCACCAGCGGCCACGGCCAGCAGCATGGTTTCGTCCGGATCAAACTCCTGTTTGTCGTTTGTTTGCATGTTGTCCGTCTGGCGCCAGTTGTCCACGGCTTGCTCGAAGTTGCCCACAATGGCAAAGGATGCAGCCGTCATGCGCACAGGCAGCCAGTTGATCCATTGCCATGCCTGTTGTGCGGTTTGCAGTGCGCGGCTGGAGGCGGCAAGGCCTGCCTGTTCGCGGCGCTGTTGCCAGCATCCGGCGGCAAAGTCTGCACAGCGATAAAGCACAGCACCTGCCGGCCCCAGACCCAGCATCGAAAAAAGAACAAAGGCGGCCACTACTCCAAATAGACGCCGGTGCACATCAAGAACAGTGTGTTTTAGTACCCGGTGCGCAAGGGCGTGACGGGACAGGGAAAAGCTTTCCTTGTCTTTCCACTGGTTGAGCAATTGGCGCGCGCGGATTTCATCACCCTGTTCCAGTGCTACCCGAATGGCTGCAATGGGGTCGCTGAATTGGCGGTAACCCACGCTCAGGTACACCATCAATACGTTCCAGACCAACGCCAGCGGCCATCCGGCGACCATGAGCGCACGGTAGATAAGGAATGCCGCCAGGGCTGGTGTGGCCACGGTCACCGTCCAGGCGATCCAGCCATGCGCTGGTTTTCCGGTTCCCAGGTTATCCAGCGCCCAATCAGCCAGCCGCTGCTGGATGCGCCAGGCCTGATTGCCAGGAGACAGGGGGTGCAACTGTTCCAATAGCAGCGCACAAAGCAGGGAAAAGAAGGTCATACAAAAATCAAAACGAACGAACGGGACGGCCAATTATGATTCCACGATTAGAACGCCCTCATGCCGAAAGAAACCGATACAGGTCGCGCAAGATGCCGGCTGTCACCCCCCAGATGAAACGATCCTGTCCGTGTGTGTCTGTATAAGGCATGGAGAACCATTCGCGCCGGTGGTCACTGGAAGGTTGCCAGACATGTTTGCGATGATTGGCGGGATTCATCAGGAAATCAAGAGGCACGTGGAAAATATCGGTGACTTCCAGAGGATTGGGGACCAGCGTAGCCGACGGCTGCAACAAAGCGACTACAGGCGTTACGCGAAAACCCGTGCCGGTTTCGTAAGGCATGAGTGTGCCAAGAATTTGGGTTTGTGCAGGCGGCAGGTGGATTTCCTCATGTGCTTCGCGCAATGCAGCTGCTGCGGCATTGGCATCGCCTGCATCCATTTTTCCACCAGGAAAAGCAATCTGCCCAGGATGCACATCCAGATGGCTGCAGCGCTGCGTCAGTATCACTTGCAAGGATTGGTGTTTATCCGGGCCAGGTAGCAGTCCGATCAGTACGGCTGCTTCGCGCAGGGCAGAGAGGGGGGCAAAAATTTCATGGCGGGGCTCTGTCTGCCAGACCCGTGGGGTTTTGAATCGCTGCTGCAGGGCGGCGGCATGCATGTGTGCGGCTGCCACGGGCGGCTGTTGTTGCAGCATGGCCGTCGCCTCCTGCCAAATGGGCAGGGCGCGGGGATCAAGGGGTGGAGCAGAATGGGCAGACATGACGCAGCTGACATCGTAACCGCAAAGAAAATTCTGCATGCGCGGCCTGGGATATGGCGCAACGGCCCTGTTGTCAAAGGGTATTTGATGAGAAGGGGGAGAGACGCTAGATATGGGGAAATATGGCGCATGTCTGCGCGGCAAAAAAAACCGCTTCAGCCGGGAAAGGCGTGAAGCGGTTTTGGCCGGGCAATGCCGATTTGTTTATTCGCCAGCGCCGGAAGCGGTTTCCTTGCGGAAGGACAGCTTTTCCTTGATGCGAGCGCTCTTGCCGCTGCGTTCGCGCAGGTAATACAGCTTGGCACGGCGCACGTCGCCGCGGCGCTTGACTTCGATCTTGGCAATTAGCGGGCTGTAGGTCTGGAACGTACGTTCTACGCCTTCGCCGCTCGAAATCTTGCGTACGGTGAACGCGCTGTTGATGCCGCGATTGCGCTTGGCAATGACCACGCCTTCGTAAGCCTGTACGCGCTTGCGGGTCCCTTCCACCACGTTGACGCTCACGATCACCGTGTCGCCGGGGGAGAAATCGGGGATGTTTTTGCCCAGGCGGGCAATTTCTTCTTGTTCCAGGGTCTGGATCAGGTTCATTTTGGTCGTTTCCTGTGGCTCGATCATGGACAGCTACACAAAAGGCCCCTTGGCCGAGCATCCTGTGGCGGATGACGGTTTGCTGCCGGTCAGGACAACCTGGTAATCAAGGTGTCTGCAAGACCCAGCGGAGCGGCTGGCAGAGGATCGAACCGTGCATTATAGCCAGATCCGGGGCTTTTCCTTCAATATCCGCAATAGCCAGATGTTTGCGGGTTCTGGGCGGATGTGTCGATCCACCCTGACAGGTGCTGCGTGCTGATGGCGCCCAGGGCGTCAATCCATTGGGGGTTGTCGTTGAGGCAGCCAATGTAATGAAAGCCCGTGCCTCCTGCCTCCAGGAACGCATGGCGGTTTTCCATGGCGATTTCTTCCAGGGTTTCGAGGCAATCGGCCACGAAGCCGGGGCAGAACACGTCCACACGTCCGATGCCCTCGCGTGCAAGCTGCTGCAACGTGGCAGCAGTTGCGGGCTGCAGCCATTTGGCGCGGCCAAATCGCGATTGGAATGTAACCCGGTATTGTTGTGCCGATATTCCTAACTGTTTTGCCAGCAGGCATGCGGTGGCGTGGCATTGGCTGGCATACGGATCTCCCGAGCGGCAGGCATGTTCAGGTATGCCGTGAAAGCTCATCAGGAGCATGGGGCCTTGGCCGTGGCGCTGCCAGTGTTGTTGCACCTGGCTGGCCAGCGCCTGGATGTATAGCGGGTGTTGATAGTAACTGTTGACAAAACGCCATTCTGGTAAATGGCGTGCGCGTCGGCTCCATGAAAAAACACTGTCGACCAGGCTGGCGGTGGTGGTGCCCGAATATTGCGGGTAGGCGGGCAGTATCAGAATGCGCGAAATACCCTTCTGGGTCAGGCGCTCGATGGTCTGTCCAATGGACGGTTGGCCGTAGCGCATGGCGTGCGTCACAACTACGCGGTGGCCGTGGTGGCCAAGCCAGCCCTGCAACAGTTTGGCCTGCCGTTCAGTCCAGACGTGCAGGGGCGATCCCTCGTCGGTCCAGATGGAGGCGTATTTTTCGGCAGATCGGGCGGGCCGGACGCGCAGCACCACGCCGTGCAGGATGGTTAGCCACAGTAGGCGCGGCAGTTCGACGATGCGTGGATCGCTCAGGAATTCGGCCAGATAACGTCGCACGGCAGCCACTGTGGGCGCATCGGGGGTGCCGACATTGCACCAGATGATGGCGGTATCCGGGGGATCGGGTGTTTGTGGGGCGCGCGTGATTTCCATAGTCAGGAGGCTGGATCCGGGTTCTGCGTGGGATCTGCTCAATATTTGTCGCGGCCTAGCTGCTCGTGCAACTGGGCATACAACTGGTGGCGCAACGGGTCGATGCCTTCCTGTTCCACGGGCTGGCCCACGGCAGCCAGCACATCGCAGCCTGGCTCGTGCAGATGGGTGCAGTTGTAGAAACGGCAGTTTCCCACATGGCGCGCAATGTCGGGCATGTAGCGGGACAGGCTGTCCGCACTGAGGTGCTGGATGCCGAATTCCTGGAAACCGGGTGAATCGATGGCGGCCGTTCCGGCTGGCCGGTCGATCCAGTGCAACATGGTGCTGGTGGTGGTGTGCTTGCCGCTGTTGAGCGCACGCGAAATTTCGTTGGTCTGGATGTTTGCGTTGGGCACGAGCCAATTGATGAAGGTGCTTTTGCCGGTGCCAGAAGGCCCCATGATCAGTGATTTTTTGCCGCCAAGCGCTTGTTTGAGGGTCTGCAGCGTCTCGTCGCAAGACGGGTCCTGGAGCGAAACGCCCAGCACGGTGTATCCCATTGCGCGGTAGGGTGCCAGGCGCTGCCAGCCACGGGCGTGCTGGCTGGCCAGATCGGCCTTGTTGAGCACAATCAGCGGTGGGATACCGGCGGCTTCGGCGGCGATCAGCGCATGCCCGAGCAACTGGTGCGAGAAATCGGGCTCGGCGGCCAGCCAGACCAGTACCTGATCGATGTTGGCGGCAAAAGCCTTGGTCCGGATGTCATCCTGCCGGTAGAACACATTGCGGCGGGGCAGAATGGATTCGATGGTTCCCTCTTCTCCTTGCCCCGCAGGCGGTGCCTGCCAAAGGATGGCGTCCCCCACGAGCGCTTGGTTTTTCTTGCCGCGCGGATGACAGATGCGGCGGCTGCCGTCGGGCGCTTCCACAACGGCATGCCGGCCGTGGCTGGCCACGACCAGGCCTTCATGCAGGGAGGTATCGCCGGCCATTTGATCAGGCCTCCGCAACCATGGTCGTTACAGGGCCGAGCCGCGCCAGCCGCTCGCTGGCGGGCGGGTGAGAGTAATAAACGCGCACGTACAGGGGATCTGGCGTAAGGGTGGATGCATTGTCGGTGTACAGCTTGATCAGTGCGTGGGCCAGGTCATCTGCTGCGCAGTGCTGGATGGCGAAGGCGTCGGCCTGGAATTCATGCCTGCGTGAACCGGCCGCCATGAGAGGGGAGGTGAATACGGTAAAAAGTGGCACCACCAGCATGAACAGCAGCAGGGCCAAAGCGGCGCGCGGCTGCGCAAAGGCACCGGGAAGGCCCAGTCCTTCATAGAACCATGCCTGGCCGTATAGCCAGCCCAGCAGGGCAAAACCGGCCAGGCTCGAGGCAAAAGCGATCAACAGGCGCTGCAGGATATGCCGGTGCTTGAAGTGCCCCAGTTCGTGGGCCAGCACGGCATCCACTTCGCCAGGCTGCAATTTATCGAGCAGGGTGTCGAAAAAGACCACGCGCTTGGAGCGGCCCAATCCGGTGAAATAGGCGTTGGCATGGGCGCTGCGGCGGCTGCCGTCCATCACGTACAGCCCCCGCGCGGAAAAACCGCAGCGCTGCATCAGGGCGGTTACGCGTTGAACAATCTCGGGGTTTTTCAATGGCTGAAAGCGGTTGAACAGCGGTGCAATCCATGCCGGATAGACCACCATCATCAGCAGGCCAAATCCTACCCATACCGCCCAGGACCACAGCCACCAGGCCTGGCCTGTCTGCTGCATGAACCACAGGATGAGCGCGGCCAACGGCAGGCCGAACAGGGCGGCAAGCACTGTATTTTTGAGCAGATCGGCCAGCCACAACGCCGGGGTGCTGGTATTGAAGCCAAAACGTGCTTCCAGCCGGAAGGTGCGATACCAGCCCAGCGGCAATTCGAGCAGCCCTTGCAGAATGGCGAACCCCGCAAGCAGGCTCAGCTGTTGCAGCATCGGAGAACTGAAGCCTTTCAGGGAAAGACCATGCAGGATCTGCAAACCGCCCCACACAGTCCAGCCCAGCAACAGTAGTGCACCGTACAGAAGCTCAACCAGGCCAAAACGGGTTTGGGCCATAGTGTAGTCGGCCGCCTTCTGGTGCGCCTGCAGGCTGATGGTGCGGGCAAATGCGGCGGGAACGGCGTTGCGGTGCCTGCCCACATGGCGGATCTGCCGCCACGCAAGCCATGCCTTGAATGCTATGCCGATAGCGAGTACGGCCAGAAAAACGGTGCGCCACACTTGCACTGCAGGCTGCGGTTCGGACAGGGAAAATAACATGCCGCGAAGTGTAAGCGCTTTGCGTTCTGTGGGGTTGGTCTCCGGCCTGATGGTCCCTGATGAAATAGTGACGCAAAATAGCGGAATGCAAAACGAAACCATTTCCCCATCTATCGGGCCCGCTGTGCAGATGCCCGGACTCAAGAAAAACGACGACAACCTCATCTGGCTCGATTGTGAAATGAGCGGCCTTGATCCAGAAAAAGAACGGCTGCTGGAAATAGCCGTGATCGTCACCAGCCCTGATCTTTGTGTACGCGTACCCGGACCGGTGCTGGTCATTCACCAAAGCAATGAACTTTTGGGAAAAATGGATGCCTGGAACACCGGCACGCATACCAAAAGCGGCCTGATCGGGAAAGTGCGAGAAAGCACCCTCACGGAAGTGCAGGCCGAAGACACCCTGATCCGCTTCATGCGGCAGTACGTCAGCAAGGGCAAATCTCCCATGTGCGGCAATACCATCGGGCAGGACCGGCGCTTTCTTGTCAAGTACATGCCCCGGCTGGAATCATTCTTCCACTACCGCAACCTGGATGTCAGCACCCTGAAGGAGCTGGCGCGGCGCTGGCGTCCCGACTTGCACGCCGCCTTCAAAAAGCAGCAATCGCACACGGCGCTGGCCGATGTGGAAGAATCCATCGACGAACTGGTGTACTACCGTGCCAATTTCCTGCGCATGCCGCCGGATGGGGCCTGAGGTGGAGTGCAAGCCTGCAGCCGCCGGGGCGCCTGCCCGTGGTTTTTTGTGTTGCAGATGATGCAGTGCCTTGCCTGGAGTTGTCAGGGGACGGTTTACCAGGGAGAGGCCAGTGAGACCTCGCATTTTTTGCGGGGGACTCGCAGAACTGGCCAAAATCCTTGATACAATTCGCAGCTTGTTGGCTCGGTAGCTCAGTTGGTAGAGCAGCGGATTGAAAATCCGCGTGTCGGTGGTTCGATTCCGCCCCGAGCCACCATCTATAAACCGTAAGTGCATCAGCGCTTGCGGTTTTTTTATTTGTTCTGTCAGCGTAATACAAACACCACAAACGCTGCAGCAACTTTGCACACGCTGAGGAGCCTGCACAAT
>RRZU010315530.1_pt1 | contig 10294 bp, 10 predicted proteins | sample 2165561 | NCBI WGS metagenome assembly RRZU01 (sample SAMN10456909, study PRJNA506462) | wastewater metagenome | isolation source: wastewater sludge | place: USA: Moscow, Idaho | reverse complement strand
TGCAAACACGGCCTTCAGCGGCTATGAAATGCACAATGGCATCAGCCAAGGCCCTGCGTTATTACGACCGCTAACCTCTGTCCATGACAAGCATGAAGGCGCTATCAGTGCCGACAACCAAATCGCTGGCACTTATGTCCATGGCATCTTTGACCAACCGGCCGCCTGCGAGGCCTTGCTACAATGGGCTGGCTTAAATCACTCAGAGCAAGCCGTGGATTATCAGCAACATCGCCTTGAACAGCTGGATCGACTGGCTGATCAAGTGGAGCAGTGCTTGGACACCGATTGGCTGCGTGATCTTCTGGGATTGAAGCCAGCCACTGATGACGGAGCCAGCACAGCACCATGACCGATCATAATCGCCCCTTTAGTGATGCAGAGCGTGCCGGTCTTTATCGGGCCATTTACGAACGCCGTGATGTGCGCTCACAGTTTCTGCCTGATCCCATTCCACGCCCAGTCTTAGCACGCTTACTGAAAGCCGCGCACCATGCGCCGTCGGTTGGTTTTATGCAGCCCTGGGACTTTATTCTGATCGACAGCCTTGAGCTGCGTCAGCAGGTGCTGGCCAGTTTTAATGAAGAAAACGCCAAAGCCGCAAACAACTACAGCGGCGAGCGCCAGCAGACCTATACCAGTTTAAAGCTGCAAGGCATTCTCGAAAGCCCGCTTAACCTGTGCATCACCTGCGACCGCAGCCGCGGTGGCACTCATGTGTTGGGGCGCAACTCGATTGTCGAAATGGACTTGTTCAGCACTTGCCTCGCGGTACAAAACTTATGGCTGGCCGCGCGCGCCGAAGGCATTGGCATCGGCTGGGTGAGTATTCTCGATCAAGAAAGGCTAGCCGAGCTGCTCAAGCTGCCTGATCACGTCTATCCCTTGGCCTATTTATGCATGGGCTACGTCAGCGAATTTCTCGATCAGCCCGAGCTGCAAGCTAAGGGCTGGCGTTCGCGTTTGCCACTGGCAGAATTGGTGCATCAAAATGGCTGGGGCGCTGGCTTGGATGATGAAGCGTTGTTGGAGCAACTGAACTCCTAACCCAGGCGACTTCGCTCGCTGAGTGACAAGCTCGTTTAGCTGACGGGCTCTGTATCCGCTACAAGGTCAACCCCGCGCCATCTGCGCTTTAGCAATGGCATGCCCCGCTTCCGCTGCTTTGACGCGCCAGAGTAGGGCGGTGGTATCAGAGCGTTCGACGCCATTGCCGCTTTGGTACATTGTGCTTAAAAAATGCATGGCATCGGCGTGGCCTTGTTCGGCGGCGAGGTTAAACCAGTGCAGGGCGATATCAGCGCGCTCTTGCTCTAAGCAAAGGATACCAAGATCGTTTTGTGCATCACGGCGACCTTGGTCAGCTTCTACTAAAAGCTCAATGTCTTCATCGTCGGCAAAGCTCATGCAGAGCTTTGGCTTGATGTCTGCGTATGCCAGCATCGTTCTGCCGCGCTGATCCATACCGCGATGCTCAATGGCGCCGCTACCGAGCCAACGCCATAGGGTGCGCTTAGTCACACCGGTAACGACTACAGCCGTATCTACGCTGATTAAATGACTCACTGAATTTCGCTCCGAGCTAGGGAATAGAGAAACTGAGGGTACGACAAAAACAGCGTTTGTCATATATACAGCTGTGACATTTTACAGTGTCACACTGAGCGCTGTGACATTTTACATAATGTCACACTAAGTGCTGTGACATTTTTGTGATGTCACACCTAAACAAAGCTCGGCGGCTGGTTGCAAATAATAATCGCAAGCCCTGCAGTGCATTCATGGATCCTTGATACACGGGCTATAACCTTTTAAAAATAAGGGTTATAGCTTGCCAGAGTAGCCTACGGAATTCAGACTTTAATCATTTCAGTAGGCTTTTGGCAAAGTTGGCATGAGTCCTGCTCTATTCCTTGTAGGTCACAAGGCCTTTTCATAAAACACAACGGAGCTTCAAACATGAAAGCACAAATGCAAAAGGGTTTTACTCTTATTGAATTAATGATCGTCGTGGCGATCATTGGTATTTTGGCTGCAGTAGCGTTGCCTGCTTATCAGGATTACATGACTCGTGCGCGTGTATCAGAAGTTGTGTTGGCTGCATCCTCTGCACGTACTACTGTTGCAGAGGCAGCATCTAATCTCAACAAACTACCCCCTGCTGCTAGTGTTTCAATTGGTGCGCAAACATCAACTTTTGTTGCGAGTGTGGGGTGGGATGGAAGCAAGATTACGGCCAAGTCGTCCGGTGACAGCAAGCTGCCGAGTACTGCACAAGGTAAGACAGTTCAGCTGAATGCTACTTACGTTGCTTCCACTGGCCAAGTTACGTGGGAATGTAAGCCTGGTGACATGCCGGCTAAATTTCTCCCAGCTTCTTGTAAGTAAGATATAAAGGGTGGTATTCCAACCTATTGAACCCACTCTGAGGAGTGGGTTTTTTGTTAATGCATTTGTATCTTTTGGGGCGGTTTTCCTACTCACAGCGATTGTTTGGATTTTATTTATACCGGCTTTGCCAGGTATTATCCAATTCGATGACTTAGGGAATCTTTCAGACCTCAATACAATCACTGATTTTGATTCGGCTTGGGCGTGGATTAACCAAGGGCGTGCAGGTCCATTAGGTCGCCCCATTGCTTTAGCCACTTTTGCACTGCAGTATTACCAGTGGCCTCAACCTGATGCGCTATTGCTGTGGAATATCGCACTGCATTTAATCAATACCCTGCTGGTACTTTGGTTGGCTATGCTGTTGGCTCAGCGTTTGGGTGCGGCCAGCCAAAAACAGCTTGCGGTTGGTTTCCTTACAGCTCTCTTTTGGGCCGCTCTACCTCTGCTCAACACATCAACGCTATTTATTATTCAGCGCATGACTGTGTTGTCCGGTACTTTCGTGCTGGCAGGGTTAGTTGCTTATCTGAAGGTGCGCGGCTCAGCTGACGCACACTGGAAGCAGCAACTATTTGCTCTAGTGGTAATCGTGGGCTTTGGTGTACTGGCTGTGCTGACCAAGGAAAACGGCGCACTTATCGTTGTTTATGGTTTGATTATTGAGATTTTTGTTCGTATAACCGCTGTCCGTAAGCAGCGCCTCAGCAGCCTGGCGGTCAGCATATTTGCCTTGGGTTGCGTGCTTTTGGCTGCAAAGCTGTTGCCTCTACTTTTTTGGAGTACGAGTACTGAACTTATGCGTGGTTTCACTATGCTGGAGCGCTTGGCAAGCCAAGGGGAGCTTCTTTTATTTTATTTAAAGGGTATTTTTTTACCCGCTTCCAGCGAATTGAATCCATTTCGTCATTATGGTGTTAGCCATGATAGGTTGCGAATATTTTTTGGTGTTGGACTCTGGATTTTTCTGATGCTTAGCCCGTTACTTGTGTGGTGGCGTGGATGGCGTTTGTCGGCTCTTGTATTTGCTTGGTTTTTTTATGGCCACATCCTGGAGTCAGGGTGGGTTGCACTTGAAATATATTTTGCACACCGTAATTACTTGCCTGCACTAGGGCTGGTTTTTTGTTTGGTTTTCTGGATTCTGAGTCTAAAAAATAATCAAAATCTCTGGCGCGGCGTTTTTATAATCTACCTTTCTATACTTGGTGGAATCACCTGGCTCAATACATCGCTGTGGGGTCAAAGCGAGTTGGCTGCAGAAATTTGGTCTAAGGAACAGCCTCAGAGTTTGCGAGCAGCCATGAATCTTGCGTATGAGCTAGAAAGGACGCAGGGTATATCTGCCTCACAGATTTATCTAGACCGTTTTGTTACGGAAGAACGTGACAGTGTAGGGATAAGGATGATCGGATTGGTCACGGCCTGTTATTTGCAGCCAGATGCTGATCACTCTGAACGTGTACATAAAATAATAAATGCCATTCTAGTTTTACCTTCCTACGAAGGATGGGCTACCGATTTGATAGAAAAACTGATGGATCCGGTTAGAAAAAACCATTGCCCCGGCATCTCTGAACAACAAGTAGCAGACATTGCCACCGCGTTCTTGAGAAAGCCTGTGTACCAAGAGCAGCCTGCTATCGCCAGCAATATGCTCTCTATTATTGGGCTTGTGGCTATGGATCATGGTAATACGGAAGCAGCCATGAATTTCTATTTGCAGTCTATTGAAAGCTCTGCTACTTATGCTATGTCAAATCTTTATTTGCATCTTGCACAAAAACATCCGGAATATGCAGAATTAGAAAGACTGCATGCAGCAATCGTACGTGCGCCAGTTCCGCGAAAAACTACGCAAGATGAATGGGATCAACTGCGGGCCACCGTTGAATCCTCGATTAAATCTAGGAGTGCGCAATGACGGTAGTTAGGGGGAATTTATTAAGTCTGCATATCTCTATCATCCTCCCCGCCAAAAACGAATCCGCTGCCATCGGTACCACAGTAGAAAAAATCCATGCTCAATTAGTACAAATGGGCCAAACGGCAGCGGTTGAAGTCCTCGTCATCAACGACGGCTCCACCGATGACACCGCAGCCGTTGCAGCAGCAGCTGGGGCACGCGTGGTACACCACCCTTACAGCAAAGGCAATGGCGCGGCTATAAAAACCGGGGCACGTGCAGCACAAGGGGAAGTGCTGGTGTTCATGGATGCCGACGGGCAGCATGATCCAGCCGACATTCCGCGCCTACTTGCACGCTTAGAGGAAGGCCACGACATGGTCGTTGGCGCGCGGCAAAAAGGCTCACAAGCCAGCGTTGGCCGTGGCATTGCTAATAAGTTTTACAACCGCTTAGCCACCTATATGACCGGCCACACAATCGAAGACTTAACCTCAGGTTTTCGTGCAGTACGCGCTAGTAAATTTCGTGAGTTTTTATATTTACTACCCAATGGCTTTTCCTACCCAACCACCAGCACCATGGCGTTTTTCCGTGCCGGCTACTCGGTTGCCTACGAACCCATCCACGCAGCGCAACGCATCGGCAACAGCCATATCCGCTTACTGCATGACGGCATGCGCTTTTTACTCATCATCTTCAAAATCGGCACCCTGTACTCACCACTAAAACTCTTCGCCCCCATTGCCGCCATCCTTTTCGGCATGGCCACCCTCTGGTACGGCTATACTTTCACGAGTATTGGCCGCTTCACTAATATGAGTGCACTGCTGTACACAGGCAGCGTGATGATATTTTTGATGGGGTTGATCTCGGAGCAAATTACAGCGTTGATGTATAAGGATGAAAGCTAATTTTGTAATTGTTTGCTTGCAGAGTTGTAAATAACGCTTATTTCACTGCTTGTAAAAGGACCGTAAAATATAGCGCCTAGTCGATTTTATTGTAGATAATAAAAATAAAGGATGTAGATAATATGCCTACATTTACACATTACGACCTAGCGTTACTCAATCCTAGTTTTGACTCACCTCTGGTGGATGTCATCACCGAGCTTGAGCATTTACGACGACTTCAACTGTCTGGCACTGCCGCGCCTGCGGTATTTATGCAGATTAAGCAAATTTTCCATCTCTTAGAAAGCCTAGGCTCAGCCCGTATTGAAGGAAACCACACCACGCTGGCTGACTATATTGAGCAGGTGGTTGCAGATGAAGCCACAGGGCAAGACCATTTGCACGAAATCATGAATATTGAAAAAGCCATGACTTTTATCGAGCAAACACTAAAGCCAGGTGAGGCGCTAACAGAGTATTTTATTCGTGAGCTGCACGCTTTGACAGTGAGCGACTTACAGCGCGAAGGTGATAAAACCCCAGGCGCCTACCGCACATACTCGGTGAAGATTGCCCAAGCAAACCACCTGCCACCTGATGCGTTGCAAGTAGCGGCTTATATGCAGGAGCTCGTTGCTTTTATTAACCAGCCTCATCCAGATAAATACGATTTGATGAAAGTGGCCATTGCTCATCATCGCTTTGGTTGGATTCATCCATTTGGCAATGGAAATGGCCGAGTGGTGCGCTTACTCACCTATGCACAACTTATCCAGTATGGTTTTAGCATGACCTCTGTTGGCAGAGTGATAAACCCTACGGCCGTATTCTGTAATGATCGTGACAAGTACTATGCAATGCTCTCTGTGGCAGATTCTGGAACGACTGAAGGGTTAGAAAGCTGGTGCTTGTATGTACTTAGCGGGATTTTAGAGGAACTAAAAAAGCTAGAAAAGTTAACCCAACATGAATACCTTGCTAAGCAGATTTTCTTACCTGCACTGAAGCATGCTCGTGAACGAGCGCTAATTACACCACTTGAGCATGATTTATTAGAAATTACAGTTCATCAGCAAGTGGTTAAGTCTGCCGACTTTGCTAATGCAATCCCAGCCACTCGCGCACGAACGTACCAAATCAGCAAGCTGGTAGACGCTAAAATGCTCATACCTACAGAGCCAAACGCTAGGCAGTACACAGTGGGTTTTGCTAACAGCTACTTACTTCGCGGCGTTATCGCAGCGTTACGGGCTGAAGGCTTTATTTCTGATGCATTGGCAGGGGCTTGAGCATGACAGTGACGGCACACCTTTTAGCAACTACAGGCTCGCCCTTAATACGCTATCCATTAGTAGTGCATAGCGATAAAAACGACTTTATCTTGCAATTTAGTCCTAAGCGCAAAGGATGGAATGCTTTGAGTTTAAGTCGCGCTGAAATAATCAGCGTTAACAGCCGTTACTCATTTTTATTGACTTTCAGCTTAGTTATTAATAGTATCCGTCGCAATACACCCGCCATGCCTCTCTCCGAAGCACACTTTGGCGGGTTTTTTGTTTCTGGTGTTTATCAATGAACGGATTCAGCAAACCTTCATTTACGATAGAGCAACAAATCAGCCTATTGCGTGAGCGCGGACTGCGCCTCATCGACTTAATTGATCGCTATCCAAACGTCTCACGTTGGCACATGGGCTTTCCAGAGGATTGGCAAAGCGATCCGTTTTGGTCGCGATTCGCGACTAGCCCTAGTAAGCACAAAAATACAGAGAATAGTGATGCTTAAAAAATTTAGAGTAAAAACATCTACTATTAACAGTATTTTATATCTTTGGAAAAGCAATGAAGTCTGATTTAAAAAAAATCTGGGCAATCTTAGCCGCGCGGGAAAAACGTCAAGCTATAGGTATGATTATTCTAGTTATCCTAATGGCATTTGCAGAAACCATCGGAGTGGTCTCCATAATGCCCTTTCTTTCAGTGCTTGCACGCCCAGATATCATTCAAGAAAATACAGTTTTACACTGGCTGTTCGTAAGATTTTCTTTCTCTGATAATCATGAGTTTATTACCGCTCTAGGCTTTGCCTCGATAGTTTTAGTAGTAGGTTCTTCGGCTTTCAAAACTATTACCCTACACTTGGTTAACCGCTTTACTTTCTTGTTGCGCCACAGCATAAGCTCGCGCTTATTAGGCAAGTATTTGCATCAACCCTATGAGTTTTTTCTAAAATACAACCCTTCCGAATTAAGCAGTAACGCGCTTTCAGAAATTGACCAACTGCAAAATGGTTTAATCAAACCACTGTCGCAATTAATTGCACAAGGTGCCGTAGCATTAGCCATGCTATTACTAATGCTTATCTATAACCCTTGGATTGCAATAAGCGCGGCGGCGATTTTGGGAGTTTTATATGGCAGCATATATGCTTTAGTGCGTAAGCGTTTAAGCATCACTGGCATACAACGCCAAGAGGCAAATACCGCACGCTTTCAGGCCTGCAATGAAGCTTTGGGTGGCATAAAGGAAGTAAAAATCACCCATGCCGCCAATACTTATCAGCAAACATTTAACCATGCCTCACGAGAATACTCTCGCCACCAAGCCAATGCTGAAACGCTAAGCCAGTCGCCTTTGTATATGGTAGAAGCTACGGGTTACACCGGCCTGATTATTTTGGCCCTTGTTTTAATGGCACAAAGCGGCGACATTGGCCAAGTACTGCCTGCTTTAGGAATGTATGGCTTTGCCGCCTATCGGCTGCTACCTTCTGCACAAATTATGTATCGAGGCTTTGCCCAGCTTAAATTTTCTTCTGCGGCATTAGATGGTATTTATCAGCACTTAACACTCCCAGAAGATGAAGTGCTGCCTGAGCAAACTCCCATAATTCCCACCCAAGAAATACGCTTAAGCAATATCACTTTTGCTTACCCCAGTGCGCTTGATAGCCCTGTTTTAAGTAATTTTGATTTGGTTATTCCCGCCAATACAACCGTTGGACTAGCAGGCAAAAGTGGCGCAGGGAAAAGCACCATTATGGATTTGCTGCTTGGCTTATTAAAGCCACAAGAAGGCTGTTTGAGTGTGGACGGCGTTAGTATAGACCAGCACAATATACGCGGCTGGCAAGCCGCTATTGGCTATGTTCCGCAGCACATCTACCTCGCCGACACCAGCGTGGCGAATAACATTGCGTTTGGCATTCCTGAAAGCCAAGTTGATATGAATGCAGTTAAGCGCGCGGCTAAAATAGCGCAAATAGATGATTTTATAGAAAGCGAGCTGCCTGATGGCTATCGCACTTTGGTAGGTGATAGAGGCATTCGCTTATCTGGCGGCCAACGCCAACGTATTGGTATCGCTAGAGCGCTTTATCACGACCCCGCTGTGTTGTTTATGGATGAAGCCACTAGCGCGCTAGACACTGAAACCGAAACAGCACTAAATGAAGCAGTAAGTACCCTAGCGGGTAAGAAAACGGTGGTGATTATTGCGCATAGGGAAGCGACGTTAAGTGGTTGTCGCAACTTGGTGAGACTTTAATATGATTTTCCTCGACTGTACCCTCCGTGATGGCGGTTATTACAATTCTTGGGATTTTCCAGAGTCACTTGTGAATGAATACCTTCATGCTATGCAGGCTGCAGGAATTGACTACGTAGAACTAGGGTTGCGGTCTTTAATTAATAATGGTTTTAAGGGTGCGTATGCTTACACCAAAGATGACTTTGTGCGTAGCTTAGATATCCCTGATGGTTTAAAACTCGGCGTTATGTTAAATGCAGCGGAGCTGGTGGGTGAACAGCCTTTAGAAGGTGTTTTAGAGGTCCTTTTTCCTGAAACCGCACAAACTTCTCCCATTAAGCTAGTGCGTATAGCCAGCCATGTTCATGAGTTCGCTAGGGCTTTGCCAGCAGTTCACTGGCTAAAAGAGCGAGGCTTTGCCGTCGGCTTTAATTTAATGCAAGTAGCAGATCGTAGCAAAGAAGAAATAGTTTCGCTTGCAAAAGAAGCTATGAATTATCCTATAGATACACTTTATTTTGCTGATTCTATGGGGAGTATGGCCCCTGACCAAACGGCCCAGATTATTGGATGGTTGCGTATTCACTGGCAAGGTGCGGTAGGTGTACACACCCATGATAATTTAGGGTTGGCCTTATCTAATACTTTACGTGCTTTAAAGGAAGGAGCTACTTGGGTAGATGCTACCGTTACAGGAATGGGGCGCGGCCCAGGTAATGCTCGCACAGAAGAGCTGGCTATCGAGATAGCAGCATTACGCAATCAGAATGTAAACTTAATACCACTGATGGCTTTGGTGCGTAAGCACTTTAAACCGATGCAAGAACACTATGGCTGGGGAACAAACCCTTACTATTATTTAGCTGGAAAATACGGTATCCATCCAACCTATATCCAACAAATGCTTGGTGATTCACGTTTTAGCGAAGAAGATGTGCTAGCAGTGATAGAACACCTTCGCCGCGAAGGCGGGAAGAAATTTAACCTAAATACGCTCGATGCCGCTCGCCATTTTTACAAAGGCGATCCAGTTGGCAAATGGCAACCTGAATGTGAGTTTTCAGGCCGTGAAGTCTTACTTTTGGGTACCGGGCCTGGCGTTGAAAAACACCGAAAAGCATTAGAGCAATATATTCGTAAACACAATCCTATTGTGCTTGCTTTAAACACCCAGCAAGCGATCGCGCCAGAATTAATAACTTATCGTGTGGCTTGTCATCCCGTTCGTTTGCTAGCTGACTGTGAAGCACATACACATTTACCACAGCCACTCATTACTCCATATTCCATGCTGCCTAAGGATGTACAAACCGCTTTAAAAGGAAAGAAAATACTGGACTTTGGAATTGCTGTTCAAAAAAATACATTTTTATTTAATAAAACACACTGCACTACTCCCGCGTTACTTGTTATGGCTTACACCTTTGCCCTTTGAGTTATGGTCAAATCTGGTGTACGAGCATCAGGCGGTTTTCCTGTCTGATTGCTCCATTACTTGTTCGCCGTCTTGGAATTTAACGTTATTGACCACGAGGGTTAGCAGTTGAAATCCTTTCAGGCGGTTCCAGCGCTTC